>Ga0126371_10002461_pt1 | contig 15938 bp, 9 predicted proteins | sample PanSoiMetaPlot_4_FD_110145 | JGI IMG/M metagenome (GOLD analysis project Ga0126371, IMG submission 110145) | Tropical forest soil microbial communities from Panama - MetaG Plot_4 | ecosystem: Environmental > Terrestrial > Soil > Tropical forest > Bulk soil | place: Panama | collected 2016-02-17 | reverse complement strand
GCTCGGGGGTTCGAATTTGAGGACGTTTCCTTCCGCTATCCGGGCAGCGAGCGATTGGTGCTGAATGGTTTGAATTTTGTTTTGCGGCCTGGCGAGCGCGTCGCCCTGATTGGAGAGAACGGAGAAGGCAAGACCACGATCGTTAAGTTGCTCACGCGCTTGTATGACCCGGTTAGCGGGCGGATTCTGTTGGACGGCGTCGATCTTCGCGAGTATGACCTCGACGATCTCTATAAAGAGATCGGCGTGATCTTTCAGGATTACATGCGGTACGAGATGACCGCGCGCGAAAACATTGCGGTGGGGCGGATTGAGTTCCTCGATAAGCTGCAAAAGTTGCAGGATGCCGCTCGAAAGAGCATGGCGAATGAAGTCGTCGGGAAACTGGGGCAGGCGGGGTACGATCAGATGTTGGGACGCAGGTTTGAGACTGGAGTCGACTTATCGGGTGGCGAATGGCAGAAAGTCGCGCTGGCCCGGGCTTATCTGCGCGACGCACAGTTGTTAATTCTCGATGAACCCACCTCCGCTCTGGACGCGCGCAGCGAGTATGAGGTCTTTCAGAGGTTTGCGGAGCTGACCGCAGGGAAGATGGCGGTATTTATCTCGCATCGCTTTTCTACGGTGCGCATGGCGGACCGCATCGTGGTGCTCGAGAACGGACGGATTGCAGAAGAGGGCGATCACGACACGCTGACCAGCCTAGGCGGGCGGTACGCCGAGATGTTTGAGTTGCAGGCGGCCAGCTATCGGTGAGGCATTTCGGGCTGGTGAGTTGAAAAAGCGTGGACCACGAAGGACACTAGAGATACAGAAAGCCGGGTCGGCGGATTGCCGAGTGCGAAGGGTGTGAGGGCATGGGGCTGCATACTGAGACCGAAGGAATCATCGGTGAAGAGGAACGAAGGTTCCTGAGCGACCGCAAGGAAGCGGAAGTTCAGCCGGTGCGCAATGCGGCGACGGAACTGGCCGCCACTGTCACCTGGCTTCCCGATCGAGATTCCTCACTCACGTTTGCTGAGCGCGCCGAAAAGCTTGCGAAGCAGATTGAAGTTTTGTCGGAACGCATGGAAAACGTGCCAGTCGGCAAAGACGATTCGGAAGATCTGCTGGCCTTGCGAGCCCACGTTCCGTTCATCGAGTCCTGGGCACGCGGTGTTTCGAGCGAACTGGTTAACACTTCCCTGCCCGTTGTCTCCAATAAATCGCTAATTTTGCCGCGGGTTCTCGCGATTGCACAGGCTTTTCTGGAAGAGACGGGAGCTTCGTTTGCAAAAAGCGAATTCACCGCATTTTGCCTGGCATTTGAAGCCGCCGTGCCGCTGCAATTTCACGAGATTGGGTCTCTGGTTCCGGCGCTCCAAGTCGTGCTGCTGGAGCGAATTGTCGATCGGGGACTGACTTTGCTCGATGATCCTCGGAGCAAGACGTCGAATCTCTCGTCATACATCCGCACGTATCAGCACGTCATCCAGACTTCGTGGAGAGAAGAACTTGAGTCGCTGATTCCGTTTGACGATATTCTTCGGCGCGACCCTGTTGGTGCGTATGCGGTGATGGATCTGGAGAGCCGGAATTCTTATCGCGAGCGTGTGGCACAAATCGCTAAGCGATCGGACATGACCGAGATGGAAGTGGCCCGTCACGCGCTCGCCCTGGCCCGGGACGCGGAGAAACGGGGATCGAGCGATCCGCGGATCGCACAACGGGAAGCGCACATCGGGTATTACCTCGTCGGGGACGGAACCGATTATTTGTGCCGGAGAGTCGCCTATAACCCGACATTCGGAGAGCGTGTTCGCGGATGGTTGCGCAAGCATCCCGATGAGTACTTGCTGGTCGGGATTTCGGTACTGACATTCGTAGTCCTCACCGGCGTGCTGTGGCTGCTCACGCCCTCGAATACGCCGCTGTCGATCATCCTGATCTCAATGGTGATCCTGCTGCTGCCAAGTTCGCAAGCAGCGGTGCAGTTGATGAACTATCTGACGACGAACCTGCTGCGCCCGACGACCTTACCGAAGCTGGACTATTCGACCGGTATCCCGGACAACTGCGTGACCCTCGTCGCCATTCCCACGCTGCTGCTGAACGAGGGACAGGTCCATCATCTGGTGGAAGAGTTGGAGGTTCGATATCTGGGCAATCATGATCCGAACATTCATTTTGCGATCGTATCGGATCTGCCGGATTCGCATGAGCCTGCGCCGGAAGACAGCGAACTGGTTGACTTGTGCTCAAGCCTTATTACAGAACTGAATGAACGTTATGGTGCGAAGAAGGAAGGAACGTTTTTTCACTTGCATCGCCACCGAGTCTACAATCCGCGCGAGAAGGGGTGGATGGGTTGGGAGCGGAAGCGCGGCAAACTGCTCGATCTGAATCAATTGCTGCGCGGCAGATTCGACAGCTTCCCCGTGAAAATCGGAGAGCTTTCGCTGCTGAGGACGGTGCGATTTGTGATCACCCTGGACTCGGATACGGAATTGCCCCGTGGATCGGCGCACCGGATGATTGGGGCACTGGCACATCCTCTGAATCAGGCGATCATTGATCCCGATAAGAACATTGTCGTTGCAGGATACGGAATTCTGCAGCCGCGGGTCGACATCAGTGTGCAATGCACGACCAAATCGCGGCTGGCTGCGATTTTTGCGGGTGAGACTGGCCTCGATCCATACACGCGCGCGATCTCGGATGTGTACCAGGACCTCTACGGAGAGGGATCGTTTACCGGCAAGGGAATTTACGAAGTCGATACGATGGATCGGGTGCTGTTCGGGCGATTCCCGCGGAATTCCCTGCTTAGCCACGACTTGATCGAGGGAGCGTATGCGCGAGCCGGACTGGCTAGCGATATCGCGGTCATCGAAGATTATCCATCGCACTACAGCGCATACAGCCGTCGCAAGCACCGCTGGCTGCGCGGGGATTGGCAGATCGTCGAATGGCTGACCGACACTGTGCCGGACGAGTCAGGGACGCGCGTGCCGAACCCGCTATCGCTGATGTCGCGGTGGAAGATTTTCGACAATCTACGGCGTAGCCTGGTGGAGCCGGCCACACTCATTTTGCTGCTCTACGGCTGGTTCGTAATGAACCACCCTGTATGGTGGACGCTTGCTGCGATCGGCATTTTGTTTGTTCCGGCCTGGGTGGAACTGCTGTTTTCACTGACCCGGGCGCTGCTCACCGGTCAATTGCGAGAAGTGGGTGACGCGTTCAGTAACCTGTTCAATAGCAACTTCACCGTTTTGCTTACGCTGACGCTTCTGGCCCATCAGACCCTGCTTTCTCTGGATGCCGTGGTGCGCGCGCTGGTGCGTCGAACGGTCACACGCGAACGCATGCTTGAATGGGAAACGGCCGAACAGGCGGAACTCAAGAGGAGCCGGACTCCGATCGATCGTTACATCGACTGGATGCCATTGCTGGCCGCAGCATTGGGGCTCGCTTTGTGGCTGACCCGCCCGCATGCACTGATCGCTGCAGCCCCTATTTTGCTTTTGTGGGCATGCAGCAAGCCGCTCGCCTTGTGGCTGAATGCGAGTCCGATCGATCCGCCACCGGACATCTCCGGCTCCGATCGATGGTTGCTGCATAAGTCCGCGCTTCACATCTGGAGGTACTTCGCGGAACTCTCGAACGAAGAACACCACTGGCTTGTGCCAGACAACGTTCAAGCAGAGCCGGAGAAAGTGGCGGCAAGCATATCGCCAACCAATGTCGGGCTACTTCTGAACGCGAGACAAGTGGCGAATGAATTCGGGCACATCACGCTGCCCGAAATGGTCGATCTTACCCAGAAGACGCTAGGCACGGTGAGCCGGCTCGAGAAATACCGCGGCCACCTGATGAACTGGTACGACACGCGGACGCTCAATCCCAAGCCACCGTACTTTATCTCCTCAGTGGACAGCGGCAATATGGTGGCTTCGCTCTGGACACTGCGGCAAGGATGCGATGACTGCTTGCGGCGCCCTCTGCTTGCGCGAAGCAGCGCCCAGGGGCTTGCTGATCATTTACAGATGCTGGTGGAATTGCGGGCGCTGCCGAAACGGATGCTCGCGCGCTTCGAAGCTCAAGTCGAGCGGGGCGAGTGGTTGGTGGCGATCCTTAATTTTCCACAGGACAGGCTTGAGGACGATCCGACCAAGTCTCACAAAGATCCCGAAAGGTCAAATCAGATTGCGTGGTTTCGGGCACAGGCCCGAGCGCGAATCGAGGCCGTACGGGAGCTGACGCGTAGATACGCGCCGTGGACTTTGCCCGAGTTTTCCGAGATCAGCGACAAAATCCCGCAAAGGGACACTGCGCTCGACCTACCTCTGGAGCGGTTACCCGATCTGCTCGCTGAGATCCAATTGCATCTAGACGAGACAATGCAGAATTCGCGCAATGGAAACCGATCGCTCGGAGAGCAGTTCATGGGACTGCTGGGCGAGGCGCGAAACAACGCAGTGCAGTTGATTGACTCGGTGCGCTCCATCGGGCAGCAGGCCTACGATATGGCAGAGGCCATGGATTTCGCGTTCATGGTCGACAAACAGAACATGCTGGTGTCGGTGGGGTTCGATGCAGGGACGAAAGAACTTCAACCCTACTACTACGATCTGCTGGCGACTGAACCACGCACCGCAGTTTTCGTCGGGATTGCGAAGGAAGACATCCCGCAGGATTGCTGGTTCAGGCTGCGACGTCCAGTTGCGACGGATCATGGACGTCCGGTGGTGCTTTCGTGGACCGGCACCATGTTCGAATACCTGATGCCTTCGATCTGGATGCGAAGCTACCGCAATACTTTACTGCACCGCGCCAGTGCGGCGGCAGTGCGATCGCAGCAGCAATACGCGGAAGAGCGTGGTGTGCCCTGGGGGATTTCCGAGTCGGCATGCGCGAGACGGAACGAGGCCGGAGACTATCACTATGAAGCGTTCGGAGTGCCGCCTCTCGCAGTGAAGAAACCCGAATCGGAGCCGCTGATTATCTCTCCGTACTCGACGCTGCTTGCGCTGAATGTGGATACGAAAGCGTCACTTGAAAATCTGCACCGCATGGAATCACTGGGATGGTTTGGGCGTTACGGGTTCTGCGAGGCGGCGGACTACACGGTCCCGCGAAACTGGCTGGGGCGACGCCGGTGGGAACTGGTGCGGCAGTGGATGGTGCATCATCAGGGGATGAGTCTGCTCTCGCTGGCAAATTTTCTGGGCAATAACGTTGTGCAGAGATGGTTTCATTCCGATCGCCGCGTGATGGCATCGGAGTTGTTGCTGCAGGAGAAACCGGTATCGCAAGCGGCGTGAGCGGTCCTGAACGCGGGCTATTCTTCCTTCATTCTTCCTTCCCTATAGCAGCTTTTCTGATTGTTCGTTCCCGCGCCGTTGACTTTATTCTTCATCCACTTCTCTGCCGAGATTCAGCTACTCAGCGAGGGCGGGATGGCGCCTTCGTCACTCCCAAATTTTGTGGGTTCGGATGCCATCGTGAATTCGATGACGCCACCGTCCACGATATCGGCGTGAGTAAACCAGAGTTTGTGATGAGGCTTGCCATTCACGGTGACGGACTGGATGTAGGCATCGGCGGCTGAACTGCGCTTGACTTCGGCTTTCAGCTTTTTGCCCTCTCCCAAATCAACTTCGGCGCGGTCGACCAGTGGGCTGCCGAGCACGTAATTGCCACTGACTGGGTCAACCGAATAAAAGCCCAGCGAACTCATGATGTACCAGGCAGACATCTGGCCACAGTCTTCGTTTCCAGCCAGACCATCAGGCTGATCGTCGTATTCCATCTCCAGCAAGGTGCGGACGCGAGCCTGCGTCTTGTGTGGCACGCCCGCGTAAGAATAGAGATATGCCATGTGGTGGCAGGGTTCGTTCCCGTGCGCGTATTGGCCCAACATGCCGGCAATGTCGGGCGGCGCATCGGACGGGAGCTGCGAACTTGTCGTGAACAATGTGTCCAGCTTCTCAATGAAAGCTTCGCGGCTGCCGAAGAGCTTTATGTATCCGGCGGGGTCATGCTGAATGGCAAAGGTAGTCTGCCAGGGATCTGATTCGGTGTAGTCGCGCCATCTTTTCGAGTAGCCCATTTCCGTTGGTTCGAAAGGATCGCTCCACTGGCCGTTTTCAAGGCGCGGGCGCAGAAATGTTGTGGAGGGATCGAACAGATTCTTGTAGTTCTTCGAGCGCTCGAGGAGGAGCTTGTAGTCGTCCGTCTGCCCGAGCGCTTTTGCGATGTGAGCAACCGCCCAATCGTCGTAGACATACTCCATAGTCTTGCTGACAGATTCTTCCTCTTTGTCACAGGGAATGTAGCCCAGCTTGCGGTAGTAGGCGAGGCCGCGATAGTCGTCATCCATGGCGCGACGGCGGAGTGGCGGATAGACGGCGTTGAAATCGATTCCCTTGAAACCTTTGACCGCCGCTTCGGCATAGACCGAGCTGGAGTGATATCCGGTCATGCAGAAGGTTTCCTTTGCCTGCAACGGCCAGATTGGCACACCCGCGGGACTCTGTTGCGCCATACGGATCAAGCAATTCACGAAGTCTGGAACGCGGTCGGCCTGGAACAGGGTGTACATCGGATGGGCGGCGCGATAGGTATCCCATAGAGAGAACGTGCTGTAGTTGTGGGCGCCGGCGGGAAGCTGGTGGACGTTACCGTCCATGCCGCGGTATTGGCCGTCGACATCATCGAAGAGCGTGGGCGCGCAGAGAAGGTGATATAGCGCGGTATAGAAGATAGTCTTGTGGCGCGGGTTGGGCATTTCAACCCGGATGCGCGCGAGATTATCGTTCCATGTGGCGTGGGCTGTGCGGCGCACTTTTTCGAAATCCCAATCGGGAATTTCGGTGCTTAGATTCCTGTGCGCTCCGTCCTCACTGACGCCAGAAATCCCTGTCTTTACGGAAATGACTTCCTTGTTTCCCGTTTGAAAATGCACGAGGCATTTCAGCGAGGTTCCTTTCGCTTCACGGACGGAGGGATCGAGCGGCTTATTGTCCGAGAAAATTTCTGCTTTCGTGAATGGCTTTGAGAACTGCATGGAGAAGTAGATCTCGCGGCCGGGCGCCCAACCTTTAAGGCTGCGTCCGCCGACGATCGTGTCATTTCCGACAATTTTGAGGGACGCCCAGAGGATAGGAGTGTTCGAGTAGGAGTGAACGAGATCGAGAATGAAGTGGCTTGAGTCGCTTTTGGGGAACGTATAGCGATGAAAGCCGGCGCGCTCGGTAGCGCTGAGTTCTGCGTGGATGTTGTAGTCGCGGAGGGTTACTGAATAATAACCAGGGACCGCGATTTCTTCTTCATGGCTAAAACGAGAGCGGTAGCCTTCGCCGGGATTCTGACGGGCTCCGGGAAAGAGCTTCGTGGGACCGGTGCCGGGCATGAGAAGGAAATCGAGCATGTCGGAAGCGCCGGTGCCGCTCAGGTGCGTGTGGCTGAATCCCATGATGGAGCTGTCGGAATAGTGGTATCCGGAGCACCAGTCCCATCCGTCGTTATAAGTGTCGGGACTGAGCTGCACCATGCCGAAGGGGAGGGTAGCGCCGCGATAGGTATGGCCGTGGCCGCCGGTGCCGATAGCGATCTTGACGAATCGGGTGAAATCTTCCGCGGGGTCGGAGGAAGTCATCACCGGTATCGCGGAATTCACTTTCTGCCAGCCAAAGAACTTGAGGAACGGAAGAGACGATAACGCGGAAACGAAATCACGCCTGGTGATCATTGCGGATCCTTTGTGAAGAAGAACGTGAGGGCGATGGGTCTCGTTGAACGGGATGAGCAGAGAAGCCGAATTGGAGGCGTAGGTCGGAATTGAACCGACACATAAGAGCTTTGCAAACCTTTCTTGTATTCTTGTAAGAGCTTTACCATCATGGGCGATCGTAGCCTTGCACGTCAATTTTTCTGCCCATCGGGTCGCCTCGCGTTTGTGAGTATCAATCCGTTATGACCAGCAATTCCGACGCCCAACGGTTTCAGCAGGAAGCGGAGAAGTACGCCGCCTATCTGGAGACGCCCGAGGGCCGACTTCGTGTCGACCTCGCCTTTGCCAACCTGGAGGAGGTTCTCCCGAAGACCGAACAAACTTTGCACGCTTTGGATCTCGGGGGCGGGACGGGTGCGCTCGCGTTGCGGCTGGCGCGGATTGGGGTTCACGTCACTTTGGTGGATGCATCTGTGCCAATGCTTGAATTGGCAAAGCGCGCGGCACACGAAGCAGGTTTTACGGACAGGATCACTTTGAAACATGGCGATGCCACGCAATTGGTAGCCTTGTTCGACGCCGGATCTTTCGATTTGATCCTTTGCCACAATGTCCTGGAATTTGTGGATGACCCCTGTGCTGTGTTGCGCAGCGCCGCTCGTGCGTTGCGGGATCCTGTCGGCATAATCTCTGTGTTGGTGCGTAACCGGGCGGGTGAGGTGTTGAAGGCCGCGTTAGTGAATGGAGACTTGGCCGCGAGCGAGCGGAATCTCAGCGCCGAATGGGGAGATGAGTCCTTGTACGGAGGCAAGGTCCGTCTATTCACGCCAGAGAGTCTGAAAGACATGCTGGCACAATCGTCTTTCGCGCTCACCGGCGAGCGTGGTGTGCGTGTATTGGCGGATTACCTGCCTCCAAAAGTTTCTCGTAATGACGACTACGGGAGGATCTTTAAGCTGGAACGTGAATTGGGTAGGAGGAACGAGTTTGCCGCAGTCGCCCGGTACACGCAGTGCATTGCGCGGCGCACCGGGCCAGGATTGAAGGATATGGAATGAACAACGTCACAGCCCAGAGTGCGATTCAGAATCCTCATGCACACGCGCCCGAGACGGGACTTTCGCTCGGACTCGGGCTGACCAACGAGTGTAATCTCGCGTGTGCCTTCTGCTATCGCGATCCGACGCGGGCGGATCGCCTTTCCCTGGATCAGGTGAAGTCCGTCATGGAACGACTGCCGGTCCGGTCAGTAAATCTCGGCACCGGCGAGAACGGCATGCATCCGGACTTCAGGGCAATCCTGGCCTACCTGCGAACCCAGCCGGTGAAGCTCACAATCACCTCTAACGGTCACAGCGTTGCGGTTCTCGAAGATAGTGAACTGCGAGCCTTTCACGATATCGAGTTCTCTCTCGACTACCCGACACAGGCGGAACAGGATGCGCAGCGAGGACCTGGCAATTGGGCACTCATTCGCGAACAGGCAAAACGGTGCGTAGAGCTTGGCATCCCCGTAACGGTGATCGCGGTGATGATGAAATCGAACTACTTGCGACTGGCAGATGTGGCGCGAGTCGCGAAAAAGTTTGACGCTCCTCTGCGGGTAAACGTCTATCAGTCGGTGCGATCGGATGTCTATGCATTGAGCTACGACGAGTACTGGGACGGATTTCGGCGGCTCTTTGAGGAGACGGATGTAATTGCCATTGGCGAGCCACTTGTCCGGGCGATGGCAGGCCTGCCACCGCTACAGGGAGGATGTGGCGTGAGCACCGTGCGAGTGACACCGAGAGCCACGACCCAACCCTGCGTTTATTGGCCAGGACTGGGTGAACCGCTTTCTGATTTGACCTCTGCAGGCGTCAACATTCTGGAGTCAACACCGTTTGAGCAGGCACGGACTATACCGGAACCTTGCAATGGGTGCGAGTTCCGCGATTCGTGCCACGGTGGATGTGCCGGACGGCGACGCCTGCAGGGTACGCTGTTACAGCCTGATTCTTATTGCCCGATCATTCGCGGGGAGCGACCACAGCTTAAGATCCACATGGCCGCTAAACGCGATCTACCCAAATTGAGCAGTTCCTGCACCACCGTCGTAATCGCAAGGTAGTCTGAACGACGGAGGAACAACATCCCCAGCTCGATTAACAGGCTCTTCGTTTATTCCGCTTTTATCCAGGTATCGGAGCCCGTCAGCTTCACTGCCACGTCAGATATGACGAGGTGGAAGGGCTTGCCGTCAGCGCTGCCGCTGTGTTCGGTTGAGAAGAGGAGCGGACCTGCCTTTTTGTACCCCGCCCACGTGGCGAAGACGCGGCTGGGCGGCTTAGCTCCGCCGCGATGGTAGACAAAGTAAACGACACGGTTGTCTTTCCCGACGTAAAGATCCCAGGTGTCGCCGGGCGTGTACCCGCTATCCGCAGGATACTTCACGGGAACCAGTTCGGCCGTGCCGCCGCCCAGCGGCAGGTTAAACATGCCCTGGTCGATCACAGTAGCGCTAGTGTCCCAGTAAGCATGAAAGGGGAACAGAACCCAGTAACTATCGTTGATGAAGCCCGGATCGACGTCGTTCTTTATGTTGTCGGGCTGGCTGCTGAGTTCGGAGCGCAGGTAGCTAACCTTGACCGGCTTACCGTCCTTGTCCTTGCCTTCATAGGTAACCTTGTTGGTCTTGGGCTCCCACTCCCACGTGCGGGAGAGCTTGAAGACTCCGGTGACTTCCCCGCTCCAGGTGTAGCGGATCGCTTCGACTTTTTCGAACGAATCAATGCCATAGGTTTTGGCTACTTTTTCGAGAATGGGTGCGCGTTGGGTCTGCGCCCACAACGTTGCGGTCATGAAGAGCCCGAAGAGTGGGTAAAGAACGATGCTTGTACGTCCCAACTTTGTCATGGATAGTCCTCCAAGGCACATCTGGTTTCGCAATGGGTTGTAAAACGTGATTAAGCCGTAACCCGAAAAATGGATGTACTGGACGAAAGTATTGATTTATTTCAGTTTGGGCTTGTTGGATGAAGAACAAGCGATGCTGGATACAAAAACTGCCGGGCCGTGCAGGGCTTCACTCTACGGCTCCGCCTGGCAGTGTAGCAGCGATCGACTATTTCGGCGCAGAACGAAAATGGCGGCAGCAATCGCCACGCACCCGTATTCGAGCAGCATCACCCAACCAGGCAGGGCTCCCCAGGGATGGCCAAGCGCGCGCAAGTGCCATTGTACGTATACAGGGATGATGCTCACACTCCATACGATGATTAACAGCGTCGAGGCTGACATCAGAAATGGGAGCAACCACAGCAGATACCACGGAAAGACGGCAGGCGCGCATAGAAGAGTCGCTGCCATTGGCCAGGCAAAAACGTCTAGCGACAACTCGGTCTTTGTTCTTCGCATGCAGGTTGCGGTTACCAGCCCGGCGAGCACTGCGAACGCGGCTACTAACGGCGGAGACGCCACCTGATCGAGTGCCGCAAACACTGGGGCATTGAAGCGGAAAGTCTGCACGTACGTCCCGAGCGAACCGATCGGAATTCGGCCTTGGTGAAGAAACGGCGCGTACAGAAGTCCTACCACTAGAGCGGCCAGTGCCAGGTCGCGAACGCGAACTCGCTTCCAGTATAGGGGTAAGAGTACGATCGGCAGAAACTTTACGGCAACCGCTAACCCAAATGCGACGGTAGCGGTGGTGCGCCATCGGCGAATTAAGGCGGCGGCAGACATCACTAACAAAAGCGCGCCCACGATGTCGATATGACCGCTTCCCGCCACCTCGATGGCCAACAGCGGGTTCCACGCATACGCAAGAACCAAATGCGATCCCTGCCCATGACGACGCAATACATCGAGTAATAGAATCCCGATTGCGAAGTCACAGAGGACAAATGCAATTTTCAGTGCGAATGTAGATTCGTGAATAGCCGTTACGGCGCGAAAGAATAGCTGCGCCCCCGCCGGATACGGGCTCGGTAGATTCGGGTTATTCAAATTGCGCGTTTCGGGAGTGTGCAGGTCTTTAACTGCCGGATCACTGGGAACGACAACGTACGGGTTGTAGCCCAGACTCTGCAGCCGACCATCCCAGACGTATCGGTGAATATCATCATCGGCGCCCGCCGGCACAAGAAGAAATGCAATGTGCCAGACAGCGGCCAGCACTAGCCCCACGACAACGACCTGCCGAGGAAGCTTGGGCGTGGTGAAAAACTCACGGATAGAGAGGAGGTATAGGACGCTCGCCACCGTCAAGGAGGCCATGAAGTACGGCCCACCTCTGTCGACAAACGAGCGTGAGCAGATGGTGAGCGCGACGCATAGCGTCGAACCGAGTATGTACACTCGCGACGCGGGTGTGATGTTCACAATTTTTCCGCATCGATTTGCGATTGTGCTGCCACAAGCGCCCACTGTTTAAGCCACTGCGCCGTCTGTGGCGCCCTTCCCGGAGCCAGGCGTAACTCCTGCGACAAGCGCGTGAGATCGTCCGGTACATCGATGTCGTAAAACGGAGGGGCTAACCCCAACGAAAGATCCAGACTTCGCGCACGCGATAACAGCCTCTCCAGCGCGCTATTCGTGCTCATTCCGTCGTTCGCGAAAAGACTCGGGTGGGAAGCCTTCGCGCCTACGAGATAGTAGCCGCCGTCGTGTGTTGGACCTACGACTAAATCGTGAGCCGAGAGTGTTTCGAACGCCTCTTCGAGAACGGCCGGCGGCAGGTGCGGACTGTCGCTGTTGAAGGCAATAACACGTCGTGGAGGATGTTGGGTGAAGTGCGCAAATACCGAAATCAGGCCAGCAGCAAGACCCTCTCCTTTCTGGGCGACGACGGCCAGTTCGGGGCCTACCAGCGATTCTAGCTCGACTACGTCGGAGTCTGGGCACATGATGGCAACATCCACATCGTTCAATGAGCGTGCCAGAGCGACTGTGTCCCGAAGAAGACAGCCATAAAAATCGGTCACAGCATCGGCAGACAGGTGCGAGGTGAGCCGGGTCTTGACCACACCGGGCCTGGGTGCTTTCGCCATAATCACCAGCACCCGGTCACTGCCAGACGAACGCACCATCTCACTTGAGGACAGCATAGATTTGAATGTGGAGCTAAGCGGGGCTCGATGTCCCGGCCTTTCGTTGCCGGAAATAATAACGCACGATCAAGCTGAGTATGAACCAGCCGGCACCAAGCGTGCCCTTAAGCGTGCCGCTGATCTTTGATTTTCCAATACGCGGGTAATAGCTGACCGGGACTTCGACCACGCGGAATCCCGCAAGAGCGCCTTTGAGGATCATTTCAACCGCCCAGCCGTAAGTGGTCTCATTGAGATCGAGAGCGCGTAGCACATCGGCGCGGCCGGCGCGAAATGGGCCGAGGTCGGTAATGTCAAGTCTATAGAGGAACCTGATCAGGCCGGCAGCGAAACGATTGCCAAGTGATTGGTGCCACGGTAGAGCACCGTGGTTGGAGTTGCTGCTGAGACGGGACCCAAGCGCGATGTCCGCGCGGCCCTCGATGATTGGTGCTAGAAGGATCGGCAGTTCTGAAGGCCGATCGCTATAGTCGCCATCAAGGAACGCAATTACGTCGGGAGAATTTGTCGCGGCAAGACCGGTGAGGCAGGCTTGCCCATAGCCCCGGCGCCGTTCCTGAATCACGCGCGCTCCAGCTTTCGCGGCGAGTTCGGGTGTCCCGTCGTTCGAGTTGCTGTCGACGACAATGACCTCCGTTGTCAGATCAGATGGAAGATCGCGTAGAACGCGCTCAATCGCCTGCGCTTCATTGTGGGTTGGGATGATGACGGACACTCGCACGTGATTTCGTCGGATCACCACCACGGCGAAGACGGCCACCGCTGTGCTAACCATGCGTCCACGCCCCATTTGCGGCCCGCGCTTCCGACCGCAAGGCCAAGTGAAGCGAGCACTGGAACCAAGAGTTCCCAGATCCATGACGTTCCCCACTCCGAGACCCAAAGGCTGCCGAGAAACAGGAACGCTACCAACGCGGCTGGCCGGGTGAGCAGGCCAATGACGAGCAGGACGCCAAGCGAGATCTCGGTCAGGCCCTGCATGGGAGCCGCCATCGCGGCGTGGTTTTCGGCGATTGCCATCACCGCTTTCCACACGGCTGGGGCATGGTCATGGCTGATGTAGTAATTGATAAGACCCGCGTAGCCCGCCGGCCTGTAGAGGCCTTTGCCCAAGTTCTCGAAGAAGACCGACAGGAACATTGCGCCGATCGTCACACGTACGATCGCCAGACCACAAGCTGGTTGCGGTTGCCGGGCAAGACTGATCAAGTCATTTCGCGGTGGAGTTGCGGTCGTCGCCATAGTGCACCTCGTCCAGTGGATGCTATACCAGTCGAAGAGTTTCGGATCAGCGGTTTTTCGTTTAATCCGCTTTCATCAGGTTTCTAATCCCGTTAAGTTGGGCGGACACGTCGGAATAGAATACGCGAATCGGACACCGCATCAGCGGAGCGGCCTGCCTTCCTGCCCTGCCCCGCGGACACTGCGATTAGCCATGAGGGAACTCGAATATGCTGGACGAAAGTAAGGATCGATACCTTGGCAGGAGGAGTCTCTTTACGAACGCAACGCTAATGAAAACTTAGGCGGAAAGGATTGCAGGCGCGGGTCGGAATCGAACCGACGCATAAAGGTTTTGCAGACCTTAGGTTTAGCCTTACAAAGTCTTTAGAATCAGCGTAAATCCAAGACTCATATGGCGTTTTGTCCGCTTTTTGTCGGCTTGCAAACAGCACGGGTGGGCTTGCTCCGCCGACTGCGCAGGATTCGAGTTAATACTTATCTTTATTGCTTCGGCGACACCAAACAAAAGAGTGGCGCGAACATTCGCTCGCGTTCTTCAGATCCACCGTTTCCAAACGAAGGTTTGGGACGAGTGGGTCTTCTGGCCGAACGAATCGACTTCAAGCCCTCGCAATCGTCGAAGTCTTGCCAACCCAAGTAGTGAATGATAATGGACGTTATCATTCACAAACAGTTGTCGAGGGCCTCGGAAGTTGTCCGGAAACGGGGCTTCGCGGAGATTCGAACTATCAGCTGGATCCGAAGAGATGGACCACAAGCCGACTTTGATCGGCATAGGGGCGGCGGTCACCCGCCGACCCCTGCCACACCACCGTGCGTACGGGTCCGTACACGGCGGTTCGAGTTGGTTGCGCTAACACCCATCAATCAATGTTGGAAGGCCGAGCGATTTGAAGTAGGCATTGGAAAGCCCCACGGAAAGGGCTTTGGCCCGCGCAAGGTACCAGGGGCCAAGACCGCTGCCGGCCGTATTGTTGGCCAGCCGCGGACGGACTCCCAGTGCCAGTAGAGCCGCTCGGCGTCGGCGTGGTGTTTTCCATTGCCGCCACAGAGCCGCCCTGAGTCGCAATCGGACCCAACGGGTCAGGTATTCCAGCACCACTGGCGTTTCGCAGAAACCGAAGTAGCTGCGCCAGCCCCGCAGATACGGAGCCAGTTCCGCTATCGTCGTTTCTATGCTCACGCCTTTGGCCCGACGCGTAGTGTCTCGGATTCGATGCTTAAACCGCTCCAGAGCTTTTGGCGCGATGATGCGCTTAACTTCTGGACCGGCGCTAAAGGTGAACCCGAGAAACTTCCGCTCCTGCGGTCGCGCCACCGCACTCTTCGATTCGTTCACTTTGAGCTTGAGTTTGTGCGTGATGAAGCGCGTGATGCCCTCCATCACTCGTTGACCAGCCCGCTGGCTGCGCACGTAGATGTTGCAATCATCCGCGTAGCGAACATAGCGGTGGCCACGACGCTCAAGCTCTCGGTCGAGTTCGTCGAGCACGAGGTTGGACAACAGTGATGAAAGCGGACCTCCTTGCGGAGTTCCTTCCACGCTTGGGCTGACCAGTCCATTCTCCATCACCCCGGCGTTCAAGAACGCCCGGATGAGCTTCAGCAGCCGCTTGTCTTCGACCCGTTTGGCGATCTTCCCCATCAGTTTGTCGTGATTGACGCGATCGAAAAATTTTTCCAAATCGAGATCAATCACCCAGCCGTAACCTGCTGCAATGTATCGTTGCGCTTGGGCTACCGCCTGATGGGCGGAACGTCCCGGGCGAAAACCATAGCTGTGGTCGGAAAATGTCGAGTCCCACTGCCGCTGCAGCACCTGCATCACCGCCTGCTGGATGAAGCGATCCAGCACGGTCGGGATGCCAAGCTTTCGCACCCCG
>Ga0126371_10002460_pt1 | contig 15944 bp, 9 predicted proteins | sample PanSoiMetaPlot_4_FD_110145 | JGI IMG/M metagenome (GOLD analysis project Ga0126371, IMG submission 110145) | Tropical forest soil microbial communities from Panama - MetaG Plot_4 | ecosystem: Environmental > Terrestrial > Soil > Tropical forest > Bulk soil | place: Panama | collected 2016-02-17 | reverse complement strand
CCACGGCAGCGCCGGCATCGGCATCGACGTCACCGACGTGGAATCGCTGCGCAGCGAGCTCACCCGAATGGTCGAGGCGCATCGTCGCACGCTTGACCAGTTGCCGACCGCTGTCGCCATCTTCGGCGCCGACCAGCGCCTGACTTTTCACAACGCCGCGTATCGGGTGCTGTGGGGGCTGGGCGCGGATTTTCTCGATGCGAGACCGACCGACGGCGCCGTGCTCGATCAGCTGCGCGCCGCGCGCAAGCTGCCCGAACAGGCCGATTTCCGCGCCTGGAAGAGCACGCTCCATGAAGCCTATCGGACCATCGAGGCCAAGGAGCATTTGTGGCATCTGCCCGACGGCCGCACGCTACGGGTCGTCACCACGTCCAATCCCAATGGCGGCATCACCTATTTGTTTGACGACGTCACCGAGCCGCTCAATCTCAAGCGGCGCTACGACGCCCTCGCGCGCGTCCAGGGCGAGACCCTCGACAATCTGTCTGAAGCGGTGGCGGTGTTTGCCAGCGACGGTCGGCTGCGCCTGTTCAATCCGGCGCTGACGCGGCTGTGGAAACTTAAGCCGACGTTCTTGAGTGAGCGGCCGCATATTGAAGCCGTGATCGCTGCCTGCCGGCCGCTGCACAACGATGAAGCGACCTGGCAATTGCTGCGCGGCGCCGTCACCGGGCTCGAGCGCCGCGAGCCGATCACCGGTCGGATCGAGCGCATCGACGCCACGCTCGTCGATTGCGCCACCGTGCCGCTGCCCGACGGGGCGACGCTGGTGACGTTCCAGGACGTGACCGACACCGTCAATGTCGAGCGGGCGCTGCGCGAGCGCAACGACGCGCTCGAGGCCGCCTACGATCTCAAGAACGATTTCGTGCATCTGGTGTCTTATGAACTGCGCTCGCCGTTGACCAACATTATCGGCTTTGCCCAGCTGCTCGAGGACCGGTTGACCGGACCCCTCACCGACAAACAGCGCGAATATCTCGGCTACATCACCTCCTCGAGTGCGGCGCTGTTGGCGATTATCAATGACATTCTGGATCTTGCGACCATCGATGCCGGGGTGATGACCCTCGACCTGGGACCCGTCGATATCGCTGCCACCATGGATGCCGCGGCGGACGCGGTGCGCGACCGGCTCAACGAGGGCGGCCTGACGCTGGAGATTGGCGCCGATCCGCAGATCGGTCAGTTCGTGGCCGACGGCCGGCGGGTTCGCCAGGTGCTCTACAATCTCTTGTCCAACGCCATCGGGTTCTCCCCGCCCGGGGAGACGGTAACGCTCGCGGCCGAACGGCGTGATGACGCCGTGCTGTTCCGCGTCACCGACCGCGGTCCCGGAATCCCGATCGAGATTCAGGACCGGGTGTTCGATCGCTTCGAAACCCACAACCTCGGCTCGCGCCATCGCGGCACCGGGCTTGGCCTTTCCATCGTGCGCTCCTTCGTCGAGCTGCACGGCGGAACGGTCTCGCTTGACTCCGCGGTCGGACGCGGCACCACGGTCATCTGCGTGTTCCCTCAGGTCCAGGTTGCCGAAAGGGCGGCCGCCGAGTAGGAGAGATCAAGAGCAGGACGGGTTGCGTTGAACCTCCAGATGACCTTTGCGGCGGCCCGAGAGCCGTTGGACCTCCCCGACGAGGAGGCCACGTGCCGGCTGGCGAGCGATCTGGCCGCCATCCTGCAACCCGGCGACGTCGTGACCCTGTCCGGGGACCTCGGCGCCGGCAAGACCACGTTTGCCCGCGCGGTGATCCGCACGCTGGCGGGCGATGCGAGCCTCGATGTCCCCAGTCCAACCTTCACCCTGCTGCAGACCTACACGCTGGCGTGCCGGACCGTGGTGCACGCCGACCTCTACCGGATCGGCGATCCCGAGGAGCTCTGGGAGCTTGGTCTTGAGGAGGCTGCGGCGGGCACCGTGACCCTGATCGAGTGGCCCGAAGTGGCCGCCGCGGTGCTACCGGCCGACCGGCTCGATGTCGGCTTCATCCTGCCAGTGTCCGGCAGCACAACCGCGCGGCAGATCCGCCTCACCGCCTTCGGGGCGTTTGGCCCACGCCTTGAACGGCTGATGACGCTGCGACAGTTTCTCGACCAATCCGGGTTCGGGGTCGCCAGGCGGCATCCGCTCGCGGGCGATGCCTCGACGCGGCGCTATGAGCGGCTGTGGCTCAATGATCGCAGCGTGGTGCTGATGGATGCCCCGCGTCGTCCGGATGGACCGCCGCTGCGTCACGGGCTTGCCTATAGCGCGATCGCGCACCTCGCCGAGGACGTCAAACCGTTTGTGGCCATGGCCCGGGGGTTGCGCGAGCGGGGGTTCTCGGCGCCCGACATTCTGGCCGCCGATTTGTCCGAGGGGCTTTTGATCGTCGAGGACCTGGGCAACGAGGGGATTGTCACGGCTGCGGGCGAACCGATCGAGGAACGCTATGCGGCCGCCGTGGAAGTGCTGCTTGCGCTCCACCAGCAGGCGCTGCCGGCGGCGCTGCGCGTAGCGCCGCGGGTCGAGCACTGGCTCCCGGCCTATGATCTCGACGCGCTCCTGGTCGAGCTCGAGCTGTTGCTCGAATGGTATCTGCCGTATTGCGGGGCCTCGCTCGGCTCGGGCGCGAGTGCCCAATTCCTGACATTGTGGAGGGAAGCGCTCAACGGCGTCACGGAGGCGCCGCAGACCTGGGTGCTGCGGGATTTTCATTCGCCCAACCTCATGTGGCTTGCCGAGCGCACGGGGATCGCGCGCTTGGGGCTGCTCGACTTCCAGGACGCCGTCATGGGGCCTGCGGCCTACGATTTGGCGGCGCTCCTGCAGGATGCCCGCGTCGATATCGCCGAACCCATGGAAATGGCGTTGCTCAGTCGCTATGTGCTGGGGCGGATGACGACGGCCCCGGATTTCAGGCCGGCGCCGTTTCTGGCGCTGTACGCAACGCTCGGTGCGCAGCGCGCCACCAAGATCCTCGGCATCTTCGCGCGGCTGGATCGGCGTGACGGCAAGCCGCAATATTTGCGTCACCTGCCCCGGCTATGGGGCTATCTGAGCCGGTCGCTCGCCCATCCGACGTTGGAGCCACTGCGTGCCTGGTACACACGCAACGTTCCGGCGCCGGCGTGAGCACGGTTGGGGGATTGGCGGTCTCGTTGACAGGCCGCGGCTGCGCCACAAGCAACGGCGCTGACTGAACGCCTTTGGGGGAACTGACCATGCCACGATTGCACCGCCCCGTCCTGCCGCGCCGCGCCATGGTGCTCGCCGCCGGACTCGGCCAGCGGATGCGGCCTCTAACCGACCGCGTGCCCAAACCGCTCATCAAAGTGCGCGGCCGGCCCCTGATCGACCATGTGCTCGACCGCTTGGGCGCGGTCGGGGTGGAAACGGCGGTCGTCAATGTGCACCACTTCGCCGATCAGCTTGAGAGCCATCTGATGGCGCGCCGCGAACCGCATGTCGTCATTTCCGACGAGCGCGAGAAGCTCCTGGGGACCGGCGGCGGCGCGCTCAAGGCGCGCGCGAGCCTCGGTGCGGCGCCATTCTTCCACGTCAATTCCGACAGCATCTGGATCGAAGGCGTCACCCCGAATTTGCTGCGGCTCGCCGGGGGCTTCGATCCCGCCAGCATGGATGCGCTGCTGCTGCTCGCCCCGACCGCGGGCTCGATCGGCTATGACGGCCGCGGGGATTTTGCGCTCGCAAGCGATGGCCGCCTGCGACCTCGCGGGGAACGCGAGGTGGTGCCGTTCGTCTATGCCGGGGCTGCGATCCTGGCTTCAGGGCTGTTTGCTGACCCGCCGCCGGGCCCCTTCGGCCTGAGCCGGCTGTTCGATCGCGCCGCGCAGGCGGGTCGGCTCCATGGCCTGCGACTCGAGGGGCTGTGGATGCATGTGGGCTCGCCGGAGGCCATCGCCGAGGCCGAGGCGGCGATCCTGGCGAGTGCTGCCTGAAGCGTCGTGACGGCGCCGCGCGTTTTCACGATTCCGGCCGCGGTGCCGTTTCTGCCGACGCTGCTGCGTGCGCTCGACGCGGGCCGTTTGGTGCCGGGCTTTCCGGCGACCCGTGACCCGCTCGCCTTCGCGGAAGCCACGATCTATCTGCCGACCCGACGGGCCTGCCGGCTCGCCCGCGATGTGACGCTCGACGCGCTCGGTCGGGATGCGGCGGTGCTGCCGCGGATCGTCGCCATCGGCGATATCGACGAGGAGGAGCTGGGTTTTGCGGCCGCAACCGCGGCATTTTCCGACGCGGCCCTAATCCTGCCGCCGGCCTTGTCGAGCCTCGACCGGCGATTGCTGCTCGCCCGTCTGGTGTTGCAATGGGCGAGCTCGGGCGCGCTCTACGGCTCTGTCGGCGCCCCGTTGGTGGCCCGCACCCCGGCGGCCGCGCTGGCCTTGGCCGACGACTTGGCGCGGCTCATGGATGACATGACGACCCGCCAGGTGCCTTGGGATCGGCTCGACGCCCTCGTTCCCGATCGTTTCGATACCTATTGGCAGCTCTCGCTCAGGTTTCTCCAGATTGCGCGCGAGACGTGGCCGGCGATCCTCAACGAGCGCGGTGTGATCGAGCCGGCGGTGCGCCGCGACCGGTTGATCGCCGCGGAAGCCGCGCGCCTCAAGGCGAGCCCGATGGCGCCGGTGATTGCCGCCGGCTCGACCGGATCAATGCCGTCGACCGCTGCGCTGCTGACCACGATCGCGACCCTGCCGCGCGGGGCCGTGGTGCTGCCTGGCCTCGACACCGACCTGGATGCCGACGCATGGGGTCACGTCGGGGGTGGGCCGGATGCCGGCCATCCGCAGGCCGCGATGCATGCGCTGCTGGAGCGCCTGGGATTGGCACGCGAGCAAGTGCAAGTGCTTGGGCCCAACAACGCCCGCGGCCGGCTTGTATCCGAGGCGTTTCGCCCTGCGGCCACCAGCGAGCGCTGGACCCGTCGACCTCCCGACGCGGCGCAGGCGATGGCGGGGGTTGCGGTCATCGAGGCCGCAACCGCCGAGGAGGAGGCGCTGACGGTCGCCGTGGCGCTGCGCGGCGCGGTGGAGCCCGAAGGCGCGACGGCGGCGCTCGTCACCGCGGACCGGGCCCTGGGCCGGCGGGTTGCGGCCGCGCTGGGGCGTTGGACCGTTGCGGTCGAGCAGTCCAACGGCGCCGCCCTGACCGACAGTCCGGCGGGCCTGTTTGCCCGGCTTGCCGCCGAGGCCGCGCTGTCACGCGCCGCTCCGGTGCCGTTGCTCGCCCTGCTCAAGCACCCGTTGATGCGCCTTGGCGCCGGCCCGGACGCCGATGCGGTCGGGCTGGCCACGCTTGAGCGCGCGCTGCTGCGCGGTCCGCCGCCGCGGTCAGGGACCCACGGCCTGGGCGCCGCGCTCGCCGCGTTTCGGCGCACACGCGCGCGTCTGCATCCCAACGATCCGCGCGCCGCGCTCGATGACGCCGCGCTCGATAAGGCCGCCGGTCTGCTCGGCCGCCTGGAGGGCGCGCTCGCGCCCCTCGAAACCCTGCGCAACGCGCCCTACCCGTTCCAGCAGCTCGCCGAGCGCCATCGCACCGTTGTGACCGCGCTCGGGCGCGACGGCGCCGACCGCATCCCGGCATTCGCGGGGGACGACGGGATCGCGCTCGCGGAGGCGTTTGAGGACATCATCGCCCGGCCGGCCGCCGATGATCTGCCGGTGACCCCCGAGCGCTACCCCGATCTCTTTGTCCGGGCGATCGCCGACCGGATGGTGCGCCACCAGGCCGTGCCGAACGCCCGGATTCGCATTCTCGGCCCGTTGGAATCCCGATTGCAGCAGTTCGACACGGTGGTCATCGGCGGGCTCGTGGAAGGCTCTTGGCCGCCGCAGCCGCGTCACGATCCCTGGCTGAGCCGGCCGATGCGCCATGCGCTCGGGCTTGATCAGCCGGAGCGCCGGATCGGCCTGTCGGCGCATGATTTCACCCAGGCGCTGGGGGCGCCGACCGTGATCCTCAGCCGCCCGGCCAAGCTGGACGGCGTTCCCACGGTGGCGTCGCGGTTCCTGCGCCGGCTTAATGCCGTGGCCGGCGAACCCGCTTGGAGCCAGGCGGTGGCGCGCGGCGAAACCTATCTGCGGCTGGCGCGCAGCCTCGATTGCCCGCCGCTGTTGCCTCCATTGGGGCCGCCGGCGCCGTGTCCGCCCGCGCAGGCCCGCCCGACCGCTATGACGGTGACTGACGTCGAACACTGGTTGCGGGATCCCTACACCATCTATGCCAAGCACATTCTGCGATTGTTTCCGCTCGAAGCGGTCGATGTCGTGCCGGGCGCGCGTGACCGCGGCAACCTCATTCATGGGGCGATCGGAGAGTTCACCCAGACCTATGCGGATTGTTGGCCGGAGGATCCGCTCGCTCGCTTTCTCGAACTGGGCCGCAAGCACTTCGCCCCGCTGGAAGAAGACCCGGAGGCGCGGGCGTTGTGGTGGCCACGATTGGTGCGCATTGCCCATTGGTTCGTGGGCTGGGAGGCGACCCGTCGGAGCCATCTTCGCCGCAGCTTCGCCGAAGTGCGCGGCGAGATCGAAATCCCGCTCGGCGAGGGAGTGTTTCGCTTAGGCGCGCGCGCCGATCGGATCGATGAGCGCGTCGATGGAACCTACGCCATCCTCGACTACAAGACCGGCGAGGCGCGCACCGAAAAGCAGGTGCGCGTGGGGCTGGCCCCGCAGCTCACGCTCGAGGCGGCGATTCTGCGCGAGGGCGGCTTTGCCGAGGTGCCGCGGGGCGCTTCGGTCGAGGCCCTGGTGTATGTGAGCCTCAAGGGAGGGGATCCGGCCGGGGTCGAACGCCCCATCGAGTTCATCGAGGGAACCGCCGACAGTCAGGCGGACCTGGCGCTGTCACGGTTCACGGCGCTGGTGCGGCGGTTTGCGGCACCGACCCAGCCCTATCGCTCGCTCGTGCATCCGCTGTGGAAAACCCGGTATGGCGACTACGACCATCTGGCACGGGTCAAGGAATGGTCGGCAACCGCGGCCGCCTCGGAGGACGCAGGCAGCCCATGAGCCGCGTCATTCCCGACGACGTCTTGCGGCTGCAGATCCAGGCCTCGGACCCGGCGACGTCGGCGTGGGTCTCGGCCAATGCGGGCTCGGGCAAAACCTATGTGCTGGCGCAGCGCGTCATTCGCCTGCTGCTGGAGGGGACGCCGGCGGCGAAGATTTTGTGTCTGACCTTCACCAAGTCGGCCGCGGCCCACATGGCCAACCAGGTGTTCGATACGCTCGCCCGGTGGGTGGCGCTCGACGATGCGGCGTTGGATTTGGCGGTGGGGCGGCTCGAAGGACGCCCGCCCGGGCCCGCCCGCCGCGCCCGGGCCCGGCGGTTATTTGCCGAGGCGCTCGAGGTGCCGGGCGGACTCAAGGTGCAAACGATCCACGCGTTCTGCACCCGCCTGCTGCACCTGTTTCCGTTCGAGGCCAACGTCGCGGCGCGCTTTGCGGTGCTCGAAGAAGCCGCCGAGCGCGAGCTCATCGAACGCCAGCGCCTCAACGTCGTGCTTGCAGCGGCCAGCGCGCCCGAAACCGCACTCGGGCGCGCGCTCTTGACTGCGCTGGCCGCTGCAGCGGACCGCACCTTCGCGGCGGTGATCAACGAGGCCATCGCTGAGCGCGATCGGCTCACCCGTTGGCTCAACGAGGCCGGCGGTGTTGCGGGCGCGATCGCCGAATTGTCGGCCTGGCTCGGCGTTGAGCCTGACGAGGACGTCGAGGCGGTGGATCGCGCCATCACCCAAAGCCCCCTCCTGCCGCGCGCGGAATGGCTGCGGGTCGCGGCGATCTTGACGGGTGGATCAAAGAACGATCAAGCGCGAGGCGACGCGCTGGCCCGCGCCGCCGAAAGCTGCGGGGCCGAGGCCCAGCAGGCTTATGTGTCGGTGTTCCTCACCGCGGAGTACGCCCCACGATCAAAGCTCGTCACCCAGGCAATCTGCAGCCGCCATCCGGCCCTCGCCGAGCGGCTCTGCCAGGAGCGGGATCGGATCGCCGCGCTGGTGCGGCGGCGCTTTGCGATCGAGGCGCGGGAGCGGACCGCGGCGGTCCTGACCATTGCGGCGGCCGTGATCGAGCGCTACCGGCTCGCGAAGGAGGCCCGCGGCCTCATCGACTACCACGATCTGATCGACAAGACGCTCGCCCTGCTCACGAACGTCGAGGCCGCGTGGGTCCATTACAAGCTCGATCTGGGCATCGATCACGTGCTCATTGATGAGGCGCAGGATACGAGCCCCAAACAGTGGGAAATCATCAAGCGGCTGACCGCTGAATTCACGGCCGGCGTTGGCGCGCGGGGGACCGCGAGTCGCAGCCTGTTCGCGGTCGGCGACGAGAAGCAGTCGATCTTCTCGTTCCAGGGCGCCGCGCCCGAGGCGTTTGCGCAGCTGCGGGCGCATTTCGAGCGCCAGCACCGCGACGCGGCCTTGGCGTTTCGTGCCTGTCGGTTCGAATTCTCGTTCCGCTCCGGCGCCAACGTGCTCTCCGCGGTCGACGCGACCTTCGCGCGCCCGGCGCTGTTCTCAAGCCTGACCACCGACGCGAGCGGCCTACGCCACCAGTCGCTGCCCGGCACCGGGCCCGGGCTGGTCGAGATCTGGCCCTTAATCCTGCCCGGGCCCCGTGAACTGGGCGAGGCCTGGGATGCGCCCTTTGATGCCGTCGCCGAGCCCAGCCCGGCGGTGCGGCTGGCGGCGCGGATCGCCGCCGCGGTTCGCACCGCCATCGCCAACGGTCGAAGGCCCGGCGACGTTCTCGTGCTGGTGCGCCAGCGCGGGCCGCTGTTTGAAGCGATCTTGCGCGCGCTCAAGAACGCACGCCTCAAGGTCGCCGGCGCGGATCGGCTGTTGCTGACCGCGCATCTGGCGGTCATGGACCTCCTGGTGCTCGCCGATGCGCTGTTGCTGCGCGCTGACGACCTGGCGCTCGCGACCGTGCTCAAAGGCCCGTTTTTCGGGTTCGACGACGACGCGCTGTTCGCGCTGGCCTGGCGCCGCCGCGGCACGCTGTGGGCCGCGCTGAACGCGCGGGCGGGGGAGGCGCCGCGCTACGCGGCCGCGGCCAAGACGCTTGATCGCTTCGCCGCCATGGCGCGCCACGAAACACCGTTCGCGTTCTATGCCCGGCTGCTGGGACCTGAAGGCGGCCGGGAGCAGATCCTGGCGCGATTGGGCCCGGAAGCCGCCGACGCGCTCGACGAATTCCTCAACCGCGCGCTCGCCTATGAGGCAACGCAGACGGCCTCGTTGCAGGGTTTTGTCGACTTCATGCGTCTGGCCGCCCCCGAGGTCAAACGCGACATGGACCTGGCACGCGACGAAATCCGGGTCATGACGGTCCACGGCGCCAAGGGCCTGGAGGCGCCTCTGGTCATTCTGGCCGACACCACCGGGCGGCCCGCTGGCCCCCGGGACCCCCGGCTCATGTCGCTTGCCGGCGAGGCCGACGGGACACCGGCCTTTGTCTGGGCCGGCCCCAAAGACTGCGATGTCGAGGCCATCGCGGCCGCCCGCGCGCGAACCCGGGAGGTGGCCGAGGCCGAACATCGGCGCCTGCTCTACGTCGCCATGACGCGCGCGGCCGAACACCTGATCGTCTGCGGGGCGCAGGGGCACAATGGAAGGCCGCCGGGCTGCTGGTACGACCTCGTCTGCGAGGCGCTGCGCGGCGAGGCGGTCGAGGCGGCCGGCCCCGACGGTCCCGTCTGGCGCTGGTGCCCGCAGCCGTCGCTTCCTGCCAAAGCGGCGGCGCCGGCACCGGCCGCCGCAGACGAGGTCGCGCTACCCGACTGGCTCGGGCGCGATCCGCGCGTCACCGCCACCGAAGGGGTGCTGCGCCCCTCATCGGTGGGCGGCAGGGCCCCGCTGGCCGCCGCGGTGGCGCGGCGCGGAACCCTGGCGCATCGCCTGTTGCAAGCCCTTCCGAGCCTCGAGGCGCCCGTGCGCTTGCGTGCCGCGCGCGACTACCTTGCCCGCCATGGCCCAGACCTCAAGGGGGGCGAACGGGAGGAGCTCATCGCCAAGGTGCTCGCCGTGCTCGACCATCCGGATTTTGCCGCGCTGTTCGCGCCCGGCAGCCGCGCCGAGGTGCCCATCGTCGGTCGCCTCCCGCGCGAGATGGGAGCGCCGGTGCGGGTTGCCGGCCAGGTCGATCGGCTGTTCGCCGGGAAGACCAGCATTCTTCTGGCCGACTACAAGACCGACCGTCCCGCGCCCTGCGATTTCTCGGCCATCCCCAAGCCCTACGTGGCGCAGCTCGCCCTCTATCGGGCCGTGCTTGGCCGGCTGTTTCCGGCGCGCAGCGTGCGGGCCGCCCTGGTGTGGGTCGAAGGACCCGCGCTCGTCGAACTATCCGCCGCGCGGCTTGAGACGGCGCTGGCCGAGGTCCTGGGCGCCTGAGGGCGGCGGCGCGCTGCGGGTGCGTCCAGGCGGCCGTCTTGACGCTCTGGGTCGCCATTTCTACGTTTGTGACAGAGTTTATGACAGAACCGCAGGCGCCGGCCGCGCCTTCTTACTTAAGACGAGGTGTCCCATGGGCGTTGGCAAGGTCTCCGACGCGACTTTCGAGACCGAAGTGCTCAAGGCCTCCGAGCCGGTCGTCGTTGATTTCTGGGCCGAGTGGTGCGGCCCCTGCCGCCTGATCGCGCCCGCGCTTGAGGAGATTGCCGGCACGATGGGCAACAAGGTCAAGGTGGTCAAGCTTAACGTCGACGAGAACCCGGCGACGGCCTCCAAGTACGAAATCATGTCGATTCCGACATTGATGATTTTCAAGAACGGGCAGTTGGCCTCGCGCCAAGTCGGCGCCGCCCCCAAGCAAAAGCTCCAGCAGTGGATTTCGGCGGCGATGTGATGGCGACGCTCGCGTTGAGCGCGAGCGCGGTACTCAAAGCGGTGGGGTCTGGTTAGCCGCGAGTATTTCGCCTGCGAGGTAGAGTGACCCGGTCACCATGATGCGCGGCCCGGGCGCGAGATTGAGCGCGGCGATCGCGGAGAGCGCCGCGTCCATGCTGGCAGCAAAATCCGCCGGGATTCCGACCCGTTGGGCGGCCGCCGCAATCGCCGCCGCCGGCAGCGTGCGCTCCTGGTGAATCGGGACGCCAATGACGCGGCGCGCGAGCCCAGCAAAATTCCGCAGGAAGCCGTCGCAATCCTTCGTGGCCAGCATTCCGACCACGAGCACCAGCGGCCGCGCGACCCGCTCCTCAAGGTCGGCCAGTGCCGCCGCGATGGCCCGGCCGGCGTCGGGGTTGTGCGCCCCGTCGACCCACAATTCGCTGTCTTCGGGCACCAAGCCCAAGAGCCGGCCATGCGTGAGACGCTGCAGCCGCGCCGGCCATTGCGCGGTGGTGAGCGCGGCCTCGAACGCGGACAAGGGAAGGCGCCATTCTTCCAGACTGCGCAAGGTCGCAATGGCCGTCCCGGCATTGTCGAACTGATGGCGTCCGTAGAGTCGGGGCGCCGGCAGATCCAGGAGCCCGCCGTCATCCTGATAGACCAGCCGGCCGTGCTCTTCCGACACCGCCCAGTGCGTGCCCGCGATGATGAGCGGCGCCCCGAGGCGGGTTGCTTGACGCTCGATGACGCCGCGCGCCTCGTCGGTCTGCGGCGCGACGATGGCGGGTACATCGGGCTTGAGAATGCCGGCCTTCTCGGCCGCGATCTTGACCAGGCTGTCGCCAAGATACTCGGTGTGATCGCGCGAGATCGACGTGATCACCGTGGCGCAGGGGCGTTCGACGACGTTGGTGGCATCGAGCCGGCCGCCGAGACCGACCTCGAGCAGCGCCATGTCCGCCGGGTGGCGGCAGAACAACAACAGCCCGGCCGCGGTCGTCATTTCAAACACGGTAATCGGCGCGCCCGCATTGGCGCCCTCACATTCGCTTAGAACGTCAGCGAGCTCCTCGTCGGTCACGAGCACGCCCCCGCCTACGCGGCCGAGGCGGAAACGCTCGTTGACCCGAACCAGATGCGGCGACGTGTAGGCGTGCACGCGGCGCCCCGCCGCCTCGAGCGCGGCGCGCAGGAACGCGATCGTCGAGCCCTTGCCGTTGGTGCCGGCCACATGGATGACCGGAGGCAGCTTCTGCTCGGGATGGTCAAGGCGCTCGAGCAGGCGCATCAGGCGCTCGAGCGACAGGTCGATCTTCTTGGGATGGAGCCCAAGCAAACGCGCGATGATGGCATCGACCGGGGTCATGGTCCTCAAGACGGCCTGTAGTCTCGTCAGGCGCTGGCCGGAACCGGCAGGCCGGACAGCGTCGTCGCCGGCGATTTCGTCAACAGCCGGCACAACCTTGCAAGCGTCGATCGCAGCTGGTGACGGTGCACGACCATGTCAACCATCCCGTGGTCTTTGAGATATTCGGCGCGCTGGAACCCTTCGGGCAGCTTTTCGCGAATGGTCTGTTCGATCACCCGCGGCCCAGCGAAGCCGATGAGCGCCCCGGGCTCGGCGACGTGCACGTCGCCCAGCATGGCGTAGGAGGCCGTCACCCCGCCGGTCGTCGGATTGGTCAGCACCACGATGTAGGGCTTGCGGGCTTCGCGCAACATCTCGACCGCAACCGTGGTGCGCGGCAGCTGCATCAGCGACAGGATCCCCTCCTGCATGCGGGCGCCGCCCGATGCTGCGAACATGATGAAGGGCGTGCCGCGCTGCGCCGCGGTCAAAAGCCCGGTGATCACTGCCTCGCCGGCCGCCATGCCGAGCGAACCGCCCATGAACTCAAAATCCTGGACACCGACGACCACCGAGAGGCCTTCGAGCGGGCCCGCCGCAAGCCGCACCGCGTCCTCAAGTCCGGTCTTCGAGCGGGCATCGCGCAAGCGGTCGAGATAGCGTCGTTCATCGCGGAACTTCAGTGGATCGACCGGCATCTCCGGCACCGCGATCGGCTCGAACTGGCCTTCGTCAAACGTCGCATTGAGCCGCGTCCCGGTGCTCATGCGCATGTGATAGTTGGAATTGGGGATCACAAACTGATTGGCTTCGAGGTCCTTGTAGAACACCAATTGTCCGGTCTCGGGACATTTGACCCACAAGTTCTCCGGCACCTCACGGCGCAGGAAGCTGCGGATCTTGGGTCGGACCACATTCGCGATCCAGTTCATAGGCCGTCTCCACGCAGGGTCTTATGGCCGCGAGCCGCCGCAGCCGTTTGGCCGCGCACCGCCGCCGCAAACATCGCGACCTTGTCGCACACGGCGGCGACCGTTTGCGGTGTCGCCCGGCCGTTGGCATCGAGGTGCTCGCGCACGGTTTCGACCAGGGCCGAACCGACCACGACCGCGTCGGCGCCCGCCGCGATGCGCCGGGCATCTTCGGCGGTCTTGACCCCGAACCCGACCGCAACCGGCAACGGCGTGTGCTGTTTGATTCGGGACACCGCCGCGCGCACCCGGTCCGGATCGGGCGCGGCCATGCCGGTGATGCCGGTGATCGATACGTAATAGACGAAGCCCGAGGTATGTTCGAGCACCGCCCCCAACCGCTTGGCGTCGGTCGTCGGCGTCGCCAGGCGAATGAAATTCAGGCCGGCGCGCAGCGCCGGAAGACAGAGCTCGTCGTCCTCTTCCGGCGGCAGATCGACGACGATGAGCCCGTCGACCGCCGCTGCCAGCGCATCGGCGATGAACCGGTCGACACCGTAGATGTAGATCGGATTGAAATAGCCCATCAGCACGATCGGGGTGGTGTCGTCCTCAACGCGCAAGGCGCGCACCAGATCCAGGGTCTTGGCGAGCGTTTGCCCGGCCTTGAGCGCGCGCTGGGAGGAAGCCTGGACGGCCGGTCCGTCCGCCATCGGGTCAGAGAATGGCATGCCGAGCTCGATGATGTCCGCGCCCGCTCGCGCGAGCGCGGTCAGGATCGCAGCCGACGTCTGCGGATCAGGATCGCCCGCGGTCACGAATGTGACCAGACCGGCGCGCCCTTGCGCGGAGAGCGATGCGAAACGCCGCTCGATCCGGCGCGTCGTTTGCGCCCCGCCTTGGACCGGGGGCCTCATAGCGACCCTCCCAGGTGCTGCGCAACAGTGAAGATGTCCTTGTCGCCGCGGCCGCACAGATTGACCACCATCAAATGATCCCGCGGCCTGTGCGGCGCGAGCGTGATCACTTTGGCAAGGGCATGGGCGGGTTCGAGCGCCGGGATGATGCCTTCGAGCCGACAGCACAATTGGAAGGCTTCAAGCGCTTCCTGATCGGTCGCGGTCAGGTAGGTGACGCGGCCGACATCATGGAGCCAGGCATGCTCGGGCCCGATGCCCGGATAATCAAGGCCGGCGGAGATCGAATGGGCTTCGCTGATCTGCCCGTCCTCGTTCATGAGCAGATAGGTGCGATTGCCGTGCAGCACGCCGGGCCGCCCGCCCGCGAGCGAGGCGGCATGCTGGCCGCTGTCAAGCCCGTGACCGGCGGCCTCGACCCCGTAGATCTCGACGGCAGACTCATCCAGAAACGGATGGAACAGCCCGATGGCATTCGAGCCGCCGCCGATACAGGCGACCAGCGAATCCGGCAAGCGGCCCTCGGCGGCCAGCATCTGCTCGCGAGTCTCGCGGCCGATGATCGACTGGAAATCGCGTACCATCATCGGATAGGGGTGCGGACCCGCAACCGTGCCGATGCAGTAGAAAGTGGATTCGACGTTCGTCACCCAGTCCCGCAGCGCCTCGTTCATGGCGTCCTTGAGCGTCTTCGACCCGGATTCGACCGGGCGTAGATCGGCGCCCAAGAGCTTCATGCGGAACACGTTGGGTTTCTGCCGCTCGACGTCGACCGAGCCCATATAGACGACGCAATCAAGGCCGAAGCGTGCGCATGCGGTCGCGGTTGCGACCCCATGTTGACCGGCGCCCGTCTCGGCGATGATCCGTTGCTTGCCCATGCGGCGCGCCAGCAGGATCTGGCCAAGCACGTTGTTGACCTTATGCGCGCCCGTGTGATTGAGCTCGTCACGCTTGAAATAGATCTTGGCGCCGCCAAGATGCGCGGTCAGCCGTTCGGCGAAATACAACGGGCTCGGCCGGCCCACATAGTCTCGCAAGTAACCCGCCATCTCCGCCGCAAAAGCCGGATCGGCTTTGGCATCCGCATAGGCCTGCTCCAGCGCGAGAATCAACGGCATCAGCGTCTCAGCGACGAAACGCCCACCAAACTGACCAAAGTGGCCACGCTCGTCGGGACCGGCGCGGAACGAGTTTAATGGCGTGGCAATCGTCATGCGCTCCTCGCGGCGGCGTTCTCGGGGGTGGCGGCCTCCCGCGCCGCACGAATGAACGCACGAATCTTGTCGGCATCCTTGTCGCCGGCGGCGCGCTCCACCCCGGATGAAACATCGACCCCCTGGGGACGCGTGAGCGCGAGCGCGCGCGCGACGTTCTCCGGGTCGAGGCCGCCTGAAAGCATGAAGGGCACGCCAGGGTCAAGGTTCTCCACCAGAGTCCAGTCGAACGCACTCCCCAGCCCGCCGGGGCGTGTGGCTGAACGCGGTGGACGGGCATCCAGCAGCACATAATCGGCAACCGCCGCGTAGCCGCTGAGGCAATCGAGATCGCCCGGGGCGCCGACCGGGATGGCCTTGATGACCGCGCGGCCAAACCGGCGCTTGACGTCGCTCACGCGCGCCGGAGGTTCGTGACCGTGGAGCTGCAGAAGGTCCGGCTTGAGGCAGTCGATGATGGTCGCCAGCAGCGCGTCGTCGGCATCGACAGTGAGCGCCACCTTGCGGGCGCGGCCGCCCACGTGCCGACCAAGCGTCTCGGCAAGGCGCTCGCCAAGGTGCCGCGGCGAAGGCGGAAAGAACACGAACCCCACCATATCGGCGCCCGCCTCGAGGGCCACCTCCAAGGTGTCAGGCGCGGTCAGCCCGCAAATCTTGATAAGCAAAGTCATCGGGAGGTATCGAAAAACCAGCGGCGGGCT
>Ga0126371_10002459_pt1 | contig 15945 bp, 17 predicted proteins | sample PanSoiMetaPlot_4_FD_110145 | JGI IMG/M metagenome (GOLD analysis project Ga0126371, IMG submission 110145) | Tropical forest soil microbial communities from Panama - MetaG Plot_4 | ecosystem: Environmental > Terrestrial > Soil > Tropical forest > Bulk soil | place: Panama | collected 2016-02-17 | reverse complement strand
CTCGGCATCTGTCGCGGCATGCAGGTGATGAACGTGGCGCTCGGGGGCTCGCTCTACGAGGACATCGACGATCAGCACCGTGCAGTGAACGGTATTCGCGTGCGCCATCGTCAGACTCCCGATCATGCACGCGACGAGACGACGCACGTTGTCGAGATCGCACCCGGCTCTCGTCTTGCGTCGCTGGTCGGATGCACCTCGATGGCCACCAATACGCTGCACCATCAGGCGGTCCGCCGAGTGCCTGCCGGTCTCACGGCGGTCGCCGTGGCGCGCGACGGGATCGTGGAGGGCGTCGAAGCGCGCGAGTCGCGTGGCTTCGCAGTCGGCGTACAGTGGCATCCTGAAGAGCTCGTCAACAATGATGAGCCCAGCCGCGCGCTTTTCCGCGGTTTCATCGCGTGCGCGGCGGAGCGCGCGAAGCAGCGCACGGCGCGCGCTTCCTAGGACGATCGATTGAGACTTTCCGCGGCGCGCGGACTCGATGCCGCGGTCGGCGCGCTCGAAATGCGGCTGCTGCCGCGCTTGCAGCGCGCCGCCGACGAGCCGCACTTCGCGGCCGTGCGCGCCGCGATCCAGCCTGCATTCTGGGTGATGGCGGCGACGACCATAGTCGTTTATTTCTTCATCCCGCCGCAGCCGCTGGTCTGGCGGGTATCGGATTTATTTGTACGCTTCCTCGACGCATATCACATCGGGTTCGGCGCCATGGGCGTCGCGTTGATGATTCTGCTGGCCAATCATCTCGCGCTGCGCCTTCATTACAACCGAACCGCGGCGATCATCCTAACCGCGCTCGCCTTTGCGCTGTCGTTACCGCGCCCGGTTCCGCTGTCGCCGTTAGTGCTGCTCGGCACGCTCTCCGCGAGCAGCCTGTTCCTTGCGATCATCGTCGCGAGCGTGACTGGCGAGATGATGCGCTGGATCAATCGGCTTGTGCGCAACCAAGCGGCCGCGCTGGCTGGAAGCGCGTTGGCGGTCATCGTCGTTTTCGAAGGGATCGCGGTGCTGCTCGCACCGTCGCATCAAAGCATCGCCGACGTGCTGCTGGCGATCGTGAAGCCGATGATTGGTGTCGGCGACACATTGCCGGCCTTGCTGCTCATCGTCTTCTTACAAGTGCTGCTGTGGACCGCAGGCGTGCACGGACCGGGGTTTCTGGCGGCGCTGACGACGCCGATCTTCCTCGGTGCGATCGACGCCAACGGACAAGCGCTGCTGCGCCACGAGATTCCGCCGCACATCGTCACGATCACGTTGTTCTTGTTCTTTTTCCCGGGGGGATCGGGAGCCACGCTCTCGCTGAACCTGCTCATGCTGTTCTCGAAGATCCCGCGCGTACGCAGGCTGGGGTACGCATCGCTGCTGCCCAGCCTCATCAACGTCAATGAGCCGCTGATATTCGGCCTGCCGCTCGTGATGAACCCGAGCTTGACGATTCCATTCATCGGCGTGCCGCTCGTGCTGGCGACCATCACCTATCTCGCGATGTACTTCGGGTTGGTCGCCAAGACCGTCGTGTTTTTGCCGAGCGCGATTCCGGTGCCGATCGGGGCGTGGTTGACGACGAACGGTGATTGGCGCGCTGTGGTTCTCGTGCTCATCAACATCGCGTTGTCGCTGGTTCTTTATGCGCCGTTCTATCGGTCGTTCGAAGAGACATTGCGCGCCGAACCGGATCAGGAAGCCGCACTGGTCAAGACCGCCGAGGCGATCCGCGAGCACGAGCTTGCGATCGAACGCCATCCCGAGAGCGCGCAAAACGACGAAGGGGAAGTGCAAGCATGAGCACGACTGCACCCCCGCTGCTCGTCGACGCGCTCAAGCGGGCTGCCGTCAAATTCGATCTGCCTGCGCCCATCATCGCCGCCGGTGCCGGCGCACTGGAACAGGTGCAGCCGGCGTGGCGCGCGCGCGAAGCGCTCGGGCTCTCGGTCGCCGCAAACGTCATCGCCGCGTTCGCACGAGCCGGCATTGACGATTCGCATTTAGCCGGCAGCACCGGATACGCGTATCACGACCGGGGTCGCGAAGCATATGACGCGCTGCTGGCGGACGCGCTCGAGGCTCCAGCCGCGCTCGCTCGATTGCAGTTCGTCAGCGGTACGCACGCGATCGTGGCAGCGCTGCGCGCGCTGCTGCCGCGAGGCGGTACGCTCTGCTCGATCACGGGAGCACCGTATGACACGCTGCGCATGGCGATCACAGACCATCCGGCCAGTCTTGCCAGCGCACACGGAGTGCAGTACAGCGAGGCGGCGTGGAACACGGGCGCCGCGCCGAACGACATGGATGTTCTCGACGTGCTGCGTCGCGTGCCCGACGTCGCGTTCGTGCAGCGCTCGCGGGGATATGCGACCCGGCCCGCTCTAGCGGTCGCGCAGATCGGCCGGCTCATCGAACTCGTGCGCGAGCACGCGCCGGGCACGATCGTGCTCGTCGACAATTGCTACGGCGAATTCGTCGAACCGCACGAGCCAACGTCTGTCGGCGCAGACTTGATCGTCGGCTCGCTCATCAAGAATCCTGGCGGTGGCATCGCGACGACTGGCGCGTACGTCGCCGGCCGGGCGGATCTTATCAGCCGGATCGCGGATGCCGTCTTCGCTCCGGGTCTTGGCGACGCGGTCGGTCCGACGCTCGACACCCCGCGCTGGTGGTTCGCTGGGCTGCATCGAGCGCCGCACGCGGTGGTCGAGAGCCTCAAGACAATGGACTTCGCGGCCGCGCTCTTCGCCGCGCTTGGCGTGGAGGTCGATCCGGTAGCTGGTGCGCCGCGGTCAGACATCATCCAAGCGATCAAGCTGGGGGATGCGAAGCGGATCGACGGATTCACGCGCGGATTGCAACGTATGCTGCCCGTCAATGCGCGCGCGCTGCCGCAGCCTGGACCTGTGCCCGGCTACGCGGATCCCGTTATCATGGCGGGCGGCGCGTTCGTCAGCGGCTCTACCCTCGAGCTTTCAAGCGACGCGCCGCTGCGTGCGCCGTACGAGGTGTATGTGCAAGGCGGACTCGACGTCATGCACGGAATGCTCGCGGTGATGAGCGCCGCAGCGGGCGCGTTCGCGTAAGAGGCCTTTCGCCACCACCAACGAGAATAATCGCGTCTATGACTGGGGATTTGCACAGGCGCCAGTACGTGCGCGTTCCGGTATCGCTGCCGGTGGAATTTTCGCTGGAAGGCGATGCGACGTCGCGGACGGGTTCAGTGCTGGACCTGGGAGCTGGAGGCATGCGCCTCGTCGCGCCGTTCGACGTGCCGCCGCGCGCGACGCTCGACATCAAGTTCAGCCTGCCCGGCCAGAGCAGCGCCATCCGCGTGCGCGGACGCGCAGTGCTAAGCGCGTTTCTCGGCGCCGAGAAGACGTTCCATCATGGGATCGCGTTCACATCGATAGACCCGGAAGACCGGCGCGCGATCGCCGACTTCGTGGACGCGAACGTACTACCGAAGACCTGACTCGCCCAAGAACCCGTAGAAGTAGTATTCGGTGCCGTCCGTCATCGTGAGAACGACGCGCGTCTCTTCATAGGAAGCCTTCGCCACCGACTTCCCAGGCATCGTGTCCAAGATGCCTTGCGCGAACACGCGCTCTGCCTCGCGCAGTGCGTCTGCGTCTATGTCGACCAGTTCCGATTGCAGATCTTTCACGCTTGAGTTGTCCACTCCAAGTTTGCTCCGCCCGTCGAAGTTAGGGCCTAGAGCCGGCCGCCTGCTCCCATGGCGGCGTCGCCCTTATACCCTAAGTATCGGCGGCTGCAACTGGCCACTTAAGCGCGTGCGGAGGGCGCACATACGAATTGTGACGTCCTTTCAGGACATCGCGCCGCGACGTACGATGAGCGCGGGAGCCGTGTGCCGATGCCGCGAAAAGCGGGCGCCGACATGTTCGCGATCGAGGCGATGAACGGACCGTTCGACGGAAAGATCTGGCCGTTCGAGCAGAGCATCAATATCGGCAGGGACTCATCATCGGTGCAGGCCGTCGTGCCGACAGACCGCACAATTTCGCGCACCCATGCGCAAGTGTGCGCAGACCTCACAGGTCTAAAACTGACGGATTTGGGCAGCAGCAATGGAACGTTCGTCGACGGTCGCGCGATCAGCGGAAGTGTGATCATCTCGCCCGGGCAGCCGTTTGTGGTAGGGCGCACAATGCTGCGCGTGCTCGAGCTCACCGATCCGGCGTAAGCATTCGATGCAGACCGTGGCCACAGTCGCCGAGATGCGGCGCGTGCGACGGTCGCTGCCTGCGCCCGTCGGGTTTGTGCCGACGATGGGCGCGCTGCACGCCGGTCATCTGTCACTTGTGACGCGCGCGCGCAGCGAATGTGCGAGTGTCGTCGCCTCCATTTTCGTCAATCCACTCCAATTCGGCCCGAACGAGGATTTCGATCGCTATCCGCGCACGCCCGAGCGCGATACACAGTTGCTCACGGAAGCCGGCGTCGATGTGATCTTCGCGCCGGAGCGCTCCGAGATGTATCCGCCCGATGCGCAATTCATCGTCGTGCCCGCTGCGCTCGCAGAACATCTCGAGGGTGAGCGGCGGCCGGGCTTCTTCACCGGGGTCGCAACTGTCGTGCTCAAGCTATTCAATATCGTCGCGCCCGACGTCGCATATTTTGGGCAAAAAGACGCGCAGCAACTCGCGGTCGTCAGCCGCATGGTGCGGGATCTTTTCGTACCGGTGCGCATCGCAGCATGTCCGACCGTACGCGAGAACGACGGGCTTGCGATGTCATCTCGCAACGCGTATCTCGAAGTGGAGCAGCGCGCCGCGGCACCTCGCCTGCACGCAGCGTTGACTCAGATCGCTCGTGCGCTTGAAAGCGGACAGCGCGACGTCGCAGCCGCCACCGTCCAAGCGGAAGCAGTGCTGCCGCCCTTGAAGTTGGACTACCTTGCAGTCGTCGATCCGGCCGTTTTCGAGCCGCTGCGCGCGGCGCCGGCCGGCGCTGACTTGCTCGCCGTCGGAGCTGCGTTTGCTGGTTCGACGCGCTTGATCGACAACGTGGAAGTACGGACGCCCTCACTATGACCTCAAACGACGCTCGGGAACTCTCCGGCGCGACCTTGCTGGTTGGCGTGTGCGGCGGCATTGCCGCGTACAAGTGCGCCGGCATAGTCAGCACGCTGCGGCAGGCCGGTGCGGACGTGCACGTCATCATGACGGATGCCGCGACCAAGTTCGTGACGCCGCTGACCTTTCAAGCGATTTCCAACAACGACGTGCACACTGATATGTTCGCGCAAGGTTCGACGTGGGACATTGCGCACATCGGGCTGGTGCGCAAGAGCGACATCATGCTCGTGCTGAACGCGACGGCCAACACGATAGCCAAGCTCGCGCACGGCATCGCCGACGATCTGCTGACGACCTGCGTCTTGGCGACGCGCAAACCGGTCATCATCGCGCCGGCCATGAACACCGCGATGCTCGAAGCAGCGCCGACTCAAGAAAACATCGCGGCGCTGCAAGGTCGCGGGTTCGATTTCGTCGAGCCAGGGTCGGGCTTTTTGGCGTGCGGTGAAGTCGGAAGCGGTCGCCTCGCCGGCGACGACGACATCATCGCTGCCGTGCGCCGCGTGTTGCATCGCACGCATCAGCTGTCCGGCGAGCGCGTGCTGATCACCGCAGGCCCGACACGCGAGTTCGCCGACCCGGCCCGTTTTCTCACCAACCCGTCTACGGGCCGCATGGGTTTTGCGCTCGCGTCCGAAGCGGCTGCGCGCGGCGCGCGCGTCACGCTCATCACCGGCCCGACCGAGCTGCACAATCCGGCCAACGTCGACGTCATTCGAGTGACCAGCGCGCGCGAGATGCACGCCGCCGTCTTCGAGCACCTGCCGGGGACCACGCTGTTCATCGGCTCCGCGGCAGTCGCCGACTTCCGCCCCGAGACCGTCGTCGCGCAAAAAGTAAAAAAAGAAGACGCCTGGCCGGAGATTCGCTTGGCGCGCAACCCGGACATCATCGCCGAAGTGTCCGAGCGCCGGCCGAACGGTTGCATCGTCATCGGTTTCGCGGCCGAATCGGAACGCGTCGAAGCTAACGCGCTCGACAAGTTACAAAGGAAGAAACTCGACGCGATCGTGGCCAACCCGATCGGCGGCGAGGGTTCCGCCTACGGCGGCGACGATAGCGAAGCGACATTGCTGTGGCCGGGCGGCCGGCGCGCGTTGGGCCGAGGTCCGAAAACGGACGTCGCAGCCGCGGTCCTCGACCTCGCGAGCACGCTGCGCGGGAACAGCGGCTGACGCATGTTGCTCGCGGTCGAAGTCGGCAACACGAACACGAAGTTCGGACTGTTCGAGCTAGAGGGCGCCGCTGCCGGAACGTTGGTCCACAGCTGGCGCTCGGTCACACAGCGCAGCCAGACCGGGGACGACCTTGCGGCCCACGTCGACTCCATGCTGCGGCTCAACTCGGTCTCGCGCGCATCGGTCAAGCGCGTCGCCGTAGCGAGCGTGGTGCCGCCGCTGTATCGTGCGCTTTCCGACATGTCGACGCGCTTCTTCGGCGTGCGGCCCGAGTTCTTGTCCGCTGCTCGCCAAACGATCGTACCGGTGAAGACGCAGCACGCGCGCGAGCTCGGCGCCGACCTCATCGGCGGGGCGATCGGCGCCGTTTCCAAACACGCGCCGCCGCTCATCGTCGTCCAGTTCGGCACCGCGACGACGTTTGGCGCTGTTTCGCGCGGAGGCGAATACCTAGGGACCGCAATCGCGCCCGGCATCGAGGTCTCGGTCGACGCGCTGATCGGCCGCGCGGCGAAACTCATGGACGTGCCGTTGGTGAAGCCGCCCGCCGCGATCGGCACTGACACCGCGACGGCGCTCCAATCGGGCATCATCTTCGGCTACGTCGGCCAGGTCGAGCACATCGTCGCGCGCATGTCTGCCGAGATGGGCGAACGCGCGTTGACCATCGCGACCGGCGGACTGGCCGACCTCATCGTGCCGCACACCGACCTCTTCGACGTCAAAGACGACCGGCTCGTGCTCGACGGGATCTACGTCTGGGCGACCGCCGCTCGTTCGCGCGCCAAAGTCTCACGGCAATGAGCGCGCAGACGGACTCGCCGACACGGCTTGAACAAGCGGACTCGCCAACGCGGCTTGAAAAGGATGTGCGATGACCGATCACATTGATCCGGCCTCGGCGACGTCGTTGGAGCTCAACCGCAAGGCGTTCATCGGACTGACGGCCGGTGCGGCGGCCGTAGGCAGCGCGACCGCGGTCGCCACTGCAGCCGACGAGACGTTGGGTCAGCCGCACACCCCGTTCGTGTCCGAACACGATCCCGCGATCACGACCCAGCGCGTGATGCTACCGCGCCCGGATCAGCCGATTCCAGCATACGTCGCCTATCCAAGAAACGTGACTGCAACAACTCCTGGGGTCGTCATTTGCCAGCACGTCTGGGGCGTCGACACGCAGATCCGGGACACCGCGCGCCGGCTCGCGAAAGAGGGATACGTCGCGATCGCTCCCGAGCTCTTCGCGCGCACGAAGAACGTGCCGTCGGGGGACGGCGCGACCGATTACAAGCTCTTCCTTCCGGCCGTTGAAGCGCTGGTCGACGCTCAAGTCGACGGCGACATCGCTGCAGGTGCTACCTGGATCAGGCGCCGCGCCAACGCGGCCGAAGAGCAGCGTCCCCCGAAGGTCGCAGTCATCGGTTTTTGTATGGGCGGCTCGATCGCGATCCGCGCTTCGGTCGATGACGCGAACTTCGACTGCGCGAGTATCTTTTACGGCAAAGTGCGCTGGACGCAGAGCAACGACGGTCCCATCACCGATATGGCGCTCGCGTGGACGGACAAAGTTCGCGTGCCCTTCATGGGCAGCTATGGCGCGCGCGACACGGGCATCCTCGCCGACGACGTGCGCGAGATGGCCAAACGGCTGACCGTGCCGAACGACGTGAAGATCTATGACGAGGCTGGCCATGGGTTTTTCGACGACACGCGCCAGTCGTATGTCGCGTCGGCGGCGATCGATGCCTGGACGCGGACGCTCACCTGGTACGCGAAGTATCTGAAGAGCTGAGCGCCGCACGCTGATGGTGCCGCTCGGCCGCAAAACGCTGTTCAAGGACGTGCCGCGGTTTCTCGTCGCGCAGGCCGGCGTCGCGTTCGCGGTCGGACTCATCGCCATCGAGACCGGCATCTATTTGGGCTTTATCAAGTCGACGATCTTGCCGATCCAGCAGTCTCGCGCCGACATCTGGGTTTCCGCGCGCGGGATGCCCTACTTCGAGCTGACCATACCGATCCGTTACGATTCAGTCGCACGCGCGCGCACCGTGACCGGCGTGCAGCGCGCAGAAGCGCTGTTCCTCAAGACGTCGGCGTGGCGCGGCACCAACAACAAGCTCGAATACATCCGCGTCATCGGATTTGACCCGGCGGGCCAGCTATGGTCACCAGGCAACACACCGTCAAACGAGCTCGCGCGTTTGCGCGCGCCCAACAGCGCGTTTGTCGATGACAGCAAGCTCGGCAACTTGAGTATCGACGGCGTCGGCGGAACTGGGAAGATCGGCGCTCACACCATCAACGTCGTCGGTCTTACGCACGGGGCGCAGCCGGTAGTGTCGGCGACCTTCATCTTCGCGACGTTGCGCAACGCGAAGTCATACCTCGAGCCGGCCGCAGGCACGGGCACAGCTTCCGACACCAGCGCGGCACAATCACTATTAGATCCCGACGAGCTCGCGCGTTATTTGGAAGCGGCCGATATCACGCGCTATCTCGAACAGCAAGGCATCGTACCCACGCCCAAGCCCTCGCCGACGCCGACGCCGGCCGCCAACGTCTCGGACGACCCCGGCACGCTCGAACCGGGCGATGACATCAGTTATGTCATGATCCAAGCACAGCCGCACACCGACCTCAACGCGCTCAAAGGCCGCTTGACGAGCGAGCTGCGCGGCACTGCGGCATACACGAAGACCGAAATGGAAGACAAGACGTCGACCTATTGGCTCAAACGCACGAACATCGGATTCATCCTGGGACTCATCGCGATTGTCGGGCTCGTGGTCGGCGTGACCGTCGCCGGTCAGATCCTTTACACTTCGGTGGTCGAGCACATCAGTGAGTACGGAACGCTGCGCGCGATCGGCGCGCCTGATTCGCTGTTCTACGCGGTCGTTGCGGAGCAGGCGGTGATCATGGCGTTGCTTGGATTCATCCCAGGCATTGTGCTGAGCGCGATCATCGGACACTGGGCGTTCGCGACGCGCGGCGTGATCATCCTCATCACACCGGGCAGCGCGGCGCTCACGTTGATCGTGATCACGGCGATGTGCGTCTTATCTGGCGTGTTCGCCGTGCAGCGCGCGCTGCGCGTAGACCCGGCGATGGTGTTCCGAGCATGAAAGCGCCGCTCGCGATAGCCGCCCGAGATCTTCGCATGACGTATCGCGTGGGCTCGACGCGCGTCGATGCGCTGTGCGGCATATCGTTGGACGTACCCGTTGGTGAGTTCTTGCTGCTCATGGGTCCGTCGGGATCGGGCAAGACGACGCTGCTATCGATCCTTGGCGGCATTCTGACGCCGACCGGGGGCGTGGTCGTGGCGAGCGGCGTCGAGCTTACGCGCCTGCATCGCAGGGAGCTGGCAAGTTTTCGTTTGCACAATGTCGGCTTCGTATTCCAGGCCTTCAACCTGTTCTCAGCGCTCACCGCGCGCGAAAACGTGCAGCTCTCGCTTTCCCTCAAAGGCGTGAAGGCGACGGAGGGTCACGACCAGGCGTGCGCGCTCCTCGACGAAGTGGGGTTGGGAGACAAATGCGACCGAGCACCTGCCGATCTGTCAGCCGGCGAGAAGCAGCGCGTCGCGATCGCGCGCGCGTTGGCAGGCTCACCGCGTTTGATCCTGGCCGATGAGCCGACCGCGTCGCTCGACTCGGATAACGGCAAGCACATCACGACGTTGTTGCGTTCTCTTGCGAAGTCGCACGGCTGCACGGTCTTGACGGTCACGCACGACCCACGCATCGCCGAAGTCGCCGACCGCGTGCTACATATCGAAGACGGCGTACTGCGCGACTGACGTTCTCAGCGAGCCAGCGCTAACCGATCCATCAAAAGGGCGTTGAAAATAGCGGGCCGCTCGATCATCGGCACGTGTCCGCAGCGCTCGATCTTGAAAAATGCACCCTCACGCGCATGCGGAGCGAGCACCGACTCCCAAAGCGAGCACGGACTAATCGAATCGTGCGCACCCCAGATCATCAAGACCGTTACGTCGACGCGCGCGAGCGCTGCCGCGTAGTCGAAGCTGTTGCTTTCGCGCATCAGCCGGGCCGCAATCGCAAGCCTCCGCTGGTTCTGGAACAGCGCCATCGTTTCGTTGACGCCGTATTCCGGCGCACAGCGCCGGTCGAAGAAGAGTCTGTTCACTACTGCGTCGCCGAAGGCGCGCGTCGCTTTACCTCGGAAAGGCGCGCCGACATCGCGCGCAGTGAACATGCCAGGCGCACCTGAGAGGGCGATCATGCTCACGCGCTGCGGGAATCGCTGCGCGCAGTCGAGCGCGATCAGCGATCCGAATGACCCGCCTACGAGTGCTGCTGACGTGATGCCGCATCGATCCATCAGCTCGATGACCGACGTCGTGATCGGCGCCGCGCGATCGTGTTCGCCCGCCATCGGCGCAGCGAGCGTGAGATAGCCGTAACCCGATTCTGCGAGCGCGCGCAGCGTCGGTTCCCACATCCACTTGCCGGCGATGAGTCCCGGCAATAAGACCACGTGCGGCAGGTTGCCGCGCGGCCGGTGATAGACAAAATCAGCGTCCAGCAGAGCACGCGCCATCGCCACCCTCTTCGCGGCAGGAAGCAGAACGTCTTGCGGGGCTAGGCTCGCTGCGGCGCGTCGAGCGCCAGCGCGGTCATCATCTGCACGCCCGTCACGAGGCAGCGCTCGTCGATCGCAAAACGGGCGTTGTGGTGAGGTATGGCCGTCCGCTCGTCGCACTGCGATCCGATGAAGAAGAAGCAGCCAGGCAAGCGCTGGAGCATGAACGAGAAGTCTTCCGCGCCCATGGTTTGTGACAAGTCTCCAAGCCGCCGCTCGCCCACCGTTCGCACCGCCAAGTCGTGCACGTACGCAGCCTCATGCGCGTTGTTGACCGTCACCGGGTAGCGGTCGATATAGTGGTAATCGTAGGCGGCTCCTTGCGCATCGCAACAGCCGGACAGCACGCGCTCGATGCGCGGCTTCATGGCGGCGCGTTCTGCCTCGGAGAACGCACGGACGGTTCCGAGCAGCTCGACATGGTCTGGGATCACGTTGTGGATCGTGCCGCCGTGTACGGCGCCGATGGTGACGACTGACGGCTCGGTTGGATCGACGTTGCGGCTGACCACCGACTGCACTTGAGTTATGAAATACGCGGACGTGAGAATGGGATCAACAGTCTGATGCGGCGCCGCTCCGTGCCCGCCGCGGCCGCGGATCGTCACTTCGATCGAGTCGCTCGATGCCATCACTGGGCCGGGCCGGACGAGTACCTGACCGGTCGGATACAACGACGTGAGATGGAGGCCGTAGACGCGATCGACCTCGTCGAGCGCGCCATCCTCGATCATCGCGCGCGCTCCTCCCTTGCCTTCCTCGGCCGGTTGGAAGCATAGAACGATGGTGCCGTGCACAAGGTCGCGGCGTTCCATGATCATCTGCGCCGCACCGAGCAGCATCGCGGTATGACCGTCGTGCCCGCACGCGTGCATCTTGCCGGGGTTCGTCGAGGCGAATTCGACACCGCTGCGCTCGTGTATCGGCAAACAATCCATGTCGGCGCGCAGCAAGATGGTTCTCCCAGAACGTTTGGTGCGCAGGATGCCGAGCACGCCGGTCTGTCCGACCCCGGTCCGAACTTCATAGCCGAGCGACTTGAGTCGTTCGGCGACGATCCCCGCCGTGCGCACTTCTTCGAAACCGAGCTCGGGATGCGCGTGGAAATCGCGGCGCAGCGCGATCACGTCGCGGGCGACCGGCGCCGGTACTTCAAGCAGGTTTGAGCTCATTTGGCGCCTTGTTTCGTCCAGGTCAAGCCGCCGTCCGACGTCGCCGCGATCACCGGCGCACCCAGCGCGGAGGAGCCGACGACCCAGCCATGCTGCGCATCGGGGAACGATACTGCGACCGGTCCGGCGAGCGTGACATCAAGAACCGTCGAGATCGCCTGCCATGTCTTGCCGCCGTCGTTGGTGGCGGTGATCGACACGGCGCCGCGGGTGCCGCACTGCGGACACGCGCCGAGGAAGAACGCGCTGCTCGCGTCGACCACCGAGAATGGTCCCGGCCACGGACCTGGTCCATCGCCATAGCTCGCGTCGAGCTGCGGATACGCGTCGGTGGTACGCTTATTGGCAAGGACCGCTTGCCAGGTCTGGCCGGCATCGGCGGTGCGGAAGACGACGTAGGGACGTTGCTCGCCGGTCGGGGCGCCGGTGAATTGCACCCACGCAACATCGGCGCCGGCGCATTCGATCGTCGCGTACCACGTGCGTTTCGTGTCGATGAGCGGCGAGAACACGTGTGAGAATGTATCCCCGGTATCGTCAGAACGAAGCACTGCTGCCTGATACGCGGCCCACAGATGCGTCGGGTCTGAGGCGCAGGTCGTATCGACCAGCATCGGGTTCTCCAGGACGTGCCAGCTGTGCGTGCCGTCAGTGGTCAATGCCAGGCGCCCACCAAAAAACATCGGCACGCGTTCCGGCATGTTGCCAACGAGCGGCGAGCCGCCCGCCATCGCGACACCCATCTGCGCGCTCGCGAAACTGATCTGACGAGCCGGATTGCGCGGTTCGCTTGCGTGTCCCCACGTCCGGCCGCCGTCGTGCGTCGCCAACATCGCGCCGACGCCGGGTATGGGGTCGAACGCGGCTGCAAAGCCCGTCGTGGAGCTCACGAAGCTGAGCGAATAAATCTGGAGGCGGCCGGTGTATTGACGCTGCCACGTTCGTCCGCCATCGGTCGTGCCGAAAATGACGCCGTCGCCGCCGACCCAGCCGATGGCCGACGATACGAACGTCACCGAGCGCAGCGCGGCCGATGCAGGCGCAACGCACGCGAGCACAATCGACGCGATGGCGACGGCCGCAGCGACGATGGGCGATTGCTTCATCACCTGCGGGCGTTTCCGGGCGCCATGCGCGCGGCCCTACCGGTCGAGGCGCTTGCCGTCATTTTCTCGAACGATGGAAAATCATGACCCCCGTGCGATCGCTACGCATCGGCGCTATCGAGATCTTTCCGCCGCTCGCCCTCGCGCCGATGGCCGGCGTGACCAACGCGCTGTTCCGGCGCCAGTTCAAGCCGTTCGGCCTAGGCCTCACCGTCAGCGAGTTCGTCTCCGCGCAGTCGCTGGTGCGCATGAACGCGCGCACGCTGGAGATGATCGACGTGTATCCGGACGAGCGGCCGACCTCGGTGCAGCTGCACGGCAGCGATCCGGACGTGATGGCACGCGCCGCGCGGTTCGTCGAGGAGTGCGGCGCGGATATCGTCGACATCAACTTCGGCTGCCCGGCGCCCAAGATCGTCAAGGGCGGCGATGGCGCCGCGATCTTGCGCGATCCCGACCTTGCGGTGCGCATCTGCGATGCGGTGCGCCGAGCCGTCAGATGCGCGCCGGTGACGGTCAAGATGCGCCTGGGATGGGAAGCGGACAACTTCACGTTCTTGGAAATCGCCAAGCGGGCTGAAGCGGTGGGCATCGACGCGTTCACATTGCACGGGCGTTACGGCAAGCAGTTCTATAAAGGAAGCAGCGATTGGTCACACATCGCGTTGCTCAAGAAAGTGCTGCGCGTCCCCGTCATCGGTAACGGCGATGTGTCGAGTGCAGACGATGCGATGCGGCGCTTGAACGAGACCGGCGTCGACGCGATCATGGTCGGCCGAGCCGCCTTGGGCGACCCGTGGCTCATCACAAGGATCGCGGCCGCGATGCGCGGCGAGGCTGCGCCGGCGCCGCCGAGCGTCGAGCAGCGCATCGACTTCGCGCGCGCACATCTTGACGCGATGGTCGAGCGCTATGGGGAAAAATCCGGCATCCTCCAGATGCGCAAGCACTTGGGCTGGTATCTCAAGGGCGTGCGCGACGCGTCGAGCTTGCGCGAGCGCATCAACCACGCACCGACGGCGGACGAGGTCAGGACGATTCTCGCCGAGGCGCGCACGCGCGATCTCGAACCGGATGGCCGTGAGCGCGATGAGATTCTTGCGGTCGCGCAATGAGCGGCGATCAGATCGGGATGATCATCGGGGCGGCGTTCGGATGCGCCTGGGGGATCGCAGGTGCGGTGACATTGCGTTCACCCTGGCGTGAAACGCTGGTCATCGTTTCGTTCGCGATATCGTTTTTGCTGATACGAGCGACCTTGTCGGCGACACTCCCATACTCGCATTTCAACGGCGCGCCTTATGGAATCGCCGTTGGGTTGGAAGCAGTGGCGATCGCAATAGCCGCAATAACTCTCAATGGGACCGGGAACGCATCGTTCGTCCCGCCAGTGGTGGCCGCTATCGTCGGGTTGCACTTCATCGGGCTTTGGCTCGCGACAGGAAAGATCGTCTTCCTGGGCACTTGCATCGCGATGTGCGTTGTTGCGCTCGCAGGGTTCTTCTCGCCGGCGTCCGCGCGCTTGCCGGTCACAGGTCTCGGAAGCGCGCTTGCGTTATGGGCCTCCGTCGCCGTGGCACTCCGGGGCTAGGGCGAAACCTTCGAACGGGGACCGGGATATAATGAGCGAAACAACGGCCGCACGATAAGACTCGTTCGCGCTCGAGGAGGAGCCAGGGTTCTCATGCCTGATCAGGACGCGCCACAAACTCCCGCCACCATTCCGCCGTCGGTCCCGCCGTCGACTGCGACGCCGCCAGCGCCGGCAACGCAGGCGGCCGCCGCGCCGCCTGCTGCTGCGCCCGCGCCGCAACCGAACATCGGGCAGCGCATCGAGGACTTAAGCGCGCACTTGCCGCCGGTCGGAGAGGCGCTCGCAAATCTCGCGCACCTCATTCCAGGCTTCGCCGGTTACAAGTCAGTCGAAGATCGCCGCATCGCGGACAAACAGCTGCGCGCAGTCATCGGCGAACGGCTTACTGGAGTTCAAGATCGCCTCGACGCAGTCGTCGATGCGGCCACTCGCTCGGGCAGTCTGGACGGCATCGCGTTGGTCGATCAGAGTAAACGCCGCTTGAGCCGGCTCATCGATCGCATGCGCTTCGCAGACTACGGATACTCGGCCGTGTTCGACCGCGTACAACTCGGTGACCCCGAACTTGCACGGATTTACCAATATGACACCGGCATCATGAACGAATTGCCGGCGTTCGACTCGGCGATCGTTGGCGTTGAGGCTGCCGGCAGCGATCAGGCCAAGCTCACGCAAGCGCTGCAGACATTCGACGCGCTGACCGCCGAATTCGACAGGCGCTTCGAAGCGCGCCAGCACCTGTTCGACCCGCTTATCGCTTCGCAGAGCTGACATCCGTGCCGGTCGCGCGCTGATGCGACGCCGCGCCGACCGTCTGCGTATCCTCTACGCGATCGCTGACGAGCTCAACAGCACAGTCGATGTGAGCCGTGCGCTCGAGCGCATGCTCGCGATCGTCACCAAGGCGTTACGCCTGCGCAGCGGCTGGATCTGGCTGCTCGACCCAGACAGCCGCCGCTTCTATCTTGCGGCATCGCACGATCTTCCACCCTACCTGCGCGAGCCCGTGCGCATGTCGGGAAGCTGGTGCGAGTGCACACAGGCCTTTCGCGACGGACGGCTGGCCGCGCGCAACGTCGACATGATCGAGTGCAGCCGGCTCGCACCGGCGGTCGCGGAGAAGCTGACCAAACTCACGGGCGGACTGCGCTATCACGCGAGCATCCCGCTCTATTTCCGCGACCGCTCGCTTGGGAT
>Ga0126371_10002458_pt1 | contig 15946 bp, 16 predicted proteins | sample PanSoiMetaPlot_4_FD_110145 | JGI IMG/M metagenome (GOLD analysis project Ga0126371, IMG submission 110145) | Tropical forest soil microbial communities from Panama - MetaG Plot_4 | ecosystem: Environmental > Terrestrial > Soil > Tropical forest > Bulk soil | place: Panama | collected 2016-02-17 | reverse complement strand
GTGTCTGTCAATGGGGAGGAACGGCGATGGCCGCACATAGCTATGACCTCGTGATCGTCGGCGCGGGCAGCGGAAACATGCTGCCCTCTGAGGAATTCGGCAGCTGGCGGGTCGCCGTAATCGAGAACAGCAGGTTCGGAGGCACCTGCCTGAACCGAGGCTGCATCCCCTCAAAGATCTTCGTGTACACCGCGGACGTCTCGCGGACCGTGCAGCACGCGGGCAGGTACGGGATCAAGGCCAAGTGGGGCGGGGCCGACTGGCCCGCGATCAGGGACCGGGTATTCGCCCGCATCGACCCGGTGCACGACAAGGCGGTCGCTTACCGGCGCCGCAGCGGAATTGACGTGTTCGCGGGTGAGGCGTCTTTTGTCGGGCCCAAGCAGCTCAAGGTTGGCGATGACGAGATCAGCGCCGATCGATTCGTGCTCGCCGCTGGCTCGCGTCCGCTCGTTCCCGACGTTCCCGGCCTGGCCGGGGTGCGCTACTACACCTCTGACAACGTGATGCGGCTCGATGCGCTGCCGAAGTCGATGGTGGTGCTCGGCGGCGGCTACATCGCCGCAGAGATGAGCCACATCTTCGGCTCGCTTGGCACCAAGGTCACGATCATCGCGCGCGGCAAGCACCTGCTGTCCCAGCACGACGTCGACGTCAGGACCCGGTTCACCGAGCTTTACCAGGGCCAATTCGATGTGCGGCTTGACGCGCGGGTGCAGCGGGTGTCATCGACCAGGCGCGGCATCCGGGTCGAGCTGACCACCCCGGCCGGCTCGCAAGCGGTTGACGCCGAGATGCTGCTTGTGGCGACAGGCCGGACGCCGAACTCCGACCGCCTCAACGTCGCGGCTGCCGGGCTCGAGGTCGACGAGCACGGGCACGTGCGCACCGACGACACCTACGCGACCAACGTCCAGGGAATCTGGGCACTCGGAGACTTGTCGAACCACTTCCAGCTCAAGCACATGGCCAACGCCGAGGCCCGGCTGGTCAGGCACAACCTGCTGCACCCGGAGGATCCGCGCAAGCTGCCGTTCACGGTTGTGCCGTCCGCGGTTTTCGCCGATCCGCAGGTCGCGTCGGTTGGCCTGACCGAGCATGCGGCAGCCGAACGTGGCCAGCCCTACGTCGCCGCCACCCGCCCCTACAGCGCGACCGCGTACGGATGGGCGCTGGAGGACACCACGAGCTTCGTGAAGGTGCTCGCCGACCCCGCAACCAGGCTCCTGCTTGGCGCCCACATACTCGGCCCGCAGGCGTCGATGCTGATCCAGCCTTTGATCCAGGCGATGTGCCTGGGAAACACCGTCGATCAGGTGGCATCGCAGGTCCTGTACATCCACCCGGCGCTGACCGAAGCGGTCGAGCAGGCGCTGCTTGAACTGTGAGGCCTGCGCTGCGGCGGCCGTGCTCAAAGCGCCGAAGACGGCTCAGCCCGCGTGCCTGGCCCATCGGTCATGGAGCAGGTCGAGTCCCTGCAGGGCGAGGCTGAGCCTTGTCCTGCAGTCCTGGTCATCCAGATCCCGCCGCAGCAGCGTCTCGATCTTGCCGAGCCTGGCGTACAGAGTCCGGCGCTGGACTCCGAGCGTGCGGACCGCGTCAGATTTGCGGCCTGCGTGATTGAGGTACGCGCGCAGCGTAGGGAGCAGCTTGGAACCCATCTTCGAGTCGTGGTCGAGCAGCGCGCGCAGTTCCGACTCGACGAACCTGGCCAGCTCTGGTCCTTGAGCGAGTCGCGCGAGCAGCTGGTAGGTGCCGAGGTCGGAGAATTGGTGCACCCGCCGGCCAAGCGCGCCGCGGCGGCCGAACCCTAGCGCCGTCGTCGCCTCCTCAATGGCCTTGTGCACCGAGTCCGCCGCCGCTTCGTCGCTAAGCCCGGCGACCACGGACAGCGATGGATAGCGTTCTGCGACTCGCCCGGCCGTCATCTCGACTATGTACCCGACCGACGCGGGAACCGCTCTCGACGGCGGCACTCCCACGACTGCGATGATCCGGTCCCCGCTGAGTCCGACAAGCGCGGGGTAGCCGTGCTCGCGGGCTGAGACCCGAAGATCCTCGGAGACGAACAGCCTGATCGAAAGCCGCTCTTCCTCGGTGAGCGCCGACGACCCGAGCATCTCACCGACCTGGCCAGCCTCGATCTCGACCGCTTCTACGGCGAGTGCGACCAGCCGGCCACCGCTCAGGTCAGCGCCAAGGCTCCTGGCCCGCCGCAGGAACTCGATGCCTGAACCGTGCCTGCCCGCCACGACCTCGCCGATGAGCGCGCTCACCGCCCGGTCGGCCAGATGGGCGGCGTCCTTCTCTGAGAACAGCGCAAGAGCCAGGGCGGCTCCGGCGCGGTCGACAAGGAGTTCTGTGATCTCACCGAACCTCGCATTGGTCTCGAGCACGTGCAGCCGGCCCCACGGGCTGTGGCGCAGCCACAGCCCGACCCACATGCAGGTCTGCTCGCCGTCATGATGATGCACGGTGCCACGCCCGGTCTCGTCATGGCCGGCGCGCGAGTGCTCCTGCCACGAGGACAACACCGCCCCGATCCCGGCACGCGAGCCGGCGATCTCGACCACCTGGTGCGCCTCGTCCTCGAGCACGACATTGTTGTCGAAGATCTCAGCTAGCCGGGACACGATCTCCCCGACCGCCGCGCCGCTCAGTATCAGCTCGGTCAGCTCCCTGCTCACCGTCTCCGCCTGGCTGAGCAGTTGGTACTGGTAGTTGATGATCGCCCGGTGCACGGCCTCGGTGACTTCAACAAAAGGGATCTCGCGTTCGAGCGCGATCAGCGGCAGGCAATGTTCTTCGGCAGCGTGGATCATCGCGGCCGGGATGCTGCCGAAGTTCCGGCCAAGCTCGATCACGACGCCAGCGGCGCCAGCGCTTGCCAGCTCGGCTATGTACTGGCGCTGGACGTCACCGCTGCCAGCGATCCCCATGCCGGTGGTGAGCAGCAGTTCCCCGCCTCGCAGGAGGTAGGCGATGTCGGGGAGCTCGGAGATGTGAACCCAGCGCACCGTCTTGTCCAGCTGGCTGCGGCAGGCCAGGACCTGCGCGCTTGCCCGTCGCAGCGGGTCAAGCTCGAGTATCTCCCGCAAGGTAAGGCTCACGACTACCCATTATGGGCATCAACGGCGCACAAGAGTGCATAGATTGTGCATTGTTCCATCATGATCAAGTCCGTACGATCGCGTCAGGCAGGGGCCTAATGAGATGCGAAAAGGGGACGGCCGATGGACCAGGACGAAGCGGCGATCGCGAGTGTCGGTACCGCGGTGGAAAGCCGGTCGGGCGGGCAGCGCTACAAGCAGGAACTGTCGCGGTCGATCAACGTGCTCGGCAACGTCTTCATCACGCTCTCGGGTGTCACGCCTGCCGCTTCGGTGTTCATCATCGCCCCGGTAGCGCTGGCCGCGGCCGGAAGCGGGTCATTCCTGTCGTTCGTATTCGCCGCGATCGTGGGCGTTTTCATGGCCTTCTGCTGGGCCGAGTTGTCGGCGGCGTTCCCCATCGCCGGGGGTGACTACGCGCTGGTCTGGCATTCGTTCAAGGGCAGGACCTCGCCGCTGGCGGGACCGGTGAGCTTCATCACGTTCGCGTTGTACGCGGACTTCATCGCGTTCATTCCGGCCACGATCGCGCTCGGCGCCGGTACCTATTTCGGGGTCGTGGCGAATATCGACCCTCGTTACATCGGCGCGGCGATCATGATCATCGCCGCCGGGGTCGCGACGCTGAAGATCCGCTTCAACGCGTTGCTGACCGGCGCGTTCCTGGCGATCGAGCTAGCCGCGCTGCTCGTGCTGACGGTACTGGGCGTCGGGCACGCGCACCACTGGGGTTCGCTCTTCCACCCGGTCGTCGGCGGCGCGCATGGCCTGCTCACTCCGGTTGCTTTCTCCGGCGTACTCGCGCTGACCGCGGTGGCGATCTTCTCCTATAACGGCTACGCGAACTCGGTCAACTTCGCCGAGGAGACGGCCGGGCCGAGCCGCAACGTGGCCCGCGCGATCCTGTGGTCCCTGGTTATCACGGTCGCGGCCGAACTTATCCCGATCACCGCGACCATCGTGGGCGCTCCGTCGCTGGCCACGATGACCAAATCAGCGGTGCCGCTCGAATACTTCATCAACGCGACGGCCAACCATTCGCTCTACACGGTGGTCAGCATCGGTATCGTGCTCGCCATCCTCAACGCCGTGATCGCGATCGTGCTTTCCTACAGCCGCATCTTGTACAGCTCAGCGAGGGACCGCGCGTTCCCCGGGCCCTTGAGCAAGTGGATGGCCTACGTTCACCCGAACTTCCAGACGCCGTGGCTGCCGACAGCGTTCATCGGCATCCTTGGCGCGGTACTCTGCCTGACCGTGTCGCTCAACACTCTGGTCAATCTCACCGGAGCCAGCCTGGTCGCCGACTACGCGCTCATCGCGATCGCCGCTCTGGTCGCCCGGCCGACGGGCGCTACCGCGCACAGCACGTACAAGATGCCGCTCTGGCCGCTGCCGCCGCTGCTGGCGCTGGCGAGCCTCGGCTACGTGTTTACCCAGCAGACCGGGCTGCTGCTGAAGGTCACCTTGATCACCATGGCGGTCGGGCTTGTCTACTGGGCGGTCGTGATCCTGCCCCAGCGCGGCAAGGCGTGGAACCTGCTTGACGCCGCGGCCGACGACCACCAGTCATCTGGAGCCAGCTAAGTGACCGAGCGCGATCCTGGCACCGACGCGCTGACCCGCACCCCGGCAGGGAAGCCGCGTGCCAGGTCGCTCGGCATTCCTTTCGGCGGAACGCCAGGGCCGTGGAATGCCATCACGGACGTTCCCGGGCTCGAGGTTGGCTATGCCACCTTGATCGAGGGCGACCACGTCAGGACCGGCGTCACGGCGATCCATCCGCGCGGCAGGCAACGGCCAGGAGACCCGGTCGCGGCTGGATTTCATTCCCAGAACGGGAACGGCGAAATGACGGGCGTGGCGTGGATCGAGGAATCAGGCACGTTCTGCGGCCCGATCGCGATCACCAATACGCACGCAGTCGGTGTCGCCCACGCCGGCATCGTCGCATGGACCGCACGTCACCACCCGGCGCTGACCCAGGCCTGGCTGCTGCCCGTCGCGGCAGAGACATGGGATGGCTACCTGAACGACATCAACGGGCACCATGTCACCGAGGCGACGGCCGTCGAGGCGCTCGAGAACGCACGGCGCGGGCCGATCGAAGAGGGTTCGGTCGGCGGCGGCACCGGCATGAACTGCTACCAGTTCAAGGCAGGCTCGGGCACGGCCTCGCGCCAGCTCAGGTACGCCAGGACCAATTACACGGTTGGCGCGTTCGTCCAGGCCAACTTCGGCAGCCGCCGCGAGCTCGTGCTGGCGGGAGTGCCGCTCGGTGATGTGCTTGCTGACGACAACCCGATGCAGGAGTACTTCTCCGCGCCACCGGGCTCGGGATCGGTCATCGCTATCGTCGCCACCGACGCGCCGCTGCTCCCCCACCAGTGCAAGGCTCTGGCCAGGCGGGTCACCTCCGGCCTGGCCAGGACCGGCACTAGCGGGTCGCACTTTTCCGGCGACCTGTTCCTGGCGTTCTCCACCGCCAACGAAGGCGCGTTCAGCCCGGCGCTCGCCACGTTCTTCCCAGGCGCCGAGCACTACGACCGGCTGTCGTTCCTGCCCTGGGGTCATATCGACCCCTTCTGCGAAGCCGTCGTACAAGCAGTCGAGGAAGCGGTCGTGAACGCGCTTGTCGCCAATCAGGACATGACAGGCAGGGATGGCCACCGGACACCCGCGCTACCACGAGACCGGGTCGCCGCCCGGTTCGCCCAGGCTGGGTGACCGGCGAGCCGGCGATCTGACGGGCGACCCAGGAGCGGCCCCGACCGGACTAGGCGCCTCTCGATGCAGCGTTGTACTGGGCGACGATCAGATCAGGAATGCGCCCGCGCTCGCTTAGCTGGACGCCCTGTTGCTTCGCCCAGGCCCGGATCGCAGCGCTCTGCCTTCGGCTGGACGCCGGTCGTGACGACCGGCGGCGCTGCCCGCTGCCAGCGGCGCGGGCATGCTCAACGTAGGGCGCGAGCTGGCTGCGGAACCTGGCCGCGTTCTCCGCACTCAGATCGATCTCATAATCCGCCCCGGTCCAGCTGAACCGCAGCGTCTCCTGAGCGGCACCGCCGTCAAGATCGTCTTCTAGCGTGACAGTTGTCCTAGTCGCCACATCCTGTACAGCGACGCAGGCGCGCTGGCTGTTACTCAGCTCGCAAGAAGGTGTCAGATGTGAAGGTTGTCCGCTATTACTAATTCTCGCCGGGGGCGGCGCACTCAAAGTAACCATCGAGGCCGTCGGCTAAGTTGAGCCACGTGTCCGACCGCGTCCTCGGCACTCCAGTGCTTGTCGCCGGCGGCGGCCCGGCCGGGCTGGCGGCTGCCTGCGAGCTGACCTTGCACGGCGTTGCCTGCACGGTCATCGAACCGCGGGTGGCGATATCACATCGCCGTCCGCGCGCGAAGACAACCAGCATCCGCACGATGGAGCACCTGCGCCGCTGGGGCATTGCCGCCCGGCTCAGGGACGCCGCTCCGCTGCCCGTCGCGTGGTCACAGCGAGTTACATTCTGCGAGTCGCTGTCCGGCCGCCGGATCACCGACTTCGAAGGGGCGTTCGGCCTGACCACGCGACGTGACGAGCAGTTCGCCGAGGTCGGCCAGCAGGTGCCGCAGCCCGTGGTTGAGGAGGTGCTGCGTGCGCATCTGACCGGCAAGCCAGGGGTGGACCTGCGGTTCGGCCACGCCGTGACCTCGATCGAGCAGGATACGGACGGCGTGATGGTCGCGATCCGCGATGAGAACGAAGCCGGATACCTGATCCGCGCCCGCTGGGTGCTTGGCTGCGACGGCGCGAACGGCGTAGTCCGAGACCAGATCGGCGCCAGCTACATCGGCAGGTCCGATCCGCGACCGAACTTCAATGTCGTGTTCCGCGCCCCGGCGCTGGATACGCACCTAGGCCCGGCCGTGCAGTACTGGGTGGTCGGCGGCGAGACGAGCGGGCTGTGCGGGCGGCTCGACCTGACTGGCACCTGGTGGGCGATCCTTCCCGATGTTGACCAGGCCTACGGCGACGCGCACGCCTTCGACTTGATTACCGGGCTGATAGGCGCTGCCGTCGACCATGAATTGATCGCGACCGATCCGTGGACGGCCAGGATGCTCGTCGCCGACACGTTCAGCAGCGGCCGGGTGTTCCTGGTCGGGGAGGCCGCGCACGTCAATCCTCCGTGGGGCGGCCACGGCTTCAACACAAGCGTGGGCGACGCCGTGAACATCGCGTGGAAGCTGGCCGCGGTCGAACACGGCTGGGCGCCGCGCGGGCTGCTGGCAAGCTATGAGCCCGAGCGCCGCGCTGTGGTCGAGCAGACCGTCGCAAGCGCGGAGTCGCATGCTCGCGCGCTGGCTGGCGACCTGCCCGCCGACGAAACCGCCATTCAGCAGGCCAAGCGAGCCGAGTTTCACAGCCTCGGCTTGGTACTTGGCTACACGTACGCCGGTTCTCCCGCGATTCAGCCGGTCTCGAGCCCGCCGACCATCGCCGACACGACCACGTATACGCCGACCGCGGAACCAGGTGCCCGGCTCCCGCACACCTGGCTGCCCGATGGCAGTTCGCTGTATGACGGCCTCGGCACCGGATTCACGCTGCTCGGGCCGGGCGAAGCGAAATCGCTGGCCGAGCGGGCAGGCCAGCGCGGCATCCCGCTGACGATGCTCGAGGCACCAGCCGACTACCCATGGCGCGATGAGTTCCTGCTGGTCCGGCCCGATCAGCACATCGCCTGGCGCACCAGCGACCCGGACAGCATCGACCTTGACCGGGTGACCGGGCACGGAGCGCGCTGAGACCCAGATCGACTGGCGAACCTTGGTGAACCTTCACCCGAGTGAACCTTCACCCGAGCCGGGTGATGCCTGTTCGTCTTGCGCGCGGAACGGTGATGATCGCCAGGGTGTCAGCAGGAGAGGAGCAGTTCGTGGACTACAGGCTCGAGGTCGTGAGGGTGCCGGTATCTGATGTAGACCGGGCCAAGGATTTCTACATCGGACTCGGGTGGCGGCTCGACGCCGACTTCAAGTTCGATGACGGCCGGCGGATCGTGCAGGTCACCCCGCCAGGGTCCGCGTGCTCGGTCCAGTTCGGCACCGGCGTTACCGCGAATGAGCCCGGCTCCGAGCAAGGCCTGGAACTCATTGTCGACGACATCAACAGCGCGAGAAGCGATCTGGCCGGGCACGGCGCCCAGGTGAGCGAGGTGTTCCACCGGAATGGGGCCAAGGAATCGCCCGGGCCTGACCCTGAGCATCGCAGCTACCAGTCGCTCGCCTCGTTCAACGACCCGGACGGCAATGGCTGGCTGCTGCAGGAGGTCACCACCCGGCTGCCCGGCCGCACGACTTCGGCGCTGGCTGCCTACGGCTCGATTGAAGCCCTGGCCGAGGCCCTGCGCCACGCGGAGGCTGCGCACGGCAACTACGAGAAGAAGCTAGGACACGCCGACCCTGACTGGCCGAGTTGGTACGCGCAGTACATGGCCGCCGAGTCCGCCGGACAGAAGGCCAGCGCTTAACCGGTCGCGGGGCGCGCCTGGCTACTGCGCCCCCGTGTAGAAAGCGGTCGTCCGGTCGGCGGCCGCCTGTGCCTCGGTGGCTGGGGTGCCGGCGCTGACGCTGGCCTCGCACCACTGCTCACTGCTGAGCGCGACGAATTGCCGACCATCGTCCGAGCCCATCCACGCCGCGGCTTGCCGCGGATCGACCGCCTCGCCTGTTGACATGTGCTGAGCCAGGCCAGCCAGCGTCAGGTCCCAGCCGACGCCCACCGCACCAGGACCGAACTGAGCCCACAGTTCGTCGTCCGCGTGGGCGAGATGCTCAAGCACCAGGCGAGTCTGCCCGTCAGGCTGCTCGTGGAGGCCCACCTCGATCCAGCTGATCTGCCCGCCGAACTCCCACGTGGCGGCGAAGCTATTGGGCGGATTACAGCGCTCGATCGTGCCACCCGCGTTGCCTTCGAGCTGGTAGCGACCGCCTACCCGCAGGTCACCGGAAACCGGCAAGAACCATCGCCTGATGCGCTCAGGGTCGGTGCAGGCGTCCCAGACATCCTCCAAGGTCCCGTCGTAGGTCTGGCTGACGGTCACGACACGGGCCTCGCCCGCCTCAAGCACCCTGCTGCCGACTGTGCGCCGTACCTCGCTGATCTGATGTTTAACGTCGATCATGATTCATCGCTCCCATCGTCATCGGTTTGCGCCAGCCGACGCTGACGGCGGCCTCGAGCCAGCTCGGTGGCAAGCGCTTCGAGCGGGGGCGTCCAGAACCGCCGGAAATGGTCGAGCCAGACGTCGATCTCGCGTAGTGGTCCTTCGCTGACCGCGTAGAGGCGTCGTGTTCCCTGCGGCCGGACGGTCGCGAGGCCGCTCTCCCTGAGCACCCGGAGATGCTGCGAGACCGCCGGCTGGGAGATACGGAACTCATCCTGTATGACGGCGCACACAGCACCCGAGCTCCGCTCACCATCGGCGAGTAGCTCAAGGATCCGACGCCGAACAGGATCTCCAAGCACGTCAAACGCCTGCACGGCGAGCAACTCTATCGGCAGCAGCTTATATAAGTCAACACTTAGAAATTAGGCCACGGCAGCAGTGCAGCACTGCGAGCGCGGATTGGTTCCAGCTAGAACTGGGTCGGCGAGCCGTGTTCTCCGACCGTGCGGCGAAGCTCTGCCGTCAGCGATCTCCCGATCGCGGGAACTGCCTTGAGCGGCACTAGGGCGAGCAGGATGCCGGTGAGCCCGCTAGCGGTCTTCGCGTAGTCACCCGCGGCCTGGATGCGGGCGATGAACTCCTCGTAGTAGGCCCTCGGATCAGCGCATTGCGGAATGGGGTGAGCCGCAGCGTTGCCTGCCGCAGCGCTCATCTGGCTGAGTGCCTTCCGCAGGAGCGGTATGTCCTGCGCGGCCCCTGCGGCTGACACCTTGGCTAGCGCGGCCATCAGGGCGCTGAGCGCGCTACGGGCCGGTCCGTGCTTCCAGTTCTCATACGCCTGGCGGCACGGAGATGCTTTCAGCGCAGGTTGGGACACGATGGTGTGCTGCCCGCCGGGTAATGAACCTGTGACCCTTGAACAGCCAGTCATGGCGGCCATAGCAGCCACGGCGGCCACGGCAAGTGTCATCGCGATGCTCCGACTCATCTCTGTCGATCGTGGCCGGCACCATGCGCCCTTGTCGGCCAAATCAGCAAATAGTCGGGGTCCTCAATTGTCTTGAGACACTCGCGGTGAGGCCACGGGGTCAGCGGCTAAGAACGAGCTTTGACACAACACAGCGCTAGCATGAGCGTCATGAGCCACCCGCTGGTAGGAGGTCAGCCGGTTGTGCCGCTGCCAGAGCGTGAGCCGGCCGCCCTGCGCGCGGCCGTGGCACGTCTTGATCCGGCGGCTCTCGCAAGATTCGAGGCTGACTGGACGACCGCGACCGCCCGAGCTCGGGATGAGTACAGCCTGCTTCCTGCCCGGTACTTCGTCGAGCACTGGTTCAGCTGGGTAGCTGTTGAACGCTGGCCCCAGCTGGCGGCCCGCCTGCGCGCCTGTGAGCGGATCGTCGCCGAGTCAGACGACCGCGCGGAGCGGCGGGCGGCGGCGGCGGAAATCAGCCAGATTTTGCAACAGGCCGAGACAGCCACTGCATGAGGGATTGGACGTGGGAGTACGTGCCGAACGCAGCTAGCGTCGTGGCCGGGTTAACGCACGCGCAGACCGCCGAGGTCGAAAGCCTCGCGTCCCGGATTGCCGAGGCGGCCGCGGTTCGCAGGATAGGAATGTCCTTGGACGTCCGCGAATCGGTGTCCAACCTCAAGAGCTACGGCGAAGGTCCGGTAATAATCTGGTTCCTCAAGGATTACCGAGACGATGTGGTCCTTGTAGTCCGCGTCCACCACCTCGGGTCGCCAACAGCGTGATGGTGGGCCTAACGTCCCACCATGCGAACCAAATGATCTTGATCGAAGGCGAGCCGCTGCAGGTACGTCTGCGCAGGTCACGTGCCGTGAAAGTCGCATTATGACCGGCCGCACTGCCGCTGAGCCGACAGAGTCTGCAACGGGCCCTACATGAAGAAGATCGCCCCGAGCCTGTGGTCACTGCAGGTCACCATCAAAACCAAGCTGCCCCAGAACGAGCCACAGAACTGGACCGTCGGCATCCTTGTCGGGCACACCCTGAAAACCATCCCAGTCATCGTTCTGCCTTGATGCCGACCCGACGCCCCTCGACGCGCACAAACCCATCCAGCCGTGCGACTGCCACAATCGAGAACCCCGGCGGCAGCACGTCGGGCGCCGCGGTATCCGCCGTCCGCGACGCTCCGCCGTCCGGCAGGTAGGCGAACACGCGGTCAACTAGACCTAGATCCAAGAACGGTTGCGTCCAAGCGGAACTGCCATCGAGCAGCAATCGCCTGACTCCGCCCGCATAGATTGAGGCAGCCACGGCGCCGCAGTCCTCATCCGCACCAAAGCCCGACAGCCGCAGCATGCCAGCACCATGACTGCCGGGCACCGCCTCAATCACACTGCCATCCGCATGCAATACGGCATCCGAATCCAGCCTCAGGAGACGAGCCTCTCCAAGATCGGCAGGCAGAGTGGCCATCCCGTCGCCAGCGGCGACGTAGGCCAACGTGATCATCGGTCGCCGACTATCTAGTGCCGCCAGCCATGGCCCGAGAACCACCATCGCTTCATCCGTGAGCACACCGACTTCCACGTTGACGCCCGACTCTCGCAACCTGGCCGCACCGCCCCCATCACGCGATGTCGGGTCAAGGACACCGATCACTACCCGCGCCACCCTGGCTCCCATGAGAAGCCGACTGCACGCCGGGGCGCGGCCCTCGTGATTGCAGGGCTCCAACGACACCACAGCCGTGCCTCCCGCCGCCCATTTGCCAGCCGCGGCCAGCGCATTCCCCTCGGCGTGGGCCTCACCCTTGCGCTCGTGATATCCCTCGCCAGCGATCTGGCCGTCCGGCCTGAGAACCACGCACCCCACCGGGGGATTCGGGCTGGTCGTAGCCATCCCGGCCGCAGACAGCGCGATAGCACGGCGCATCGCAGCAATCTCCTCGGCACGGGCCATCAGGCGGCCAGACTGGCAGTGACCGCACCCTGCAAGGCCCTCACCTCTTCAAGTGCACTATGGGCCGCCAGCCCAGCCGAAACGGGCAAGATCATCCGCAATATTCTTCCCGATCCCGAATCCCGGGCAATTTCCAAAGCCCTCATTCCCACCGTCGCGGCCGCCACCGGCTCGCCCATGGCTGCAAGCGCCGCAGCCTGTGAGCTGAGCGCCACGCCACGATCACGCCGGTAAACGGCCGGCAGCGAACCTGCAGCCGCCTCCAGTACCGCTGCCGCCTTCGCCGGCTGCCTGAGCGTCAGCCAGCACACACCCCGCTGCATCTCCAGATAAGCCGGCGTGCAGAATGAACCATGCCCGCCTGACGCATCGCCCGGATCATCAGGCGCAGCCGCCAGCGCATCCGCCGAATCCAGCAGCCGATGGCACTCAACCTCGGCGCCATCCAGCGCGCAGGCATGAGCCTCTTGCTGAAGGATCGCTGCCATCCCGGGCCCGCCCAACCCTCCCGCCGCCTCCCGTCGGGCCGCGCTCGCAAGGCTCGCTACTTGCGCGGCGTCGCCGCTAGCCATCGCCTGCTGACTACGCCGGAACAACGTCCACGAGACCATCAGCCGCTCATCGCCCTCAACAGCCCACTCCATAGCGCGACCGGCCCAATACCGAGCAGCAGCCAAGTCTCCTGAATCGTCATGCAGCCAGGCTGCTGACTCGGCATAGCGCGCCGCAAGACCCAGCACCCGTTGCCTGGCCGGCCCCCGAACCACCCGCAAGAGCCCTTCAATCGCCGCCAGGTGGGTCCGGACGGAACCTAGCGCATACCTCGGACCGAGCAAGTTATCAGTCTTCACCAGAGCATGCCACTGACCAGCCAAGTGATCGGTCAACGCCTCCACCTGCGCCATTGACAGGTCATGAAGGTGACGCCGCGCAGCTTCATTGAGCACGTCAGCATGGCTGTCTCCAGTCTGGCCGCTGAAGCTGAGGGCATACACCACAAGGGCGCCGTCAGCTGCAAGAAGCTCGTCAAGGCGAGCCGCCATCGACCGCGACGGCCGTTTCCGGCCGCTCCGCAGGTTCGATAGATAACCAGGATTGCACGGTAACTGGCGTGCCAGCTCGCGTACACCGATACCGCGCTCGGCCATAACACGGCCCAGATGCTCGCCAAACTCGCTCATTTCACCTGCTGCCAAACCGAACCCGTTGTCTGTGTCCGTCGCCCTGTTTCCTCGCAGAGGTAACCCCTATCAGGATATCTCCCGCCACGGTTCACTCCCCTGTGTCTGCACAACCACGGCCTAGGGAGAAGCGACCCTTTTGTGTAGCAATGCCCGATGCCCCAGTCGTCAGATCACCCGCCAATCCCCACCGGCAAAACCGTTCCGGCCAGAATCTCGGGCCCGCGTTCTCAAGTGGTCGCTCACTGACGCGGGCCGGGGCTCCTCCAGTACCCGCCTTCGAAAGGAATCCCGTCAAGGATGCCGTGGCATCCGCTGGCGACCCTTGCGCCCAGCCCAGCTGCCAGTCTCGAACCGGACGCCATCGGCGTGGCGCAGGCCACCTTTGACCGGGATGACCCTGGCCGCTCCCGGCGCGTTGGTCGGCCTGACCCTGGTCGGCATACGCCGCCTCGGCGTATGCCGACGGCCTGGCACTTCAGCAATTACTACCTACGCCCAAAGAAAGGAACGGTCATGAATCCCTTCAAATGCCTAGCGGCTATTGCCGCCGGAGTGACCGCGCTTGGCGTGGCATCCAGTTCAGCCGTAGCCAGCACCGCTTCGCATGACACGCACAAGGCCAATCATGCAAGAATGAAGCACCACGGAAGGACGATCAGAGGCAGGATCACAGCCTTCGGAGCGATCACCATGCTCGCGTTTGCCGCGCCTAGCGGGACACAGGCAAGCACGTCGTCACCCACGCAGGTCAGTGCCAGCTTTGTCGCCGGAAGCGCAGGGCAGGCCACGACCTCCTTGTCGGCGGTGCGCGCTGGCACCGCTACCAAGCACCACTACACTTGGAAGGTGAAAATTCGCCACCACAAGGTGACCAAGGGTCAGCAGGCTGCGATTGCCCGCGCAGCCAAGGCACCTTCGAATGGCAGTTCGTGCGGTGTGATGAACCGCACAAATAATTGCGGTGCCGAGGGGCTGAGCTTAACCCTCGTCCGGTTGGACGACGGCGTGCCCGACGGTACCGAGGAGTGGCTGTTCGCAGCCGTCGACTACATCGGTACCCGCTGGAAGAGCAAGACGTTCTCGGACGCCATGGCTGTCGTGGGCCTGTCTCGTGAGGGGGATGACTTCGTCAGTGAACCGACTATCAGCGTCACGGCCACTTGCCGCTGTAGCTCGACGAACGGTGGCATCATCATGGCCGGGCCGCTGAGCGACGCACTCGCGGGAAGCCTGCATCACACGGCGCACATTGGGACCGGGCAGGTTCTCAACGCCACGCCGGAGTACGAAATGACGGGATCGGCCGAGGGCGGCAGCGGCGGCTTTACCTGGTTCGGGGATTCCGAAGTGCGCTGCGACCATGTCTTCGCCGTCGCCGGGTGTGTCTTCCCGGAGTACTGGCCGACCGTCGACATGTCGGGGTTGCCCCATATCGCACCTCACATCCTCCTGGTGGAGGGCAGGGGCGCCCACCTGGGCAACGCTGCCTACAACAGCCCGCTTTCGAAGGGCACTGGCAGGCAGCAGGCGCGCAACAACCGGCGCCAGGTCTGCCATGGCAAGCCCCCGAAGAAGGGCTGGAGCTGCGATGAGTACCCCTTTGCCTCAACGGCGCAGGGCGGCACCTCGGTCTCCGCGATCAACCGGAGCACCGCCTGGGTTCCACGCTCGGAGAACAGCAAGCAGGGCGGCATTCTCGGCAGCTTCTACAAGATCAACCGGCTGCTGCCGCACGACAAGTTCTTCGTCAAGGCATGAATCTCTGGGGCGGAATCCCGAACGGCTACTGCGTAGCTGTGGTTCGGGGCCCAGGTCCGGCTGAGCTTCTCGGCCGGCTAAGGGCCGGGCTGATAGCCGAGACAACGCTCAGTTTCTCCGCCATGCTCGACGAAGCCCCGCGTTACGGTAATTCATCGCTCATCGGCGTCGCTGAGATTCCCCGGTCTTGCTGGGACCCAGGCCCGGAGTGGGTTTTTACCCTTGAACCCTATTCCGCGGTTGTCTCTGCGAAAGCTACCTCGCTGGCTGTTCGCGGGGCCGAGATTTATGCCGTTGCCTATCGTCCGGGCGAGCTCCATCACTTCGTCTGGGCTCTGGAACGTAAGGTCAGGATTAGGCTCGATCTCCTCACTTCCAGCGTGCTGGACGGAGACGCTCACCTGGTCGCTGCTCTCCACGGGCCATCGGAAGCCTTGGATTTTGAGGCCGCCGCGGCACCTTTCCTCAGAGAAGGCCTGACCGCTGCCGGAGTTGTTCTCGGCAGCGGTCAGGCCGCACAGGACGACGCGGGACTGGCGCTACTGTCGCACGAAACTGGCATGCAAATTACCGCCAAGTTCATGGCTTCGGCACTGTTCCTCTGCGGTATCCGCAAAGGCATGAAATAGGCAGGTGCTCGGCCTGGACCACCCTGACACCTTGACTACCCGCAGCAACCTCGCGAGCTGGCGGGGGGAGGCCGGTGATCCGGCCGGGGCCGCGGCCGACTTCGAGGAGCTGCTCGCCGATCGGCTGCGGGTGCTCGGCCCGGGCCACCCCGACACCCTGACCACCCGCAGCAACCTGTCG
>Ga0126371_10002457_pt1 | contig 15947 bp, 14 predicted proteins | sample PanSoiMetaPlot_4_FD_110145 | JGI IMG/M metagenome (GOLD analysis project Ga0126371, IMG submission 110145) | Tropical forest soil microbial communities from Panama - MetaG Plot_4 | ecosystem: Environmental > Terrestrial > Soil > Tropical forest > Bulk soil | place: Panama | collected 2016-02-17 | reverse complement strand
GTCGTTCGGCATGCTGCCTCCCGCGAGAGTGTGTGCGATGTGCTTTAAGTAGAGTATCGGCTTAATCCGCCTACCTTTCTTTTCGGGTTTCTTTTCGAATATTGATTGCGCGCGCATCGTCTTTGGGCGCTGCATGGCCGGTTTAAGTCTTTCCATGCAGAATTTCGTTGCCTGGAGGGGGCATGTTAATCAGGCAGAGAAGTCTCCATCGGCTACCCGTGTCCTGGAAGTTGACCTTCCTCTTGTGGGTTTTCGTCGCAACGGTGGTCGGATTGCTCGCACTGAGTTGCGAGACGATCTTCACTCTATCCGCAACCCGGGCCTATGTCGGTGGCGAGGGATTGTGGTCGAAATCCCAGAAAAAAGCGGTTGGCAAGCTTCTTGAGTATGCGGTCTCGCGCGCTCCGCAAGACTTTGAAGAATATCTGCAGGCCCTTCAGACACCGCTTGGTGACAAACAGGCGCGCTTGGAACTGGAAAAGCCAAATCCAGATCCTCAGGTTGTGTACGAGGGCTTTGTACGGGGACGGAATCGTCCAGAAGATGTTAACGGCATGGCGAAGTTATTTCGACGCTTCCGCCATACGAAATACATGAATGATGCGGTGGAGATTTGGAGCGAAGGAGATCAGCTGATTGAAAGACTTCAAACCTTAGGAAATGAGTTGCATGCGGAGAACACCGCCCGCACGCGAGACGAAGCCCGGATCCATGAGCTGACCTTGAAGGTCGAGCAGGTCAACAACCAGCTCACGCCGCTCGAAGATCGATTCTCTTATGCGTTAGGAGAAGGGGCGCGGTGGACAGCTACTTCGTTCCTGCTGGTGGTCGGTGCAGCCGCGCTGCTCTCAATCCTGATGGGGGTGGCATTGACTCTGTTGATGTTGCGCCACGTGCGCCAGACTGATGAGCGGTACAAGCATTTGATTGACATCGCGAACGACGGCATCCTGTTGTTCGGGGCGAATGACGGCTGCATTGTGGAGACCAACGAGAAAGGTCTTGAATTACTCCGCGTGTCCAGAACAGAGATCCTCGGCAAGTCGGGGGAGGCATTCTGCGCGCCTGACTCTCGTGAGCAATTTGGGCAGATGCTCCGTCGAACGATGATCGGCGAGAACGTTACGGGCATGAATCTGAACGTCAGAAGGTCAGACGGCAGGATTGCCGAAGTCGAGGTCAACACCAGCCTGACGGAACTCGACGGCGAAAAGATTGTGCAGGGCATTTTTCGAGATGTATCCGAACGGAGGCGGCTCGAAGAAGAGGTCCGTCAGGCACAGAAACTGGAAGTTATCGGTCGCCTGGCGGGCGGGCTCGCGCATGACTTTAATAATCTCCTCATGGTGATCAGTACCCAGGTTGCCAAGTTGGCCGACATCGACTATCGCCCGAAGTTTCGCTCCATCGAGACCATCCAAAGCGCGGTCGTAAAGGCGACCTCGATTACCAGGCAATTGCTGGCCTTAGGCAGAAAACAGGTTCTACAGTTCGAACTGATCGATTTGAATGATTTAATTCGTGGCGCGAAGCCGATTCTGTCAGCGCTCACCGCTGAGCGGGTCGAACTCAGGTTGGACCTGCTGCCACAATCTCTCCCGATTCGGGTAGATCCCGGGAAAATCGAGCAGGTGCTATTCAATCTGACAATCAATGCCTGTGAAGCGATGGTCGATGGTGGAGTACTGAGCCTCAGGACGTCACACGAGGGATTCGACGTGAACCAGGAGGGTGCAATAGGGCATCGGGCTTTACTCGAAGTGATCGACAATGGCCGCGGGATGGATTCAGAAACAACGTTGCACATCTTCGAACCGTTCTTCTCGAAAAAGAATACGGGGGAAGGCACGGGTCTTGGGTTGTCGATTGTGTACGGAATTCTGAAGCAAAGCGGTGGTTCGGTTGAGGTTCAAAGTGAACTGGGGAAGGGGACGACTTTCAGAATCCGGTTTCCGCTCGTCCGGAAATTGGCCCAGACTGTCGCGGACCCTCAAGGGCTGCATGCCCGACGCTCATCGAGCCATCATTCGGAGACGATCCTTCTTGCCGAGGACCAGGGTACGATCCGCACCTCGTTAAGGGAGGGCTTAGAGTCCGAGGGGTATACGGTCCTGGAAGCCAAAACCGGGATTGAAGCTCTACGGATCGCAGAGGACTTTCCCGGACGAATTGATGCGCTGGTTACGGATCTGATCATGCCGAGTCTGCGAGGCTCTGCACTCGCTCGCGAGGTAACGCGTTTACACACCAACACGGCGGTAATCTTTATGTCCGGCTATTCGGAGGAAGCGTTTCTCGAGAGCGGACTCCTTGGCAAACCAAACGTCGCGCTCCTTCAAAAGCCCTTCGACCTGGACGTTTTGTCAGCAACCGTGCGGATGGTGCTGGACCACAGGATGCGGGCAGACTCTACGCTGCACGATCGATATCCATAGACGATTCCGGCCGTACTAATTGATTGTCCGTGAGTTTTCGACTTGAATCTCTGGACATCGGTTCGGACTCAGTGATCTTCGGGAAAAAGAGCTTTCCAATAAACTTTCGAGAGTCATTCATCGCGGCCGGCATGCGCGGTACGCGCCGAGCTTCGCTCGGGGAGACTGCGTGCTTGGTGGCAATGAGAGGGCAGGGTATGATCGCCGGGAAGGGTCCCCGATGAAGAGGCTAAGCGTATTGTTGTCTCTGACGACCAACGACAATGACTATCAGATCGAGCAGGCCGTGTCGGCGGAAGAAGCCGCGCGCCGCTCAGGAGTCGATCTGAAGATCATCTATGCCGATAACGATGCGATCAACCAGAGCCAGCAGCTCCTGAAGATCATTCAGTCGACCTCAGACGCGAGACCCGACGCGATCGTCTTTGAGCCGGCCGGATCCACAGGCTTGCCGCAGGTCGCTAAGGCAGCGGCCGCCGCGGGAATAGGCTGGGTCGTGCTGAATCGTGAGGCGGAATACATCGGAGAGGTGCGTCGCACCTACAAGGTGCCGGTGTTCGCGATCACATCCGACCACCAGGAGATCGGACGAATCCAAGGACGCCAGATCACCGCTTTACTGCCTACGGGCGGATCGTTTCTTTATATCCAGGGGCCCTCGGGAAGTGATGCCGCGGTGCGGCGGACTGACGGGATGCAGCAGACGAAGCCAGTCAATGCGCAGGCCCGCATGCTGCGTGCACAATGGACCGAAGGGAGTGCATATCAGGCGGTGAGCGCGTGGTTGCGCTTGTCAACCTCGCGCGAGATGCACATGGATGCAGTAATCGCCCAGGATGATTCGATGGCAATGGGGGCGCGCAAGGCGTTCCAGGAAATTGCAGACCCGCAGCTCCGTGATCGCTGGTTATCGCTCGCTTTCACGGGATGCGACGGCATTCCGAAGACGGGACAGGCGTGGGTAAAGAGCGGCTTACTGGCGGCGACGGTGGTTGTTCCAGCCAATGCCGGCCTCGCCATCGAGATGCTTCAAAAGGCGACGCAAACCGCGACGTTGCCTCCGGAACGCACCTTCACCGATGTGCGCTCCTTTCCTTCTCTGGAAGAACTCAAGGTTGCCCGACGTTCGAAGGGAAACTAGCGAAGCGAGAGCCTAGGCGATGTTCGGCGACGTCTTCTTGCGGCGCCGGGCTCTTGTTGGCTCGGGTGAGCCAGCGAGTTCAAGCCGGTTTCGGCCCGCCTTCTTTGCCCGGTACAAAGCCTGATCAGCGGCTACGATCACGTCTTCGGCACGTGACGTCTCACCCTTTGGCTCGGCTACGCCAATGCTAACGGTTACGGAAAGGACCGAAGGATCCAAGGCTTCGGGACGTGCTCCGGTACCGCTGCGCTTTAGTTTGGCCGATGGACGGCGACGCTCGGGACCCCGCGGCTGGGCACGCCGATCCGATCCGCGACGCCGGAACGCAGCGGCTTCGATTTCGGCGCGCAGCAACTCCAGATGTTCGTAGGATGCAGTGGCCGATTTTCCAGGGAAGAGAATGGTGAATTCTTCGCCGCCGACGCGAAAGGCTTTGCCACTGCCGGTCACACTCTCGAGTTTCTTGGCGACCATGCGCAACACATCGTCGCCGGTTTCGTGGCCGTACGTGTCGTTGAAGCTCTTGAAGTGGTCGATGTCGACCACCGCGATGGAGTAAGGTTCCTGAAGTTGTAAGAGCGCCTCGTTGAAAGCGCGCCGCCCTGGGATGCCAGTCAATTCATCGTAATAGGCGATGCGGTAGGAATTCTCCAGCACCGATACCGCGAGGATCAGGCATGCCACGGCCAAAAGCCCGGTGGATGATCGACCGACGCTCCCACCGCCCAATGCGATCGAAAACGCGACAAGACACCACGCGAAGGATGCATCCACCGGATGACGAGTGCGTGCAAAGCGAACGACCAGGGCGGCTAGTGAGACTGCAATAGCAAGCAGAGGGATTTGCGGAATTCGCGTCCAGGAAAACCATGAGCGGTTCAACAGTGCTCCATGGAAGAGTTCTGCGCCGGGGGCCGGATGCGGCCGGCAGATGACCGCCACGAACACGGACTCAACCAACAGCAGGGGCAGTTTCGGTCCCCAGGAGGCGAGCGCGAATCCTTTTTCGGTTGAAAACGCCAGCAACAGCAAATTCAAAGGCACCAAGAAGGAGACGGCCTCCAAAGCAGTCAGGCCCGGACCGGAAACAGGTACATGTCCATTGGCGAAAAATTCGACAGCCCGGTGTGCCAACAGAAGCAGCGTCAGGGCCCCCGCCACTCTGGATACGTGGAATCGCCAAGCCAACAGAATTCCGACCAGGTAGATCGCATACAAGTAGAAGCTCAGCGTCGACACTGGAATTTTGAGCCACGGTCCCTCCATGAGCAGGTAGCCAGCGACGAGTATGGGTGCGGCCGGCAATAACAGGGACCGAGGCCAACCTTGTTTCCAGGACGTCATGAGGAGAGCTCACTCCTGACGATACTTGACCCTTGCCGGGCAGGAAACGGGTCCGTCGCACGGTGATTGATCTTTCAGGTTCATGCTAAACGGCTTCGCGGGTCACTCGTCACGGACGGTTATGACTACAGTCACGGCCTGGATGCGAAGTTACTGCCAAGCTGAGCACGAAGGTCTCTTCACGGGATTTTGGCGCTTGCGGCGCAGGCCGCAGGTCGTCCTCGCCGGTATGCGTATCCTAATCGCAGAAGATGACGAAGCCCTGGCGAACTATCTTCGCAAAGGCCTCGAGGCTGAGCATTACGCGGTGGACGTTTCGCGAGACGGGGAACAGGCGCGAGCGCTGATCCTCGGGTTCGATTACGACCTGGTTTTGTTGGATCTGAACCTGCCGCGGTTGGATGGGGTGACGATCCTGAAAAGCGTGCGCGAAACCAAGCCGGAAGTGCGCATCCTTGTTCTTACGGCGCGCAGCCGGGTGGAAGACCGCATCCTGGGGCTGGACACCGGCGCCGATGACTATCTGGCCAAGCCCTTCTCCTTCTCGGAGCTCTCCGCTCGTATCCGTGCCCTGTTGCGGCGGACTCGGCTTCCCGCCGAGTCGGTTCTAGTCGTGGAGGATCTGCGCCTTGACCGGATCGAGCGAAAAGTCATGCGCGCGGGAAAGCCGATTGAACTCACTTCCAAGGAATTTTCCCTTCTCGAATATCTCATGCGGAATGCGGGGCGGCGCGTAACTCGGGCGATGATTATCGAACATGTCTGGAACTTGTCATTTGATAGTTCCACGAACCTGGTGGATGTTTACATCAATTACCTCAACAACCAGAAGCTGCAATTGAGCCAGCAGGAGAGCGTAGTGGGAGGAGCGGACCTGGCCTCGGCGGTCACCCGCCTGCTCAATGCACAGAACGCGCGCGATGCCACGCTCTCCGCGGCCGGGCGTATTGCGCAGATGAACCTGTTCGACTACCTGAAGTGAGCTTGCGGCCTTGCCGCCTGACTGGTTGGAGCAGTTTGGAGCAAGACCGCGGGGCGTCGTCCCCGCGTGCAATGTGTGTAACTCCGTTTGGCGCGGAGCCCGAGGACCATCCACTTTCATTCACCTTGTGTGGCGAGACGAGCCTGCCCAAGCGGCGGCTGCCTGCAGGTGCGCCCGGTCCGCTTCCAGCCGAGCCCGCTCGGTGAGCAGGCAAGCCTGCACTGAGGGCATCAGGCGGCGCAGGGTTTCCATGTGGCGGCGATATTCCTCCAGCTCGCGCGCAATGGACGGCTCGGGCTCGCGCGATTGCCCGCCCCGGATCCATTCCCCTACGCGCAGTAACACGGTCAGCAGCGCTGCCAGCTGCTCCGGGGTTACCTTGATTCCGCCCCCGGTATCTCCGATCGCCTGCAGAAGGAGACGCAGTTCCCGGTTGGAGTCTCGCAAGCTCTCGGCCATTCCCGGCATCATGCCCTCCAATTCGATGGTGCACGTTCCGATGGCGACGGCGGCGTGGTCCCGGTGGTCGCACCAGCTTGCCCGGCGCTGGACTGCTGCTGCTCCACTTCGGCCCATGCGTCGCGCAACATCAACAGCAACGAGATCTGTTCGCGGATGATCTCCGCCGAGCCCTTGAAATGCGCTTCCTCCAGGCGGGCGCGTGCCTGATGGTAGAAGCGATCCAGGTTGCGCGCGACTTCACCGCCTTTCGCAAAGTCCAGCCGTCCTTGCAACTGAGCAAGGATCTGCAGCGCGTGGTTGATGGCGGCGGTGCGTCGTTCGATATCCCGGCAGGCGATGGCGGCTTCAGCTTGCGCCAGGTCGCGGACCATCTGCTCGTAGAGCACGACTACCAGGCGCAGCTTGTTCTCGCTGCCGGCTGCTTCTACGCGATAGACCGCTCCCGGATCCATGGTCATTGTGAGAGTGAAGATAGCGAGGCCAGCTGGCTGTTGAGCTGCTGCATGATCAGCGGGTACTGCCGCAGCATGGTATCGACCCGGCTGTACTGCGCGATCAACTGTTGCTGCCGCACCGCCAGCCGATCCTCAAAATCGTTGATCTGCCGGGTCAGTTCCTTCTGCTGGATCGCGTTCTGGGCCAGGTCGACGTTCAACAGCCCTTGAGTCGAGTCCGTCAGATTCCCGAGGTCCGTGGCAAAATTCGACGCGAACCCAGTGGTGGCCGTCTGCAGAAAGCTTTGCAGGTCGGCATAGTGATTGTTGACCGCGCTGCTGAGCTTACTGTCGTCGACGCTCAGCGTCCCGTCATTGGCCATGTTGATGCCCAGGGACGCCAGGTTCACGAACGAGTTGTTCCCCGACACCGAATGGGTGACGTCGGTGAGCAGGTTGGACTGGAGAAAGCGGAGGGAACTATCGGAGGCCAGGGGGCCTTGGCTGTTCGAAGAATTGACGGCAAATTGACCATTGATCGTGGTCATCAGGACGTTATAGGCGGCCACGAAGTCCTGCAGGGCCTGCTTGACCCCGGATTGGTCCGGGCCGACGGTCACCGTCACTTCCGTTGCGGGTGCGCTCCCGTTGAGATTCAGAGTGACCCCGGCAATCGCGCCAGTCACGGTATTGCTCGCGCTGCTGAAGGGCACACCATCAATCGTAAGGCTCGCATTTTGTCCCGGCGTGCCTTTGTGCATGCCCAGCCCACTCGTGTTTCCCGTAACGGTCAGGTCGCCGGCATTGCCGGTCGTGGAGCTCACCAGGGCGAGCCGGGAGCCCGAGGCGTCACTCACCACACTGGCCGTGATCCCGAGGTTCTGGGTGTTGATGGAGCTGGCCAGGGTACTGAGAGTGTTGTTGGTGTTGTCGATCTGGATATTCTGCGTGGCGGTTCCCACATTCAGCGTGATCACTCCACTGGCAAAGGTCGTATTCGCGTCGGTCACGGGATCGGAGTACGCCGTTCCGGTGGTTGCCAGGCTGCTGACCACAATCAGGTGCGTACCGTCCACAGCAGATGACTGGGCGCTGGCCGTGAGGACCCCGCTCAGCGAAGAACTGGCATTTTTTGCGCCCAGAACGCCGAACGAATCACTGAGCGCGCGAATTTTGTCCTGGAGGGAATTCAAGCCGTTGTTCAGGCTGGTCAGAATCGACGATTGCGTCTGCAGCAGGGACTGCTGCTGTTTCCAAAGCTGTTCGGGAGCGCGCTCCGCGTTCAAAATCTGATCGACCGTGCTGGTAACGTCAATCCCCGTTCCGGAGGTGGCGTTCGCCTGGCTCAGATTGATTCCGCTGGTTGCCATGATCTCTCCTGAATCCTCGTTGCCAATCAGAGATGTTCGTCGATCTTCTTGGCATTGTTCTGCTGTTGCAGCTGCTCTTCAATGCCTCGCATCACGTTCAAAACTTGCTCGCTTGGGACCTGAAAAATCACCGTGTTCGTTGCCTTGTCCACAAATCGGTACACGATCCGCTGCCCGTCCAGCACCCTTTGCACTTCCTCCTCGTGCGGCTGGGACTGGGCAGGATGAGGCGTTCCTTCGGGCGGCTGAGTGGTTGCAGACACGGAACGCTCGCGGTTCCCGGCGGCCTTCGCCTTATGCACCGCGGGACCTTCCGCCTCGGCTGCGCCCATACTTTGGATCGGCTCGATGGGCATCGCACACCACCTGAAAAGGAGGAACGGAGGTGGGGTTCTCCCACCTCCATTCCTATTCGGACTATTGCAGTAGCTTCAGTACGCTGGACTGCATGTTGTTGGCCTGGGCCAGAGCGGAGATGGCGGTCTGGTTCAGGATCGAGTACTTGGTTAAGTTGGCGACTTCGGCCGGGATGTCCGCGGCGCGGATCCCGTCTTCAGCAGCCGACAGGTTCTGCACCTGGTTGTTCATCACGTTCGAAGCACTCTGTAGCCGGTTGATGTTGGCGCCAATCGAACCCCGCATGTTCGCGATGTTCTGAATGGCATTGTTGATGGAAGACAGCGTCGCGGTCGCAGCCGCTGCGCTCGTCAGGCTGCCCCCGTCGGAACCGGTGGTCAGGGTAGCCCCGCTGAATGCCATGTGGAGAGCAGAGCTGCTCGTAGTGGCAATCGCATTCCCGGCTGCTCCCGCCGTGATGGCCGTCAAAGCAACCGTCGAGCCACTCGCCACTGCGGTTACCTCAGCATTGGCCGTGGTGCCGGTGCCATACGCGGTGCCCGCGCCAGCTCCGCCGTTAACCGCCGCTGCCAGGTTCGACAGGGTTGCCGACACGCTCGCACCAATCGCAACGTCATTGGCCGCCGACACAGCCGCCACAAATTTGTACGTCTTTGCCCCGATCGTCAGCGTGTCATTTGCGGCAGGCTGGCTGATCGCGGTCAGGGTACCGGTGGACTGCGCTCCCAACCCGATGCCTGTGGGACTGAGGGCGCCCGTGGTCAGAGCGATGGTGCTGCTCGTGCTGGCATCACTGAGGAACACGTTCAGTGCACTGGCAGTGAATACCTGCGTGCCATTGTAGGTGGTGGTGTTGCCAATACGGGTGATTTCACCCGCGATGGCCTGGAACTCGGAGTCCAGGGCGCCGCGTTGCGTGACCGACCCGGTCGCCGACTCGGTGGCCAGCGTGACCGCGCGGTTGAGCAGGGTGGTGACCTGAGCCAGAGCGCCATCGGCCACTTGCATGAAGCCGACGCCATCGTTCGCGTTACGGGCGGACTGGGTTAAGGCGGTTACGTTCGCGTGCAAGCCGTCGGCGATCGCCAGGCCGGCCGCGTCGTCTGCGCCTGTGTTGATACGTGATCCAGAAGACAGGCGGAACAATGTCTTCTGCAGGTTCGATCCCGTGATGGCCAACTGGTTCTGGGCGGCCAGGGACGGAATATTATTCAGAATGCTGACTGCCATTTTGAATTTTCTCCTTTTTCTGGGTCCGTCTCCCGGAACCCCTTCCCAGCTGGGCTGTGAAGGTCGTGTCCTTTTGTTCCTTGCTCACGGATCCCAATTGCCTTCAATTCGCTTATCGGCACCTAGGTGGGCCGCTTTAGGCACGGCAGGTCCCAAGGGCTAGTACCGGGGTAACGTCGGAACGAAGGGGTGTGTTCTAAACCTCGGCGCGCATCTGCCGATTTCCTCTCTAGGGACGGTTATCTCCCAACTCCCCCAACTGGAGGTCACTGGCGATGATTCGGCTCACGCGCTTGAACAATCAGCCACTCGCCGTTAACTCCGATCTCATCAAGTTCGTCGAACAAGCCCCGGACACCGTCATTACCCTGGTAAGCGGCGAAAAAATCATTGTGCGCGAAAGCACCACCGAAATTGTGGAGCGCATCGTGAAGTTCCGGCAGTCGGTGTTGGCAGGAGTTCTTCCGCTCTGGGATCCGCAAGGCTTGTTGGCTAACTCCCACGTGCAGCCTTCGAGGTAAGGACGGTGGATAAGGCAACCTTGGGCGGCGTGCTGATCGCAGGAGCCGGCATCACTGTCGGCCTGCTGCTGGAAGGCGGCAAGCTTAGCCAGGTGCTGCAGCCCACTGCGGCCTTGATCGTCTTTGGCGGCACGCTCGGAGCCGTCCTTATTCAGTTTCCACTGTCGGTCGTGCTGGACGCTTTTCGCCGGCTCGCGCGCATCTTCCGCGCCCCCAAGGTGGACCCCAGTGCCATCGTGCATGAACTGGCGCAATACGCGAACAAGGCGCGGCGTGAAGGAATCGTCTCTCTCGATCAGGACTTACAGAAGATCCAGCAACCGTTCCTCCGCAAGTCACTGATGCTCGCGGTCGACGGTACGGAGCCGCAAGAACTGCGCAAGATGATGGAGCTGGAACTCGACAATCAGGCCGAACACGAAGAAAAGATTCCTCAGGTCTTCGAGTCGGCGGGCGGCTTCTCCCCGACCATTGGAATCATTGGCGCCGTGCTCGGCTTAATCCAGGTCATGCAGCACCTCGATCAGATTGAAGAAGTCGGCCGCGGAATTGCCGTCGCCTTTGTCGCCACCATCTACGGGGTGGGGGCTGCCAACCTCTTCTTCTTACCGGCGGCTGGCAAGCTGCGGATCCGCCTGCGGGACGAGCAGATTCTCCGGGAAATGACTCTGGAGGGAGTGATCTCAATCCTCGAGGGCATGAACCCGCGCATGCTTGAAACCAAGCTGTTCGGCTTCTTCGCGCATTCCGGGCAGCCGAAACCACCTAAAGCGAAGGCTGCGAAGGCGGGTGAATGAGCCGCCGACGCCAGAAGCCCGGACATGTCAGCCACGAACGTTGGCTCGTCTCTTATGCCGATTTCATCACCTTGCTGTTTGCCTTCTTTGTGGTCCTGTATTCGTCATCGCAAGTGGACAAGCGCAAGATCGGCAAACTAGCCACAGCGATCCAGACGGCCTTTCAGCAATTGGGCGCTTTTCCCGGCTCTGGCTCACCGACGCCCGGAAACCAGAACATATCCCTCGACCCGGAAGTTGTCCGCGCGATCCAGCAAGCCGAGCAGGAGAAGCTGCGCCCAGCTTCCTTGCCGACCAATCCTCCGTCGCTGCCACCGGGCGAGAACGCCGCCGATCTTGCCGAACTTCGCCGTGAATTGCAGGATTCCCTCTCAGCCGAGATCGCTCGCAAAGAGGTCGCGCTGCGCACCGAACCGGACGGCCTGGTCATCAGCCTGCGCGAAATCGGCTTTTTCGACAGCGGCAAAGCAGACGTCCGGCCCGACGCCCTTGCTGCCTTCGGTCGTATCGCGCAGCTTCTTTCTGAGCGCGACTGCCGCATTCGCATCGAAGGTCACACCGACAATCGTCCGATTCACAACCAGGAGTTCAAAGACAACTGGGAGCTTTCCACCGCCCGTTCGTCGGAATTGGTGCGCCTGCTGATCACCCGCTATCAGTTTGCCCCGGCCCGGCTCTCCGCGGCAGGTTACGCGGAGTATCACCCCGTCGCCCAAAACGATACGCCTGATGCACGCGCACAGAACCGTCGCGTCGATGTTGTGGTTCTAGGAAAAATCTTGGCGGCACCTGCAAGACCTGCGGAGTCTTTTCCCAATGCCATCAATCCCACCTCTCCTGCGAATCCGGAGACGCCTGCCCCCTCGCCTTCAAAACCGTCACCGGCGATTCCACTCCGTGGCCAATGATTATTCCATCTCGCGGAGAATGGGTTGTGCGTCGGCTTGGCGAACGCTTCTATGTGTCGCTGGAGTGTTGCTGGCTGCCACCGTGCATGCGCAGGTTGCGCCCGATAGCGGTCGCGCCGCTCGACCCGCAACGGCATTTCTTTCCCATCTGACATCCCCAATTCATGCCGCCGAGCGCGCCAAGGACAGACTCTCGAGTCACGGCATCAACCTGGGTCTCACTGTGACCAACGATTTGTCGACCAATTTCTTCGGCGGTGCGGGCTCTCCCGAGACTTTCGATCGTGTGCTTCTCGATGTCACAGCAACCTTCGACACTGGCAAGCTCGGTCTCTGGAGCGGTGGCACTGCGACTGCACGGATGCATCAGTATGATGAGGCAAACGACGCCGACTATGTCGGCGACGCGCAAACCTTTTCCAACATCGACGCCGAGCCGGACCTCAATCTGTATGAACTTTGGCTCGAACAGAAGATCCCGGATCACCCCTGGAGAATTCGTGGCGGCATCATCGATGCCAACACAATCTTTGCGACCGTTGAACATGCCGGAGAGTTCTTGAATTCCTCGATGGGATACAGTCCCACCATTCTTCATCTCCCGACCTATCCCACGCCGCGCCCGGGAATCAATGCCATGTTCGATGGCGAACGCAATGCCCTCGCGGTTGGCGTGTACCATACCGAAAATGACGGCTGGTTTACAGTCAGCCAAGTCGGACGCCGTTTCCACGCCGGCCACGACTCTGAAGCCCGCATGGCCGGCGGCCTGTGGCACCTGCGGGAAAACCTTTCTCCGCTCACGGGGCCTAACGAAAACTCCACCACCGGTGTCTTCCTGGTCCAGGAGCTTGCCGTTCGCCTGCCTCCATATGGGCATTCCTCAGACGGAATGTTCGCTCTCTTCTTGCAGTATGGGGCCGCAAGCAAGCGCCTCAGTCCCTTCAAGACTCACATCGGATCGGGCTGCACGTGGCAAGCGCTCCCCTGGCGCCCCCAGGATTCCCTCGGCCTTGGCATCAGCACGGTGCAGTTCGGCGAACCCACTGCTCCCGAGGGTTTCCTGTCGGAAGCCACCTTCGAAGCCTTCTATAAGGTGCACCTCGCCCCAGGCCTGAATCTCACCAATGACCTGCAATACATCCAACATCCCAGCGGCTTGGCTTATCGACCGAATTCGCTGGTTTTTACACCTCGTCTCGTCTTTACGTTTTAGGCTTCTTAGAAGCGCACCGCAGCTTCGGCAAGAAACGGCGCTTCACGCTAACCACAACAGCTCTGAGCCCGTTCCTTTTCAATCTTCAGTTCTGCCGTTTCCTTGATTCGACACCAGTGTTGTCATCTGATCCATGGCGCCCACCCTGGAACGGAAGAAGAGGAAGGAATTGGAGCCCACATCGATCCGCCGCTTCGGCGGCATCCATCTTATGGGCCGAAGTAACATCACTGCTGCCATCGGCTGCCGGCCAGTCGCGCTGCTCTAGAACAAGCACTGGCCGCACTTCCCAGGATAGCGGAATGATTGCTGCGGGATTGAGTACGCAGCACGAGGTTCCAAATGCACACTGCGAAAATTATTCTAGGAGGCTTTCTGCTGCTCGGGGTATGCCTGCTTCTCGGGCGCTGGATTGCCGGCACAGCCGCCGGCGTGACTCCCGTTGCGGTCAAGTGCTTCATGGCGCCATGGCTGATTGTGACGCTGATCAATCTGTGGTTTGGAGTCAGCCGGGCCGGCTACACGGTCCGAGACGAAACGCCCGTGGCCCTCATAGTCTTCGCGGTACCTGCGAGTGCCGCAATTGCCATCTGGTGGGAAGGATCGTACCAGTAGGTTCCGTCTGGGCGAACTCCGGGTGGCGACCGGAATTGTCGGCGCCAAAGGCTGCAATCTTTCCGCTGTCGAACTGATCCGCCTGCGGCTACTCTTTCTTTCCGTCCCCTGCCAATTTCTTGGCAATTTCCTCTACGATCTTCGGCCGCAGTTCCGCCAGCACGCTGTCGACAATGCTGGCGATGGCCTTGGGATCAGCCGCGGAAAGGGAAGAACCGGAGCTTGGTGCGCTGTCGGCCGTAGCCGCGGCCGCCATCGCGGCAGGCTCGGCGCTTGCAGCGGGTATTTCGAAGTTCTCTTTGCTGACGGGTTCGGCCTTAGCTGCGCCCTTGGACGCCGCGGGAGACTGCCGGATCATCTTGAACCCGAGGCTTTCAGAATGTTTGCGGTCCATGTCGTCGGTTCCTCCCGCGAGGCTGGATTCCTCGGCAATCGCCGGCGCGGGCACTAGCTCGGCCGGAACAATTTCGGTTTCGTGCGCCGCTGCGGCCGATATCGAGATGGCGGCAGGCGAAGCTTCCTCCGGGGCGCTGGTATGCGCGCCAGAAATCGGGCTGGTCGTGGGCGTGGACGTCGCTGTGCCGGTCGGAGCGCTGCCACCACGCTCGCCCGCTCCCGCAGCCATCACGTATGCCGGAGCTGATTCCGCAGCCGGTACGGCAATGGCAGCAGACTCGGCCGCCTCGGGTCGCGTGGGCCCAGCTTGTTCTTGAACCTCGGATGGTCGTGTTGCGTCCGCGGCTTGTGGCACAACTGGCTGCGCACCGGGAAAAGTCTCGAGCACGGAACTCGCCAGCAAGCGCGCCGCTTCGCTGGCAGCGAAGGCGGCGTAGGCCGCTTCCATTTCCCGCTCCAGTGAGGCCCCTCCCTCCTCGGGCGAGAGGGCAATTTCCTCCGCAATCCATCGTGGACTCGAGGCCTGAGTCCCGACGTAGCTGAGGTCAAGAGCGTTGGCGGCGGACGGTTGTCCTGGCAGCGCGCTGACCGTCGCAGCCTCCGGACTCGGCGGTGGAATCAACGACTGCAGGGCCGCCATTACATCGTCGTCAGCCGGAATGACAGGTACGGACTCGACCGCAGGCAGTGGCACAGGAGCCGCCTCAACCGGCCTGGGCGCTTCTACGGTCGATGTGGTGGCGCTGGAAACTGCAGGAACCTGATCATCATCAGGGGTGGGCACAGCCGGGGGTACCGGCAGATCCGGCGCCGACGACGCCGTCACCTCTTCCACAATCTCCGCAACTTCAGGCTCCGAAACGGCATCGACCGTTGGCGCCGCTATCTCTTCGGTCGCTCGCACAACCGACTCTGCCGATTCCGTCTCCTCATGCTGCGCGCGACTGGCTACCTCGGGCGAAGCCTCCACCTTCGGCTGCTCCTCCACGGCCGGTGTGGTGGCTGCGGCCTCGGGCACCCTCATCACAGGAGTTGCTACGTCGTTGTCGCCTTCGATTTCCGTCCCGTGCGCGCTCGCGAATGTGACGGGCGCCCCTTCATCGGTCCCGGCGGTCCGAGGAGCCCCGGATTCCACTGACGAAAGTGCCTCTTGCGCAACTACAAATTCCGATGTGGATGCGACAGCCGCGTCGCTAGCGGCTGAATGAGTCACCTCCTCCACGGGCTGCGAAATGGTCTCTGCCGGCCCATCCACCGCAGGGTTCGGTGGGACCGGAGCCGCCGAAGCATGCTCGACCGCCTCGGCAACGGGTGCAGATGGCTCCACTGGTTTTGAAGAGGATTCGCTGGCGGACGGAACTTCGGAGCTGGTGCCGCTGAGCTTGGTGGCCGCCGCCGTGATCGCTGCGATCTCCTCAGGGGTGATGTCGTGAGGCAGACCAGAAGGCAGTGGGCGCTCGAACTCGTGCGAGGGATTGACTGGCGCCGGCTTGGCTGGCGCCGCTGGTTCGGCCGCGCGGGGGCCTTCGCCAGGCCTCAGATCGCGAAAGTCCTTCCCCCCAACGGTTGCGTTGTCAGGAACCTCTTCCGGTTCCGGAGGTTTCTGCTTGCGAGACGGGAAGCGCAGGCGGGATCGCCACCCCTGATCCTTGTCGCCGAACTTCTCACCAGGTTCGGGACCTTCATCCTCAATGGCGGCAACCGCCTTGGCAAAGCGACCCTGCTTGTAAGGCTCGGCG
>Ga0126371_10002456_pt1 | contig 15957 bp, 16 predicted proteins | sample PanSoiMetaPlot_4_FD_110145 | JGI IMG/M metagenome (GOLD analysis project Ga0126371, IMG submission 110145) | Tropical forest soil microbial communities from Panama - MetaG Plot_4 | ecosystem: Environmental > Terrestrial > Soil > Tropical forest > Bulk soil | place: Panama | collected 2016-02-17 | reverse complement strand
CTACAGCGGTACCCACCGCCAGCCCATCCTCGGTGTCGCACCCACCAATCGCTCCTGCTCGGTAGATGAGATCGTAATCTTCCGGGTCAGCGAGGGGAAGATCGCCGAAGCATGGGAGGTCTACGACGAAGCTGGCATGTGGCGCCAGCTCCGGGTCAGTCCGCCCGGCACGCCCCGGTAACGGGCGAACGGCGATTTACGCCATGCCGACACGCTCCCGGGGAAGGATTCGAACCCTCGTTGAGCGGACCAAAACCGCTTGTCCTGCCGCTTAGACGACCCGGGACTGATGCGCCCAACTCTACCGGGAATCGGCGCGCAGGCTCTCCTGCGCGCGCATGGTCTGGCCGAGGCTGGGCAGGGAGTCCGCACAGCAAAGGTCTCGGACGCGACGCATCAGGAGCTGAGACGGCGCTGAGAGTTGTCTCAGATGCTGAGACGGGACGTAGCGGCGCATACGGGATTCATGCTGCGATTCGCAAATATTCATCTTCGGCTCTTGCACAACCTACGGTGTCGTAGGCTACGGTTACGTAAGCGTAAAAGGCCCCGCCCGCCCGGCGCCACACCCCAAGGAGCACCATGTCACCGACTCCGGACGCACGCGGCATAGACGGCATCAGCGGCACGATTGCCACCACCTCGCGGCAAGGCGCCGAAGATACCACCGCGATCCGCGCGGCCCGGCCGGATCTCGAAGACAAGCAGAGCACCCTGGCGCAGCGCATCCTGGTCGGCGTGTTCACCGGTGTCCCGATGCTGGCGCTGGCCGCGGCGATCCCGTTCGCCTGGGGCTGGGGGCTGGGCTGGCACGATATCGTGATCGCCGCGGTCTTCTACTGGTTCACTGGCCTCGGCGTGACGGTGGGCTACCACAGGTACTTCACCCACGGCTCATTCAAGGCGAAAACCTGGTTGCGCGTCGTGATGGCGATCGCGGGCACCATGGCGATGGAGGGGCCGGTCATCACCTGGGTGTCTGACCACCGGCGGCACCACAAGTACAGCGACAGGGAAGGCGACCCGCACTCCCCGTGGCGCTATGGCGACGACGCCAAGGCGCTGGCCAAGGGCCTCATGTACGCACACATGCTCTGGCTGTTCGACCCGAACAAGACCTCCCAGGAAAAGTTCTCTCCCGACCTGCTCGCCGACCGCAAGATCAGGATCGTAGACAACCTGTTCGGGCCATTGGTACTGGTCACCCTGGTGCTTCCGGCGGTGATCGGCGGCCTGTGGGGGATGTCCTGGCATGGCGCGATCACCGCGTTCTTCTAGGCGAGCCTGGTGCGGATCACCTTCCTGCACCACGTCACATGGTCGATCAACTCGATCTGCCACACGTTCGGGGACAAGGAGTTCGAATCTCGCGACAGGTCGCGTAACGTCAACTGGCTGGCGATCGCGTCGTTCGGCGAATCATGGCACAACCTGCACCACGCGGACCCGACCTGCGCCAGGCACGGCGCGCTCAGGGGCCAGATCGACCAGAGTGCCCGGGTGATCTGGGCGTTCGAGAAGCTCGGCTGGGCCTACGATGTGCGCTGGCCGGACGAGGCGCGACTGAGCGCCAAGCGTCCCGCGACCGCGACCCGCGGTCTCGGCGGCATGACCAAGCGCAGCGACGGCAAGGCCGAGAGGCCCGAAAAGACGGCTGACAAGGCGGCGGCATAACGCCATGATGTTCCGGTGACCGAGGCCCCCAGAACCAGCCGAAAGCGGATGACCGGGCAGGAACGTCGTCAGCAGCTGCTCGATATCGGCCGCAGGCTTTTCGCTGAACGGGGATTTGAGGGCACCTCGATCGAGGAAATCGCAGCTCAGGCGGGAGTTTCCAAGCCCGTGGTGTACGAGCACTTCGGCGGCAAGGAAGGGCTGTACGCGGTGGTGGTCGACCGCGAGGTGGAACGTCTGACCACCATGACCACCATGCTGTTCGAGGGCGACCATTCCCGGCCCAAGTTCGAGGCCGCGGCTGTCGCGCTGCTGCGCTACATCGAGGACAACGCCGACGGATTCCGCATCCTGGTGCGCGACTCCAACCCCGGATCGGGCGGCGGCACATACGGCACGCTGCTCTCCGACATCGCCGGCCAGGTCGAGTACATCATGGCCGACTTCCTCAAGTCGCGCGGCCGGGACCCCAAGCTGGCGCCCATGTACTCGCAGATGCTCGTCGGCATGGTCGCGTTCACCGGCCAATGGTGGCTGGACGCCCGCAAGCCGAAAGTTGAGCAGGTAGCCGCCAACATGATCGACCTGGCCTGGAACGGCCTGTCCCAGCTGGACGCCAGGGCCTAGCCGGCGGTCCCGGCACCTGGCGCGAGCTGTACTGCCCGCTCCGCCGCCCACGCCGTGGGCAGCCCCGCGGCAACCCAGGCGCCGTAGCCGCCGATCACATCGGTGGCCCGCCCGAGGCCGAGGTCGTGCAGCGCGACGGCGGCCAGGCTCGAGGTGTAGCCCTCGGCGCAGATCACGATCAGCCGGTGGTCATATCCGGTCACCCACGGAAGCCGTGCCTCGCAAGCCGGGTCGAACCGCCATTCCAGATGGTTGCGCTCGACCACGAGCGAGCCGGGGATCTCGCCGTCGCCGGCGCGCTGCGCGGCCGGCCGGATGTCGACGAGCGTCGCGCCGTCGCGGAGCTCTCCAAACGCCTGCCGCGCGGTCACTCGCGCCAGCCGGGCGCGAGCCGCGGCCAGGATCTCGTCGATCGACCGCGCACCGCGCGGCCGCTGCGTCACCAATCGTCTGCTCCCTCGGTCCCGGCCATCACCAGCCCGCCAGGAGCGAGATCGTACCGCGTCATACCGGACAGCGGCGGCGAATAGGCGTGCACGCTGACGGCGACCGACGAGGCCGCCGAATTCCGCACGTCGTGCACGTAGCGCGGACCGAAGGCACGGACTTCGCCCGCGCTCACCTGGCTTACCAGGGCCCCGGCGCCGGCGGGCGGCGGCACGTACTCATCGAGCCAGCCCCATACCACGCCGAACGCCCCCGCGGAGCCCCCGTGATCGTGGAATCCTGTCGATTGCCCGGGCAGCCAGATGATCACCCACAGCTCGTAGCCATCGCCAGCGGCTAGCCGCTGATACCAGCGCCCCCCGGGGTCGAGCCGCACCCGCGCCACCCACTCCGCCGGGGTAACTGTCAGCCGCCGCACCCGCGCGGCCAGCTCCTTCGGGCCGAGAATCCGCTGCTCAGTCGCGATTCCATGTCGCACGACCTGATCCTGACAGTATTTTTCTAGTAATTCAATAGGAATACTAGATTTAGCGACGGGGCTGGCGGTCCGTGCCTCGGTGCAGCACCGTAAACACCCGGCGGAACGGAAACAGTGTTCCGAACGAGCGGTGGTCATACGCCTGCCGAAGGCGTTGCCCGTACTCGTCGAGGAAGGCATCGGCATGTTCGGCGTCAAGGACGGCGAGCACCGGCCGCAGGGCTGTCCCCCTCGCCCAATCGAGCACCGGGTTCTCCCCGTGCAGGATGTGCAGGTAGCTCGTCTCCCAGGCGTCGACCTCGTATCCAGGGCGGGCGAGCAGCTCGGCGTACTCCGCCGGATCGCCGGCCTGCCGGTTGAGTTCAGCCTCCCGCAACAGCTCGCGCCACCTGTGAGATTCCGCCATGTCTCTGATGATGGCCTGGCTCGGCTGGTCGAAGTTGCCTGGCAGCTGAAAGGCGAGCCAGCCGTCGGGCGCGAGCAGGCCGGCCCAGCGGACGAGCAGGTCGTGATGGTCAGGTACCCACTGCAGCACGGCGTTGCAGACGATCACGTCCGGCGGGCGGTCCGGCTGCCAGTCCCGCACGTCCCCCACCGTGAACGAGATGCCCCTGTTCTCTTTTCCGGCCGCGTCGATCATCTCGGGGGAGCTGTCCACGCCGACCACCTCCGCGTCCGGCCACCTCCTGGCGAGTACGGCGGTGAGGTTGCCCGGGCCGCAGCCGAGGTCGGCCACGTACCGAGGGCTCTCCGCGGCCACCTGCGCGATCAGGTCGAAGAACGGCCGCGACCGCTCGCCGCCGAACCGCAGGTACTGTGCGGCGTCCCACATGACGGCCCCATCCCTTCTCGCAAAGCATCTTGACGTCAAGATATCGATCAAGCATCTTGACGTCAAGAGATATCCTGTAACTCATGGGGCAGCTTTCAGACGAGGTAGACCAACTCGTAGCCGCGTGGCGCGAGCAGCGGCCGGACCTGGACGTCGAGCCACTGCTGGTGCTCAGCCGCGTCTCCCGGCTGGCAAGGCACCTGGATATCGCCCGGCGCGGCGCGTTCGCCAGCCACGACCTGGAGTCGTGGGAGTTCGACGTGCTCTCCGCGCTGCGCAGGGCGGGGCCGCCGTTTCAGCTGACCCCGGGCGCGCTGCTGCGCGCCACCCTCGTGACGTCGGGCACCATGACCAACAGGATCGACCGGCTCGCCGAAGCCGGGCTGGTACGGCGCGAACCTGACCCGCGGGACCGGCGAGGCGTGCTCGTGACGCTGTCCGAGCGCGGCCGGGAGGTGGTGGACGCCGCCCTCACTGACCTGCTGGATCGTGAGCAGGCACTGCTGGCCGGCCTGGCGGAGGAGCAGCGTCGGCTGCTGGCCGACCTGCTGCGGACGCTGCTGGTCCCGTTCGACGCCGACGGCCAGCGCTGACGCCGCTAGCCGCCGGAACCCATGGACAGCGAGCTGGTCTGCAGCGAGCCCGCGGTGACCAGCGGCTGGTCGGTGGTCACGTTGGTCAGCGTGATCGTCGTCAGGCCGGTGAGCAGGTTAGTCAGCTGGCTGGCCGTCGAGGGCGTGAACGTCACCGGGAGGGCGAGCAGCGAGCCGGACAGCGAAGTCGCGTATAGCGTGACGTTCGCGCCGAAATCGAGTTCAGGGCTGGTCGTCTGGGTGGTCATTCCGCCCTGCGTCACCGAATCGGTGACACCGCCGGCCAGCGACATCGAGTGTGCGGTGAACTCCATCATCGTGACGGTTCCGCCGCCCGCCACAGGCATGTCGACGTTGCCCACGTAGATGAATCCCGACACGGTCGCGGACCCCGCCGTCAGGACGGACGTGGCGGACGACGCCACCAGGCCAGGTGTCGCGGCGGCCAGCTTCGCCGCCGCCCTGGTCTTCCGCTTCGGTGCGCCTGACTTCACGGTCGCGCTCGCGGACGGGCTCGTCGAGGCCGACGGGGTGTCCGATGCACTCGGCCCAGGGCCTCCGCCGGACGGCGCCGGCCCTGGGGAGGCGGTCGGGCTCGCCGTCGGAGACGGGCTGCCCGTGGTGGGTGATGGGCTGGCGCTCGTCGGTGACGGGCTAGGGGACGAGGACGGGCCAGAGGTCGGCGACGAGGAATCGCCCGGCAGGCAGACGATCCCGAGAACGCACGTCGGGCTCGCTTGCGGCGCCGCCGCCGCGACCAGCTGCGCACCGCTCGCGCCCAGCATTCCGGCCGCGAGCACCAGCGGCACCGCGGAGAACGCCAGCAGGCGCATCATCAGTGTGCCGCCGGTTCCGCACTCGGCTCTCCCGCGGCGGGGGCATGGCCGGATTCCGCAGCGGAGCGCGCGGCGTCGTCATCGGCGGGTTCGCCGGCCGGGTCCTCGAACTCGCCGGTGACCAGGGCGATCCCGGCCGACGGCTCGTCGAACACGGCGCCGCCGACTGCAGCGGGTTGCGGCTGGGCCTGGACGGGCGTCCACGCGAACCCGATCGACCCGCCGATGATCGCCAGCAGCATGCCGAGGAAGAAGCCGCCGAGGTTGGACGCCGGGAACGAGACGATCCCCAGGGCGATGCCGGCGATTCCGTAGAAGACCCGGTGCCCGGGGTCAACCCAGAGCATGATCCCCGCCACGATCAGCAGGATCCCGATCAGCACGCCGAAGACGCCGCCGATCCCGATGTAGATGGCCAGCTTGATCGCGCCGTGCACGAGCACGCCGTAGAGCGGGATGACGAAGAGCTCGAGGCCGGCCAGGATCAGCAGCAGGCCGCCCCAGAAGGGCCGGCTCCGCCGCCAGGCACGCCACCGGCGCCGGCGCTTCGCGCCATCCGGCGCGGGCTCCGCCGATAGCGGGCCGGATGCCGCGTCCGCCTGCTGGTCGGAGCCCGCGTCGTCTGTGGTCATGGCCGTCAGCAGGACCCGCCGAACCCGAGGCTGAGGTCGGGAAGGGTGAAGGTGCCCGCCGTGGTCAGCCAGGTGTCCTGCTTCAGGTTGTCGATCGTGACAGAGTCAGCCTGCTCGCCGAACGAGCCTGCCGGACCGGTGGTGCCAGGCACCTCGGTCAGCGTCCCGGCGTCCTGGCCGATGGTGATGTTGGAAAAGGTCGCCGTGCTGCCGGTCTGGCTGTCCGCGTCGACGATCAGGTTCTGGGCGTTTACAGGGGTGCCGGCGTCGCCCGCGGTCAGTCGCAGGGTGATCGGCCCGATCGTGACGCTCTGGCAGAGGTTGGTCAGGTTCGCGTTCTTGATCGCCGAGACCATGACCGGGTGCGGCGTGCCGTTGGACTGGGTGACGATGCCGCCGAACTGCTCGAAGCCGGTTCCGCTCAGTTGCTTGGCCGAGATCGTAAAGGCCTCGCCTGAGACGGAAATGCTGGAGGCGATCGCGCCTTCCGCGGTCAGTCCGACAAGCGTTCCAGCGACCGCGATGGCCGGGACTGCCGCGATGGCGAACCGCCGCCACCTGACCTTGCCCGCTGTGCGGTTGCTGCTCTTGCTCTTAGCGTCCGACATGGCGCTCCCTTGACGGGTTCGATGGTGCGCCTCCGCAGCGGGAGCGAGGCCGGCACCAGTGACGGGGGCTGCTCGGTGTGAGATAGCACACGCCGGGCATTGGCCGGTAAGTTACTCCCGGGTAAGGTTGCGCGTCAAGCGCAAAAGCTAACAAAGTCAGCACTTTTCGCATCGTCGGAACAACCCCGCACAGGACCCCTTACATCTTGGTTACTGATGCGTTAACATCCGGCGAGCACATTCTCCCGGGGCAGACTCGCGCGAACCCGGATTCACCTCAACGAGGAGGTTTCGCATGCTTCGTCTGACCCATGCGATAGCGGCCGCGGCGGCGGCGCTTGCGCTGACAGCGACCGCGGCAGTGCCAGCGGTCGCGGACCAGCGGCCCGGCGAGCACAACGGGGGTGAGTACTACCTGTCCCTGGGAGACTCGCTGTCCGTGGGCGACCAGCCGAACGCGCAGGGCGTCACCCTGCCCACGGACCAGGGGTACGCCGATCAGCTGTACACGGTTATCCGGCACGCCGACCGCGACCTCAAGCTTGCCAAGCTTGGCTGCCCGGGCGAGACGTCGGGCACGCTCATCAACGGCGGCATCTGCGGATACTCGGGCGACCACCGGTACTCGCTGACAGCTGACACCGGCTCGCAGCTGGCTGCCGCGCTGGCCTTCCTGCGTGCCCACCCTGGCCGGGTGCCGCTCATCACGATCGACATCGGCGCGAACGACCTGAACCAGTGCCTGGCCCTCGGCTCCATTTCCGCCATCTCCGCCTGCCTGCCGCCGGTGTTCGCGACCATGGCGCAGAATCTGGGCAGCACGCTCGCGCAGCTGCGCGCCGCCGACCCGCACGCGACGATCGTCGGGATGACGTACTACGTCCCCGAGCTGGCCGCCTGGCTGACCGGACCAGCGGGCCAGGCCTTCGCCCAGGCGAGCATCTCGCTGGCGGTCGCCTTCAACCAGGTGCTTAGCACGTTGTACCAGGGGGCGGGCGCGCCCGTCGCCGACGTCTTCACCGCGTTCAACTCCGCGGATATGACCGACACCGTGACTCTGCCCGGCATCGGCACGGTACCCGAGAATGTCGCGCTGATCTGTCAGTGGACGTGGGAGTGCGTGCCGCCGCCGGTCGGCCCGAATGAGCACGCCAACGCGGCGGGATATGGCGTCATCGCCGCCACCTTCCTGGCCACGCTGCGCGGCATCGGCGACCCGTTCTAGGTCAGGCTTCTAGCCCGCTCGCCACCTCGAGCCAGCGCTCCTCCAGCCCCGCCTTCTGGGCCTGGAGGACGCGCAGCTCGGCGCCCAGCTCGGTCAGCTTCTCGTAGTCGGTCGCGTTCGCGGCCAGCTCCGAGGACAGCGCCTCTTCGCGCTCTGAGGCCTTATCGATCTGCCGCTCAAGGCGCTGCAGCTCCTTGCGCGCGGCACGCTCGGCCGCTGGTGACCCCGGCCCGGAGGCAGTCTTGACGGTGCCGCCTGCCCGCTGCGGACCGGGCCCGGACCCCGGCCCGCTGGCGGCCGCCGCGGCCCGGCGAGCCCGGGCACGCTGCACGTAGTCGTCCACCCCGCCGGGCAGGAAGACGATCTTGCCGTCGCCGAGCAGCGCGGCCACGTGGTCAGTGACGCGCTCGAGGAAGTACCGGTCGTGGCTCACCGCGACCAGAGTGCCGGGCCAGCCGTCGAGCAGATCCTCGAACTCGGTCAGCATCTCGATGTCCAGGTCGTTGGTCGGCTCATCGAGTAGCAGCACGTTGGGCTCGTTCATCAGCAGCCGCAGCATCTGCAGCCGCCGCCGCTCGCCGCCGGACAGGTCGCTGACCGGTGTCCACTGCCGGTCGCCGTGGAAGCCAAGGCGCTCAAGCAGTTGCCCGGCCGACAATTCGCGCTTGCCGACCTGGATCCGCAGCCGGATCTCTTCGACCGACTCGCGGACGCGTTTGGCCGGATCGAGCTCGGTGAGCTCCTGCGACAGGTGGCCGACGCGCACAGTCTTGCCTCGCACCACCTGCCCGGTGACATCGAACTCGTCACCCGTCTCATCGGCGAGCAGCCGGAGCAGCGAGGTCTTGCCGGCCCCGTTGACGCCGACGACCCCAACCCGGTCCCCGGGGCCGAGCCGCCAGGTTACATCGTCGAGCAGCGCACGGTCCCCAACGCTGAGTGTGATGCCCTCGAGCTCGAGCACCGTCTTGCCCAGCCTGGCAGTTGCCAGCTGTGTCAGCTCGGCGCCGTCGCGGGCCGGCGGCTCGGCGGCGATCAGCGCGTTCGCCGCCTGGACCCGGAACTTTGGCTTCGTGCCGCGCGCCTGCGGCCCGCGGCGCAGCCACGCGAGTTCCTTGCGGGCCAGGTTCCGCCGCCGCTGCTGCTCGGCCTCCGCGGTCCGCTGTCGCTCGGCCTGTGCCAGCACGTACGCGGAGTACCCGCCCTCGGTCTGGTAGACCTGCCCGTCCGCCACCTCCCACATCTGGTCGCTTACGGTGTCGAGCAGCCAGCGGTCGTGGCTGACCACGGCCACCGCGCAGCCGCGGTCACGCAGATGAGCGCCGAGCCAGTCGATCGCCTCGATGTCCAGGTGGTTGGTGGGCTCGTCGAGCAGGAGGATGTCCCGGTCCGCGGCGAGCAGGCCAGCCAGGGCGACCCGCCGCCGTTCCCCGCCGGACAGCCGCCGCACGTCCGATTCCAGGCTGATGCCGAAGAGCAGCTCGGAAGCTACGGAACGGGCGCGTGGTTCCCGTTCCCATACCCCGCCGCTGTAGCGATCGCCGAACGCTATCTGCCCGGCTATCCCGGACAGGTCGTCGCTTTGCGGCAGGTAGCCAATCCGCAGCCCGGATGTTCGCGCGATGCGCCCCGTGTCGGGTTCGGCGGTACCGCCGAGCAGCGCGAGCAGCGTCGACTTGCCCGCGCCGTTGCTGCCCACGATGCCGATCCGCTCCCCCTCGCCGACGCCGAGCGAAATGCTGTCAAGCAGCACGTGTGGCCCGTAGGCCTTGCTGGCTTTTTCCAGGCTGACGAGGTTCATCGTTCGATGACGGTGGCGCCGGAGGCCGGGCCGGCCGCCCTGGCCACCGACCGGCAGACACCCGCCCCAGACAGCGCTACCGCCAAGTCCGTCGCGTGGCTGGCGCTGCGGGCGAGGAAGAAGCACGTCGGCCCGGACCCTGAGACAAGCGCGCCGAGCGCGCCAAGCTCACGGCCGGCCGCGAGCGTCTTGCGCAGCGCGGGGAACATCGAGATCGCCGCGGCCTGCAGGTCATTGTCGAGCACCTGGCCGAGGCGCCCGGGGTCACCGGCCCGCAGCGCGCTCATCAGCTCGGCGCTCAGCTGCGGCGCGGCGACGTGCTTGCTGCCGCGCAGCCGGTCAAGCATGCCGTACACCGCAGGCGTGGACAACTGGCCGTCGGCGAACGCCAGGACCCAGTGATAGCGGGCCGGCGCCACTAGCGCCGGGGTGAGCCGCTCGCCCCGGCCACGGCCCACTGCGGTGCCGCCGAGCACCGCGAACGCCACGTCGCTGCCGACTCCGGCGGCCACCTCGCAAAGGTCCCGGGTGGAGAACCCGGCGTGCCACAGGTCGTTGCAGGCGACAAGCGCCGCAGCCGCGTCGGCGCTGCCCCCGGCCAGCCCGGCGGCAACCGGGATGCGCTTGATGATCCTGACCGCCACCCCTGCCCCGGCGCCTCGCGCGCTCGAGACCGTGCCGCGCGCGGCGACCGCATCGCGCAGCGCGGAAACGGCCCGCAGCGCGAGGTTGTCGCTGTCTGCGGGGACCTGCCCGGCGCCCTCGCCGCTGACCGTCACGCTGTCCGCGTCGGCAGGTGTGACGCTGACGTCGTCCGATAGCGAGATCGCGTGGAACACCGTCACCAGGTCGTGGAATCCGTCCGGGCGCAGCGGACCCACTGCGAGCTGGAGGTTGATCTTGGCGGGCACCCGCACGGTCACAGTGGTCACGATCATTGGATCGTACCTGCATGCGCGCGGGCTTCCGCGACAGCGGCGAACTGCTCGATCGCGAGCTGCTCGCCGCGCGCTGACGGGTCGACCCCGGCGGCCCGGAGCATGCGCTCGGCATCGGCCGGAGAGCCAGCCCAGGCAGCGAGCGCGGCCCGCAGCGTCTTGCGGCGCTGACCGAAGGCGGCGTCGATCACCGCGAACACCTCCTCGCGGCTCGCCGTCGTCGGCGGGGGATCGTGCCGGTTAAGCGCGACAAGCTTGGAGTCAACGTTCGGCACGGGCCAGAAGACGCTGCGTGGCACGGTCCCTGCCTGCCGGATGGTCGCGAACCACGCCAGCTTGGCCGATGGCACCCCGTAGACCCGGCTACCCGGCCGCGCGCACATCCGGTCCGCGACCTCGGCCTGCACCATGACGACGCCGCGGGCCAGCGACGGAAAGACGGCCAGCAGGTGCAGCACCACCGGCACGGCCACGTTGTACGGCAGGTTTGCCGCGAGCACGGTAGGCGACCACGGCAGTTCGGCGACGGCGAGAGCATCCGCCGCGAGCACGTCCACCCGGCCCGCAAGCGCCGGCGCGCGGTCCGCGATCGTCCGTGGCAGGCCGGCGGCGAGGGCCGGGTCGATCTCCACCGCCACCAGCCGCGCATCCATGTTGGCCATGGCCTCGAGCAGCGCTAGCGTCAGCGAGCCAAGGCCCGGCCCCACCTCGAGGACCACGTCGCCAGGATCCGGTCCCGCCAGCGCGGCGATCTGCCGGACAGTGCCTTGCTCGACCACGAAGTTCTGCCCAAGCCGCTTGGTGGGCCTGACCCCCAAGCGAGAGGCCACGTCCCTCACGTCACCCGCGCCCAGCAGATGGACCCTCACGGTCACGTCCGCGCACCCAACACAGATTCTCGGGGATGGAAAACCCCCGAAAAGGGCGGATTTGGATCCCTGATCATGAAAATGCTGACCAGCCGAAGGTGCGGGCGCCGGTGGACTGCAGGTGCCGGCACAGGTCGGCGACATCCATGCCCTTGACGGATGCGAGAAAGCGCACCGTGTGCGCGGTCATCGCCGGGGAGTTCGGCTTGCCGCGGTGCGGCGCCGGGGTCAGGTACGGCGCATCGGTTTCGGCCAGGATCAGGTCCGGCGGCGCGGCCCGCGCAGCCGCGCGCAGCGGTTCGGCGTTCCTGAAGGTAACGTTGCCGGCAAAGCTCATCACGTACCCGGCCTCGGCGCAGCGCGCCGCCATCCGCGAGCCACCGGAAAAGCAGTGAAATATCACGCTGTACGGCGGCCACGGGCCCTCCTCCGCGAGGATCGCCAGGATGTCCTCGTGCGCGTCCCTGTCGTGGATCATCAGCGCCTTTCCGGTCCGCTTGGCGATCCCGATGTGCGCGCGGAACCACTCCCGCTGCACCTGGCGCGGTGACCAGTCCCGGTAGTAGTCGAGGCCGGTCTCGCCGATCGCCACGACCTCGGGCGCGGACGCGAGCGTCGCCAATTCGGCTAGCACCTCGTCGCGGCGGCCATCCGCCTTGGCGGTCTCGTTGGGGTGGATCGCCACCGCCGCGTAGACCTCGGCATACTCATCGGCACACGACACCGACCACCGCGACGACGGCAGGTCGCAGCCCACGTTGACGACCCGGCCGATGCCGGCGGCTTTGGCCGCGGCCAGCACCCCGTGAACAGGGAGCCCCATGATGTCCATGTGGCTGTGGCTGTCGAAGGCGCCGGGAGCGGGCAGCGCGCCGTTAGCGGGAGGAGTCACCACGCTCCGTTCGGGCTAATCGCCAGAAAGACGGGCAATTTCCTCGTCAACCACCGAGGAGTCCAGCTTGCTGAACAGCGGCGTAGGTACGGACAGCGGCGTGCCGACGGCAATCGGACGCGAAGACCACCGGAACGAGGCGTCGTACGACCCGGTGATCACCGGGTACGACGGGGCCCCGTCCTCGTCCACCGTCTCAAGCCGCGGGCTGCCCGACCACTCGCCGGAGCCGCCGAGCATCTCATGCACGGCCTGCGACGAGCGCGGCAGGAACGGCGTGAGCAGCGTCTTGGCGTCGTCTACCACCTGTAGCGTGACGTGCAGGACCGTGCGCATCCGGTCAGGGTCGGACTCGCGCAGCTTCCACGGCGCCTGCTCGGAGAAGTACTTGTTGGCCTCGGCCACCGTCCGCATCGCCTCGGTGATCGCGAACTTGAAACGCGAGTTGGACAGGAAGTCTCCGACGGGCCCGAACGACTTCCGCGACGTCTCCAAAAGCGCGTGGTCCGCGTCGGTCAGCGTCCCGGCTTGTGGGATCGAGCCGACGTTCCGCGCCGCGAACGACACCGCCCGGTTGACCAGGTTTCCCCAGGTCGCAACCAGTTCGTCGTTGTTGCGCCTGACGAACTCGCTCCACGTGAAGTCGGTGTCCTGGTTTTCCGGCCCGGCGATGGCCACGTAGTAGCGCAGCGCGTCCACGTCGTAGCGGGCGAGGAAGTCCCTGACGTAGATGACCACCTGCCTGGAGGAGGAGAACTTACGCCCCTCCATCGTCAGGTACTCGCTGCTCACCACTTCGGAGGGCAGATTCAGTATTCCGAACGGTCCGGGGGTGCCTCCCTTGGCACCGCGTCCCGCGTAGCCGAGCAGCATCGCCGGCCAGATCTCGGCGTGGAAGACGATGTTGTCCTTGCCCATGAAGTAGTAGGCGTCCGCGTCCGGATCGTTCCACCAGGCACGCCAGGCCTCCGGGTCGCCGGACCGGCGAGCCCACTCGATGCTTGCCGACAGATAGCCGATGACCGCGTCGAACCACACGTAGATCTTCTTGTCCGGCCGGTCCGACCAGCCGCTGAGCGGCACCGGCACGCCCCAGTCCAGGTCCCGGGTGATCGCCCTCGGCTGCAGGTCGTCGAGCAGATTGAGGGAGAAGTTGAGCACGTTCGGCCGCCACTGGCCGGCCTTGGACTTCAGCCAGGAGCCCAGTACCTCGGCGAACGCGGGCAGGTCGAGGAAGTAGTGCTCTTGCTCCACGAACAGCGGGGTCTCACCGTTGATCCGCGACTTGGGGTCGATCAGGTCGGTCGGGTCGAGCTGGTTGCCGCAGTTGTCGCACTGATCCCCGCGGGCGTGCGGGTAACCGCAGATCGGGCAGGTGCCCTCGATGTAGCGGTCAGGGAGCGTGCGCCCAGTGGACGGCGAGATCGCGCCGAGAGTCGTCTTGGGGAAGATGTAACCGTTCCTGAGCAGGGTGGTGAACATCTCCTGCACGACCGCGTGGTGATTGCGGGTCGTGGTCCTGGTGAACAGGTCATAGGTCATGCCGAGGGCGGTGAGATCCTCGCCGATCACCTTGTTGTACCGGTCGGCGATCTCCCTGGCGGTGACGCCTTCCTTGTCGGCCTGGACGGTGATCGGAGTGCCGTGCTCGTCAGTGCCAGACACCATCAGTACCTTGTTGCCCGCCATCCGCTGGTACCGGCTGAACATGTCGCATGGCAGAGCGAAGCCGCTGACGTGCCCGATGTGCCGCGGGCCGTTGGCGTAGGGCCAGGCCGGCGCGGCCAGGATGTGCTTTGGATTGGCGGAGGACATGCCTAAAGCCTACGGGCCGTTGACGGCTCGTCGCGTTCTTTAATCTTCGTCTCGGCCCCGATCGGCGTGTGCCTGGTCTGCTTGATGCCGAGGATCGACAGGAAGAACGTGCCCAGGATGACCTGGCAGCTCACCACGAGCGCGGTCACCGACGGAACCATCAGCCGCAGCGCGTGCTCGTAATTCAGCTGGCCGAACTTGTTCGCCTGCCAGTAGGTCAGCGAGAAGATCAGGCCCACGAGGCCTGCGACGCCGATCGCGACGCCGGCCAGCAGTCCGCGTTCGAGCGACAGGTTGCCGAGCAGCCGCTGCACCTTCGGCTCCTCGGGCAAGAACCCCTCCGAGCCCGCGTATACCTGCGTGAACAGCCAGAATAGGACGGCCTGGAATCCGATTACGACCATCGCGCTCGCCGCGACCAAGGTGTCGACGTCGAACGTGACGCCGCCGATCTTAAGCGGGCCGATCGCGATGATGGCGCCGATTACCACGCCCGCGACGAAGAGCACCAGGCCCGGCAGGAAGAACAGCCAGCGGGGGCTGAACAGCAGCAGGAATCGCAGGTGCCGCCAGCCGTCGCGCCAGCTGCGCAGGTGCGGCGGACGGCTGCGGCCATCCTTGGCCAGCGTGGTGGGGACCTCGGTGATCTTCTGGTTCGCGAGGGTCGCCTTGACGATCATCTCGCTGGCGAATTCCATGCCCGTCGCCTGCAGGCCAAGGCTGAGCGCGCTGTCCCTGCGGAAACCGCGCAGCCCGCAGTGGAAGTCGCCGATCGGGCTGCGGAAAAACAGCCTGCCGACGAAGGACAGCACCGGGTTGCCGAGGTAGCGGTGCAGTTTCGGCATCGCGCCAGGGGCGATGCCGCCCTTGAACCTGTTGCCCATCACCAGGTCGGCGCCGTTGCGGAGCTGGGTGACAAACGGCATCAGGTTGGCGAAGTCATAGCTGTCGTCGGCGTCGCCCATGATCACGTACTCGCCGCGGGCCGCGACGATCCCGCCCATGAGGGCGTTACCGTAGCCTTTATCTTTGACTTGGACGACGCGGGCGCCCGCCTGCTCGGCGAGCCGCTGGCTGCCGTCCGTGCTGCCGTTGTCGGCGACCACGACCTCGCCGCTGATGCCGTTTTCGGCGATGAAGCGGACCGCCTTCGCGACGCACGTAGCCACTGTCTCCGCCTCATTGAGGCAAGGCATGACGACGGTCAGCTCCACGGGGACTCCATTCACCGTATTACCGTTACACGAGGCTCTGCATAGTCGCTCCGGGACTAGCCGGCTGGTCTCTGCCAACAGGAAAGAGAGGATACGGGTTTGAGGGTAGTGCCTGCGGGGACACGGCGCGCAGCGGCCAGGCTGCTCACCGAGAATAAGCTCTTCGCCGCTGCGCTTGTCCCGGCCCTGCTGCTCCGGCTGGACGCCGAGCTCGGCTACCGCTGGCAGTCCTGGTTCAACGACTCGTTCAGCTACGTAGCCTCGGCCGTCTCGATGACGCTGGACCCGGCCCGGCCCTCCGGATACTCGGTATACCTGTGGGCACTTCAGCCCTTCCACAGCTACGCGCTCGTCACGATCTCGCAGCATGTGATGGGCGTCCTGGTCGCCGTGATGATCTACGCGCTGGCCCGGCACCGGTTCGGGGCCCCCGCCTGGGTCGCGGTGCTCTTCTCGCTGCCGGTGCTCTACGACGG
>Ga0126371_10002455_pt1 | contig 15960 bp, 16 predicted proteins | sample PanSoiMetaPlot_4_FD_110145 | JGI IMG/M metagenome (GOLD analysis project Ga0126371, IMG submission 110145) | Tropical forest soil microbial communities from Panama - MetaG Plot_4 | ecosystem: Environmental > Terrestrial > Soil > Tropical forest > Bulk soil | place: Panama | collected 2016-02-17 | reverse complement strand
GCGACCGGGGCACTCACCTCGTCATTGCGGTTGCTTTCGAATCTTTTCCCACAGCCACCGTGCCACGTCATTCGGCGTTTCACTTCCCTTTGAGGCGCGTGCATTGGCTGCGCGCATAGATGCGACATCGATCGTATCGATAAGTGGCCTGAGCGCTGCGGTCAGTTCTTCGTCACCCGTCCGCTTTGGCCCTATCAGGAGGATTGCGTCGTAGGACGGAATTGCATGCTTGTCGTCGGCAAGCACGATAAGATCGTAAGTTGAGATCTGACCGTCACTTGTATAAGCCGAGATCACATCGACGTCGCCCTTGGCGACGGCTTGGTACATGAATTCCGGTTGCATCTGCCGTTGGGTGCGGAAGTTCAAGCCATAAATATTTCGCATCGCGACCCATTCGGGGCGCGCAAAAATTTCATAGTCGCCTGCAATGGTGAGTGCTCCGGCATGTTTTGCAAGATCGCTGATCGAACGGATGCCCAGCGACTCAGCCTTTTTTCGCGTCATCGCCAATGCGTATGCATTTTCAAAGCCGAGTGATCCGAGCAGTTGAATGCCGGCTGTGGTTCGCAGCCACTGCGACAGTTCCGCGAGCAATTGTTCGCGCCGCGGTACATCGCGACGCTGCATGCGATTGACCCAAAGAGTTCCGGAGTAGTCGACGGCTATGTCGACCTCGCTCGATGCCAAAGCATCGAATAGTACGTTTGATCCGAGGCCAGGACGCCCCGTAGCGGTAAGCCCGCGCGCTTGCAGACGCTGTTCGATCAGCGCTGCCAGAACGTATTGCTCGTTAAACGTCTTTGCACCGATCACGTAGTTCGGCCGCGGGTGCACCAGACCAGGGATTAACGCCGCCAGCATGAGCGAGGTCAGGCCGATTCCACCCAGTGCCGTGCGCGTTATGCTGCGGCGGGTTACACCCACTTGCACGAGCGCGAGCAATTGATCGACCGCGAGCGCCAGCAGCGCCGCCGCAATGCAGCCGAATACGACAAATACCCAATTCTGGGTCTGTAAGCCGGTGAATATGTAGTTGCCAAGGCTTGTTTGCCCGATCGGCGTAGCAAGCGTTGCAGTGCCAATGACCCAGACAGCTGACGTCCGGATGCCGGCCATGATGACCGGCAGCGCAAGCGGCAGTTCGATATCCCGCAGCAGCCTCCATGGCCCCACGCCCACGACGCGCGCGGCTTCGCTCAGCCGCTTATCGACACCGTTGAGACCTGTGACCGTGTTGCGCAACACGGGCAACATCGAATAAAGCGCCAGTGCAAGGACAGACGGCAAAAATCCGAGCGCCGAGAAGCCTTTGCCAAAAATGCGTTCGGACAAAGCGGCGAGCGCCAAAAGCAAAGGATAGAAGAGCGCCAGTAAGGCGAGACCGGGAATGGTCTGCACAACGCTCGCAACTGCGAGTAAAGCGCCGCGCAGAAATGGCCGATGTCTCGATGCGATAGCGATCGGCAGACTGATGCCTAGCCCAATGGCGAGCGCGGTAAGGCTCACCAGAACGTGGTTACCGAGATAGTCCGGCAGACGCGACCACGCGTCGGCGAGGCGGGAGTCAAAAATCATCCTAGCGATGATGGCATGTGCGGGAACCGCGCGGAACGGTCAATCAAGGCCTGCTGTCGCCATCCCCTTGGTTAACATGATAAAAATAACTCGGCGGGCGGCTGCGGCATCTTGCAATGACCGTTTGATTACAGTCTTATGACGCTTGGCCGTGCGCTGGGGAGTATGGGGATCGCAGCCGGGCAGGGCCGCCTAGGCCATGTTGTCGGTAGCGTCCGCCCTGCTCAGTCGTCTTGCGCCCGTCGAGGCGATCTCTCGGCGCGACGCGTTTGCCCTCGGCATTATCACGACCGTCCACCTTATCGCGCTTGTCGTGATGACGGCGACTGAACTCGATCTTTCGACCAAGATAACCTTCCTGCTCACTTGGGCTCTGTTGAATTTTATCTGGCTGGCGCTGCTGCGCCGCCCCACTGTTGCTGGATTGCTATCGCTCGCGATGGTTATCACGCTCATTCTTTTGTCGCAGTTCAAGTACGACAAACTGATGATGACGGTAAACTTCGTCGACCTGATGATCATTGATCCGGATACATCAGCTTTTCTGTTTACGGTCATGCCGCGATTACGCGAGCCGATTTTTTTCGGCGCGGTGCTTGCGGTTCCGGTATTGATGCTTTTCTGGCGGATCGATCCGTTTCGTGTACGCGTACGCACCAGCGCCTTTGGCAGTACGCTCTGCCTGGCTGGTCTCGTCTCTCTGTCGGCAGCCTATCCGGCCGATCTCTACGGTGAGTTTTTTAACCGCGACTATGTGTCCAAGTTTGTGCGTTCCGGGGTAGAAGCGGTTTACGAATTTACGACGCACGGGCTGCTGGAATCGGATGCAATCGTCTCGGACAGATTGAAAGCGCCGGCGGCGATTTGCAGCCCGGGCGCGAAACTTCCCCACATCATCCTGCTACATGATGAGTCAAGCTTCGATATCACCGCGGCACCCGGCATTAAAGTGCCGCCGGGCTATCACCAGCATTTCCGATCGTTAGACGGTGTCGCCCGCAAGATGGTGGTGGAAGGTGCCGGCGGTCCTAGCTGGTTCACTGAGTACAACGTGCTCACAGGGCTGTCCGCGCGTTCGTATGGACGCTTTGCGTCATCGGTGACGCGCATTGCTGCCGGTCACGTGGCGCGCGGCTTACCGAATTCACTCACGCGCTGCGGCTATAAGACTTTCAGCCTCTATCCATTCTACGGTGCGTTTCTTGGCTCGCGTGGTTTCCAGACGACCGCGGGGATTGATCGTTATCTCGACATGAAAGACTTGGGGGCTCGCGGGCTCGAGCCTGACAATTTCTATTACGATCAGGCGACGAGCATCATCGCCCGCGAGCATCGCGGAGGACCCTTGTTTTTGCTGGTCTATACCGCAGCCAATCATTTCCCATGGGATTTCACATACCGTCCGCAACTAACGCCGGGCTGGCGCGGCCTCGGCAACGCTTCCAACATCGATGAATATATCCGCCGGCAGACATTGAGCGCGCACGACTATTCCGCGTTGCTCGATCGGCTCAAGCGCGAGTTTCCGACCGATTCTTTTTTGATTGTTCGATTTGGTGATCACCAACCGGAATTCGCATATCGAATTATCGACCCGACGCTCAGCGAGGCCGCGCTTGCGCGCCAATTGGAGACCTTCGATCCGCGTTATTACACGAGTTACTACGCGATCGATGCCGTGAACTTCAAACCTGTCGATTTGTCTTCGGCGCTTACGACGCTTGATGCACCTTACTTGCCCCTGCTGGTGCAGGAGGCGGCAGGCGTGCCGCTTGACCCGTCCTTTGCCGAGCAGAAGAAGATTCTGAATCGCTGCAACGGTCTCTTTTATCGGTGTGCCGGCGGCGCCGAGGCGCGACGGTTCAATCGCCTGCTCATCGAGGCGGGTTTGATCAAGGGCCTTTAACATCACAGGCCTTGCAAGCTACGGCTGGCCGGATAGCTTGCTGTGCAAGAGACAAGTGAGAGGGGATGCAATGGCAGCCAACACTGCCGTCGCTGCGACCGGTGTGGAGGAGGCGCGCCACTTGAGCGCAGCGGTCGCGCTCGACGGCTTGGTCGTCGCTTTTCGCCTTGCGCGCGGTGGTCTCTATACGGCGGTCGAATACGCCACGCTCAATGTCGCCGACGGCGAATTCGTCGCCATTGTTGGCCCGACAGGATGCGGCAAATCAACGCTTCTGAATGTCACTGCCGGCCTGCTCGCCCCAGTTGACGGCGAGGTTAATATTTTTGGCAGCCCGCTAATCACGCTGAATCGTCAGGCGGGGTATCTTTTCCAGGCCGATGCATTGTTTCCGTGGAAAACCGCCATTGAGAACGTCGCGATTGGCCTGGAGACTGCGGGTATGCCAATCCGTGATGCGCGTGCGCGCGCGAAAGTATGGCTCAATCGCGTGGGCCTCGATGCGTTCGCCGATCGCTACCCGCATATGCTGTCGGGGGGACAGCGCAAGCGTGTTGGCCTCGCACAGGTGCTGATCCGCGATCCAAAGATCCTCCTGATGGACGAACCATTCGGTCCCCTTGACGCGCAGACGCGGCAGATCATGGGCAACCTGCTGCTCGACCTTTGGACTGCCGATCGCAAAGCCGTTCTTTTCGTTACCCACGACCTTGAAGAGGCGATTGCGCTCTCCGATCGGGTCGTGATCATGTCAGCAGGACCCGCCGCACGAATTATTGGTGACTGGCGGGTTCCGCTCCCCCGTCCACGTGATATATCCGAAGTCAGGCTCGACCCGGTGTTTCATGAACTCCATCGAGACATCTGGCACAAATTGAAAGCCGAGGTGGTCAAGGGCTACGCCCAGAGCGAAGGGGTCTGATGCAGGTGGAATTTAGTTGCGCTAATATTGTTGATAATACGAACGATCAAGAAACAACACGGAGGAAAACAATGTCTGGAATACGTCAAACGCTTACGGCCGCGGCAGCTGCTTTGTTGCTGGCTGGTACTGCTCACGCCGCCGATGTGTTTACGATCACTTCGTCATCTTTCAAGGACGGAACCTTGCTGGCGAAAAAGAACGCTGGCGCCAACAAGAGCAATCCGAACTGTGTCGGCGAAAACGTGTCGCCTCCGCTTGCGTGGACGAACGTGCCGGCCGGCACCACCAGCTTTGCGTTGGTCATGACCGATCCGGAAGGCCGCGGCACCGGCGTCGATCACTGGATCGCCTATGGCATTCCCGCCTCCGTCACTTCATTCGCTGAAGGCGAGACCAGCAAGCCGTCCGATAAGTATGTTGGCGGCATCGGGACGGCTAAGCAGAGCATTTATATGGGCCCTTGCACGCCGCCGGGATCGCCGCATCACTATACATTTGTGCTGATTGCAACCGATCTTGACCCGAAGGCGCTGCCGCCCGGGCTCACCAGGCTGGAACTGTTCGACAAGCTCAACGGCCACGTAAAAGGTTCAACGGGCATCATTGGGCTGTTCAAGAATCCACTCTGACGCCATAGCAATGGGAGGAGCTTGATTGCAGTGTCACGCGTCAATCTCCTCTTGTTGCAGGTGTTAGTGCTGGTTGTGAGCATCGCGCTTTGGTATCTGCTCACGACTTATCCAATCTTCGGCAAGCTCTTATTGCCTCCGTTCTTCTTCTCCAACCCGGTGGACGTGGGAAAACAGATTGCCGCCTGGTTCGCGAGCGGTGTGATCTGGAAACACCTCTGGGTGACGTTGAGCGAGGCGATCCTCGCTTTTGTCATCGGCTCGATCGGCGGCGTACTGGTTGGCTTCTGGTTCGCGCGCCAACCGCGGACCGCTGCAGTGTTCGATCCGTATGTGAAAATGATCAATGCACTTCCGCGCGTTGTGCTGGCGCCGATCTTCACACTCTGGCTAGGGCTGGGTATCTGGTCGAAGGTCGCGCTCGGCGTCACGCTCGTGTTCTTCATTGTCTTTTTCAATGTGTATCAGGGCGTCAAGGAAGTGAGCCCCACCGTACTCGCGAATGCGCGTATGCTGGGAATGAACGAGCGCCAGCTCATGCGCCACGTCTATTGGCCATCGGCACTCTCTTGGATGTTCTCCTCGCTGCACACCGCGGTGGGCTTCGCGGTTGTGGGAGCCGTCGTGGGCGAGTATCTGGGCGCCGCTGCCGGACTTGGCTATCTGATCCAGCAGGCGGAGGGCGTCTTCGACGTCGCCGGCGTTTTTGCCGGTATGTTCGTGCTTGCGGCCTTTGTAATTTTGATCGATGCCGTCGTCAGCGTGATCGAAAGCCGTTTACTGGTTTGGCGTCCAGCCATAACCGACAACCGCCTCTAGGCATCCCTGTACGACTGGCTTATCGTCTCGCACGAATTGGCCTCGACGCCATCAGTAAATAAGGAGGAAAACATGTCCGTAATGTTCCGGCGGCTCGCAGCGACGTTTGTAGCCGTCGTGCTGTCGAGCGGAATTGCGCTTGCGCAATCCAAGGTTACGCTCGCGGTCGGTGGAGGATCTTGCTTGTGCTATTTGCCGACGATGTTGGCGCAGGCGCTTGGCGAGTACGAGAAGGCGGGCGTCAACGTCGATGTTGTCGATTTCAAGGGTGGTTCGGAATCCCTCAAAGCCGTGATCGGCGGTAGCGCCGATGTCGTTTCAGGATATTTCGACCACTGCGTCAATCTCGCCGCCAAGGGCCAGCACCTGCAGTCTTTCGTTGTCTATGACCGGTATCCTGGGTTCGCGCTGGTCGTGTCGCCTAAGCATTCTGCGGAGATTAACTCGATCAAGGATCTCGCCGGCAAGAAAGTGGGTGTGAGCGCCCCGGGCTCTTCGACAGACTTCTTTCTCAAATATATGTTGAGCAGGAATAACGTCGATCCAAATGCAGTTGGGGTGATTGCTGTCGGGCTAGGCGCGACCAGCGTGGCCGCGATGGAACAAGGCACTGTCGATGCAGCCATTATGCTTGATCCGGCGATTACAATCCTGCAGGGCCAGGATAAGCAGCTCAAGATCCTCAGCGATACCCGCAGCCAGAAAGACACACTGGCGGTGTTCGGTGGCGAATATCCAGGTGGTGCGCTCTATACGAAGGCAGAATGGATCGCCACGCACGAGAAAGAAGTGCAGGCGATGACCAACGCGATCATTTCAACGCTGAAATGGATTCATTCGCATACGGCGGAAGAGATCGCGGACAAGATGCCGGCAAATCTTGTCGGCAAGGACAGGGCGCAATACGTCGCGGCGCTCAAGAACACCTTGCCGATGTATTCCGAGACGGGCCGCATGGATCCGAAGGGTGCAGACGCAGTGCTGGCTGTGTTCAGCCAATCATCACCCGATGTAGCCAAGGCCAATATCGATTTGTCGAAAACTTACACAAACAAATACGTCGAGGCGGCGGGAAAAATGGGCATGAAATAGTGCCGTCGACCCGGCTTTACGGCCGCGGCTTTATGTCGAACTTGTCACCGCAAGTCGGGTGACTCGGCTTGCGGCTCTGTGTTGAGCACGAGTTGCGCGTGCGGTCCACGTCTTTAGGTATTTCAAAAGACGTGGATGCGCAGCACATATCGGTCGTGACGACTTAAAGTCCTACGATGAACATTCTTTCCATCCAGTCGCATGTTGCTTACGGCCATGTCGGCAATGCTGCGGCCGTGTTCCCGCTGCAGCGGATAGGGGTGGAAGTATGGCCCATTCACACGGTTCAGTTCTCGAACCACACGGGTTATGGCAACTGGCAGGGACGGGTTTTTGATGCCGGCATGATCGGCGAAGTTGTTGCCGGAATAGAGCAACGAGGCGTCCTCGGAGAATGCAATGGCGTCCTCTCAGGCTATATGGGCTCCGCCGGCATCGGCGGGGCCATCTTGGATGCTGTTGCAACGGTCAAGCGGGCCAATCCGGCGGCAAAATACTGCTGCGATCCGGTGATCGGTGACGTCGGCCGCGGGATTTTCGTGCGCGAGGGGATTCCGGAGTTCATGAAAGACAAGGCGGTACCCGCTGCGGATGTCATCACCCCCAATCATTTCGAACTCAATTATCTCAGCGGGCGCGCGAGTTCAGATCTGCAACAGGTACGTGATGCAGTGAAAGCGGTTCACGCTCTTGGACCACGTGTCATCTTGGTTACGTCGTTGCATACGACAGAGACACCGGAAAACGCCATCGATTTATTGGCGTCCGATGAGAGTGGTTGTTTCAGGGCACGGACGCCGAAACTGGAACTGACGGTGAATGGCGCGGGTGATGCGATTGCCGCACTGTTTCTCGCGCACTATCTGCGCAGCGGTAACGTCGGCGAGGCGCTTTCGAAGGCTGCTTCCAGTATATTCGGTGTACTTGCGAAGACGGCGGAAGCGGGCGCGCGGGAGATTCAGCTGGTGACCGCACAGGATGAAATCACAAATCCGAGCCGGATATTCGAAGCCGAAGCGCTTGCACCATGAGAGAAGCGCCATCGATTTCCCATATCGACCGGTTGGATCTTTACTTCGCGCCGAGGCCCTGGGACTTCGCTATTGAACGGCGCGGCGAGATCGATAGCTTTTTTTCAAGCTTGCGTCAGAACAAACCTGCGATTTGGAACGGGCGCGTCCTCCTGCTGCATCACCAGACCGTGACTGACGGCGTGTTCCAGGGAGGATTTCTTGAGACGGACTATGCGAGTTTTGCGGCCTGGCGCCACTGGGGCTCTCCGCGTGCGAACGTGTACAACTGCTTCAGTGCAGCGGCAATCCGCACGGCGGACGGAGCGTTTCTGGTTGGCGTGATGGGGCCGCGGACTCTCAATGCCGGAAAGATTTATTTTCCCTGTGGAACCCCCGATCTCAAGGACATCGTCGGCGACAAGGTCGATCTCGAACTAAGCGTGGCACGAGAGCTTCATGAAGAGACCGGCCTCGATGTCACAGAGTTTGCACGCGAGCCTGGCTGGACCATGGTCGCTGATGGGCCACTGATCGCGCAGATCAAGGTTTTGCGTTCGAAAGAGGCTTCTGCCGTCCTGCGCAAACGCGTCCTTGTGCACCTTGCCTCGGACCAGGACCCGGAACTTGCGGACATTCGCGTCATTCGCAATTGCGAGGACCTCGATCCTGCAATGCCGCGCTTCGTGTCCACGTTTCTAGTGTCTCGGCTAGGCGGCGGGTAAAGTGAGACACTCAGCAAGACGAAGAAGCAGCAGGCGAAATTGGCAGCAATCCTGACCTATCCGCACGCTTGATTTGCGATGCCGCTTTCCGCTAAAAGCGCCGCCTTGCGGTTAACGCGGACTTTACCAGGTTCCGCCAAGTTAACCGGCGACACGAGGGAATCGCGGAATGGCTATGTCGACGCGGCAGACCATCTGCGCGACTGAGTGGACGGCGGGATACGCCGGCTCCGCGGAATCCCTCATTCTGGGCACGCTCCTTCTCCTTATCCGCCCCTGAGGGCCGGCTGGGCATATGTGCCTGGGCACTCGGGGGGTCTGACGGAGAACCCATAGAGCGCCCTTAGCGGCGCATTCGAAGAGAAGGATCACTTTCATGACTACCCAGACAAAGTCCGAAAAGGACCGCGTCGTCATTTTCGACACCACCTTGCGCGACGGCGAGCAATGTCCCGGCGCGACCATGACGCACGAGGAAAAGCTCGAGGTCGCCGAGTTACTCGACGATATGGGGGTGGACATCATCGAGGCCGGCTTCCCGATCGCATCGGAAGGTGACTTTGCAGCCGTCCAGGAGATCGCTCAGCGTTCGAAGAAAGCTGTCATCTGCGGCCTCTCGCGCGCCGCCTTCAAGGATATTGATCGCTGTGCCGAAGCCATCAAGCCGGCCAAGCGCCGGCGCATTCATACCTTCATCTCTACGTCACCAGTTCATATGAAGTACAAACTTCAGAAAGAGCCGCACGAAGTCTACGAAATGGTGATCGGGCAGGTGACGCGCGCGCGAGGTCACACGGACGACGTCGAGTGGTCGGCCGAGGATGCCACCCGCACTGAACATGATTTTCTTTGTCGTTGTGTGGAAGCGGCGATCAATGCCGGTGCCACGACGATCAACATTCCCGACACCGTCGGCTACACTGTGCCGGAGGAATATTTCGCGCTCATTGATATGTTGCGCACGCGAGTCCCAAACGCCGACAAGGCGCGGTTCTCCACCCACTGCCATAATGATCTGGGCATGGCGGTGGCCAACTCGCTCGAAGGGGTAAAAGCGGGCGCGCGCCAGATCGAATGCACCATCAATGGCATCGGCGAGCGTGCGGGCAATGCCGCGCTTGAGGAGGTCGTGATGGCAATGAAAGTGCGCAACGACGTGTTGCCTTTTCATTGCGGTATCGATGCCACCATGCTCACGCGCGCGTCCAAGCTGATCGCGGCGGCGACATCGTTCCCGGTGCAATACAACAAGGCAATCGTCGGGCGGAACGCATTTGCGCATGAGAGCGGCATCCACCAGGATGGCATGCTCAAGAACGCACAGACCTACGAAATCATGACGCCGGAATCGGTCGGCGTTAAACAGACGTCATTGGTGATGGGCAAGCATTCGGGTCGTCACGCTTTCGTCCACAAGTTGGAGGAGCTGGGCTACGAGCTCGCCGGTAATCAGCTTGAAGATGCCTTTGTCCGGTTCAAAGCTTTGGCTGATCGCAAAAAGCAGATCTACGACGAAGACATCGAGGCGCTGGTCGACGAGGAAATCGCGCATGCCCACGACCGCATCAAGGTGTTGTCGTTGACAGTGATCGCCGGCACTATGGGCCCGCAGACCGCGACGCTCACGCTTGATATCGATGGCGAGCATGTCACGACGCAGTCGACCGGCAATGGCCCGGTGGATGCGATCTTCAAGGCTATCCGCACGTTGGTGCCGCACGACGCAACCCTCGAGCTCTATCAGGTCCATGCGGTGACAGGTGGGACAGATGCACAGGCGGAAGTTTCTGTCAGACTTTCGGAAAGCGGACGTTCATTCACTGCGAAAGGCGCTGATCCTGATACGCTCGTAGCGTCCGCCAAGGCTTATCTGGGCGCCCTCAATAAGCTCACCAGCAAGCGCGGCAAAATGGCGTCGATCGAGCGGCGAATTCATTCGACCGATGTCGGTTAAGCTGCTTCACAGTTAAGATTAACATCATGCCGCGCTCAAAAAGGGGGCGCGGCATGATTGCCGTTTAGGTATTTATTTACGTTGAAACCTCACAAATCACATTTTGTCCGCATTTCGTTCGCTTTAGGAGCAAAGTCTGCCGGTATCGGCCCGCGCATAACCCACTCAGGTATGGGGATTTCCGAATGAAAATGAGTGTATGCGCGAGCGTGTTCGCGCTCGCGACGATAGGTTTGTTGTCGAACGGAACTTTGGTGCGTGCGGCGGAGTACGCGGGCCACAGCGAGCAGATGCAGGCCACGACCGCCATTAACATTGGACGCATCAAGAGCGTGCTCAAACTCACACCGGCGCAAGAGCCCTACTGGGGTCCAGTCGAGGCAGCGTTGCGCGACCTCGCGCGACGGCAGGCATCTGTGGAATCGGGTGGTCTGGTGAATCGTGTGAGTCATCGCGTCGTGTCGGTCGTGCTCAACAGCGCCGCTGTGCAGCGGCTCGCGGTCGCCGCGCGTCCGCTGATCGCAATGCTTGATGCCGAACAGATGCGCGCTGCGCATAGTTTGGCCCAGGAGATGGGCTTAGGGCCGGTTGTCGCCGCGCTCAGATAAGCGGCGGTCGCCGCTGCACCTGCACTCGCGTTTGATACTGAACACAAGAGCGGGCCCCGGCTCGCTCTTGGGGCAAGGATTCTTGCCCATAGGTCTACTTGCCGGAAACACTGTTTAGTGCCAGTTTAAACGGCAGAAAAACAAGGTAATAGCCGGTTTAAGCTAGTAACTGGAGGAATACGCCTATGCGCAAGTTGCTTTTTGCGGCGGCTGCGGCCGCCATTTTCGTGGCGCCCGCCGTCGCAACGGCGCAAGCACCGATCGTGATCAAGTTCAGTCACGTGGTGGCTGCCAATACGCCGAAGGGAAAAGCGGCCGACAAGTTCAAGGAACTGGCCGAAAAATACACCGACGGCAAAGTCAAAGTTGAGGTTTATCCCAACTCTACGCTCTACAAGGACAAGGAAGAGCTGGAAGCATTGCAGCTCGGCGCCGTGCAAATGCTGGCGCCGTCAAACTCCAAGTTTGGCCCAATTGGGATCAAGGAATTTGAAGTCTTCGATCTTCCGTACATCCTTCCAAATCGGGTAGCGCTGCGCAAAGTCACCGACGGCCCTCTTGGCAAGCGTTTGCTCACGTTGCTCGAGCCCAAGGGCATGATTGGTTTGGCCTATTGGGACAACGGCTTTAAGGAAATGACTGCCAACAAGCCGCTGCGCGTGCCTGATGATTTCAAAGGTCTGAAGTTCCGCATCCAGTCATCGAAGGTGCTCGAAGCCCAGTTTCGTGCGCTCGGCGCCACCCCACAGGTTATGGGTTTCGACGCCGTCTATCAGGCGCTGCAGACGGGTGTCGTTGACGGTCAGGAAAACACGACGTCAAACATCTATACGCAGAAGATGCATGAAGTGCAGAAATACATGACGATGACCAACAATGGTTACATCGGGTACGTCGTCGTTGTGAACAAGAAATTCTGGGAGGGTTTGCCGCCCGACATTCGTAGCCAGCTCGAAAAGGCAATGCACGACGCGACCGTCTACGGCAACGAAGTCTCCAAGGTTGAAAATGAAGAGGCGTTGGAGGCGATCAAGAAAGCGGGGACGACGCAAATCGTTACCCCGACCGCTGCCGAAAACGAAGCGATGCGTAAAGCCATGTTGCCGGTCTATAGCGAGATGGCGAGCCGGCTTGGCAAGGGAATAATCGAAGAGTTCCAAAAAGAAGCGAACGGCGCGACCAACTGAAAATTAAGCGAGCTTCGGCCCGAAATAGCCGGAGCTCGTTTCACTTCCAGAGGTGGGGATTCCGGAAGTATTTTCTGTGAGCGGCAGTAGGGGCTGTCCTCTTCAAAAATGGAATCTCTGACCGCTGGGGGCTTCTCATCATCCCCGGGGGCTCGTGAGACGTACGTGTTTTTGCGCATTCTCGATCGGCTGGAAGAAATTCTGATCGCGAGCTTGATGGCTGCCGCGACGCTGATCATCTTTGTCGCGGTGGTACAGCGCTTTGCGGTCGGCGTGCCGTTGCTTTACCCGCTGGTCTACAACATTAATCTGACCTGGGCCCAAGAACTCTGCATCTACATGTTCATCTGGATGGCGAAGTTCGGTGCCGCGTATGGCGTGCGCACCGGCATCCACGTGGGCGTTGATGTTTTGATCAACATGCTGGATCAGATTTGGCGGAAAAGAGTGGTCCTCTTTGCGCTGTTCTGTGGTGCCCTGTTCACGGCAATTGTCGGCACCATGGGTGCTAAATTTGTCATCGAGCTTTACCCGACAGACCAAGTCTCGCCCGACATGGAAATCCCGAGTTGGCTCGTTTACCTGTGCATTCCGCTTGGTTCCTATTTGATGTGCTTCCGCTTTTTACAAGTCGCGTGGGCCTATTATTGGACCGATAAACTGCCACATCACGACCAAGCCCACGTGGAGGGTGTCGAAGAATTCGATCGTCATGCGGCTGGGCCGCACGCCGGAGGCGCGCGATGAGTGCGCTGCTGATCTTCGGACTGCTGTTCGGGCTGATGCTCACGGGCATGCCAATTTCTATTTCTCTCGGGCTTACCGTTCTTGCGTTCTTGTTTACGATGACGCAGGTGCCAATTGAGAGCGTCGGGCTGAAATTATTTAGCGGTCTCGATAATTTCGGCATCATGGCCATCCCGTTTTTTATTCTAGCCGGCTCGTTTCTCACTCGCGGCGGGGTGGCTAGGCGCATGATCCATTTCACGACCTCGCTCGTAGGTCACTGGCCTGGCGGCCTCGGGCTGGCGGGCGTGACCGCCTGTGCGCTGTTTGCCGCCATTTGCGGTTCAAGTGTGGCGACCGTTGCGGCAATCGGCTCGATCATTCTACCGGCAATGGTGCAGCAAGGTTTTCCAAAGAGATTTGGCGCCGGTGTTATAACGACTTCAGGCGCACTCGGCATTCTTGTGCCGCCATCAATCATTCTGGTGCTGTATGGCGTCTCGACCAATACTTCGATCGGCACGCTGTTCATGGCCGGCATCGTGCCGGGCGTAATCCTTGCTTTGATGTTGGCAAGCGTCACCTGGTTTATCGCATGGCGCAATAACTATCCGCGCCTGCCGCGTGCGAGCTGGGCCGAGCGACTGCGCGCGCTTCATGACGGGATCTGGGGACTCATGCTGGTCGTGATCGTGCTCGGTGGCATCTACAGCGGGATCTTCACGCCCACCGAAGCGGCTGCAGTGGCTGCAGTCTATTCATTCGTCATTACAGTGTTCGTATATCGCGAACTCAAGCTTAGCGAAGTCCCGAAAGTATTGCTCAACGCCGCGAATCTGAGTGCGATGTTGCTCTACATCATTACCAATGCGGTATTGTTCTCATTCCTGATGACTCATGAGCAGATTCCACAGGCCATGGCGGCCTGGATCGTTGAACAACATTTCAGCGTTTGGGTATTCCTGCTCGTAGTGAATATCATTCTCCTGCTTGCCGGCAATGTGATGGACCCTTCGTCGATCCTGCTGATCATGGCTCCAATATTGTTCCCGCTGGCGGTAAACTTGGGCGTGAACCCAATCCATCTCGGAATTCTTATGGTGGTTAATATGGAGGTCGGCCTCTGCCATCCGCCCGTAGGACTTAATCTTTACGTTGGCAGTGGCATTGCAAAGATGGGGATTAGTGAAATCACTATCGCAGTGCTGCCCTGGCTTTTTGCAATGCTGATTTTCCTTGTCATGATTACCTACATTCCGGAAATTTCACTTTGGTTGCCAAAGACATTGGGTGTCCTTCGCTAAGCTTCTGCACCGTTCGTCTCGGTGACTTTGTGAACCTTTGTAAATGAACATTGCGCAACCGTAATCTCTGTCCAAACTTTAACTTGATAAGGCTTTGGTACACTCCACAATTTGACGGGGGTTAGGAAATGCCATTGGAGGTGGCCATGTGGAAGACTGTTCTCGCCGGCACGACAGCGCTCGCGATCGCTGGTGGTACACTTGCCTACGCCCAACAGGGCTCGGGCGGATTCGAGCGCATGCAACGCTGGCGCCCGACTGCCGAAGACATCGCGGCATTCAGTGACGCGCGAATCGCGGCGCTCCATGCCGGACTCAAACTCAGTGCCGAACAGGAGAAGAATTGGCCGGCCGTTGAGAGCGCCCTGCGCGATATCGCCAAGCAGCGATCAGAGCGATTTGCGGCGCGCGCGAATGCGGATCGTCCGAAGGATCCGATTGAACGCTTGAATCTGCGTGCTGAGGTCATGGGTCAACGCGCGGCTGCACTCAAGAAGCTCGCCGACGCGGCCAGCCCGCTCTACAAGAGTCTCGACGATGCTCAGAAGCGTCGCTTCGTCATGCTTGCCCGGCTTGGGGCTCGGCAACAGGCTGACGGGTTCCGTGGTCATCGCGGCTTTGGTGGCTGGCAGCACCGAGGGCCGCGCGGGTTCGACGACGGCGACACGCAGGCGCAATAAAGCAAGGGCAGTAGCGAACCGCCCATCGCGGTCACCCCGATGCACCGCTGTTCAAGAAGCCGCCGGCTATAACCGGCGGCTTTCCTATTTGGCCTACGAGCTGGGCTCGTTACCGCGCTGGACACTAACACCTGCCTTTGCTAAGCCACGCGCGCTCAGCGGACTTTCCGCTGCGGCAGTCCGGGCGCATAGCTCAGTTGGTAGAGCAGCTGACTCTTAATCAGCGGGTCCAAGGTTCGAGTCCTTGTGCGCCCACCATTGATCTCATTCATATTTTCCATCTCAAGCATCAGAACATTCCAGAACAGTTTGAGGGTCAGTTTGAGAAATTCGTTCCCTTTTCGAGCTTAGCAATCGCGCTTTCCGCAAGAGCTGCGTCTCGATGTAGGTAGTGCGCATCCAATATTGAGCGCACCGACCGCAAGCTTAATCCGGTAATTGTCGCTATCTCAGCTTCCGTGCATCCTACTACTGCGAGATGGGAAACCGCCGTCCCTCGCAAGTCGTGAAATGTCAGGTCCGTAATGCCGGCACGTTTACAAGCCTTTCGCCAGGACGCACGAAAACCGTCGCTAGTCCAAGGCTGCCCCTCAGAATTGGTGAGGATTAGCGGCCCTTGCTTCTGCATGGCATCCAGCGCAACTTTTAACCGGCGACCAACCGGAATCGGGGGGATACGGGTTTTTGTTTTGCCCTGGCGCAGTCGAATGTGTTTCCCGTCATAGGCTGACCACGGAAGCCGCAACAAATCACCCTGCCGTTGCCCAGTCCACAGCGCGAGCAATATCGGCAGCTGCAAATGCTTTGGCGCAAGCTT
>Ga0126371_10002454_pt1 | contig 15962 bp, 17 predicted proteins | sample PanSoiMetaPlot_4_FD_110145 | JGI IMG/M metagenome (GOLD analysis project Ga0126371, IMG submission 110145) | Tropical forest soil microbial communities from Panama - MetaG Plot_4 | ecosystem: Environmental > Terrestrial > Soil > Tropical forest > Bulk soil | place: Panama | collected 2016-02-17 | reverse complement strand
GCTGAGCACAGGGGGGATTTACGTGCACTTCGTCGTACTCGCAAGTCATTCGCCTCAGATATGCCCGATGAGCAACAGCAAGACGAAGGCAATGCTGCTGGAGGTAGCCCCGCAGATACCGGGAATCGCCCAGAAGCACGGCGTGAACATCGTGGCAGGGCCGTACGTCAACCGCGAGCATCTGGCCGTGACGATCGTGGAGACCGACCGGGTCGATGGCCTGGATGACTTCCTCGTTGATTCCCGGCTGGCCCAGTGGAATGAGGTGCGCGTCCTGCCTTCGCGTTCCTTGCAGGAGGGCCTGACGGAGATCCAAGAGGGCACCTCGCTGTTCTGAGCAGCCCTCTGGACGATGTGGTCGGAGCCGCGGGGCGCGCGGCGGCTACGGCAGGCCGCGCGCCCGGTGGCAAAGCGCCGGCAACTCTGGCACTCTGGCGAGACGGCGCGTCGTGGGGTCGCAGCTGGCGTGGGAGGGACCGGTGGAACACACCTATTCCCGGCATGTGCCCGTGCTGCAACTGGATCAGAAGCGGCTATTAGCAGCTTATGAATCCGGCGTCGCCGCAGTTTGCCGGATCGCCGCGCCGCTCGATGGGTCGGGCTGGGCGTCGCTGACACCATGCCCGGAGTGGCGCGCGTTCGAGCTCGCGGGCCATCTGCGCTGCGTCGCCGACGACCTGCATGAATATCTGGACGCCTCGCCGGTCAGCAGGTTTGCGCGGCTGATGGCCACCGGCGCGCACCCGGACTCGCTGGCCCGCAAGCTCGCCCGGCAGAACGCAGCCGAGCTGGCGGCATTGCCCGATGCGCCGCCTGACCAGCACATCGCGGCGTTTGCCGCGTCCGCGCGTCGCTACGCGGCCCGGCTGCCTGCCGTCTGGGACCTGCCGCACCACCAGTACCGCGACGTCGTGGTGACGGTTGGCGGCATGGCGGGCGCAGCGTGCGCGGAGTGGCACTTGCACGCCTCGGACCTGGCAGCCGCGATCGGGAGCGGGTATCGCCCGCCCGATCCGGACGTGATCCTGGCCGGGTGGGTAGCCGGGATGCCGCACCTGCCGTTGGCGCCGCCAGGGCGGCTAACAGGTCGGCACGGGCGGCACCCAGATCCGTGGCAGGCTGTCCTGGTTGCGTCTGGCCGTGGTGTGAGCCTCCCGTCCTCGGACCGCCGTGCTAGCCTCCCGTCCGCCGACCCCGAGCCGGGCGGCGAGGGGCTATGGGCGCGCTGGACCGCCCGCCCGCTCCTGCGGCGGAAGGGATGACCACCAGTGCAGCTGGACGTCGCGGCTATCAGGGCCGGTTACCCAGCCCTGGCCGACGGCTATGCCTACCTCGACGGGGCGGCGGGCACCCAGGTACCAGCCGCCGTCATCGACGCGATCACTTCCGCGCAGTCGGCGGGCCTCGGTAACCTCGGCGGCGCATTCCCGGCTAGCCACCGGGCCGAGCACATTACTGCGCGCTGCCGGGCGGCGATCGCCGCGCTGACCGGCGGTGAGCCGGACGGCGTCGTGCTCGGACCGAGCATGACCGCGCTCACCTACCGGTTTGCGGCCACGCTCTCGGCGGCCTGGGGCCCGGCCGACGAGATCGTCGTGTCCAGGCTCGACCACGACGCTAACGTGCGGCCCTGGGTACAGGCAGCCCGCCGGGCCGGTGCCGTCGTCCGGTGGGCGGAGGTGGACCCCGACACCGGAGAGCTACCGGCGGACCAGTACACCGGTCTCATCAGCGACCGCACGCGGCTGGTTGCGGTGACCGCGGCCAGCAACGTCATCGGGACCCGGCCGGACGTTCCGGCTATCACGGCGCTGGCCCACGCCGCGGGGGCGCTCACCTACGTCGACGGCGTGCACGCAACCCCGCACGTGCCGACCGACGTGAGCGCCCTCGGCGCCGACTTCTACGCGACGAGTGCGTACAAGTGGTCGGGCCCGCACGTAGCCGCGGTCGTCGCGCAGCCGTCGCTGCTCCGCCAGCTGCAGCCCGACAAGCTGGTGCCCTCGAGTGATGAGGTACCGGACCGGTTCGAGCTGGGCACCCTGCCATTCGCCAGCCTTGCCGGGGTTGCCGCAGCCGTCGAGCACATTGCCAGGCTTGCCGGCGAAACCGGTGCGGGGCTGCGAGAGCAAGTGCTCAGGTCGATGACCGCGGTGCAGCACTACGAGCAGGAGCTGTTTGACCTGCTCGTGGCCGGGCTGGAGAGCCTGCCGCGCGTCCGGCTTTACGGGCACGCGGCCAGCAGGACTCCTACGGCCTATTTCAACGTCGATGGCCGCACACCGGGCCAGGTCGCCGAGCACCTGGCCAGCAGGAAGATCAACGTCTGGCACGGCGACAACTACGCGTGGGAGGTGACCGGAGCGCTCGGCATCCGGGACTCCGGCAGCGCGGTGCGGGCCGGGCTCGTGCACTACAACGATGCTTCGGAGGTGGAAAGGCTGCTGGCCGCGGTGGCCGACCTGGGCAGCTAGCCGAGGCGGGTTACCCCCAACCTGGCAGGGAAAAATGTCCGTGTACCGGCAACCCGGTGCAACGAATCACAGCGATCCGTTACCTGCCATGGGGAGGGCACCATGAGTATGCTCGGCGAGATCACCGCCAAGCTCGGGGGCCAGCAGGGTCAGGAGGGCGGTCTCGCATCTCTGCAGCAGCTCGTCAGCTCCAGCGGCGGCCTGCAGGGGCTCACCTCGAAGCTAGCCAGCAGCGGACTCGGGCAGCAGGTCCAGTCCTGGGTCGGGCACGGTCAGAACGAGTCTGTGAGCGGGTCTGAGATCAAGGACGCCATGGACCCCAGCCAGGTCCATGCCATGGCGCAGCAGGCCGGCATGAGTGACGACGAAACCTGCAATCACGTAGCCAAGGCGCTGCCGGACATGGTGGACCAGGCGACGCCGCAGGGTCACATGCCCGCGCCCCAGGAGGACCCCTTCAGCAGGGGCATGGATTCGGTGAAGCATCTGCTCAAGCTTTAGCTCGTCGACGCGCCCGACATATCCGGGCCGCGGCCGGACCACACGAAACGGTCCGGCCGCACCCGGGTTACTCGAAGGAGTAGCGGTAGACGCGGGTGTCGCGCTGCTGGAAGCCGACCTTCTCGTACAGGTTGCCAGCGGCCACCCTCGCGGGTCGCGTGGTGAGATCGACGGTGCGCGCCCCCGCTGCCTTTGCTCGCTCGACTGCCTCCTGGACGAGCGCGGTGCCTGTCCCTTTCCGGCCCGCTGCCTGGTCGACGACCACGTCCTCGACCCAGGCTCGCACGGCTGTGGGAATACGGAAGACGACCAGGCTCAGCGATCCGATGATCTTGCCCTCATCTCTGGCGAGCAGGACGGTGACGGAGGGCGAGGAAACCACAGTCCGGATCGCGGCCGCGTCGAGCGGCTTCGCCGAGGTGGAGAGCTGTGGCAGCAGCCGGCTGAATGCCTCGACTACCTCGTCGGTTACGTCGGTGAGTTCCTCGATGGCGACGGTCACGGTGCGAGATTACTCTGGCGGCAAGGTCACGAGACGCCGGCCGCTCGCAGACCGGCCGCGGTGACGGCCGCCACCACGATCACCACGAGGAACGGGGCGCGCAGCGCCAGCGCGGCGATTGCCGCGCCCATCCCGGCGAGCCGGGCAGGATCCAGGTCGATCGCGTGGCCGCTCGTCGCCGATTGCGTCGCTGCGAGCGCCGCGAGCAGCGCCACCGGCACCAGCTCGGCGAACCGGCGAACACGCGGCCTGGCGAGCAGGCGCGCTGGAACGGTGAGGCCGGCCAGCTTGAACGCATAGCAGCCGGCCGCCGTCGCCAGCACCGCGATCCAGGTTCCGGTCACGCGGCTTCGCCTGTCGCCGGAGGGGTCGCCAGAGCGCCGCCGAGCGCCGCGACGGATGCCAGGATGATCGGCACGCCGGTCGGCAGCACGGGTGTCAGACCGAGCGCGATCGCAACCGCTGCCAGCGCAACCGCACGCTCGGTGCGCCCGGCTCGCAGTCGCGGATAGATCAGCGCGAGAAACGCCGCAGGCCCGACGACGTCGATCCCGAAAGACTGCGGTGACCCGATGCGCCCGGCGCCGAGTGCGCCCGCGAGGGTGGCGAGGTTCCAGGTCAGGTACAGCGCGCAGAACGTCGCCGCGAACGCCTTCCGGCCCGCCGGCCGGTCGGCCTGCGCCAGGGTGATGGCGGTCGTCTCATCGATGACGCCGAGCGCGGCGAGCAGCCTGCCCGGCCCGCTTGGCCGCAGCACGCTGGCGAGCCGAAGGCCGTAGAGCGTGTTCCGGCTGCCGAGCAGTATCGCGCCCGCGGTCCCCGCTAGCAGGCTGCCCCCACCGGCGATGACCCCCGCCAGCGCAAACTGCGATGCGCCAGTGAAGGCCAGCAGGCTCAGGGCGGATGCCTGCCAGGCCGTCAATCCCGAGCTCACGGCGGCGGCCCCGAACGCTACCCCGGAGATCCCGACGGCAAGACCGAGGCCGATGCCATCCCGGACGGGCCGGACCGGTTTGGTCTGGTCCGGGGCAGCCGTCTGCACCGACATGCCAGTCAAACTAGGTGAGCTATGCTGCCGGGTCTTGTACGTTCTTGCCCGCTCAGCGGGCCGGCAGTAGCGGTGCCTGACCGGAGGGACGACTCTCAGCGGCCCGCCGCGTTCCGTGGCGTTCCCGCTGGTAGGCGGCCGGCGGGACGCCGACGACGCGCTTGAAGTGCCTGGTGAGGTGCGCCTGGTCGGCGAAGCCTGTCTCGGCGGCCACGACGGCCGGAGCGAGACCGCTGTCCAGCAGCTGACGGGCGCGGCGCACCCGCAAGTGGTTCAGGTACGCGTGCGGCGGCATCCCCGTTTCCCGGCGGAAAGCCCGCAGCAGCGCAAACTGGCTGAGCCCGGTCAGGGCGGCCAACTCGGCCAGGCTGGGTGCGTCGTCCAGGCGCTCTGGCAGCAGATCCCTGACCGCCCGGACGCCGGCCGGAGCGCGGCTGGCAGGCTCACCTGTGTCGGCCGGCTGCGGCGCGGCGTGCGCACGCAGCAGCCTGGTCAGCGCTGCCGTCAGCAGCGACGACGACGCCAGCTGATCGCCGTGCTCGGCCGCCTGGTGAGCCCGGCGCAGCAGCACTGCCGTCGCCGGGTCATACAGGACCGTCTGCGGGAACCACGGCGTGCCGCGCTGCCAGCCCAGTTCCGCCGCGATGCTCGTGACGACGCTGACCTCGGGGTAGAGCACGCGGTATGACCAGCCGGCCGGCGTCGCGGCCTGCCCCGTGTGAACCATGTCCGGGTTCAGCAGTGCGACCCCGCCTGGCCCGGCCCGCAGCAGGCTGCCGCCGTAGTCGAATTCCTCCACACCGGCCTCGATTAGGCCGAAGGTGTACGTTTCGTGCGCGTGCCGCCCGTAGCGATGCGTCACAAACCGCGCCCGCAGCAGGTCAACTCCCCGGACCGCCGCGTGCTGCCAGTAGCGCGCGACCTCGGTAGCCATAAGCCATGACTACCGGATGGGCTGGCCCGCGGCCAACCTAGTTTCAGCCGCGAAGACTCAGCGCTAGCAGCCGATATCGGCTGCTAGGTCGGCACCTGGCTACTGCTGCCCGGACGAGCTAGTCCGCTGGAGGTGTTCCACGACGCAGTCCGGACCAGGGAACACCAGGCTGGTGTGACCGTCATCGAATCGCACGAGGAACGGGGGTGTCCCCCCGGCTCCGTGGACCTCCACGATCTCGCCCGTGTGCTCTGCCTGGCCTACGACCTTGCCGTGCACGTGCAGTCGGTCACCGACAGATGCCTGCATGGCACCCACCTCCTCGTGTCTGCCTGCACAGCCGTCTTCTGCTGCGCCATCAGCTGACCATGCACACCCGTACCCGTGCGAACGGGCAGTCACCCGCTGCGCACGGCCTTTCGCTGTCAGCTATACCGGGGCGTGCTGAGTCTCGGCAAGACCCCCGGCGTAGAAGTGGCGGGCGGAGTCCAGCAGCTCGTCAAGCGGCGGCCACCACGGCCCGTGCGGCAGTGACCGCAATGTGTCCAGCAGGCTGATCGTGCTGGTCAGGGCGCCAGAGGTCGCGGCGTCATCCGGGCCGGCGACCGCCGCGAGTGCCACCCGGTGCGGCCGCACCGCCCGGACCGGGCCCAGGTAGAGATCCGGACCGGTGGCGGCGTCCCCCGCCGGGCCGATGACCAGGTAATAGTCAGGCAGCTCGAACCGCTTAGCCCGCCAGGCGATGAGGGCGTCGGCGGCGGACTTCTCGAACTCGGCTGCCGCGTCGGGCCCGGCTGCCACTTCCCACATGGCTCGCCAGGCGGCCGCCACTCCGGCGAGCGGATCGGCCGGTACCACGACGTACGTGGCGCGGCGCCGGGCCGCCTCCTGCATGACCTCTGCGCCGATTTCCCAGCCCGCAGGCCCGCTTACGGAGGCACGACCAGGCACGAGGGCGACGTTGGGGGACTGCGCGAGGGTCGCCCGCATTGTGGCAGGCACGTGACCTACCAGGGCAACCACCGTCGATGACTCGCGCCGCATCGGCTTGATCCTAAACCGGCGCGACAGCGCCGACCTGACCGCGGCACACCGGGCAGCGGCTCCCGTGGCCCCGGCCCCTTGACGGCCTCGCCGCAGAAGGCTAGCGTCACGGACGAATCAAATAGGAAAGTTTCCTATTTGATTAACACGTCGTCCGGACGTCGTGATCACCCCCCGCTCGCACTACCAAGGGATCCGCGCATGAGACGAGTCACACCCATCTGGGCCGGGCTAGCCACCATGACCGCCGCTGTGGTATCGCTCGGCTTCGTCGCAACCGGCGCCAGCGCCTCAACCGGGAATAGCCCTTTGAGGCCGCTGCCGTACCGGGTCTTCGCCCCGTACTTCGAGACCTACGACACCAGCGCGGGCAGCCTGGCCACACAGTCAGCGCAGTCCGGTGCCAAGTTCCTGTCGCTCGCCTTCCTGCAAACAGCGACGCCCGGTTCCTGCGTCGCCGACTGGGACGGCGACCCGACCCAGCCCATCAATGCCGCCAGCTTCGGCAGTGACATCGCGGCCATCCAGGCGCACGGCGGGAACGTCATCCCGTCGTTCGGCGGCTACAGCGCCGACACCACGGGCACCGAGATCGCCGACAGCTGCACGAGCGTGCCCGCCATCGCCGGGGTGTTCGAGAGCCTGATTACGACCTATCACGTGTCGCGCATCGACCTGGACATCGAGGCCGACTCAGTCAACAACGCCGCCGCGATCAACCGGCGGAACGAGGCCATCGCGGAAACCGAGGCCTGGGCCGCCGCGCATCACCAGCACATCCAGTTCGACTACACACTGCCGACGTTCCCCACCGGCCTGCCCTCCGCAGAACTCGCCGTCCTGCAGAATGCCGTGGCCGACGGCGCCACCATCAGCACCGTCAACCTGCTGACCTTTGACTACTTCTTCGGCACCCAGCAGGACATGCTGGCCGACACCGAGACGGCTGCGGCCGGCCTGTTCAGCCAGCTCCAAACGCTCTACCCCGACGCGACTGCTAAGCAGTTGTGGCACATGATCGGCGTCACCGAGATGCCGGGCATCGACGATTTCGGCGCACCCGAGACCTTCTCTACTGCCGACGCGACAAGTCTGCTGCGCTGGGCGGAGCACCAGGGCATCGGGCTGCTGTCATTCTGGGCGCTGCAGCGGGACAACGGTGGCTGCCCCGGCACGAAGGGCGCCGGTAGCTGCTCCGGACTGGTCCAGCCCGCCTGGTACTTCAGCCACACGTTCGAGCCGTTCACCAGTAGCTAGCCGTTGGTCATGGGAGCGGGATCTCACTGCCTATCGCCAGTGAGATCCCGCTCCCACCGAACGGCTGCCGATTACCTCGCCGAGCCTGCCGCGGAAGGAGTCCATCCGGTCCGGCGTGTGCCTCTCAGCGAACCGCGCCTCCGCGACGGCGCTGCGCTGTCCAGCGCCGTGAAGGCGGACTTACGCTGACAACATGCGGCGGCGGACTTGGTCGGAGATCGAGGCCAGGTCTGAGTTAGACCAGCGATACTGGACCCCCCGACTCTGGGGATCATCCAGCGTCTGGTGGATAGAGCGGCGACCACCTCTTGAGGCTGAAGGCCAGCCATTCTGGCGTAAGGCGCTCTTCTACTGCGGTCGCCTCAACCGACGCCGAGCCGCAGCCCGCTTGCTGCCACCACCAGAAGTAAGACACAACGGGAGGATGCCGCCGCCAGATTGGTGGGGAGGACCACCGCCGGGACAATAATGCCCACGGCGACGCTGCTCGACCATCCGCCGACCGCGCCCTCCGTGAGACGACCCGGCCGACGGCTCGGAAGCGGGCAGAAGGTGCTCTGCCACTCCCGCGAGGCTAGCTCCAGCCGCCGCCCACGGCGCCACGATCGCTGGACGTCCGATAAAAAAGCTTGGAAGTCCAACAAAATTCGCCCCGCGAGCCTTACACCGCCCCACGGTTCGGATAACATTCCAATCGTCATGCGGCGCTTCGTACTCATCCTTAGCAGCCGTAGCGGGACCTGATTCAGGGCAGGCCAGCGACCCGCTACGGGGGTGAGGCGCTGGCCGAGGTACGAGGTTCGGGGTGCCTGTGCATCCTTAGCCGCAGTCCGGGACTCCAAGTCCGCGGCGCACCTGGCGGGTCGGCGCGAAGGGGGAGAAGCCGGCGTCTGCGAGCTGGATGAGCTGACCCGAAGCCCTCGGTCCCGTCTCAGCTGGCCTGCCGCCAAGCAGAAGCCCCGCAGGGAGACACGGGAAATGTTGAGAACGCAGTCAGTTGCAGCCGCCGTCGAGGCCGAGTCGGAGGTGCACTCCAGGCGGCGAGCGCTGGAGGCCGTCCAGGAAGCGATGGACCGTCGCGACAACGGCGGCGACAGCGCCGCCACCGACAACTAGAACTGACGCCGCGAGCGTCCGCCGGCCCTGGGCCCGCAGGTCCCAGGCGGCCGGCAAGCCAGCTGAAACCGAGAGGATCGTCATGAACGCCAGCCCGACGCAGGAGCTTGACTTCAAGATCCGTGCCAGCAGCAACCCTGTCCCGGCAGACATCCGGGCACAGCGGCTGGCTCAGCCGGGTTTCGGCAGCGTATTCACTGACCACATGGCGACGATCCGGTGGTCGGAGCACGAGGGCTGGTTTGACGCCCGGATCGAGCCCTACGGGCCGATCACCCTGGACCCAGCGGCTCAGGTGTTTCACTACGGCCAGGAGATCTTCGAGGGGCTGAAGGCCTATAGCCAGGCGGACGGGTCGGTCGCCGCGTTCCGGCCGCACGCCAACGCGGCCCGGTTCAACCGGTCGGCTCGCAGGCTTGCCATGCCCGAGCTCCCGGAGGCGGCGTTCGTCCGTGCGATCGAGCTGCTGATCGCCCGCGACCGGGCCTGGGTTCCGACTGCCGACGGACACAGCCTCTACCTGCGCCCCTTCACGATCGCGACCAAGATCGGCCTCGGCGTGAACCACCCCTCGTCCGACTACTTGTTCACGCTCATTGCCTCGCCGGTGTCGGGGTACTTCGGGGGCGAGGTCACGCCGGTCACGGTGTGGCTGTCTGAGGATTTCACGAGGGCCGCGCCCGGCGGCACGGGCGAGGCCAAGTGCGGCGGCAACTACGCGGCGGCCTTCGCCGGGCAGCAGCAGGCCGTCGACCGCGGCTGCGACCAGGTCGTCTGGCTCGACGCGGCGGAGCGCCAGTGGGTCGAGGAAATGGGCGGAATGAACATCTGCTTTGTCTACGGCCGTGGCTCGGACGCGCGGATCATGACCCCTGCCCTGACCGGGTCGCTGCTGCCCGGTATCACCAGGGACTCGCTCCTCAAGCTCGCCCCTGATCTTGGCATCCCGGCGTATGAAGGCAGGATCTCCGTGGCCGACTGGCGGGCGGGCTGCGCCTCCGGCGAGATCACCGAGGTGTTCGCGTGCGGCACGGCCGCGGTGATCACCCCGATCGGCGCCGTGCGCAGCAACAGCGGCGACTGGACGATCGGCGACGGCACCGCGGGCCGGATCACCAGCCTGCTCCGCGAGGAGCTTGTCGGCATCCAGTACGGCCGCAAGCCCGACCGCTACGGCTGGGTGCATCGGCTGGCCTGACCCCCTCCCCGCTTGCCACTTCCGCCGCCAGGTAGTCGACTGCGTAGAGGGACTATTCGGCGGGAGGCCGTATGAGCTGCGAGATTTCCTGGTACGCCCCGCTGTGTGATGACGACTATGAGTTCCTCGGCGATCCTGACCCGGCCCTGCTGACGACCTGGGAGCATGTTCGCGGCGTGGCGCTGCGCGCCGATGAGGCGGGCTACGACAACATGCTGCTGCCGTCGAACTACATGACGGGGATCGACTCGGTGGCATTCGCCGCCGGGATCGCCCCGCAGCTGCGGCGGATGCAGCTGCTCGTGGCCGTCCGGATGGCGGAGATGTGGCCGCCGCAGCTCGCCCGCCAGCTCGCGACCATCGACGAGATGCTCGGCGGCCGGCTGACGATCAACATCATCTCCTCGGACCGGCCGGGGGAGCAGCTCGAGTCGTCGCCGCGGTACCGGCGCACGCTGGAGATCATGCGTGTCCTGCGGGACCTGCTCGACGGCAAGCCGGTCGACGTGGACGGCGAGTTCGTGAGTCTTACCCTCGACCCGCCTCGTATCCGGCCGGCTGGCGGGTGCCCGCCGTTCTACTTCGGCGGCCTGTCCGACGCGGCGAAGGAAGTGGCGGCGCAGGCCGCCGACGTCTTCCTGATGTGGCCGGACACGATGCCTGCGGTCGAGGCCGTCATCGGGGACATGCGGGCGCGGGCACTCCGGCATGGCAGGGAGCTGAGGTTCGGCTACCGCGTGCACGTCATCGTCCGCCCCACCGAGGCGGAGGCTCGGGCCGCGGCGCGCCGCCTGGTATCCCGGCTCGATGACGAGACAGGTCGCCGGCTTCGTGATCAGTCGCTGCACACCGCGTCAGTCGGGCAGCTGCGTCAGGGCGAGCTGCGTGACCTGGCTGACGACGACGGCTTCGCCGAGCCGAACCTGTGGACGGGTATCGGCCGGGCGCGCTCGGGTGCCGGTGCGGCCATCGTCGGTGATCCGGATCAGGTGCTGGCCAAGCTGCGCGGGTACGCCGAGCTGGGCATGGAGCCATTCATCCTGTCCGGATATCCGCACTCAGCCGAGTGCGACCTGTTCGCCCGGCAGGTGCTGCCGCGCCTCGACCACGGTCCGCTGCTGCCACGCGGCCCGGCCTAGCGAGCGGGTGCACCCGCACCGTCGGGCACGCTCGCGGCATGGCGCGATCTGTGGGGTAGGCGTCGTTGACGCCATGGTCGCGTCCGCTGCAGGGTAGAAACGTGACACCCCGTCGCACCGTTTTCGTCATCTTCGACGGATTCCAGTCACTCGACCTGGCTGGCCCGTACGAGGTGTTTCAGCAAGCGTCCGAGCTCACCGGCGGATACCGCTGCGAGGTTGTCGCGCCAGTCGCGGGGGCCGTGGCGACTGGTAGCGGGCTGCCGGTGCACGCCGGGGCGGGCGTGGCAGAGGCGGACCCGGCCGGGGTCGACACGCTGGTCGTGGCCGGGGGCGGCGGCGTGGACGCCGCCCGCCACGATGCGGCCCTGGTGGGCTGGATCGCTGCCGCTGGGGCTGACGCCCGGCGGGTCACGTCGGTGTGCAGCGGCGTCTTCCTGCTGGCAGCCGCTGGACTTGTGGGTGGCCGCAGAGTCACGACGCACTGGGCCCGCGAAGCGCAGCTCCGCTCCGAGCACCCCGACGTGCAGGTGGACTGCGATCCGATCTTCATTCGTGACGGCCGGGTGTGGACGTCGGCCGGAGTGACCGCAGGCATCGACCTTGCGCTCGCGCTCGTGGAGGCCGACGAGGGCCGCGATGTCGCGCACAATGTGGCCAGGGAACTGGTCATGTTCCTGCGCCGTCCCGGCAGCCAGTCACAGTTCAGCGTGCCGCTCTGGTCCGCCCAGCCCGGTTCGGACCCGATCCGCACAGTGGTGTCGGCGATCCACGCCGATCCGGGCGCGGAACACGGTCTCACCGAACTGGCCAGCCGCGCGGGACTCAGCCCGCGGCATTTCCAGCGGAAGTTCACCGCCGAGGTCGGCACTCCGCCCGCCGCGTACGTCGAACGGGTGCGGATCGAGGCCGCGCAGCGCGCGCTCGCCGAGGGCGACGACCCGGTGGAGGCCATCGCGCGGCGCTGCGGGTTCGGCACGGCAGAGACGCTGCGGCGCGCATTCCACCGCCATGCGCGGGTGGCGCCGTCCGACTATCGGGACCGGTTCCGGTCGACGACTGACATCAGGGAGTACGCATGACGACTTATGGGCTGCTCGTGTTCGACGGGGCTGAGGAACTAGATTTCACCGGACCCTGGGAGGTGTTCACGGCATCGGGCATGCTGCGGGACGAGGGCGACAGCGCCGTGCTCATCGCCGAGCGGACCGAGCCGGTGCGCTGCGCGAAGGGGATGCGGGTGCTGCCCGATTGCACCCTGGCCGACCACCCGGCGCTCGACGTCCTGCTGGTTCCCGGCGGTCTCGGGACCCGGCGCGAGGTGACCAACCCGGCGATTATCAGCTGGCTCCGGGCCGTCTGCGCGACAGTTCCCTGGACGACAAGCGTGTGCACGGGCGCGCTTCTGCTGCACGAGGCGGGCCCGGCGCGGGGCCGCCGGGTAGCAACTCACCATGCGTTCGAGGACACACTGGCCGCCCGCGGCGACGTCACGGTCGTGCGGGACGCCCGATACGTGGTGGACGGCCACCTTGTCACCAGCCAGGGCGTGTCGGCCGGCATCGACATGGCACTGTGGCTCGTCGGCGCGCTGCACGGCCGCGATCACGCCCGTGCTGTTCGCCGCTATATCCAGTACGAGCCGGCGCCGCCCTATCTCGCCGAAGAGCCGGTGATCTCAGCGAGCACGGCGGCCGCCAGCTAGCCGCGCAGAGACGGGCGCCTGCGCAGTCTGCTCACCGGGACCAGCTAACATCTACATGTTTGTAGAAGTTCGGTCGGGGGCAGGAGAGCGCAGGCCATGCAGCACTTCATCGCTACCTACGGGTACACGGCAATTTTCCTGCTCATGCTCGCGGAGTCGGCGTGCATACCGATTCCGTCGGAGCTGATCATGACCTTCGCCGGAGCGACCGCGGCGGGCGCCGTCGCGGGAGTCCACCTGAGCCTGGCTGGTGTCATCGTCGCGGGGCTGGCGGGCAACGTCGTGGGCAGCTATGTCGCATGGGCAGTGGGTCGCTACGGCGGCCTGCCCGCGCTGCGGCGCTGGGGTGGCCGGGTCTGGATCCGGGAGCACGACCTCGACCGCGCCACCCTCTGGTTCGACCGCTACGGACCCAGGGCGGTCCTGCTGGGCCGGCTGCTGCCGGTGGTGCGCACCTTCATTTCCCTGCCTGCCGGGATCGCCCGCATGGCGCCGGTGAGGTTCGGGATCTACACCACGATCGGGTGCATCCCGTGGACCATCGCCCTAGCCTGGGCGGGCTACGCCGTGGGCGCCAACTGGCGGACAATCGCGAACGGCTTCCACGGTCCCACCTACGTCGTCGCTGCGCTCGTACTGATCGCTCTGGGCATCGCAGCGTGGCGCTACGTGCGGCGGCATGGGTCGTCACGACGAGCTCAGCCGGGGCGGCAGCAGTCAGCAGATGACCGGCCGCGGGCCGGCCGGCACTCCTGACCCGGTGGCGGGCTCTTTGCGGCCCGCCCGCCCGCAAAATTCCGGGCGCGATCGTAGCGGTGACCGCGGCAGGCCGCCTCTTACTCGGCTGTTGGCTCGGTGAGCAGACTGGACAGCTGACCGGCTGCGGCGGTCACAACGCCGCTGAGCTTTCGGCCGGGAGCTTCGCTGAGCCTGCTCACCGGCCCGGACACGCACAGCGCGGCGAGCAGCACGCCGGCCCGGAACACCGGGGCACTGACGCTGGCCACGCCGGGCTCGCGCTCGGCGACGCTGGCTGCCCAGCCCTGTTCGCGTACCTCGGTCAGCTCACTGTCGCCCGATGCGTCCGACCAGGCCAGCAGCACCTTGCCGCCCGAACCGGCGGCCAGCGGCAGCAGCGCACCGACCGGGACACTGTCCCGCAGGCCGGTGCCAGAGTCCCGCGCGGCGATGCACAGCCGGTGGCCACCAGAAAGGACATACAGCTGGACGCTCTCCCGGGTTGTCCGGTGCAGTTCATCCAGGACAGGTCCGGCCAGGCTCGCCAGGTCGAGCTCAGGACCGGCGACGGCGGCTAGCTCGGTCAGCCGCGGACCGAGGCGGAACGCGCCGCCGGCATCCCTGACGACGAACCGGTGCGCCTCGAGCGCCACCAGCAGCCGGTGCGCGGTCGGCCGGGGCAGCCGGCTGGCGGCGGACAGAGACCGGAGCGTCTGCGGCCCGTCGGCGAGCAGGTTGAGCAGCGCGACGCACCGGTCGAGCACGCCCACTCCGGTGGTTCGGCTGGCACCGGGCCGGGCACCCTGTAGGCTGTCCATATCCTGAACATTGTATCTCACTATTTGAGACACCGACAGGGTCCGATCAGGACGGCGGCCTGGTCAGGAATAGTGGGCCGATAAATACGAGGCGAGGGAGCGAGGCGGACATGACAGCACGCCTGTTCGACAAGGTCTGGGACCGGCATGTGGTGGCCAGCCCGAAGGGCGAGCCGCCGCTGCTCTACATTGACCTGCATCTGGTGCACGAGGTGACGTCCCCGCAGGCGTTCGAGGCGCTGGCACTCACCGGCCGGAAAGTGCGCCGGCCGGACCTGACCATCGCCACCATGGACCACGACGTGCCGACGATCGGCCTGGACAAGCCGATCGCGGACTATTTCGCCGCGCAGCAAATCGCCCGGCTGCAGGAAAACTGTGCCGAGCACGGCATCACCCTGCACGCCCTCGGCAGCCCGCAGCAGGGCATCGTGCACGTCATGGGCCCGCAGCTCGGCCTGACCCAGCCCGGCATGACGGTGGTCTGCGGTGACAGTCACACCTCCACCCACGGCGCATTCGGGGCGCTCGCGTTCGGCATCGGCACGAGCGAGGTCGAGCATGTGCTGGCCACCCAGACGCTGAGCCAGGCCAAGCCGAAGGCGATGGCGGTCACCGTGGACGGCGAGCTGCCGTACGGCTGCACGGCCAAGGACCTCGTGCTCGGCATCATCCGCGCGCTCGGCGTCGGCGGCGGCGCAGGCTCGGTCGTCGAGTACCGCGGCCCGGCCATCCAGGCACTGTCCATGGAAGGCCGGATGACGGTCTGCAACATGACGATCGAGGGGGGCGCGCGGGCTGGCATGATCGCCCCCGACGACACCACCTTTGCTTACATCGAGGGCCGCCAGTACGCACCCCCTGGCGCAGCCTGGGAGCGCGCCCTGGACGCGTGGCGTGAGCTGGGCACCGACGAAGGCGCCGAATTCGACGCCGAGATCCACGTCGACGCGGCCAACCTCCGGCCGGCGGTCACCTGGGGCACGAACCCGGCGCAGTCGGTGTTCATCGACGACGTCGTGCCCGAGCCGGACGCCGCCGCGACGCCCGCCGCGCGGCAGGCCGCCGAGCGGGCGCTGGCCTACCAGAACCTGAAGCCGGGCACCGCGATCAGGGATATCCCCGTTGACACCGTCTTCATCGGGTCCTGCACGAACGGACGGCTGGAGGACCTCCGCGCTGCTGCGGACGTGCTCCGCGGCCGGAAGGTAGGGCCGGGCGTCCGGGCCATGGTCGTGCCGGGCTCGGCGCTGGTGAAGGCGCAGGCGGAGAAGGAGGGCCTGGACAAGGTCTTCGCCGACGCGGGCTTCGAGTGGCGCTCGGCCGGCTGCTCGATGTGCCTCGGCATGAACGGCGACATCCTCTCGCCAGGCGAGCGGTCGGCTTCCACCAGCAACCGCAACTTCGAGGGACGGCAGGGCCCGGGCGGCCGAACCCACCTGGTGTCGCCCGCGGTAGCGGCGGCGACCGCGGTGGCCGGGCACTTCG
>Ga0126371_10002453_pt1 | contig 15966 bp, 11 predicted proteins | sample PanSoiMetaPlot_4_FD_110145 | JGI IMG/M metagenome (GOLD analysis project Ga0126371, IMG submission 110145) | Tropical forest soil microbial communities from Panama - MetaG Plot_4 | ecosystem: Environmental > Terrestrial > Soil > Tropical forest > Bulk soil | place: Panama | collected 2016-02-17 | reverse complement strand
CGTTCGCCCTCCCAGGTGTCGTCGATATTGATGTAGATGTAGCCGGCTTCGCGCATTCCGTTTTGGGCGATGGCATCTGCGACGCCGCGAACAATGGAATCATCCACACGCCTGGAAAATTTGTTCCAACTATTCCAACCCATCGGCGGCGTCTTTGCGAGGCCGTTGTCGCGCACTTTGTGAAGGGCTGGTGGCGGGATACGGGCCGGCATTGCTCCTTCGCCATTCGGAACCCGATGCGCGACCATTTCAGGACCGGGACGATCCGGGCGAAGTTCGGTCAAATGAAGCTCATCAGCGGCAAGTCTGGCTTCGTATCGTAGTCGGCGCGGGCTCGATCCGTCCATCATTGACGCGGTAAACGTGAAATTCGTTGGCCCGCCGGAGCTCTCTGAAATCGTGTAGAAAAACTGAGTAATCCGAACTGTTCCGGAAATTCCGCTGTCTTTTTGCTTGAGATTGAAATACGCCCGGCGCGTGGTTCCGTCGCCATTGGGCGTAGCCGCCAACCAGTTGCCGGTGAGGTCCGCAGCAAAACCTGTGGTCGGGATCATCGAAACTAGCCAAACTATTTTTTGCAGCATCAGAATTCCACTCGCGCAACCATTTGCAGAAAGCGAGCCGCCCGCGCGCTGGTAATCAAACCGAATCCGGGCGAGTTGAATGTCGCTTGACCCTGGGCGTTAGTGGTTACCGTGAGCGTCGTACTGGGCTGATTGAAATTGGTGTGGTTCAAGATGTTGAACGCCTCCGCGCGTAGCTTCAGATGGAGATGTTCGCGAATCGCGAAGTCGCGTCCGATCGCCATGTCGAGATTGAACTCGCCGGGTGTTCGAACCGTGTCGCGCCCAAGCGTTCCGATGCCCGCCGCAAGGACCAGGGTCCGGCTCGCGCCTGTGCCAGCAAACAGGGGGCCCGTGGGACCCAGCGGAAAGTTCGGTGAATTAACAGGCAACAGGTACTGGATACCGGTGCCGTTCCCGTAGGGATGGTCGACGTAGATTGTAGTGTCATCGATCAGATTGGGCCTCAAGCCGCGCGCTGCCGAGTTCAGATTGGTTTGCGTGATGCTGGTGGGAAGTCCGTCTCGCGCGGTGATGATCGGATCGAACTCGATGTTCCGCAGCCAACGTGGACCGCCGGTCCGATACTGCACCGCGGCACTGAACAGGTTCGGACGGTCCAACGCGCTGACGGCCCGGTCGAACCCCCGGAACTGGCCGGGGAATTGGCCTTCATCGAAAACCTCGGGCTGCGAGAAGCTGAACAGGCCGGAGCCGTCGTCGATGGATTTCGAGCGCGTGTAATTCGCGACAAACACGACGTGGGCATTGTATTGACGCCGGCCCGTGACCTGGAGCGCGTGATAGGAAGAGTGGCCGGCCATGCTGATGGCGTTGAAGCCACTCACTGCGGGGAAGCTCCGCAGGCTTTGAGTGAAGGCTTGTGTATTGACCTGGGCGATCTGCGTCGCGGCTGAAAAAGGCACGGCGTTGTACGGCAGGTTGAGGGGCAGGTGGATACCGCTGGAACCGGCGTAATTCGCCTCGATGATGAGCCCGGCGGCCAGCTCGCGCTGAAGCCCGAAGTTCCATTCCAACGCATGGGGCAAGGGGCCGGCCTGCGCGAAGGATGCACTGGCAGAGAGCGGATTCGTCGGGCCGAACTGCGACAGCGTCGCCTGCGGATTGTGCAGGTCTTGCACCGCCACAAGCGGCATCCCTTGCGACAGCGAGAATGGCTGCGAAATTCCCGTGCCGAGGCTACCGAAACTCTGACTGATGGTGTATCCGGGAAACAAGACCTGCGCGCCGAGATCGGAAAAAGTCTGGCTGTAGAAAACCCCAAAGCCCGACCGGATCACCGTCTTGGGCGTGAGGTTATACGCCAGGCCGAGACGCGGCGCAAAATTCAGCTTGTTGGCGCTGAGATTGAGCGTCGGCGAGGCATCGATGCCGGCGAACAGAACCGTGCCAGTGAAGGTATCCACGCGCGAGTAGATATTGTTGGAGCTGGTCATGGGCGATTCGTATTCGTAGCGCAGGCCGATATTCAACGTGAGTTTGTGCGTGACCTTCCAGTCGTCGTGAACAAACGCGCCGAGATTGTAGTTCCTACGCCCGGCCGGCGGCTGTGGCAGTGCGTAGCCTGAGCTCTTGATATCGCCGAGCAGAAAGTCGGACAGCGAGTTGACCGGGCTTCCACCGCTGTGCGTGGAAGACGTAATCTCCCCCGTGAACGTGTAGTTGCCGGTGAACCAGCCGCTATTGCCTGTGCCGCCGGGATTATAAATGTTGAACTGGTCCTTGCGAAGATCAAAGCCAAACTTCAAAAGGTGGTTGCCCCAGACTTTGGTGGCCGATGCGCCGGGCTGAAAATTGTTGTCGATTTGGCTGCGCAGCGTGTTGCTGTTCAGACCCCACTGTTGCGTTGTCGACGTCCATCCATCCAGATTGAATGTCGGCGACGCAGGGCCTACCGCGCGCTGGATCCCGAAAACGCTCTGGACGTTGATGCCCAAACTGGGCGGAGTGACCTCGCTGTTGTTGCGCCAGAAACCCATGCGTGCCTCGAGCAACAAGGTCGGCGAGAAAGTGTGCGTGTATCCGATCACCACCTGGTAGCCGGTCGTAACCGACGGACCCGTGTTGTTTTCAAGCGGTCCCGGAATTTTAGGCTGGCCAGGTGACTGGTTGTTGTAGTGAGTTAGAGTGCCGAAGAGCCGGTCATTCGTTGAGACATTCTCATCTATGCGCGTAGTCGTCGTATTGTTGGAAGGCTTGGTCGAGCCGATCTCGACAAGATTGTTGATCGCGCGGCCATTGGCTGTGTCCGGCGAACCGGGAGAGTTGGGAAGGGGAAGAACCCCGAGAATTTTGCGGGCAGCCGAATCGATCATGCTGTCGGGAATTTTGTTTCCCTGGAACGGGATGCTGGTGCCCGGTTGGTAGACAATTACCTTCGAGCCGGAGAAATCGCCCGAACGAAACGTCGCGTCGGGAACCGTGACGGTGTTGAAGTAGGGAGTTGCCTGGCGCAACCCCTCGTAGTTGAAGAAGAAGAACGTCTTTTCTTTGCCCCGATACAGTTTCGGAATCCAGACCGGGCCGCCCAGCTTGCCCCCGAACAGGTTATAGCGGTCCTGCGATCGTGGCTTGCCGAGCAAATTGTTGAAGAAGTTCTTGGCGTTCAGGTCTTCATTGCGGAAATACTCGTACAGAGCGCCGTGGTATTGGTCGGTGCCGGAATTGGTGATCAATGTGACTGTGCCGCCGGAAGTGCGGCCGTACTCAGCCGAGTAAGCCGAAGTGAGCACTTTGAACTCTCGCAGCGAGTCGGCGGGCGGGAGCGTTTGCACACCACCCGTTGAGCCGGAGACAACGGATACGCCGTCCACGGTGAACTCGCTATTGACCGTGCGGCTCCCGTTGATCGAAAGCTGACTCGCGTTGATGCTGGTAGCGTCGCCACCTGAAGAAACGCCGGCAGTAAGAGAGAGCAGGTTGAGAATATTCCGGTTGGGAAGCGGGAGATTCTGGACTTGCGATGTGTTAATCGTCGTACCAAGCGAGGAACTCTCTGTGGAGAGTTGTCCGGCGGTTTGGCCGGCTACTGTGACGGATTCAGAGACAGCGCCAGGCTCGAGCGTGACGTCGATCGTCGAGCGCTGATCGACGGTCAAGCTGATACCAGCTATTTCCGCGCGTTTGAAGCCCTGGAACTCAGCGACAACGTTGTAGCGGCCGACGGGAAGCGCCGGCGCGCGATACACACCGCTCTCGTTGGTGGTGCCGTGCCAGGTTGTAGTACCGGTCTCTGGATTGACAATCGTGACCGAAGCACCCGGAACGAGCGCACCAGTCGAATCGGTCACCGTTCCTGAGATAATCGCTGTGAGGTTCTGCGAAACAGCGGTCACAGTTAACCCAAGAAAGATCACGAACGCTAGCGAAGCGTATTTGCCGAACATGGGCCACCCCTTGCTTGTTCTCCCCAATTTTAGCGCTAACGCTGAGCTCGCGGTTAAGAGCGATACGGCCTACCTCGACCCGCTCACAAAAACGATCTACATCTTGCCGCGCGCGTTCATAGATTGATCGGCCCGCGGCGCATTTCGAAAAGGGATTGAATGATTTCCAAGAAACGGGGGTTTCAAAAAGGCCCCCTCGAGAATCATGGCTTGGGAGGCGCCGCTGCATTTAGCGGGGTAAGCTGAACGCTCTTAACCGAGCCTACGGAATTCGTAGAGCAATGGCTTCTTGCGTTTTTGAAGGGCTTGGGGGTTACAACTCCGAAGACCGTGTTCCACATAGCGGACTTTTTAGTGGAGAACCCTCCAGATTACGCGCAGCATTCGATGCGCCACAGCCCAGATTGCTACTTTGGCTCCTTTCCTGGCCACCCAACGGCGAAAGAGATCTTGAAAGTAGCTGGGTCGTGCGACTCTTGTGCCTTGCAAGTCACTGCGCGGCCGCCTTGAGCAGGTCCTCAATCTTGGCATCGAGGTCTCGCGCGACCTCGAGAGCTGCTTCATGCCCGTAAGGAGCTAGTAGACTCGTCATAAAGTCGTAGGAAAGATGCACGCCATCAGCGCGCTCGTCGACAAGGATCGTGAGCGGTACATACGAGGCAGCATCGGGAACTACCTTTGCCATTTCCTTCATGATGAGTGGATTTCCAACGACAAGGCGGAGCATCTTCGGCCCGTTGCCGCCTGTCTCTTTCCTCAGGACATCGCCGGAGTCGAATCGAACAAATTCCATCAAGTCCGAGGATCCGAGAGCCCATCGCACCACGGCTTCGAGCTCGACCAGCGTCGAGGCCGCGGCACGCCATCGTGAAAGTTTTAATGTCTGGGCCACCAATGGTCGCCGTGAGTCCCCGTATGATTTCTTCGAACGGTCGCTGTGAGACCACGCTGAACCTACGGACCAGGATGTCTATCGTGGGCATATCTCTGCTCCAAGTTCTTGTGCTACGCGACCGTCGTCAGCCGATCGTCCATACCGCTCGATGCCTGCCGCCGCATGCGCGCGTTCGTGAACGTGCGCCGTGGGCGTGCGATCGATCAGGAGACTTAGCATCGGGCCGGCTATGGTGGCCGAGCGAATCCATCATCTGCTTGCGCTTCTCGATCAGGGCAAAGTCGAGATCGGCGATCACGATGCCCTGGCAAGAGCGATCGGCTCTCCGAAGCAAAGTACTATCGAGTGCAACGATCGCTGTGAAGCAGCCGCCCGAGATTGCCCAATAGCGCCGCCCGTGTGCTTAATGATTTGCGCCTGCTGATCGGCGTCGAGCCAAGCCGTGGCGCAGACGACGAAGCACCCGGACTCGAGGGCATGCTGCCTGATGTTGACCTCCGTCTGCTCGGAAAACAAGTCGCCGAAGATCGAGCCCGGATGCATCGCCGAGTGGATTTGCTCGCCGTCGGCCATCATGGCAAGTCCCGGTGTATGATGTGTCCGACAAGCAAGGAGACGTGGAATGAATCATCGAATCGTTCTTGCAATTTCGGCGGCGATCTCCACTATGGCGATGACAGCTTTCGCGCAAACGGCGCCACCCGCGATCAACACGGATCCCGATCGGTGCAGCCACTCGCCTATCTGCGGCTGGGGCAAAGATCGCGCCGGTATGATCCACGAGCAGCATGCCGTCGACTTGGATTTCACGATCGCTTATCCATTCACGTTGCCTGATGGATTAACTGCCGGCATTCCTGCTGTTGCCACTAACTCGAAGGACCACTTGTTCGCATTTCAGCGGAATCCTATTGGGAAACCGCAACTTTTCGAGTTCGATCAGGATCACAAACTGATCCGAACCATCGGCGAGGACATCATTGGCCATCAGAACAAAGCGCACGGCCTGGCGATCGACGCCATGGATAACATCTGGATCTCAGACGAAAACGGCGACACAGTGATGAAGTTGAGTCCTGATGGGAAGATGCTTATCACCATTGGGGTCAAGGGACAAAGAGGAGATTGGGACGAAGCAAAGGGGCAAAGATTACTCTGGCAACCTCTGCAGATCGCTTTCGCACCGAACGGTGACGTTTTCATCGCTATGGGCCACGCCAACGAGAGTCCAAACGACACCGACAGGTCACCGAGCAATCGCAGTGGTGCAGCTCGCGTACTTCATCTGGATAAGAACGGCAAATTTATCGGCCAGTGGTTCGGGAACAGTCCGGGGCCGGGACATTTCAGTATGGCTCATGCGATCGCTGTAAATCCGAGCAATGGAAATGTGTACATCGGCGATCGCGAAGAGTATCGGATTGTAGTCTACGACGGCTCTGGTAAGTTCATCAAGACGATTCAAACCCGAAATCTCGTTTGTGCGCTCTACGTGGACCGGCACAAGCAACTGTGGATGGCTACAGGTCAGGACGGCCAGGTGTTCAAGATCGACTGGGACGGCAACGTCCTCGGAGCCATCGGCAAAGGTCCGGGACGTGGCAATGGTCAGTTCGGCGAGGCGAACTACATGGCTATGGATTCGCGAGGCCATCTATTCGTAGGCGACACAGTGGCACCGCGAATCACCCAACTGATCCCGTCGAGATGATCGAAGGGCTACCTACCATTCGAAACGCATGCATCGACAGCCGAGAGCTTAGGTCTGCCTAGGCTAGCAACTTGTACGTATGTACCGCTATTCCGTTCCGAGCTGATCCAGCTAGGTGTCGTATCTCGATAAATCGAAATAGAACATCTTGGTTTCGACCGGGTACTCCGGATCAAGAAACGGCAACCGCTGCACGCGGCTTGTATCGCTTGAGCACACGGCGGCAGGCCTCCCAGACGTTGGCGACGAGCACCCCGGCAAGCAGAAAATAGACCGACCCGATCCACTCGAAGGCCACAAAACTGATGACGGCTGCAAGCACGCCGCAGACCAGCTGGTCGAGATACCTTGTCGGGGACGTTGGCGGATCGGTGAGAATGATGAAGGCGAAGAACAGCGAAGCCTGAAGGTCGGGAGTTCGAAAAAGCTCCGAGACCTTCGCTGGATCGCCTAAGAATGCGGCAGCGGTGAATAGCAGGTAATAGGCTCCGAGGAACGCCATGACCAGCGGCATCTTATTCACGCGATCGGCGATAAACACGCCGGCAGCGATCAGAACTATTTGCGCGAGGGGCGCGACATTGGGTAGCGCACCCCACCAGTTCTGACCGGTATGAAAGATATAGAAGCTGGCAACGACGCCGAGAGCCGCGGGATTAAAGACGTTTGCGGAGCGCGAGCGAAATATGTATTTGCTCAACACCGCAGCGATCGAGGTAATGGCGGCGACGTACCATGCTTCTTGAGCCCTCAATACCATGGTCACGATCATCGCTGTCAGAATGGCGCCGCTCGGGAACTCCCAGCGGTTTTTTCTGAGGCGAAGAATCACTATGTCCACTGCGCCGGCCCCAATCAGAGCGCTGAGAAGGTCCACGGCGACTAGACGGATATCCTCATGGGGCGCGCCGATTGCGATCAAGACCGCCAGCACAATCGTAAGGAGGCCTTTGGGCGTTCGAAAAAACTTGCGCAAAGCGCGGCCTCTACGCCGCAAGTGACAATCCTTGCGTCTGGTGAATGCTTGAGTCCGGTGTAATCAGCATCCCCTCGACACCCATGCGTTCGAGCAAGGCCATGCCATCGTGCGGGCCAAGGACGAAGGCAGCTGTGGAAAGAGCGTCAGCCAGGAGGGCATTTGGCGCCACTACTGTTACGCTGGCGGCGGAAGCGGCGGGCTGGCCTGTTCGCGGATCGAGAATATGCCGCCCCCGCTCGTAATCGCCTGAAGTGCAAACGGCCTGATTTGAAGCGTGGAGTGTTTGAATCACCGAGTCAGGGTTGTGCGGATCGCGGATGCCGACACGCCAGGGTGCCCCTTCTGGGTTGCGCCCGCCCATGTAGAGATCGCCACCGGCGTCGACGCAAAAATCTGTGAACGCCTGCAGTTCTTGAGCGGCCATGTCGATCGCCAAGCCCTTCGCCACGGCGCCCAGGTCGAGGATTAAGAGGCGGTGTAGTTCGATAGTGCTGGCCCCCGGGTCGAGGCGGAGGTCGCGGAAGCTCACGGGCTCTTCGGGAGCAATGTCTGTAGAGACGATTTTCCCGGTGCGGTATTCGCGATTGTAGCCCAGGGTCTCCATGCGGTAGCCAATGGTCGGATCGAAAGCGCCTTCTGTTTCTTCGGCGAGTTGGACCGCAAACTGGACGCACTGAAACAGGATCGGGCTGACGGGCACGGGCACACCGATGTGGGAGGTGAGCTGCATCAGTTCGCTGTGTGGATCAAAGCGCGTGCAGCGCCTTTCAATTTCTTGAAACCAGGTGAAGGCGCGATTTATAGCATCTTCCGCGTCCAGTGGAACGACACGAATCGTGACGAGCGTGTCCATGACGAGTTCCCGGCGAATGGACATTGGCGGGATCACTTGCTAGCTTGATCGAGCGCCCAGTACACCGCGCCGTAGTATGCGTAGGCACTCTCCGTGGCGCCGCCTACGGCATCGAATTTCGCCTTTTGACGCGAGACGGTCTTCGCTGGGAGATTTTCGATCACATCGCAGGAGTAACGCGTCTGGCAATCGGTGATCTCAGCCGAGACGATCCGCCCACCCTCGATAACGACAGTTGCTTGGATGTCACCATGACGACAGGTACCCCAGGCCGTGTACTTACCATCCTTCCAAACGGGCGCGGCCGGCACTGCGGGAGTGGTGAAACCCGTTGCGGCCGGCATAGCCGCCGCTGTGGCAGCCGGATTCGCAGTAGCTGCGGCAACGGTGTCTGCCACACCAGAGCTTGCCACGATAGGGGAAGGAGAAACCGTCGACGCGGGCGCAGGCGGAACAATCGCTGCCTGTGATTGCGGGGTCGATGCAGCGGGAACCCCGGCTGCAGCCTTTGCCGCTTGCATTACCTGCGAGTTCGGCTCCGCCAGTGAAGGCGCGGGTTCCTTTATAAGGTGCTGGTCCGCTTTGGGCGAAATAACCGCGCGCGTCGCCACGGGCATCGAACTGCTCGGTTGAAGATGAGCCTGCGGCGCGGAGGATTCGGTCGCACGGAGCGGTGCGTTGGTACTGCGAATGGCTCGCGCCGGAGGCCCCAGATCGGCGGACCTTTCGAAAACGAGGCGATTGGCGGCAGGCCGAGTGCGCACGAACCCTGCGCTGTAGACGGCGACGATTGCCGCCGAACTCATCACTACTAAGCTGTTGGCGATCTTTTTGTTAGATTTGCTATCCGCCAAAGTCCACGCCCGGTTAACTCTGTTTTACCATGTGGCAGCGGCGTGGTGCATGAATGCCGCACGCCGCACTTATTCAATCAACTCGCCGCACGCCCTTGTAATGCTGGTTGCTGACCAGGACAGACTATTAGCCCCGTGGCGAAATCATGCCCCGCTATCCGCATCTTTGAAACTAACTGAAGGTCCTGCGTGCGCGTTCGAAGTTGGACTGTGTACCGTTTAAGGGCGTTCGGAATCCTCGCCTCGCCGGGCACCAATATGCAGGTTTGCCCTCAAGCACCGATCGATTCCCGTGGAAGTTCTCACCGTTATTGCCGTTATCCCAATTTCCATCGCGTTGGCAGTGCTACCCCAGTTCGGGATATTGAAAGTCATACTATGTGCCGATCCAACTGAATAGCGCACGACCTTAGCTAACCCTGAGCCGATAGCGAGTGGATTGGATGCACTGAGTTAGATAACGTCGCAGCGCCCCCCTTTGGTCGCGCTCGCCGTTTTCGCAGCGGGTCGAGACAGGATGCCGCAATGGGGAAAAGGTGGGGGGCTTGCAGACTATGTGCGTTCTTCCAACGCCTTCCTGACCCGTTCAGTCGTGAACGGGATTTGACGAACCCGGGCCCCGGTGGCATCGAAGATCGCATTGGCGATCGCCGCTGCGACCACAGTGATCGAGGTTTCGCCGGCACCAGTGGCCTCTTCGTCCGGCTGATTCACGAGAACACAATCGATTTTCGGTATTTCGAAGCCAAGCGGTAATGACCGATATGTGCGCCAATCGATCGAGGTGATCTTCGCTCCATCCCAGGTAACCTCTTCGCCTAGCGCGCGGCTCATACCTTGCAGCGCACCACCTTCGGCCTGATTGCGCAGTCCATCCGGATTTGAAATAGGACCGACGTCGATGGCTATCCACATGTGCTTCACAGCGACTCTCCCCGAGTCCTGATCGACCGCCGCTTCGACGACAATGGCAGTGTAGCCGTTGTCCCCTTCGTACGCCACACATGCGGCGCCACGTCCGGCCACGACGCCCGTTCTCGGATTCCCAGATTTGGGGGAAGGACGGGTTTCCCAACTGGCGGCGCTCGCTACCGCTTTCAGGACGCCGGTGACGCGTCTCTGCTGAAGGTGACGCAAACGGTATTCGACGGGATCGACTTTTACGTGGGCGGCGATTTCGTCCACGAAACTCTCGTGCGCGAATGTGTTCTGCAAGCGTGCAGGCGAGCGCAAAGGACCAGTCCAGAATGGCGACTGTACGTTGTGGACCAGCACCTTCTCGCTCTTCACGATTCCGGTCCCGCGATTGACCGCACCGATGCGGCCTGCGACATACGACGGGATTCCATTGCTTCCGTTGTTGTACGATCGCGGTTCCTGTGGAGCACCAGGCACGAACGGCGCCGGCTGATATCCAAGAAGCATCCCGGTGACGACGTTACCGGGTATATTCGCTCCAGGCCGGTTGCCGAGCGACGGCGTCCAGGCCTCGTGTTCCCACGCGATGATGTTACCGTGGGCGTCGAGGCCGGCGCGCTCGTCGATGGTCCAGGCGTTGCCGTAGTTTTCCCAAGCCATTTCGTCCTTTCGGCTTAGTTCGACGCGCACCGGTTTGCCGACCGCTTGAGAGAGGACGAGCGCATCGTAGCTGACGGTATCGGCACCATTCAAACCGTAGCAGCCCGAACCTCGCCGAAAGATGACGTGCACGTTTTCGGGCTTAAGACCCAGTATCATCGCGCCCGTGGTCTTCTGATACCAAACTCCCTGTGTCGGTGAATACAACGTGGCTCGATCGCCCGTAACGTCGGCCACGGCGCAGGAGGTGGCAACCGATCCATGCATCTGGTAGGGATAGTCGTACCTGGCCTTAATCACAGAAGCTGCTGCTAAAAGGGCCTGTGAGGTGTCTTTGGAGTCTACGAGCAGGGTGTCACGCGAGGGTAGCTTGCGGACGAAGTCGTAAAATTCAGTCCGCTCCGGAAGGGCGGCTCCCGATGTCCAGGTGACGTTGAGCTTGACCGCCGCCTGAACCGCCTGCCAGGGTTTTTCGGCAACCACGCCGACGAAGTTCTTTCGAACGACAACCTTCACTACGCCGGCGATATTTTTGATGGATTCCTCATCGACGCTCACGACCGTTGCGCCTACCGTTGGAGGGCGCACGACGCGACCGTGGAGCATCCCCACCAAGCGGACGTTGTGCACATACTCGAACTGTCCTGTGGCCATTGCGGCCATATCGGGACGGCCGATCGCTTTGCCGAGCACTTTCCATTGACTGGGGTGTTTGCGTTTGGCGGACCTATCGGTCATGAGTTTGAGCTTCTTGCCGCCAACCAGCTCAGCGTACGTAACGTTCTTCGACGAATCCGAAGAGATAGTGATCACGCCGTTCGAAGCCGTGAGTTGTTCTGCCGGCACACCGAGACGTTCGGATGCCATTCTGAACAACGCTTCGCGGGCAGTCGCGCAAGCAAGCGCGAGATTCCGATGATTGAAATTTGCGGGATGGGACTGGCTGCCGGATGTGTAAGCTTGGTCGGGTGTAAGTGCCGTGTCGCAATAGATGAGCTTCACGCGCTCGAATGGCATCGATAACTCTTCTGCGACGAGCTGCTGCTGCGCGGTCGAAATTCCCTGGCCGAGCTCTTCTTTCCCGCTGTAGGCCGTGACACTTCCATCGGCTCCGATCGCGATCCAGGAGTCGATTTGGTCGTTCGACGGTGCGTCCGGGATTGGAGCACTCCCAAATTGTGCCTCCATACCCGTTCCGGCCATTGAGAAGCCCACGATCAGAGCGCCCGCGCTCTTAAGAAACCCGCGGCGATCAAGGGCGTTGAGAGCATTGCTGGTCACTTCGCCACCTCTTTCGCGTAGCGCCGAATAGCCGCGTGCATCCTCGTGTGCGTGAAACATCGGCACAGCACGTTCGAAAGAGCATGTTGGATTTCAGCTTCGGTTGCGTTTGGGTTCTTGTCGAGAAATGCCTTGGTGGTCAGAATCACACCATTGAGGCAGAAACCACACTGGGCGGCCTGTTCATCGATAAACGCTTTCTGGATCGGGTGAAGTTTTTCGGGAGTGCCCAAACCCTCAAGAGTGATGACCTCTTGACCCGCGGCAGCGCTGACCGGTGTAATGCAGGAGCGAATCGCGGCTCCATTGACAATCGCCGTGCAAGCCCCGCACTGGCCCAGTCCACATCCAAACTTTGGTCCGCGCAAGGCCAACTCATCGCTCAGGACATAAAGCAGCGGAGTCGTTGGATCAACATCGAGCGAACGTGTACGTCCGTTCACTCGCAGGGTGATGGCGCTCATAACCCTAGGTTAGGTCGGGCCTAATCTAAGGTCAAGGTTGTTGCCACAGCGCTAGCGACTAAAGGACTGTCCAATACGCCATTAGTCGTGCTACAGTCCTTGCTGTTCGATTTCGCGCAGGGGCAATGTGTGCAAGAGCTTCACCTCGCTTGTCGCCGCGATCGACCCCAATTACCAGGCCGTGCTCGATGGCGAGATTGTGAGCCTGGATTGCGAGAGTAGTCCGCAATTCTACGACCCGCGCGGCGCCCGCGAAGGCAACGAAGTGGCTGGCTTATTCAGTCCGTGGGTTTCTGAGCGGTAGCGCAAAGGGGAAAATACAACTGAAGCTGATGACGTTCAAACGCCCCGACGGCGAAGGAGCCTGGATCAGGTGGGCGATTGATAGCCCTTGCCTCTCTTTCGCTTTTCGCCTTTTTTCGGAAGCCCCGGGCTCATTGACATCCGCTCGGTTGAAGCAGATCGCCAACCTGCCTGGAGTAGAATCGAATCGAAGCACACATGTCTCTCGCGCCCGGAACCCGCGTCAGCTCCTATGAGATTCTTTCTTTCATCGGCGCCGGAGGCATGGGCGAGGTTTATCGGGCGCGTGACACAAAACTCAAGCGCGACGTCGCCCTAAAAGTCCTGCCCGATTCCGTCGCCCAAGACACCGACCGCATGGCTCGCTTCCAGCGGGAAGCCGAAGTGCTCGGCGCGCTGAATCATCCCAACATCGCCGCGATCTATGGCGTGGAAGAGCGCACCCTTGTGATGGAGCTGGTCGACGGCGAGAATCCCAAAGGCCCGCTACCACTGGAGACCGTCATCCACTACGCCAGCCAGATCGCACTCGCGCTCGAGGCCGCGCATGACAAGGGGATCGTGCACCGGGACTTGAAGCCGGCTAATGTCAAGGTCACGCCGTCTGGTGTGGTAAAGGTGCTGGACTTTGGCCTAGCGGCTGTTGCCCATGGCCCGCCCGGCGCAGACGCCAACCCGGCAAACTCGCCCACGTTGACGATGCGCGCCACCGAAGCGGGACTAATCATGGGCACTGCCGCCTACATGTCGCCCGAGCAAGCCGCGGGCAAGCCGGTGGATCGTCGCGCGGACGTCTGGTCGTTCGGCGTCGTTCTTTGGGAGATGATCACAGGACGGCAGCTCTTTGACGGCGAATCCACCGCGCACACACTCGCGGCCGTGCTCACCAAGAGTCCCGATTTGACCGAGTTGCCTTCATCGACACCAGCGAACATCCGTCGACTGCTGCACCGGTGCCTGGATCGCGACGTGAAACGCCGATTGCGGGATATCGGCGACGCATGGCTCGAGCTAAACACGCCAGATCAATCTGCTCCGTCGCAGCCAAAGCCCCGGCGGAGTGCGTCCCTGGCATCGCGATGGTTGCCTTGGGCGATCGCCGGGATGGTGGCAGCGGCAGCCATTGCGTGGGGCCTGTTCCGGCGCACGGCGGTAGAGCCGCGCCGTGTCATCCGATGGAGCTACACGCAGGAAGACCCTTTCGGGATGCCGGCCATCTCACGCGACGGGTCGCGGATGGTTTACAACGAATTCATGAACGGCGCCATTCGCCTTGTATTCCGCGCGCTCGATCAGCCCGAAGGCCGCCCGATCGCCGGAACTGAAAACGGCGGCATGGCCGCCTTTTCACCCGACGGCCAATCGCTGGCGTACTTCTCAGGGCTCTCCGGTCAGACGATCGGCGTCAAGCTTCAAAAAATCGACTTGACCGGCGGCTCGCCGATTACCCTCTGCGATTGTCCTGGAGGTGCGGGAATCAGTTGGGGCGACGACGGCAACATCGTATCGAGTGACGGCAAGAAACTGTTTCGCGCCCCTAGCAGCGGTGGCCCGGCGCAGCCGCTCACCTCGCCCGAAGCTTCTCAGCAGGAGGTCTCGCATCAGTATCCGTTCGTCCTACCGGGCTCACGCGCGGTCCTGTTCACAATCAACATGCAGAGCGATGCTGCAGCGGCGGTGCTCGATTTGAAGGGCGGAAAATATCGCGTGCTCGTCAAACATGCGACCAATCCGCAATATGTTTCAGCTGGCGATCTCACATTCGTGCGGTCGGGAACGCTTTTCGCCGCACCGTTCGATCCGAAGCGGCTGGCGATCATCGGACCTGAGAAGCCGTTGATAGAAGGCGTCGGAGGTATTGCCGGCGGCAACGTCAGCGAGTACTCCGTTTCGAATAACGGCACTTTAGTTTACATGGCGGGCCGAGGACAAGGCGGGAAGTCGCTCATGGCCTGGGTCGACCGCAACGGTGTCACCCAAACGCTTTCCCAACCCGAGCAATGGGGCAACGGCCGGCTCTCACCGGACGGGCGATTCATCGCCAATTCGATTACCACCGATGGAAGAACGAGCGACTTGTGGCTGTTCGATACGGAGCGTCGCACGCCAACACGGCTCACATTCGGCGGCGGACGGAATTTCAACCCTGCCTGGACTCCGGACGGTCGCCGAATTGCATACTACAGCACTGGTGCGGACAAAAGCGGAATCTACTGGATCGCCGCCGATGGCAGCGGCAAGCCTGAATTGCTAGCCACCACGGACGCAGCGGCTACGCCTACGTCTTGGTCGTCCGATGGCAAGACATTGGTCTTCTCGCAGGCGGGCGCGGACAAAAGCCAGCATCTCTGGTTGCTGCACGTTTCCCGCGGATCAACAGAACAGAAGCCCACGCTGCTGCACGATAATCCGTTTACCGAAGCCGGCGGGCAAATTTCGCCAGACGGCCGCTACCTCGCTTATATGTCCTCAGAATCTGGCGTGACTGACATCTACGTGCAGTCGTTTCCCGGTCCGGGCGCGAAGATTCGCATCTCGACGCAGGGCGGAGTGTCCCCTCGCTGGTCGCCTAACGGCCGCGAATTGTTGTACTGGACGCTTGCGCGCAGCAGCCTGATGGGCGTGGACGTCGAGACCGGCGCCTCATTCCACGCTGGCGTGCCTCACCAGGTGCTGAAAATTTTTTCGGGCACGACGTGGGACATTGCGCCGGATGGCAAGAAGTTTCTGATCGAAGTTTTCGCCAGCGGCGCAATATTGAAGATGGTGACCGTGCTGAACTGGTTCAACGAACTGGCGCGACCTGAAAGGTGAACACCAGCTAGTGGTCTTGCGCGAGGAGTGAATATGGATAATGTGCCTCAACGGTCTATCGGGTGCGGGCGTTTAGCTCGGCCGCGTTTCTAGAGAAGAATCCGATTTCGAAGTAGGGACTTGCGGCGGTTTCGACGATACTACTTAGCCGCTTTGGCCTCATCGGCACGCGCACCGGCCAGTATGCCCATTAACCCGATATTGCCTTCGTGACAAGCATACTCATAAACCGGCTGCGCCGATCGCTGCAATGGAACCATAATG
>Ga0126371_10002452_pt1 | contig 15967 bp, 15 predicted proteins | sample PanSoiMetaPlot_4_FD_110145 | JGI IMG/M metagenome (GOLD analysis project Ga0126371, IMG submission 110145) | Tropical forest soil microbial communities from Panama - MetaG Plot_4 | ecosystem: Environmental > Terrestrial > Soil > Tropical forest > Bulk soil | place: Panama | collected 2016-02-17 | reverse complement strand
GGTCAGTAGTGGCGCAGACACCTTCGTTTACGGACGCGTCGCAGTAGCCTTGTTTCTGCTTCCAGACATCGAGAATGCCGTCGTTGTCGCTATTCTGAACCGTGGTGCTCATGATTACGGCTCCCCACGATACACAACCGCTATTTGAGCCGGTCGGCACTACGGTGGTCGTCGCAGAAGCGTCATCGGCTTTCACCGGGTTGCTGCCGCCGCTGAAGCTCCACGTGGGATTGTCCCAGGAACCGTTGTAATAGCCGGGGAAAGGCGGGAGGCTTCCGTAAAGAGAAGGCAGGTTCACTCCGTCCAGAGACACGGTTTCGTACTTGTTGCTCTGGCCGTTGCCGACGATGTGCGTCAGCTTGGAAACCGCACCAGCAGCAGCCTGATAGAACCCTTGCATGGTCTGCGACATGGTCGAAAAACCGTTGGCAGGGGCAAAGGCACCGTCGTAAATGACAACCGAAGTCAGCGGCAACGAGGGCGTGATGGCGCGATAAATGATAATGAGACTGGCGCCCAACGTCAGGGGCGCTCCACCGCCGTTACTTCCGCTATCAGCAAGGCTCACCTCATATGTGCCGTTAGCCTGGACATTTCCCTGGGCATCCTGCGGCAGAAACTTACTTACATCTGCGGCGTACACGCGCATGGTCTTCGAGCCTTGCGAACTCCCCGAACATCCGCCCGAACTCCATGACACCGGGGCGTTGGGATTCCCCAAAACGACCCCCGTAATCGGATATCCCTTTGACGGTCCTCCCGCAAATACCGGTCTGAAGAATCCGTTTTGCCCGGCAAACGGTGTCTGCGAACTTTCAACTTCTCCCCAATAGAGGAAGGCAGCCACGATATCGGCGCCTGAAGGCACACCTGTTGAGGGCACGGAATTCGCGTCTGGCATGGTGAACTGATTCGTTGCGAAGCCGTTTACCCCGAGTCCGCGCAGGCCTACGCCGGCGACCACGTAATCGCCAGTTACAAAATAGTTGTTTTCAAAATTTAAAGGCGGAGTCGCTTGTGCGAACGCCGTTGGCATAAAGGCCATCAGTAAAAGGATCGCTAGTCCACACAGGGCAAGAGGCATCTTCCGAGCAGCACGGCGCAGAGGTGCGCAACGGTGACACGGCATCGTTTGATATTCCTTTGTTTTTGATGGAGGGACCTGGAGTCCTCCGAGTATCTGGGACAGCAGGCCAAATGACTGGGCCTAGGGGAGAGGCGCTGACTTTACGTCAGCTATTGGATTTTCCGCCTGTCTGCTGCAATTGTCAATGCTTCCGGGCAAGTATGGCCAGTAAGAGTGGCAGAGAGAATTGTCAGTACTGAATGAAGGGAAAGGGTTGAAAATACTCTTGCAAGCACCAAATTGAGGGCGTCGAAAATGACCTAACGAACTCGGACGCTGGTTTTGTCTCAGATGGCAGTCGTCTGCGATCAGACGAATCGAGCGTCGACCATTGCAGCGGGGATTGTCCCAGAGTGAAATCCCCAGTCACGCAAAGTAGTTCACCATTCGCACCAAGCGAACTCAGAAGGCCCAAAGCAGAGAAAATGTCGTGTTGTTAGCGTGGAAATAGCGTGGTGCGGTTGGTCCTACGAAAGAATTCTCCCCATACTGGTAATAATTCCATCCGGCTTTGGCGGTGAGGTTGTGGCCGATGTCGATCCCCAGACTGGCGAGCGGCTGATGATAGGTGTATTGCAGAGAACCGAATGGCTGAAGAGCGTTGAATTGCGGCGTCTCTCCACCCACGCTCGTGACGCTATAGCCTAGCTGAGTCGTTACCCTGTGGGTTGGCCGAAATAACACTGAGGCCATCCCATAATGGGTGCGGCTGGTGTAGTTTCCATACGTGAGCAGAGTGTTGTTGTTGTCGTCGTTGTACCCATTCGCTGTGCAACTCCCGGCATTCGCTACGACGGGAAGCGATGTATTGGAGTCGTTGAAACAGACGAATGCGTCCTGGCGGTAATCGTCGTAATTGTAGGCGAGTTCTAGACTGAGTCGCTCGCGCGGATTTAGGCTCGCGGTAAAGCCATAATTACGGTTGTGGCCGCGATAGTCAGTAAGTGCATCTCCGTTCGAACTCTCCCAAAGGTTGATGGAACCTCCAATAACTGCCCATGGCTTGGGTGTGTAGGTTGATTGAATGCGATAACGGGCTTCCTTACGAGCGGCTATGCGCACGATGACATCGTCGCGGTTGGTGTGTTCCCAGTCGAAATTGAATCGCAGATTCGTCATCGGTTTCGCCCAGAATCCGAGCAATGCGGTGTATTCGTGGACGTGAAAGACGTCCTCATCGCCGGTCGTGAAGTCGAGAATGTGAGTGAAGGTCTGGTTGCCGTAACGGAAACCCACCCGAGCTCCGAGGTGTTTATTGACATCCCAAATCAGTTCGATCTGGTTTCTTCTCAAGTCCTGATTGAACGAGAGATTGTCAGTAGACGTGCTTGATGAAGGAGTTGCACAACTGACCGGAGTCAACACGGTGATCGGAGTAGCACACGCGCCGGTCCCGGTGGTGGGCGGGGTCCAGTCCGTCTCTGTGAAGTTTCCGGCTTCTGGAATGCGGTAGTCCCACAGGCGAAACGTACCAACCAGTCGGATGTGTTCAGTCAGGTGTCCTGTTACCACGAAGTCAGCTACATTTGAGACCCGAGTGGCTTCCGTCGGTAGGCCAGGAGTGTTGACAACCGTCGATTGCCGCAGCCCAGAGCGGGAACTCAATCCGTTAAAGAACTCATTGAATGGTGCATTCATATCAGCCGTGCTGTAGGCATACGACGCGGTGAACTCTAGTCGCTTGAAATAGGTACTATGCAAGCCCACCCTTTCAGTTGGCATCGAGGTACGAACACGGTTGGAGCGGTTGTAACCAAAGTAGGAACTGCATACAAGGTTAGTTAGTACTCCGTTGGGATCAATCAGACTGGTTGCCGGAGAATTAACCGCGCACGGAGTCTTGTTAGTGGTGTCGATCGGGAGCCCGAGTTCAACTGGGCCCTGCCCCCCTGGCAGTTGTGCTGGGGCCGCTGGAGCGAGCTGCCAGTTGGTATCGCCTTTGTAGTAGTCGAGGAATTGATCGTAGCTGAAAACGGTGCGTGGCAGGACTTTGATGTCCGCACCGATGCGATAGGAATTAAGGGTAGTGTTCCACTGTTGAAGGAGCAACGCATCGGTCCCTTCGTGAACGCTGGAGTACGAGGGCCCGGTCATGTTGTTGTGGGAATATCCCAATCTAAATGTGACAACCGATTGGGGCAGCAGCGTGAGATCGAAGTCGCTCATGCGGCGCGTCGTCGTGAAATTGTGCGGTGAGTAATTCACCGGCAGGCTGGGGCTTGATGTGGGCGGATTCAGCGGATTGGCCAGCAGGTCGTAATTGAAGACGTTTTGATCGCGACGAAATGCCGTGCGGAAGTCATACCACTTATTCTTGTCAACCCGAGCGCGCAGAGCATTGTTGACGTCGCCGCCCCATCCGAAGCTGTCGAGGAAGAGATTGTCAAAGAGCACGCCATCGTGATTGGCGGACTGCATGGAGAGGGTCTGCGACAGAAGGCGCGGTCCAGTGTGCAGATTTACAAGCGTGTCATACATCAACTCGCTGCCGGTGACATCCGAGACACGGTACCCGATTTCGATGGACTGATGCACCGTGTAGCCCCCGTGTTCCCATCCTTCGGGCTGGGACCCTTGCGTCGGAGCAGAGGCTGGCGGCGTTGTTTGGGCGCAGAGCTGCAAGCCAACGAAAATAATCAGCAGAAGAAATAGCGAGCCGCGATATATATGGACTGGCATGATTTCTCCTTATCTGAAGAACACGTTGCTGGCGTTCGATCCATGAATGGCGGCATGACACATCGTGCAAGCCTGATATTTCGTTGATTGGTTATGAGTGGGTCCACCCGGGCTCACAACCGGAAATGTGTGACATTGCAAGCACAAGAGGTTGACTTGGCTCACACGGAGGAAGCGTGGATTGTTTGACCCGTGCGGCGTGTGGCAGCTCGTGCAGCCTTCCGTCTTCACGGGTACGTGTTCATAGACAAAAGGTCCCCCCTTGTCGGCGTGACACTTCGTGCAAATTGCATCTCCGCTGGGGAGGGCTCTGACTTGTCGCAAGGTGGTTGTCCCGTGAACGTTGTGGCAGTCGCTGCACTGCACGAGCCCTTCATTCACGCGATGGTGATAGGCTTTGGCGAAGTCCGACTTCGCTGAGGTGTGACAGCCATAGCAAAGGTCGGGTTGTGCACGTGCCAACAAGTGCTCCGACTCTTTGGCATGATGGGGAGAATGGCAATCGATGCATCCAACGTCGTTGTTGTTGTGTGATGATGCGGCGAAACGTCTCTGCTCATGCTTCGCACCGTGACAGCTGAGACAGCGACCATTCGCCTCATTTTTTGAGAGTGTCTTAAAACTGATGATCTTACTGACGTCACCCCCGCCCTCAACGTGGAGAGAGCCTGGACCGTGGCAGGACTCGCATCCGTGGCCATCCTCCAAAGTTGTCTTGAAATGCGGTGTGTGCTCGAAGTTCTTTTGGTAGAGCTCCTCATGACACGTCTTACAAACATCGATTCCGACGTATTGAGCCGTTCCGGTGTCGTGTGGAGCTGCTGCCTTCTTCTCTTGTTCATCGGCAGCAGCTGCCCGGATGACCAACAACAGTGATGCAGCCAGTAATGGCGGCAATAGCATTTTGAATTGAACGCGATTCACGGAGACACCTCGCTCCATTGATCTGGCGGTGTGGCACGCTGGGACGCCGAACAGCTGTTAATCAGGCAATACGTTCCTGCCTACTGCAGTGTCTTAACAAAGTCTGCAATCGACTTTGCGTCATCTTCTGAAAGGCCTGAAATGCCTTTATTGTGCGGAGGCTTGCTGTCTGGCTCGCCCTTCGTGATGTGGGCGACTACCTTCTCCGCGCTTAGGGAAGTGCCTTTCAGCGGGGGAGCCTTCACCGCAGGTTTGCCCTCACCTTGCTGACCATGGCACCCGGCACATTTCTTCTTGTAGAGGGCGGCACCATCGTCGGCTGCCCAGCTGGGGGTCGAAAGACCCGCGAGTAAAACTGCGGACATAACTGCGAGCGTTAGAGATTTGCACGTCATTGCTAAGCTCCTTTCAGAAATTGTTCCCATTTCTTGTTCCTCGAATCATTGCTTCTGAATTTTCGAAATTCGTTCCTCGAGCCCGAGCGTTTTGAGGATCTCCGGCGATGCCTCTTCGGTCGCGAGCGGCTCATGGCAGGCATTGCAATCCTGAGTGATTGTTTTTCCATCAGTGGACGAATGGTCTCCGTCATGACAGCGGAAGCATCCGGGAAAGTCCATATGCCCCAGATTGTTCGGATACGTACCCCAAGTGACCTTCAGATCGGGAAAGACGTTACGGTTGTAAATACCAAGAATCGTCTGTCCGGCCTGGCGTATGTCGCCGGAACGTTTCGCATACAAATCGGGATAACTCTGCTGATAAAAGCTCTCAAGTGCGGGTACGAGACGGTTATTGGCTTCCTCATTTGTCGGGTACTGAGTCTTAAGCAGCTCCACACCCTTCTTCTTGATAAAAGGCAAGCTAATGGAGATGTCGCCGAGCGCCATCGCCTTATCCATGGCGCGATCTGGCAAGTCGAAAGTGTGGGTCGGACGATTGTGACAGTCCACACATTCCATGTCGTAATGCGGCATACCTTTGACGCTGTCCGCGGATGTGCCTGAACTATGAAGAGTCCGGCTTTCTCCGGTTTCGGTGTTTTGGTATTCCACCCAGGGAATGGTTTGCCGTGTCGGATCGGCCGCTGCGTAGCGGATGCGGACTCCTGGGCCAAAATGAGCGCCGTGAATGCCGGAAAGTTTGTTGCCTCCGACTAGCATCAGCAGAACCGTCTCCGATCGCGTGTTCGCTTCGTCTTCTGCGTATTTGCTGAACACGCGCAAACGCACGCCGCCGAGCTTTTGTGGCCAGTGGCAGTTCTCACAGGTTTTCCGGGAAGGAATCAATCGATGACTTTCCAGAGCAGAAGGGATCGGCCGTCGATAGGTATTGAAAACAGTCTCGACCAGCTGACGGATTCCGTTTGTCTTGCTGCTGACCCAACCAGCCGCTCCGGGCGCTACGTGGCATTCGACGCACTCGACTCTCGAATGGAGGGAGTTCTGATAGGCGGCGAACTCCGGCTTCATGCTGTGACAACTCCCGCCGCAAAATTGCGGAGTCTCCATGTGCTCGACAGCTCGATAAGTGACCTGGGTCCCGATGATGATGTTCAGCACGGTGACAATGCCAACAAACCATGCGATGCGTCGCAAGGCAGCTTTGCGATCAAAACTCGATTCCGCTAGCCCCTGGCGTATCTTCCGCTTGCTGAGGAAGATTCCGATGGGGATCAGTATCAATCCGGCAAAGAAAACCACCGGGAGAATCAGAAAGACCACGATTCCAACGTAGGGATTGTCTACGTGCCCACGAACCTGTAATGGCAACACGAAAAGCCACGAGATGATCGCAGTCGCAAGAAGAGCGATGCCGACCAAACTCACCCAGTGTCGAGTCAGCAAGAACCACGTGGGCCTTTCCGTTGCATCGTTCATGGCGTGCAATTTGTGAAAATCCCAAGGAGTGAAGGGAGTGTAAGTGACGGCGCCCGGAGTAAGTCACTGGCACTATTTACAGTGCCGGTCAGAAGAGAATCTTCGTAGCATGCGAACACGCTACGTTCTTTGTTGTGCAGGGCGAAGGCACTGGCAATTTTGTGGGGGCAAGGGATAGTAAGGGCTTCGCTGAGTGCCTTAAGAAATCGTAGGGGCGAACAATCTCGGTGAGTACAACTCAGAAACAGCGCTTTGCCGCTATGGATGGAGAGGATAACCACTCCACAACTGGTACACCAAGATTGTTGAATCGTAGAGACTGGTTCAGGAATGCTGTGGGTGGGGGAGTTGGACTCGCACTTGGCAGCCTCATTGATTTGCCAGCGGTAAGAGCCGCGAACGAGAACCTGAAACTCTCAAACGTTCATGAGTTGACCACGTCCTGTAATTTCTGCTCGTGCGGATGCGGCATGGTCGCAGCGGTTCGCGATGGCAAGCTGATTGCCATGGAAGGCGACTACGACCACATCGTGAATCGTGGATCGCTTTGCGTCAAGGGCATATCAATGTTCGCGACGCACACCTCGCCGAACCGGCTGGCCAAGCCACGTTACCGGGCGCCGAATAGTGATCACTGGGAGGAGATCTCTTGGGACGACGCAGTGGAGCGGATCGCTCAGAAGATCCGTAAGACACGCGACGCGACTTGGATCGCCACAGAGAAGGTCGGCGACAAAGAGGTAGCGGTCAATCGGACGGACGCGATCGGGTTCCTCGGCGGCGCGCAGAACACAAACGAGGAATGCTACCTGTTTCAGAAGGCGGCCCGGTTGCTCGGCCTCGCATACGTCGAGCACCAGGCCCGGCTTTGACACAGCCCCACGGTTCCCGGTCTGGGGGCCTCATTCGGAAGAGGGGCGATGACCAACCACTGGATCGATCTGCAGAACTGCAAGACGATCCTGGTGGAAGGCAGCAACGTGGCGGAGAACCACCCCATGGCCTTCAAGTGGATCCGGAAGGCACAGGAGAATGGGGCAAAGATCATTCACGTCGATCCGCGATTCACTCGGACGTCTGCGACGGCGGACGTCTACGCACGGATCCGGCCCGGCACTGACGCGGCGTTCCAAAACACGATGATCAACCACATCCTCGTCAACAAGCTGTACGACGAGGACTACGTCAAGACCCATACCAACGCCCTGTTCCTGGGCGACCAGGCGTTCGAATTCAAGGATGGAGTTTTCAGCGGGTTTGACGAGGAAAACCACAAATACCGCACAGATACTTGGGGATATCAGCTCGATGCAAAGGGAAAGCCCCGTCTTGCCCAGAGCCTGGATGACCCGCACTGCGTCTTCTCGCGCCTGAAGACCTTCGTCTCGCGATACACACTGGAGACGGGTGAGCGAATCACCGGTATTCCGGCCAACCAGATCCGCCAGATCGCGGAGATGATGGCGAAGGACCGTCCGGGATCTATCCTCTACGCGCTCGGGATGACCCAGCACACGACCGGCGTCCAGGGAATCCGGTCTTTCACCATCCTGCAACTCTTGCTTGGCAACATCGGCAAACCGGGCGGTGGCGTCAACGCGTTGCGCGGCGAGCCAAATGTGCAGGGCGCGTGCGACATGGCCGTCCTCTACAACTACATGCCGGGCTATCTAAACTCCGCGTCGAACGCCGAGCCGACCATCCGCGACTACGTGCGCAAGAACGGAATCGCCGACAGCCGGTACCTCGTCAACACGCTCAAGGCGTTTTTCGGTGAGGCGGCCACCGCCGAAAACGATTATGGCTATGGGTGGCTGCCGAAGCGAAACGCTTCCAAGGATTACGGCACCATCCCGATGTTTGAAGATGCCCTCGCAGGGAAGCTGAAAGTCCTCTGGATCGTGGGCCAAAATCCCGCGGTCACCGTGCCCAATCTCAAGCTGACCTTCGACGCCATGGCGAAGCTCGAGACGCTCGTGGTGCAAGAAATCTGGGAGACCGAAACAGCAAGTTTCTGGCGCCGGCCCGGCGTTGACCCAAAGTCCATTTCCACCGAGGTGATCCTGCTGCCCGCGGCGTTCTTCATGGAAAAGAATGGCACGATCAGCAACTCGGGTGGCATGGTGCAATGGCGGCACGCTGCCGTAAAACCTCCCGGGGAGGCCAAACCCGACGGCGAAATCGTGGACTTGGTCTTCCGTCGGGTGCGCGATTTGGTGAAGGACTCGAATGAACCGCGGGACGAAATCATCCGAAAGGCCTTCTGGACCTACACCTCTGCCGAGGACGTCCTGCGCGAGATCAACGGGTACGCCCTTCGCGACAACCCGGAGACCGGGCTCAAAGCCGGCGATCTCATCCGCAAAATCAGCGATCTTCGGGCCGACGGTTCCACTTCGTCCGGTGCATGGATCTATGCGGGCGTCTTCGCTAACGGCGAGAACCTGTCGAAGCGTCGCGATTCGAAAACGGATCCAGGAGGACTAGGCCTCTATCCCGGCTTCGGCTGGACCTGGCCGAACAACATGCGGATCCTCTACAACCGAGCGTCTTGTGATCGACACGGCAAGCCCTATCCAGGTTCGAAACCAATCATCTGGTGGGACGAACAGGCGAAGCGCTGGACGGGATACGACGTGCCGGACGTCCCCGTCCCGACCGACGGACCTGCCACGCCGAATGGCCAGCGAGCCTTCCACCTGGGCGCGGAGGGCGTCGGGCGTCTGTACGCAGCCGTCTACTCAGACCCAGACGAAAAGCATCCGGGGTATCCGCGCGATGTGGCCTACGTTCCGAAAGATGGCCCGCTTCCGGAGATGTACGAGCCTGTTGAGAGTCCCGTGGAGAACGTTTTGCATCCGCAGGTCAAGCACAATCCCGTACTCAAATATCCGCGTGTCAAATCCCACCAACCGATCGGGACCGCCGCGCAGTTTCCGTACGTGCTGATGACATCTACGGTCGCGGAGCACTGGTGCGGAGGTTCTTCGACGCGCAACATCGCATGGCTAAACGAACTGGTTCCAGAACCCATGATCGAGATACCGGAAAGCCTCGCGCGAAACCTGGATGTGAAAAGCGGAGACTGGGTGAAGGTATCTTCGGCGCGTGGCGAACTCATGGTAAAAGCGGTGGTCACCCTGAGAATGAAGCCGCTGCAGATCGATGGTCATGAGGTTACCGTCGTCTGGATGCCATACAACTGGGGCTACAGGGGATTGTCGACGGGACCGAGTGTGAATCACCTCACGATTGATGCGGTCGACCCCGGGGCTGGAACCCAAGAGACGAAGGCATGCCTGGTCAACGTGGTGAAGGCGCGCGATGCGGTCGCCGCGAAGTCCGCTCCGAGAGGGAGAAAATCATGACGCAGGCGGCAGCTCCGACGCCGATCAAATCGACGCTCATCGATATTACCAAGTGCATCGGGTGCCGGGCGTGCCAGGTTGCCTGCAAGCAGTGGAATGATCGGAATGGAGAACAAACAGAGCTGGAATGGAATCTGGGACTTCAAAACCCGGCGACTCTGAGCGCTAAGACTCTGACGCTGATCACTTATCACGAATTACCAGACGAGAAAGCGCCCGGCGGGCTGAATTACCTTTTCACCATGCGGCGTTGTTTGCACTGTTTGGAGCCCGCGTGCGCATCAGCATGTCCGACGACCGCGCTGAGCAGATCTGCTGATGGCCCGGTTGGCTATGATGCCGACGAATGTATCGGTTGTCGATACTGTATCTGGGCGTGTCCCTGGGGCGTTCCGACTGCGGAGTGGGATTCACTTGCACCCAAGATTCAGAAATGCACTCATTGCGCTGACCGGACCGCCCAGCCATTGCCCCTAACTCGAAATGGCCAGCCTCTTACAGCCGACGAGAGCAAGCAATTTCATGAAAACATTGTTGTGCCCGCCTGCGTCAAAGCCTGCCCCGCAGACGCATTGCGATTCGGGGAACGCGAGGAGATGCTTTACGAAGCTCGGAACCGCATTGCGGCCAGACCTGACAAGTATGTGAATCATATATACGGGGAAAAGGAAGCCGGAGGCACAAGCGTCATGTATCTGTCTTCGGTGCCCTTCGAAAAGCTTGGCTTCCCCGATGTCGGCACAAAATCCTATCCTCGGCTCTCTGCATTCGCCCTGCATGCGGTTCCCCCGGCAGTCATCGCTTTGGGTGCGCTGTTGGGCGGCGCTTATGCATTCCTTAAACGGCGCGCTACGACGATCGCGACATCGTCAGGCGTTCAAGAACATTCGACAGAGTTCGAAACTCTGCCTCACAAGCTATTTACTCCATTCAACTGGTTGCTCCTTGCTCTTATGGCATTCGGCGCCATCTCGCTTCTTGCACGCTTTGTGCTGGGATTGGGAGGCAGCACCAATCTCTCTGACACCTATGCATGGGGGCTGTGGATCGTCTTTGACCTTGTCTGGATTGCAGTAGCCGCCGGAGCGTTCGCCACGGCGGGCTTGATTTATGTGTTCCAGCGGAAGGATCTGTACTCGATGGGCCGGTCGGCCGTCCTAATGGGATTGTTGAGCTATTCGTTCGTTACAGTAACCCTCATTGCAGATCTCGGCCTGCCTTGGCATTTTTACCAGCTCGGACTACAAGCGCCCGCACAATCAGCGATGTTTGAGGTGTCCTGGTGTGTCGGCTTATACGTCACAATTCTTCTACTCGAGTTTCTACCGGTCTCGTTTGAGTGGTGGGGACTACAGAAAGCAATTGACATCTGGAAGCGCTGGTCAGGAGCCTATGTTGCGTTTGCTGCAACGTTGTTTGTGTATCTCCTGTCGCGCAATCTGGTTTATACGGTCATAGCAGCCGCAGTTTTCTCAATTCTCGCGTGGGCCTTCAGAGGCGAAGGGAAAAAGCCTGAACCGATCATGCTGGCAATCGCCGCGGTAACGCTCTCCACGATGCATCAGAGTTCACTCGGTTCCCTCTTCCTGCTGATGCCCGATAAGCTCGGACCGCAATGGTGGTCACCGGTAATGCCCATTTCGTTTTTCCTTTCGTCGATCGCTGCGGGAACGGGACTGGTCGTTGTTGTTGAGATGTGGATCGCGAAAGCGTGGAATCGGCCGCTACGGATTGCGCAATTGGCGGCAATGGGAAAGATTGTTCTGTGGTCCTTGGCTGTTTATCTTGCATCCCGCCTCGGAGACATGATCGTTCGAGGTCAGTTGGGCTCCGCATTTTCTGGTAGATACAGTGGGCTTTTTGGAGCTGAGATCTTTTTCGGAGGCTTGCTCCCGCTGATCCTGCTTGGCTCGGCACGGCTGCGGTCAAATCCCTTAACGCTTTTTCTGGGTTCGCTACTCACGACTTTGGGAGTGGTTTTCAACCGAATCAACGTCGTGCTTCTAGCGATGAACCTTAAAGGTCCCATGCCACAGGTGGCCCCCGAAAGCTACCTGCCGACGATTTTCGAGTGGGGCATTTCCATCGGATTGATTGCTGCAACGATCTTTCTTTTTGGCTTAGGAGCGCGGCTCTTCCCTCTACTGCCAGTTGCACAGGCCACGCAGGGTGATTGATTCATGAATCAGCAGCAATGGCTGGCTACTCACCCATACCTTAAGCCCGTCGGCGAGCTGCATGCAGCCGTCGATGTGGCAGCGTCACAGCTATCTGTTCCGACGATTGCGATCCCACGGTTCGAAAACTATCTTCCTGACTACCAGGCCGGTGTTCCGCTGCTCCAGAGCGATACAGTTGACTTTGATTTCGCACCCGTGGGAAGCCTGCTCACTGCACTGACAGAAAACCTGAGGTCAGTTCACTTGCCAGGCAACTTGGCTGATGAGTGTCGTACCTTGGCGGCAAGTCTGCAGCGTGACGATTCGCTAGCACTGGTTCAATTGTCCGATGTAAATCTTATTTCTAAGCCGACTCAAGGGTTACTTCGTTTTTTGGGCTGGACGGTCCTTGAAATGTATCTGCGGCCAGCACTGGGTGCATTCGCCAAATGGCGCGATCAGGACTTTTGGTTCCGAGCCTATTGTCCTACTTGCGGATCGGTGCCAGCGATGGCGCAGTTGGTATCTATCGATGAAGGACGCGCACGCTACCTCTCGTGCGGCTGTTGTCGCACTCTCTGGCTTTATCACCGTCGGGGCTGTCCGTTCTGTGGAGAAGAAGACGATCACCGACTTGGGTCAATGTCTTTCGACCGGGAAAGTGGCATTCGCATCGACTACTGCTCAAATTGTGGAAGTTATCTCAAGACTTGCAGTGGCGAAGCGGCTGCAAGTTCGATGCTCTCGGATTGGAGCTCACTTCATCTCGACATCTTAGCAATCGACCATGGCTTGAAACGTTCGGCAGCGTCACTCTACAAAATCTAAATCCATCATTGGCGGTCAGCCTTCGCGGTGACAGTGTCATTGGTTTGTTGTCCACCTGTCGTTTGGGCTGCCGTAAGGAGAGTCCTTTTGAGTAGGCTATTGATCTTGCATAATTCCCAAAAGATAACGACAAGCAGAATTGCGATCACAAATAGCAACAGTTGGACGCTCATCATTAACTCCTCACAAAACTGAGATCCTCGAGAATGTCGAGCTTCGTGCTCATACAGAGTTGGTTCGAGGCAGCGATCACTTTAAGCCAGGTAGAGCGCTAGCATTGTTTGGGCCGAACGCGATCGCTTGTCCTTTCAGTAACGCCATACGCGGCATACGGAAAGACCCGCAACCCGACATTTTCAACTCGTGAAAGAGCGAAATGTGAGCGGCGAGCGGTCCTTTTTGTTAAGAATGTTACCTGAGTATGCGCCGAATTCAGCACTGATAGATGTAACAGCCATTGGCACCGTTGGTTCGGATGAGGTTTACGATGCCGAGTTGTCGCAGGTTCTGGGCCAATTTAAGTTTTCAGTAATACTTTAGCCGCATGTAGAGTTTTTCCCTTCCAGCAACAGAACCTCAGAATCTTGAGAACAGATCCCCTCCGCTGGCATTGAAAGGCCCGCTCCGGCGGAGTGTTTTCGGGTCTCGAACGTGCCGCGCACTAAAGTTGTTCGGGTGGAAACCGATAATTCCTAAGAAGATTGGCTCATGGCCTGTGCCTGAGCCGCGAGGGTGGTAGCCACTTATGGAGAACATATCTGTGCTTATCGTGGACGATTCGTCCGTGATGCGAAAGATTGTGGAGCGATCCCTGCGACAAGCAGGGATTGAAATCGGGCAGGTATACGAGGCGGGAAACGGGTTAGAGGCCCTCGCGGTCCTGAACGAACGAAAGGTCAACCTGGTTCTTTGCGACGTCAATATGCCGGGCATGGATGGTCTGGAATTCGTAAAGCAACTTCCGACTGTGGAAAAGGCGAAGGGAGTTCCCGTTGTGATGATCACGACGGAGGGCAGCGAGGGACATGTGGTGCAGGCCCTCTCGGCCGGTGCACGCGGGTACATCCGAAAGCCTTTCACGCCCGATCAGGTTAAAGAACACATCGTGCCAGTACTGGCGGGGAATCTATGAGTACATCGAAGACTGACACCGAGGCGGGGAATCGACGTGAATACTGGGCTCCCTTATTGGAAATGTCGGCACAAGAAGTGTTTGCCCTCATGTTGGGAGACAAACTGGAATCCACGACGGATCCTGTGGTTGTGGATTCGCTCGATGTAACCTCAATGGTTGGACTTGCCGGGTCGTTGTGCGGACTCTTGACATTACCTGCAGCAGCGAATGCGCGGCGCTGATGGCGACGAAAATAATCGGAGCGGAGGCGCCTGGCTCCAAGGGTCAGCTGGAAGACGCTGTGGGTGAGGTCTGCAACATGGTGGCGGGGAACTTCAAGAACAAGATTTCCGGCATTAGCGACGGTTGCAAACTATCGGTACCTACTGTGATCACGGGCAGTCTGAATGAGGATCTCCCCGAGATTGGGGACGACTGCAGGCAGCGGTTTTGAGGCCGGTGCCGACTCGGAGCGCTCCTGCTGCATCGCTGCGGCTTCGGTTTTAGGTTCGAGGAGGATAGTTAACCTGGAGATGAGTTCCTGGTCTTGCCTTTCTCCTTCTTTTCCTGTTTCCTCGATGCTCTTCAGCATTTGCCGGACGGCATCGACCATGGCCAATAGTGCGCTGGTGATCTCCGGGGTAAGAGCCAGCACGCCGTCGCGCAACCGCGCCAGGAGACTTTCTCCAGCGTGCGTGAGTGCTTCGAGGCGATTGAAGGCAAGAAATCCGGAGGTGCCCTTGATTGTGTGGATCGTGCGAAAGATGCTGGCAAGCGTCTCGTGATTGCCGGGTTCTCTTTCGAGCACCACCAGATCCTGATCAAGCCGATCGAGGTTTTCGTAGCTCTCGATTAAGAACTCTTTTATGATCGCGTCATCATCGCTCATTGGAAATCCTCAAGGCTCGTTATCTTCCGATCCGTGACGGCTTCGTCCGCTGGTGCCGGTCCCTCAATCTTTGCGCAGCCATTTCGCTCAATGCGGGAATAGGTGCTCTCGATTAACGAGCACTAATCTTGAACTGCAATGACATCTAACTAGTCGCAGTTCTTCGGCCAACTGCTACATGGGAACGAATTACCTTGGGGATCGTCGATTTGTGCGGTTGAGGGGGCTGCGACGCTAAGCTTTAAATATGACCGCTGCTAGTTCCCCGAGGCTGGTAACAATGAGGTCGGGGTTCGCCTCTGCAGGTTTGACGGCTCCAACACCTGGGCGTGCGGATGGGCGGTTGACCCACACGCTCGCGAGGCCCAACGCCTGCGCTGGAATGACGTCGTGGTAAATGCTCTGTCCGACGTGGAGCACGCGGTGTGCGGGTGCTTGAATCCGGCTGAGGGCCAGCTCGAATAGCTTGAGTGATGGCTTGTAAGCCTCCGCTTGTTGTGCGGTGATTACTTGATCAAATTCCACTTCAAGTTGGGGCCTTGTGGATTGGAACAGATCGTCGTCAATATTTGACAGGATTGCGAGGCGGAATTTCGTTTTCAGCTGATGCAGTGCGGCCACGGTGTCTGGCCAGGGCTTCCAGGTGGGAAGAGAATCACCGAGCGAGCGAACCTCTTTCGAAGTAGGAGTAAAGCTCAAGGCCGCGCCGAATTGCCGCACGACGGAGCTGAGGACTTCGGCATAAGTCTGATAGGGTGGCTGCTCCGCACGCTGCTCGAACTCGCCGTACATTGCAAGGATTTCAGGATCGGGAATGTTCTTGGAATGCGCCGTAAGAATGCGGCGAAGCCCGGGGAGCAGTCCAGCCTCCCAATTGATGAGGGTTCCATAGCAATCGAAGGTTAGGACCTCGAAGCGGCTGAAGTCGAACATGGAGACATTATTTCAGACGGCGAGAACACGTCACAAAAAGAAATCCCACCCTATTCCGAATCGGAGTAGG
>Ga0126371_10002451_pt1 | contig 15967 bp, 15 predicted proteins | sample PanSoiMetaPlot_4_FD_110145 | JGI IMG/M metagenome (GOLD analysis project Ga0126371, IMG submission 110145) | Tropical forest soil microbial communities from Panama - MetaG Plot_4 | ecosystem: Environmental > Terrestrial > Soil > Tropical forest > Bulk soil | place: Panama | collected 2016-02-17 | reverse complement strand
GCGCGACGTGGCGCCGGGCTCCAGATCGAGAGGGCGGCGGTCGATGGCGAGCGGCGCAAGGTCGAGGCGGACCTGAGACCGGTACACTATCTCGCGACGCTCATTGGCGCTCGCGATCAGGATGTCGCGCGCTGGTTCATTCTGGCAGTGGCGATTCGGCCGCGGTCTTGCCCGCCATGTCAGCGCGGAGGAGAGCTTAGGAGCCTCAGCGCAAGCCGCGAAACGAACTTAACCAACAAGGAGTGATCAGTTGCCGATGTTGAAATTGCCTTTCTGGCCGACTTTTATCAATATGCGATTGGGTCATATGTCCCGGGACAGAACAGATTTGGCTCTGCCTTGGTCCGGCATCGCGCCGAGCGCCGCCGGCCATGGCCGGAAAGGAGCATGCAGTCATGATGTCGGACGGAAACCACATGATCAACAGGGTGGAGATCGAGCACCTGCTGCGCGAACTCTATGCCGCCAGAGTACGCGGCGATCTTGAAGCGGTCTGTCGCATTTTCTCGAATGATGCCAAATTCCAGATCGCTGGCCCAAGCCATGCCACTCGGGTCTCCGTCTCCTCTGTTGGCATCAATCAGCTCCGTCCGCTGCTAGCCGTCATGACTAAGACATTCAAGTTGACCGAGCTCAGGATTCTCTCGATGATAATCGATGGGGCCAAGGCAGCGGTACACTGGCGGGCCAAGGTTTACTCGAGCATCACCGGCCAGCGGGTGCTGACGGAGCTTGTTGATGTCGTCGAGATTCGAGACGGCCGCATCGCCTCCTACACGGAATTCTTTGCGTCTCTTTGATAGACTTGTATTGTCGAGGCGATCGGTGCGCAGGAGCCTAGGGCGCAGTTTAGCAAGCCAACCAACTTCCACGCGCCTTGGATTTTTGATTGCGCATTGTCTCTATTCCCAGTTCGACAACTCAAGCTTTCCTCGAATGTCCCCGCGCCAATGATCCAATGCTTCTGATTTTAAATCGTCGGCTAATTTGATTTCGGTGCTAACTACCTTCTGAATGAAACTGCGTCGTCAGGTCACCCGACGGTAGCTGCTTCGTACACGCAATCACGACCGATAGGCCCGTTGGTAATGATGCACAATGAACTTCCGCACTCAATAGGCGTTCGTATACGCGGTCTTCGAAAACAGCGTCATGATCATTATTCGAAGATCAAACCAAAATGACCAGTTGTCTATATAGTAAAGATCATACTCTACTCGTCGTTGCATTTTCTCAAGCGTATCAGTCGCCCCGCGATATCCGTTGATCTGGGCCCATCCGGTAATCCCAGGTTTAACCACGTGTCGGCGCGAAAACGAAGAAATCTTTCCTTCAAACATCTTATTATGAGCCGTCGCATGCGGACGGGGACCAACGATCGACATTTCGCCACTCAAGACATTTATCAGTTGCGGAAGCTCATCGATATTCGTTCGCCGCAAAATCCCACCGACTCGAGTAATGCGTTCATCATTCCGCACAGCCTGTACGAAATTGTCGCCATCCTCAACCTTTGTCATCGTTCGGAACTTGAATACCTTGATGATTTCATTGTTGTAACCATGCCGCGTCTGGCGGAACAGCACAGGACCGCGAGAGTCAAATTTGACGGCAATTGCCACCAGAACCAAGAGCGGCGATAGCATCACCAGTGCACTCGACGCAATAACGACGTCAAATACACGCTTGGCGGTCCGCTCGATCAGGGACATTGGAGGTTGCCAAACTTGCATTGTTAGGGTGTCGCCAAACTCTACGATTCGTGCCGCAGCCAGAAACTCGGCGGCGTCTGCAAAGACTACATGCAATCCTATCGGCAACTCTGACAAAGACCCGACCAAGCTGGTGATTTGTCGGAAGTCGTCTTGCTTGGCCAGAATCAGAATGTCATCAGGTTTAAGGCTCCGACACGCCTCAATTAGTGTCCGAAGCTCTCTTTCCGCGCGAGCCGAATACCGATCAGCGTGGGATCGGTCCAACTGTCCGGGACACGGATATGAACCAACAGCACGAATGCCGGTAGCTTTCAGCCGGTTAGAAAGCCGAAGGCAATTGGCCGAGTCACCTATCAAAACTACGCGTCGCGCCTCCACCAGACCGGCTGCAAATGAGGACTGCAGTCGTGAATAGACGACTGCTCGTGCGCTTGACACCGCAATCAGGACCGCGATGAACTGAAAGACAAAAGTCGCACGGGAGTAGGGTTCAGCAAACTTGAGAAGAAACAACGCAGACAGCAAAAACGAAAAGGCCAGCGCAACAGCCGCGACACCGCTCCAAAGGAACACGTGCCGCGCTTGCGCTTGGATGTTCTTGTAGTACCCAAATCCGAGCGATATCAGTTCCACCATTGCCGCCAAGAAGAGGGCTGCGCCGACGTAGCGGTCGTCCAATGACGACATCGGCAGGGCCACTTGGTATAGTACACTCGCCGCGTATGCCGAACCTGCGACGACAAGAAATTCCTGAATCACCAGCCTTGAGATAACCATCGACAGCCGTTGGCGAACACACGGGGCTTGCACGGCTTCCCGGGGAAGAATCACGGAGGTCATCGTCGACCTATGGCTGAGCTTAAGTCTTTGTTGTTGCAGTGCCATTCCGATGAGATCCATGGACCAGTCAAAAGCAACGTTAATATCTTAACATTAACATTTCTGCAGTGCAAGCCAGTAACGGACCTAACGTTGCCTGTGGCTCGAAATCGCCTGGTCTGGCCGAGGACCGCGGGCGATGGCTTGCCCGATGGTTGGCATCGGAGCATCGGAATGAGGGCCGAAATATTTACTGACCAGCCATTTTTCACTGCTCGGCAGGATTCAAACCGAAAGCGCTGCACGGACGGGACCTGGCCACGTCTCTAGCGTGATGCCGTGCGTCGCAAAGACAGCCAAGGCGAGACGGTCCATGCCGAAGGCGACGCAGGCCGTGTGGGCGACGCCGCCTTCGGCGGTTTCAATGCCCCATGTCTCTCCAAAGTGTGCCTGGTGATAGTTAAAACTCATGCATGCTGTCGGATTTTCCGCGGAGTTGATCGGGATCAATAACTCAAATTTCAGCTCTTGCTCGATCTGACTGACTGCCATCATCTTGCCGGCGCGTCCGAAGAAAGGGTCGCTGGCGGCCGTTGTCTGGTGCGGCAGAGCCAACTGATTCGTCAATTCAATGGCTCGGATTTTCCAGCGTTCGCGAAAATCTACGACCTCATCAGGCGCTCCGATGCATACATACTCTCGCATGCGGAACGATTGGAATCGGCCCAATTCATGGGAGCTCTCGTGCCGGAAACAGTCGCACGTCACGTCAAACCGCAGGCCGCCTCTCCATACCGGGCCACGCGCAGCCACGATTGGATAGATCGGATAGCAGGCCGCTGGCGCGAGCACCAAATCGGTCGCCCTCAAGGCTCCGACCCAGTCCTTGCCGGCCCCGGCAGAGTCGACCACCGCACGTATCTCCGACTCTGTCCCGTGAAGGCAATTCACGCAACCAAGGAGGTGCGGAAAGCTCTTAAGATAGCCCGACCTTTCGACCTGCTCGCGGCTCATGACCGGCGGGAATTTGAAAATCTCGGCATCGGATGGTCGGTACCGAGAAATCAAGGCAGTCAAGCCGTCGATCACCTGTTCGAATAGGCCGGTCCGCGCATAGACGCCGCCGACGCCCATGGGGCGAAACAACGCGTGTGCGATCGAGTCGACGGGGTTATGCGTGACATAGTTCATATGACACCTTCTAACACTGTTCCTACGTGGGCCTTACACCGACTAAATCGCGCGCCGAACCGAAAGCTATGCCTGATCCCGGAGCAGCGCTGGAATTTCGGCGAGCATCGCCGCACTCGCGGTGTTGGCAAGGATGCGGTCGTTGTTGATCATGATTGAGGTGGACAGGATATCGCGCACATGACGGGACACGCTCAGATCGCCATCGTTTCGATAGCCCGCCAGTCCGCACGTTTGTAGTGCGCTCATTACTGTCGAGATGGCGAGTTCGGAGGCATTCACCTTGAGAAGGTTCAGCGAGGTCTGGAAATCCATTGTCTCGAATGCGTCGGGGCGGACAACGGCCGCTTCATATTGCGCAAGCGCCGACGCAACCATTCCTCTGAGCGCCCTCAACGTTGCTGTCGCCCGCGTTAGGTGCGTTGCACCAGGAGGCATTTGCCCGTTCGCATTTCGCGCCCCGCCCCTGACGAATCGTTTTGCCCGGTCGACTGCACCGGCTGCGACTCCGGTCCAAACGCTGCTCCACGTCAGATGAGCAACCGGCATCATGGTGTGGGCGTGTATGCGCTGATACGGCTCAGGCAGGACCTGGTTCGGCTCGCCGCGGGCCTTCAGGGCGTATCCGGAGCTGCAGGTGCCGCGCATGCCAAGCGCGTTCCAGTTCATGATGGGATCGAGCTGATAATCCTCCTTCGTGAAGGCAACTAGGACTTGATCCGAAGCCGCGGCGTCTGACGCTCGACGTGCGGTCGTAACAACCCCATCTGCCTCTGCGCCGTAAGAAATAACGGTCGCGCTCTTGGCGACCGTGATACCTGCTCCTGCGGTCTCCACAGCACAGACGCTGGAACGCAGATTCCCACCCCCTTGCCCTTCCGTAGTCGACGAGGCGAGGAGCAGTTGCTCCGCGCAAAGCCGGCGCAGCAGCCGTCGGTGCCACCCACTGTCAGAAGCATGCCGCACCAAAATTGTCACCATGATCTGGTGCATCGCGAAGACCATCGCGGTCGAAGCACAGGCGCGACCGAGCAAATAGCACAGGTCGGCAACGTCAGACACGCTGGCGGCTTCCCCGCCCAGCTCGATCGGGACCTGGATCCCGAGAAGCCGCTGGGCCTTTGCCACAGCATAAGCCTCGGCCGGAAATCTCGCCTCCTCGTCAACTTTACCAGCCGCCGCTGCGGCAGCCGACGCCATCAACTCCGCTCGCTGCGCCAAATCGGCCGAACAAACGGAATACTGCACCTTGCCGGCTTGTATGGTCATCATTGTCGCTGCACTCAGTTCGTGGCTGCGTGAGCAGCAGGGTTGCGTACGTCTTCCCGGAGATCTACAGACCAACCGCCAGCGAAGGCCTTCGCCACATGCGTGTTCACGAGCGGCCGTCGTTGACGCCAACACTGCACCCGCCTTATTTGCCGGCATCCCCCACCCCGGCACAGCAGTGCAGGATGTAAATAACACAGTGCGATCGCTGTATCAATAATTTACCTCGCGCGATTATCATTCGGTCACCTAATGCTATCCTTGTCGGCCTCGCTCCGGGGTCGGCGAAGCAAGCTCCCGGCCGCTCCTCCCGGCCGCGGGAAAGCAGATAAATACCGCATCTTATCAATGCGATAGGATAAGTTGCCGCCTGTCTCGAGCGCCGTCGCCAACGGGTCTTGCAAGGAACCTCCCTGTCTGTTTCGGCTCACGAGAACGTCCGCGTCGGGCAGTTGCCAATTCATAACATTGTATGTTAATACGTCTGGCCAGCGCAGCCCTGTGCATCAACGCACGAAGTCGGACACCGTCGAGATGCTCGATCATCGTATGAACTCGCCAATGGACAGGATTACCGCATTGGTGGATCGCCTGCTGGCCGAGCGCTCGCTCCGGTATCCCGCTTTCCCTGACGACGATCTTCGCTCTTTAGGTCTCAGTTCGCTGGACATGGTCAACCTGGTGCTTTCGGTTGAGTCCGAGTTCGACGTGAGTATTCCCGACGCAGACATCACTCCGGCGCGTTTTCGATCGATTGCGACCATCGCGACACTGGTTACCGCCTTGCTGTCTGTGTACGAAGTTACCTGAAGCCCCGCGACGCCGACAGTGAATCGTAGATGCCGCTCGATCGCCACGCTAAACGGCTTCTCGATATGATGACGGCCGGGAGAACCGATGTGTCGCAGCTCTCGCCCGATGCGATGCGTAAGGCGATGAGCAAACTAGCCGAAGTGGTCGACGCAAGGAATATCTTGATCGGCGCGAGTGAAGATCGCGAAATTCCGGGGCCTGCCGGAGGTATTCCTCTTCGCATCTATACGCCTGCAACGACCGTGGCCGGCACCTTGCCGGCGCTGATCTATTTCCATGGTGGCACGGGCGTCTTCTGCAGCATCGAAACGCACGACGGGCTCTGCCGTATTCTAGCGAATGAGAGCGGCTGTCGGGTGATCTCGGTCGGCTATCGCCTCGCTCCCGAACACAAGTTTCCGGCGGCGATCGATGACGCCTATGCGGCAACTGAGTGGATCTTCGGACACCGCGAAGGATTGGGCATTGACCCGGAACGTGTCGCGGTGGGCGGGGACTCTGCTGGCGCGACGCTGGCGGCCGTTGTCTGCCAGCAGGCTAAGGAGAGAGCGGGGCCCGATATCGCGCTGCAAGTCCTGCTCTGCCCGGTGACTGACCTCGCTTTGAACTCGTTATCGCGTCGTGCGTTCGCAAAGGGCTATTTCTTTGAGATGGCGATATTCGACTGGGCGCTCGGACATTATCTCAGCGCGGTTGCGGACATATCGGACCCGCGGCTGTCGCCGCTGCGCGCGATCGATCTTCGCGACCTGCCGCCCACCCATATCCATACAGCCGAGTTCGACCCGTTCCGAGACGACGGCAAAGCTTACGCCGACGCACTCGAACGCGCCCACGTGCCGGTCACGTTAACCTGTCACCAAGGCCTAATCCATCATTTTTATTGCATGGCCGGCGCGATCCCCTATGCGCGAGTTGCGGTTAGGGGTATCGGAAATTCCGTCAAGGCAGCGCTCTCTTGTGCACCGGGCGCACTAAAAACAGCCAAGCTCCGATAAGTCTACCAGAGGCGTGACGCACTTATGCGGATGGCCGAAAAAAGACAGGAACTGCCCAGGGCGGACAAAACAATAAGAGTCGTGGGTTCAGCGATAAAGTGCGCTCTCCCTACTACGCGGTGCGGCCCAGCTGCTCTCAGTAAGGTTGCCGCGCGGCCTATTGCATTCGAGGCTTCAAGTCGGATCGGCCTAGGACGCAACCCGAGGCGGAGGCCGTTATGAATCCTTTGCATTGGAGGCGTGAATATCAGGTAGCCTGCATTGTGTTCTGCATAGTTGGAGGAATGGCCGGGTTATTCTTTGCATGGACCGAATCTCCGGTCCGCACGATGGCTAACTACACAATGGGGACCAATCCCTCACTGATGTTCTTCCTTTGGCTCTTGTACCCATCCCGATATTGGCAATGGCCGCTCTTCGGAATCGCCTCTGTGGGATTGACGTTCTACGCTGTGATGCTGGTCACAGTTCAGTCAAAATAACTACACCCGAGCATTGCGCGCGCCGGGTGCTGTGTTGGGTGATGCCACCGAATGCGTTCATCCGGCCGGAGCGTCGCGCCGCCACGACTGAACAGCGAAGCGGCCGCCACAACGGTTGCCAACGTGGCAGCAGGGCTTCCCTTCAATTAAGGAGGACCATTGCTTTGATCAGTCTCGGACAGACGATCGAAACGGGCGGTCGACGGGCTCGCTTTGGGGCCCAAGGCGGGAGCACTCTTCACACGAATTGTCGACACGCGATGAGTAAGGACGGACGGGCATTTTCAGATTTCTGACGGGGTAAATATGGTTGTGCGAGCTGGGCGCGAGTTTCTGGCCATCCCAGGACCTACCACCTTGCCGGACGAGGTGCTGCGCGCGATGCACCGCCCGGCTATAGACATCTATGCGGGCCCACTTTTGGCCCTCACCGATAGTTTGTTGGCCGACATGAGTCGACTGTTCCGAACCGCGGGACGCACGTATATCTATATTGCCAACGGCCATGGCGCCTGGGAGGCGGCCCTCACCAACGTCCTCTCCAGGGGCGACAAAGTCCTGGTGCTCGAAAGTGGGCGGTTTGCGGTGGGTTGGGGCAATGCCGCGGCATTTCTCGGGGCCGAGGTGGAAGTCCTCAAAGGAGAGTGGGATCGGGCGGTACATCCGGCCAAAGTTGAGGCGCGGCTGAGAGAGGACAAAGCGGGGGAGATCAAGGCGATCCTGGTGGCGCATATCGACACCTCGTCGGGAGTCGTGAACGATATTGAGGCGATCGGCAAGGTTATTAGGGCTGCCGGCCACGATGCATTGTTCATGGTCGACGCCGTCGCGTCACTCGGATGCGTGCCGTTCGAAATGGACGCATGGGGCGTGGACGTCGCCATGTCGGGATCGCAGAAAGGCCTGATGTCGCCGCCCGGACTTGGCTTCGTGGCCGTCAATGGCCGTGCCCGCGTGGCGCACAAGCGCGCCGGATTGCGAACGCCCTATTGGGACTGGACGGCAAGGGACGGCCGAGTGCACTATCAGAAATATGCAGGCACTCCGCCGGAGCATCTGCTTTTTGCGTTGCGCGCCGCGCTCGATATGATCTTTGCGGAGGGACTCAACGAAGTATTCCGACGCCACCGCTTGCTGGCAGAGGCGGTGCGTCGGGCGGTGGCCGTGTGGGCGGAGGGAAAGGCGTTCGATTTCAACATCACCGCACCAAGCGAGCGCTCGGATACGGTGACAACGATTCTGATGGCCGACGGATGCGATCCCCGTCCGCTGCGGGATTATTGCAACACTAAATGCGGGGTCGTTCTAGGGGAAGGGTTTGGCGAGATGGCCGGTAAGGCGTTCCGAATCGCCCATATGGGGCACGTCAACGCGCCCATGGTCCTCGGTACGCTGGGTGTGGTCGAAATGGGCCTGAAAGCGCTCGGCATCCCGCATCCCAGTCACGGCATGCGGGCGGCGATCGACTGGCTGGGGAAAAGCGTACACCCTTAGCAGGAGCCGATCTGTTCCAACGATCGTACAAGCACAACACCCTCCGTTGTAGCCACAAAGGGACAACAAGAGCGGCACGTTCATTTTGGTAATTATCTCGGCCTGGCACTGGCAGCCCATCGATTTGATCCGGATCGAGTGAACTGCGACAGTGGTCTTGATCGAACGAGCCGACGTCCTGTTCGTTTGGCCCTGCTCCGCGGCGCCTCGTTCCCCGTGCTCGACCGCACTCCCATCCGCGACACCCGCCCAAGGTGTGAGATGCGGACGAGCTCGTTATCGGGCTAACCCAGCAGAGCCAGCCTGCCAGCCTGTCGGCTTCCCCCGCAGGCTGCTCAGATATTCGCGCATATCAGCCGCATATCTCTGCTCCCAGCCATCGCCTAGAAGGTGCGTTAAATCGCCACCAAAGGCCCGATTGGGGTAAGTTCGGATCTTGTTGAAGTCAGTAAATCCCTCAAAATCACAATGCCCTGCCTCCATGACCGATCTAATCCTGGATTCCAAGTCCGCTAATGCTCCGTTCGAAGCGAGCATGCTTTCAAGCTGAGGAGGCATCGGTGGCCATACAATATCGATTCGAAACCCATAATTTTTACCCAAATCGCACACCCTGCTCAGGGCTTCCGCATTCATGGCAGACGGCGTCAGGTTTCGGCTATCGCCGAAGAGTTGATCTTCAACCACTTCGGCACGTACTGCGAATTCGACTGGCGCGTCGGCGTTCGCGCTGAGGGAACCGGCTTCGATGCGGGGTGCGAGGCGCCACTGGATGAGAAACGAAAAAAACGGCTCCACAAGGCGTTCGCGCACATCTAGGATAGCCGGCAGCCAGTCGCGCTGCTCAATCCCAGGAACATACGTGCGTAAGAAATCGCGTTCATTCGGCTGTCTGAATGTATGCCAGAGATTGTAACGCGAAACTCTCGTGTCATTCTCGCGGTGATAATTGGCAGGTGCCAGCGCGACGACCACATGTTCCGGACTGGCATGTGTGCCTAAATATCTATGCAAAAAGAACAGCGAGCCCACCAATCCGGTGTCCGCAAAGGCACTAAGGTTGGCGACTTCTCCAGGGGCCCCCAGCGAAAACCTGACCGTCGAGATCCGTGTGATACTGTCGCCAAAGAGCAAGACTCGATATTCGGTCGGGTCTTTTAATACTGCAAGGGCGAGTTCGTCGGATCGATTGCGCAACATCGGTACGTCAGACAAACTGAATGCAAGCCCCTGCACGGCAAGCGCCAATATCAGCGCGGTGCCTGGGAGCTGCAATAATAGAAACCGTTTCCAGGACGTTTTCATCATGCTTCAGAAGGTAAAGTAGAGAAAAGTTCTTGGTTCGCCGATCAGGGCCATGATGAGCCAGATCATGGCGGCCGTGGCGTAGGCACTCCGCCACGATGGCACCAGGCTCTCCGGGGCAGCAGCAAGCGGCGGAAGCGTCCCTGCCAGACATGCCAGAAGGGCAGTCCAGAACAGGTAGATTGCTGAGTTTCTCACCCCGTCAAAAAGAGTGAAGGTATGGATCGGAAGGTCGAAGGGTAGGCTATACGCCAGCCAGGCCGGAACGCTCAGCAATGGTTCCGAAGGTATGAACATCTGGTGGAGAATGTAATGTGCCTGTGCGAGATCATTCGAGCGGAAATAGACCGTCCCGATCACCACCGTGAGCATTGTCAGTGTCCACCCCAGTAGCGCGGGGAGCCTTGGGAGTTGCGCGGTGACCCAGGCCTGGTTGACGACAAGCCCGACACCGTGAATCAGTCCGAAACAAACGAATGTCCAGGCGGCGCCGTGCCACAGGCCGGATAGAAAGAAGGTTATCAGGATGGGCAGCGCCGCAGTATAGGCAAACTCTACGCCCGGGTGCGGGCGTTCCCGGAAGAATTCCGATCGGCGCAACCGGCGCCGAAACCTGAGCCACAGCGGCATGTAGACGTACATGGTAAAAAAGCGTGTCATCGTAATATGCCAGCGCTTCCAGTACTCTGTCATGGAGGTGGCAGTATAGGGAACAAGAAAGTTGTTGGGGAGCTTGAAACCGAACATGAGTCCGAGGCCGACTGCCATTTCCGAATAGCCGGAAAAATCGAAGAAAATTTGCAGCATATAGGCGATGGAGGCGGCCCACGCTTCCGGCATCATAAGAGACCGGCCGGGCATGAAGGCTAGATCAACAAAGCTGGCGATATTATCTGCCAAGCAGACTTTCTTGAACAATCCAAACACGAATATCCCGATGCCGGGAGCAAATGATTCAAGTCCTGAATGCTGGCCATCCCGAAGGGCCGCCACCTGCTTACCCATTTCCCGGTGAAGCACGATGGGGCCGGCAATGAGTTGTGGAAAGAACAGCACGAAAAGCGCATAATTGAGAAAAGGTGGGAACTTCTCCTGCTTGTTCTTTACATCGACCAGCATTGCGATCTGCTGAAACGTATGAAACGATATTCCGAGGGGAACGACGAGAGTGGTCAGATAGAATCTCACGCCGATAAGGTCGCCAACGTTTTCCAAAAAGAAATTGCGGTATTTGAAATAGCCCAGCAGGCCGAGATTGAAGATCAGAGCCAGCGGCAAAAGCACACGGCGAGGGGCCGTCTCGATTTGGTGCCCTACCACATAATTGACGCCTATTTGAACGAACAGAAGGCCCAGGAACAGCACACTCCAGTATGCATAGAAGACCATCGAGAGGCCAAGCAGGGTCCATACGGCCACGATGCCGCCCGCATAGGTACGGATGACGTAGAAAATAAGCAAGCTTGCAGGGAGAAAGCCGGCAAGGAACAGTGGATCACTAAAGACCATTGATTCACACGACCACTTGGTGGCCGTTCCCAACGCGGGCGTTGGCGAACCATTCGACGCGCGAATGATCGCATCTTCACATGACATATGATAAATAACATTATCTTGGCCACATCACAAAGCCTTTTTTACCTCTGGATTGGCATTGACCTGATTTCACGGGGCTGAAAGAGGTACCCAAGCTTGGCGGCTCCCCATCGCGGTTCGGCGCTTATCACTGTGTCATCATTCACATGCCTCATGATCGGCACGACGCACGGGGTCCGGGCGCCTGCTTCACGGCAAGCGCGGAAGTTTCGTTGTCCCCACCTTTTCGTTGTCGCCACCCTTCCTCCTGCGGCAAGGGCCGGGCGCAAAAGCAGGCGTTCCGGCCTGCCCCGCAACAAAGGATTAACGTTAGCGAAATCAAGCACCAGGCAAGGTTGGTTGATACCATTTGCTGATTGGGGCGTGATCGATTTTCGCGTCAATCCAACTACTCTCGTGGTGGGGGAGATTATTATCTTATACAATTTTAAATAGGTGGAAGTGGTTTGACTGCCCCTGGATTACAGGAAACACCCGCCAGCGACGTCCGCGCCGGACAGTCACTCTGCCGCACCTTGCCAACGGCCAAGCGCGCCGGGGCTTGGCGGCCATGGAAAAGGAGCGGGATGAGCGGCAAGATGTTAAGTTAACATTGATTGAGGCCGCGATGTTCGCTAATGTTAATTTCTTGGCGGTCATCCGGGCAGCATCGCCGGCGCGGAAGCTCGTGTCGCTCCCGGCTGGGCTCGCAGCACAATCGCGGAAGGGGCGCTGCCGGTCGGGAGTTGCCGTGCGCGCAAGCAGAACGAGCGTTTCCGCACGAACGGGCGTCAGTACCGGGCTATACCGCATCCAACGCCATCCCTGGAGGAACCATGACCGTCTTGGTTGACCGATACCCTTGCGCCGGCGCGGTCTTCCCTCGGTCGACTCCGGCCATTTCGCGCGAAGTAGCTCACGATGACCAATCGCGACATATCGATATCGGACTCATTAACAACATGCCGGACGCCGCCATGGAAACCACTGTGCGGCAGTTCGCGGCATTGCTCGGATCGGCGGACACCAGGGCGGTCATTCATTTGAAACTGTTCTCGATGCCGGGAGTACCGTCGAGCGACTGGCGGCGCGGGCACCTAAGTACTTTTTATTCCGATTTCGACGATCTTTGGGACACCCACCTCGATGGATTGATCGTGACCGGCACTGAGCCGCGCGCCGCCGACCTCACCGCTGAGCCTTATTGGACATGCCTCTCGAAAATCGTCGAGTGGGCAGAAGAGACCACGATGGCAACGGTGTGGTCATGCTTGGCAGCCCATGCCGCCGTCTTGCACCTCGACGCGATCAAGCGGTCACCGCTCAACGAAAAATGCTTCGGCCTGTTTGAACACGTCACCATGTCGGACCACTGGTTGATTCAGGATCAATCTTCACCGATTTTGACCCCGCATTCTCGCTGGAACGAAATACCTGAGGACGCGCTCGTTTCCTCGGGCTACCGGGTTCTCAGCAAATCAATCGCTGCGGGCGTCGATATGTTCGTAAAGGAACGAAAAAGCCTGTTTCTCTTTTTCCAGGGTCACCCGGAGTATGACGCCGACACCATGCTTCGTGAGTATCGCCGGGATGTGGGACGGTTTTTGAGAGGCGAACGCCAAACCTACCCGCAGATGCCGAGGCAGTACTTCGACCAGGCAACCACGAATACGTTGAATGCATTCCGCGAACGCGCGCTAGTTGACCGTCGAGAGGAACTGCTTTCCGCATTTCCGACCGAACACCTATCTAACAGCCTACCTCACGCCTGGCATTCGCAGGCGTTATGCACATATCGCAACTGGTTGGACTACATCGTGAAACGGAAGGCGTCAAAGACGCACCCGCGCCGTCCGCTCCGACGCGTCGGTTAAGGCGTCCACTGATGCGTTGCGTTCGGGGCCAAAGTTGTCGCGATTGCCTTCGACCAGTGCCTCCTCCCTAGCCTACTTTCCGACGTAGCCTGAGAGGGAGGGTAGGCAGGGGAGGCTTTCAGCGCCTAATAGGAGAAAAGCTTCACTGGGCCTGCGCCATGCCCCCTACAGCGACATCCGGCCCGCCCGGATGCGCTCGTAAAGCCGCTGGTCCAAGGCAACGTAAGCGTTGCGTTTCGCGTCATTGACATACAACTGATCCGGGCAGGTACTCGGATCATAGCCGTCCTGGCCGCCCCCGCGTTTCAAAGGCTTAAAGGTCGCCGTGAGGTCGATCTCCTCTCGTAGGCGCAGCAGAACAGGATGCGCATATCGGGGTAGGTGCCGTGCGAGATGGTCGCGGAATGCGGAAAGATCGATCGCGCTGCGGCATACAATTTCTGCCATGCCGGCGCGTCCTTCAGCTCCCGGGATGGCCACGCCATACACATTCGCGTCGATAATGCCGGGAAACGCCGTGATGGTGGCGGCCACTTCGGAAGTGGCGACATTCTCACCCTTCCAGCGAAAGGTGTCTCCAATGCGATCGACGAAGTAGTAGAAGTTGCCCGCGTCCCGCCGCATGAGATCACCGGTACGAAACCAGGCGTCGCCGCGCTCGAACACGTCGCGTAGAATTTTTTTTCCGGTTGCCGCGTCCTCCGTGTAGCCGTCGAAACGGGCGCCAGCATCGCTAGAAATCCTGCCAATTGCCTCGCCGGTCTCGTTTACGGCGCAACGCACGCAGAAGCCGTTCTCGTCGCGCACCGGCGCGTTGCGTCCGACGTCAAATTGTATCAGCGCGAGCTGGGAACGATGCGCGATGAACGGCGGAATGCGGCCGATGGCGCCCGGGCGGCCTTCGACGTTGAACAGGGCGACATTGGCTTCGGTCGCTGCGTAGAACTCAAGTATTTGCGGGATGCAGAATCGTTGCGTAAATGCCTCCCAGATATCGCCACGCAACCCATTGCCGCAGCACAGTCGCAGCCGGTGCAGCGTCTCGCGAGGATGGCGCGGCGCATGCAGGAGATAACGGCATAGTTCGCCGATATATTGGAACAATGTGCAGTCGTAACGCGCAATGTCGTCCCAGAACCGGCTAGCGGAGAACTTCTCTCGGATCATAACCGACCCGCCGCTGACCAACACTGCGCCCGTCGCAACAGCTCCGCCGACGCTGTGATACATCGGGAGGCAATTGTACATGCGATCGTTTGGTTGCGTCTCCATCATGCCGGCGAACCAATGGGTCCACATCATGAGCCTGTAGTGGCTGATCTTTGCGGCCTTCGGCAGCCCCGTGGTTCCCGAAGTGTAGACGTAAAGCGCCCGATCCTCGACGCTCAGTGCGACCCGTTCATCCCCAGCAAGCGCGTCGTCCGGACCGTCTGCGATTACGGCTGCGATGTCGCGGTCAGGCGAGGCGGCGGTGCCGTGCAGCCAAATTGTTGCGCGCGTCGTGAGATTGGGACGCACGCGTTCAAACGTTTCGACAAGATCCGACGCCACAATGATGTGCTTGGGGTCTACAATGTCGATGCAATGGGCGAGTGACGCCCCCACAAGATTGGTGTTGAGAAGCGCGACCACCCCGCCCACGCGGTTTATGCCGAGCCACACCGCCATGTATTCCGGCCTGTTCGCCATCAACAAGCAGACGGTGTCACCCTTTTGAAGGCGCTGGGCCAGCGCCCAGCGGGCGTAGCGGTTCGCTCTCCGCGTCAGTGCGCGAAAGGTCAAGCTTTCGCCGTCTGAAAGTAAGGCCGGGACATCGCCGAATCGCTGGGCAAGTTCCTCGACCACGACCGGAAAGACGCGCCAAGGAGCCTTCGCGATCGGCGCCGTGAGTTGCAGCGCCCGCAGCCACGCACTCGAGACTTTCTTGTCAGCAATTGCCCTGTCGACCAATGCTTTGTCGACAAGCGGTGGCCTTGCGGCCGGATCGAGACGACTTGCGATCATTGTTTTCAACAATAGGTTGCATTACGAATGGGTTGCTTCATGGCTTATAACATATTATTGATAACTTACCATTCGATTCAAGTCCGATGCGGAGGCTTGGATAAACCTCGTAATTTTCACAATTAGGTAAGGACCTACCAACAGGGTGACTTACTTCTACGTGTTAACAATGCCGCTTGCGCGGTCGGTCGTGCTCAAGCGAGCGGATCATTAGCAGGAGATGCTATGAGAAGCGAGACCATCGCGGTTCACAGCGGTTACGAGGACGACCCTACTACCCATGCGGTCGCGGTTCCGATCTACCAGACCGTTGCGTACGCCTTTGATTCCGCCGAACACGGCGCCGCCTTGTTCAACCTCGAGATTGACGGGTTCCGCTACAGTCGGATCAGCAATCCGACGGTCGAAGTTCTCGAGCGTCGCGTCGC
>Ga0126371_10002450_pt1 | contig 15980 bp, 14 predicted proteins | sample PanSoiMetaPlot_4_FD_110145 | JGI IMG/M metagenome (GOLD analysis project Ga0126371, IMG submission 110145) | Tropical forest soil microbial communities from Panama - MetaG Plot_4 | ecosystem: Environmental > Terrestrial > Soil > Tropical forest > Bulk soil | place: Panama | collected 2016-02-17 | reverse complement strand
ATGAATAATGACAAGCTTTGGATGACTGACGGCAAGAACCTGAAGACGGTGTGGTTCGATTTCCCGACCAAAGGCGGGGGATGCCGGCGCGGGCATATCGATTCTCAAGACCGGTTGTGGTGCGGCGGCTTCAATCGCGATTCGGTCGCGATGCTCGACTCAAAGACCCAGAAGATCACCGAATGGAAATCGCCTACCGAATGGACCCGTCCCTACGACGCCCAGTTCGATGACAGAACGTATGTCTGGGCCGCCGGGATGGATAGCGACATGGCTGTGCGGCTGAACCCGCAAACCGGCGAATTTACCGAATATCTACTGCCGCACGAGACCAACGTCCGGAACGTGGCCGTGCAGAAGTCCGGCGCCCTCTCGAGCCTTTGGCTCGGCGACCAGCACGGCGGCACTATTGTGCGCGTCGAACCGCTGACGCCTTAGCTGGTTTGCGCGACGATCGCCGTGTGATAGTAGGCGGGTTCGTTGCCGGCCTTCCACTTGATGTTACAGCCCAAGCTCGGCCGCTGTTCCGCGCTCACCGGACGGCCCGCTAGCACTGCGTCGATCGCTGTCCGTAGATCCGCCCCTGTCACCGGCTTGCCGTTGCTCGGCCGGCTGTCGTCCAACTGGCCCCGGTACGCCAGCTTCCGCGAAGCGTCAAAGACGAAGAAATCCGGCGTACATGCGGCGTTGTAGCTCTTGGCGACCGCCTGCGATTCATCGTAGAGCACCGGGAAATGCAGCCCCCATTCGGAGGCCATCTGCTTGAGGCCTTCCGGCGAATCGTCGGCGGCCACTGCCGGGTCATTGGAACTGATCGCCACGATTCCGATATCTTTCGCCTCGTAATCGTTTCCGAGGCGCGCGAGCTCAGCTTTGACATGCTTCACAAACGGGCAATGATGACAGATGAACATTACCAGCAGGGCTTTCTTGTTCTGAAAAGCAGCGAGCGACACGGTACGGCCCGTCACAACATCGGGCAGTGAAAAGTCCGGGGCCTTGGTGCCTAAATCGAGCATCGTAGAAGCGGTGGCCGGCATGAAATATTCTCCTCCAATTTTTTATTTGATCACAACCGCATTGGGCGGCGAAGCTATGCCGCCCTGAACTGGAAGCGGCGCGGACACCAGCATGAATTCATAGCGCCGGTCACGCGCGCAGTCTTCCGCCAATGGCGCCAGCACGAACAGTTCGCCGAGCGGCAAGCCCAGCAGTGGCAGCGCCCGGTAGTGCAGTAGTCCTTCATCACCCAGCTGCATGGGCAGCGGCTCGACGCCCGGAGAATCCGTCGCGATGGCGGCCACGCGGTTATCCCAAAGCCAGGAGACCAACTCACGGCTGGGGTCGACGCCGATCGACTTCAGTTTCTCGAACGGCACCATGGCCTGCTTTTGCTCCGGCGTGCAACGCTCGTAAGCCTCCATCCAGCCCGTCCGCACCAGCAGGACGCTGCCGGGTTTGAGCGTGGTGCCTTGCACCGCAAGCGCTTCCTTCAATTCGTCCACCGTGTAGGCGTCTCTCTCGAGCGGATTCACCGCCCGTCCCTTTGCCGTGCGAAAACCGTAGGCGTCAATCAGCACGCCGCGGCCGACAAAGCGATCGGCCCAGTGATGAATGCTCAGCCGCGCATTGGCCTGGTTGCGGATCTCTTCTACCTTGACGCCGTTGTAGAAGGCTCCGTGCCGCCCGTGCCCTACATGCGCCAGACCGTCCCATTGGCTGCTTTCCTGCGTGTTGAATTGCACAATATCGTCGTGCGCCATGGGCCCGAGAGGGATCACCTCGTGTTTCATGGCGGCCCGGCCGAATAGAGGCGGCGTCAGATGTCCGATCTTGGTGTCCAGCCGGAACACCTTCCCGGACTGCACCAGCCGCGCGGCCTCTACCACCCCGTCGGGAGTGAGGAAGTTGAGGCAGCCGAGCGCCTCATCTTCGAAGACGCCCCATGACGATTCCGGGGGCGCGTCTTTCCGCACGGGCAGTTGGTCGAACTTCGGGATGGAGGCCAGATCAAGTTTTTTCATGGAAGGAGCCAGTATACAATGACCACCATGGCACGCAGCCGCCGATCCTTTTTGCAAGCCGCCGCCGCGGCCGGTTTCGCGCAACGCATTCAGGCACAAAATGCCGCCTCCAAGACCGTGGACACGCCCGTCCTAAACATTGCCTACAGCGAAAGCGGTCCCGCGCAGGGCTTTCCGATTATTCTGCTTCACGGTTTCCCTGATGACGCACACGCCTACGACGACGTGGCGCCTCCTCTTGCCAAAGCCGGGCACCGCGTCCTGGTGCCGTATTTACGCGGCTATGGTCCGACGCGGTTCCGAGACGCCAGCACCCCGCGCATGGCCGAACAAGCGGCGATCGGCCAGGATGTGCTCGATTTCGCCGACGCGCTGCGGCTTCCGCGTTTCGCCGTGGCCGGCTACGACTGGGGCGGGCGTGCCGCCGCCATCGCTGCCGCGCTTCACCCCGACCGGGTGCGGGCTCTCGTTCTCATGAGCGGCTATTCGATCCAGAATACGGTCGGGCCGTTTCCGCCGGGTGCTCCCGAGGCGGAATCGCGGCTCTGGTATCAGTGGTATTTCAATACCGAGCGCGGCCGTGAAGGACTCGCCACCAACCGGCGCCCGCTGTGCAAGCTGCTATGGCATCAGTGGTCCCCCAGTTGGCGCTTCACCGACGAAACCTACGATCGCACCGCGCCCGCTTTCGATAATCCCGATTTTGTCGACGTGGTGATTCACTCCTACCGCCACCGGGTCGGCAACGCGCCGGGAGAAGAACGCTTCAAGGCGGTCGAAGGTCAGTTGTCGAAGCGTCCGAAGATCGAGGTCCCGACGACTTTGCTTTACGGAGGAGACGATGTGCTCGGCCAGAGGTCCGCGGAGGTCACGCCCGCCGAGCGCCAGTTGTTCCCGGCGCTGAAGGCGCGACGGGTCGTCCCGGGAGTAGGTCACTTCCTCCCACGCGAGAACCCGGAGGCGCTCTCCACCGCGCTAATGGAATTACTGGCGTAGCGCCGCGGTTAAGGGCGTAGTGTTGCGATCACGCCCGCATGGTCGGATGCGTTCGGCGGCGTCGCGCCGGTCGGCGCCAGCATTAATTCCGATCCGTCGACCTGCATGCCTTTCTCAAAGAACAGATCAATCCGCTCCAACGGTCCGGCAGGCGCGACGAAGGGCGGCGGCGGAAACAGGTCTTCCAGGTAATACGGCCACGTCAGTCCGGGTTCCGACGGTCCGTGGGTCTGCGGCCAGACTTCCGGATACCCGGCGGCTTGGATCAGACCCGCTGTCGGCGTCGCGTCGACAAAATGACCACCATTGGCGTCGGAGTTGAAATCTCCGCAAATCACCACCGGAATCTGCGTGTTGCGCAACGCCTGGAGCAGCTCCTGAGCCTGTGCCACCTGCGCCTCGGTGGCTGCGGCAACACCCGGGATGGAACTCGTGAGGTGAGTTGTGATCAGACGGAAATGCCGGTTCGCGGTGTGGACGTCCGCCGCAATCCAGCCGGCGGAAATCGGAAGGCCGGCGAAGTTGAACACCGTATCGAACAGGTGAGTGTGGATGTCGGAGAAATGCAGTTCCGGCGGTCCGAGGCCGGAGCGGACGAGGAGCGCGTTGCGGTCGGTGAACCGGACCGAGGCCACGTGGTTGCCGGGCAGAGACAGGTCATTTACGTTGTTGACCGCGACGATTTGATAGGGCACGCCCTGGCTGCCGAGCGCGTCGAGGAGAAAGTCAAGCTGGTCATAAACGACTGCCTCCGGCGCGGGCGAGGTCAGGTCAATCTCCCAGCGCGTCGCTTCCTGCAAGGCGATGAGATCGGGTTTTGACGCTGCAATTTTTGATGCCAGAGCTCGCGCCCGCAGTTCAATATTGCTAGCCTGCAGTTCCTGAGCGGTGAGGTCGATCGCATCTGCGACGGAAAATCCGGGAACCAGGTTGAGGGCCGCGGCCACGATGTAACTCTGATCCGTGCCGGCATCCATGTTCTGCGTCAGTATCGTGACGGCGCTGGCTCGGTCCGCGGCCGTGACCGATCCCGCGCAAAGCAAGGAGAGTATGCCGACGACGATCAGCCGGTTTCGCATAAGACCTCCTGAAGATCCACAGGCGGCAAAGACCGCCGGCGTTACCAGAGCTCTTTCGATGCTAAGGCCGCGCCCTCGGAGAGCGCTTTGAGTTTCGCCCAGGCGATTTGCGGGTGCACTCGAGCGCCCATGCCGCAATCGGTCCCGCCGATCACGTTCTCGCGGCCGACCAGGCCCGCGAAGCGAACGATCCGCTCGGCCACCAACTCCGGATGCTCCACCACGTTGCTCGCGTGGCTGACTACCCCCGGTATGAGAATCTTGCCGGACGGCAGCTTCACGTCTTTCCAGATTTTCCACTCGTGCTCGTGGCGCGGGTTAGCGGCTTCCACCGAGTACGCGCCGGCCTTCACTTTGAGCATCAGGTCGACTACGTGCTTCAGCGGCAGGTCGTGCGTGTGAGGGCCGTGCCAGCTGCCCCAGCAGATGTGATATCGCACGCGATCTTCGGGAAGGCCGGTCAGCGCGTGATTCAACGCTTCCACCGTCTCGGCGGCGATCTTGCGGTACTCGTCGATGGCCGGCAGCGGCACGATCATGTCGTATGTATCGGGCAGCGCAGGATCGTCGATCTGCAGGATGAACCCGGCATCGACGATTGCCTTGTACTCGTGCTTGATCGCGTCGGCCAGCGCGAACAGGTATTCCTTCTCCGTCTTGTAATATTCGTTGTAGAAGAAGTGGTGCAGCCAGCCGGGAGCCAGCACGCACATGAACGTCTCTTCCGCCTTCACGTTAGCTTCGGCCAGCGCGGCCTTGAAGAATTCCAGATCGCGCTTCACTTCTTCGTGCCCGATGTATTTAACCGGTCCGTTACAGATGGCGCGCTCCGAAGGCGCCGGCATGAACTGCAGATCCTTGTAAAACTCGGCGAACTCGATCCGCTCGTTGGTTTCGAGCGCCATGAACGGCGCTTCGCCGGGCTTCAATTTGCGTGTGGCGAGGCCGCTGAGGCGTCGGCCGTAATAGGTGACTCCGCCGAAACCGATCTTGCCGAGTTCGCCGTCGCTGATGATATCGATGCCGGCAGCGGCCTGCTTCCGCGCCACGTCCACGATGCCGCTCCGAACTAGCGGCATCAGCCTGTTCATGTCCAGAGAATGCCCGGCGATGATGCCGCGGGTTATCTCGTTCAGCTCGCGCGGGCCGTCGAGCCGGCCCGCATGGGTCGTGAGAATCCGGTGCGTGCTGCGCTTCACTATGGATTCACTCCGGGCTTGATGTGTCCTTCGAACAGGTCCTTGTTATTCTCCTCGCAGGAGTATTCCATGATGTGCCAGTCCGGCCGTAGCGTCCACGTGCGTATGCTGTCCCAGGGCCGGGTGTAGGTCTTGGGATCGTCAATCGTCAGCACGTAGTCGATGTGGCCCAGATCGCGGCGCTTGTACTTTTCGATTGTATGCAGCTGCTCGCTGACGGGATGCCCGATGGTGTCGACGCGCGTTTTGCCGTTGAAGGCGATGGTATCGATGACCAGGGTATCGCCGTCCCAATTGGCAACTGAATCGCCGAACCAGGTGGTATCGGGATCCTTGGGATGCTGCACGCCAATGGGCGTGACGTGGAACCAGTTGTTCTGCTCCCAGAGGAACGTGATGTATTTTTCATCCTGCACGATCTGCACCGGATGCGGCCCGCCGACCGAGCGCAGCAAGCCGAACGGCAGGCAACTGCCGGCGTAGTCGCCTTTGGCGGCGTCATAGCTGTCCCAGCGTTGTTTGCCCCATTCCGTGAACGGGAGGTTCTTCACTCCTTTGCAGCAAAGCTCGTCCTTGGTGACATCGGCCATGCGCGGCGTTTGCCACACCCCACGGAAATCCGGCTTACCGTTCCAGATCTTGGGCGCGGGGCCGTCGGGCGGCTTAAAACCACGCATGTTTTGTTGACCCAGAGCTGGTGGGATCAGCTGTAGACCGGCAACCACAGCGACAGACACAATAGCTATTTCCACGAAAGAACGAGCACGCATCGAGATACCCCCTTCAACTTCGGGGATATTATATCAGCGGCTGCTTACGCCGTCTCGATCTCGTGTTTCAGCGCATCCATGTGAAAGAAGTGGTGGTCCAGAAGGGCTTGAAACTCAGTATCTCCGATCAGCTTTTCTTCATACTTGTTGATGCTCATGCGGCACGACGCGGCGAGCGCTGTGTAGCGCCTTGCGATCTGAAAATGGGCGGCCTGTCTTTCGGGATGTAAGCGGGTGACGTTCGTCAAAGTGCATAGCATCGCGGCCCCAGCGAGGCACACGACCGCCCACTTCGCCGGCCGGGGCGGAACCGCCGTGGCCAGCGAGGCCGCCACCGTCGCCGCGATCGTTATGATGATGGTGAACGCTAGATTCTGGATGGTCTTGCTACGCCAGTATTGTGCCGCTGTTCGGGCATGCCGTTTCTGTTCCTCATCCGCCGCAGCGGCGAGTTTGCCGAACTCGGCCCTGATGCTAAGGCCTTGAATCGTCCGCGACCCTGGATTTCTGCCCGGAAACATACATCCCCCAAGCGTTTGCGGCAGGAGCGGCCCCTGCCCGGCTAAAACGCTACCATCCCGGAAGGTCCAGGTACAAGATGGTCGAAAGTCAAAGGGAAAACGCCTGATGGCGGAAAGCCTACAGCAATTGTTCCAGCAGCGCGACGAGGTACTCCTGATCGAACGGCCCCGACCGGTACGTGCGCGGATCAAAGAAACGCCACAGTTTCTTTTCTTTCTCCAGCGTATAGAACAGCAATTGCTCTTCAATCAGATCTTTGTCGAGCAGTGCCTGGTTGAAGGCTCGCACCGAACCCTTCATGGTGTACGGGATGCGAAAATCCTCGGTCGAAACCAGTTCCGAAACGGTAGTGAACTCGATTTGCAGGATTCGGCCGCGAGTGTTGATCTGAATCAGGTTGGGAGTCTCCTCGCGCATTCCATCTTCAGTCAGAACCTGGGGGTCGAGACTGACTTCGCTCCGTGACAGCAGACGGTTGAGCGACACCACAAAATCGGCGCAGATCGCGTGCAACTCCGTGGCCGCACGACGGCGCAACTCCCGGATCTCGTGGACTTGGTCGAGCCGGCGCTGGTCTTTTTCGGCGAGCGCTTCGATGCTCTCCGCCAGTCGCTTGAGACGCGCATCCCGTCCCTGAATCGGATTAATGCGAGCCAAATGAGTCATAACCTCCGCCACCAGAATACCGAACCCTCCATTAGGGACGGCGCTCTTTGGGATCGATCAAGTCTAACAGGTCAAGACGCAGGTGACGCAGGACTTTGTCAGCCGTTGCCAGGGAAAATATGTGTTTTCCCTTCAGTACATTATGTAAATGCGGCTGCGAGACCTCGATAATCTGGGCCAGACGGCGCTCGGAAATCTCGCCGCTCCGGACTCGATCTTGCAGAAGCCGGACCAGCCGAAACTGGAGTTCCCGAAAGTCCACGACCATGGCGAGCCGTTATTTGTCCCGCAAATAGAGGAGTACTAGATCCATTTTTGACGAAATGGTTTAGCAGCTACTTACATCGCCTCCGAGATTCGCCGTAATCCGTTTTAAGTTCAGCAGCTTATCACCACCACCCAAGCGTACTAGAACCGGTGATTCAATCGAGGTACTGAGATGGCTCGTTGACGCTTTTCCGGCCACTCTTATGATTGGGAAGTATAGAGTTATGAGCCAATTCGCAGGAGAGAACGGCTGGCTCCGGAGGATATTTCGACATGCAATGGGATCGTTCGAAGACAATTGGGCTCGCCAAAGTTTCGTGCAGCTACTGCCACGGCTACGGCCTGCGGTTTGCCCGTAAAGGAAAAGAGATACCGTGCCAGTGCGTATTTCGCGCTATCTTTCGGGCCTGTTTAAACCGCTTTCAGGAATGCGTCGAAGGCGGCCACCACACCAGCACGGTGACGCTGGAATACTGTCGCGGCGCGGAGCGGCAACGCGTCTACTCCCGGAAACGGGAAGAGTTTATGGCCGATTTCTGTCTGGTCAGCGATCGGGCGCTCGACGAGATCGAGCAGAAGGTGTTTCGCTATCATTTTCTACTCGGCGCCGACTGCCGATTGTGCTGCCGCCAGCTGCGGATGGACCGAGGCACTTTTTACCATATCGTTTACAAAATCCAAGAGACGCTGGGGCGGACATTCGCAGAACTGGAGCCGTATGCGCTCTTTCCGCTCGATGAGTATTTCAGCGGGATGGTCCGGAGGAAGCCCACTCTGGCGGCTCAGGCGTTCACGCCGCCTCACTTGGCGCGCAAATCGAACAGCGAGTTGCCGCTTTCGGCGTAGTCATCCGGCAGTCCACGCGCAGCTTACAATGAGAACTCCGACTCATGGATCCGCTGACCCATACGGCGACCGGTCTGTTCCTCAGCCGGGCCGGATTGAATCGCTGGACTCCGCAGGCAGCCGCGATTGTCATGCTGGCGGCCAATGCACCCGACATCGACATTGTGACGGCCGGCGGAGGATGGTTGAATTACCTCCACTACCACCGCCACTTGACGCACGCGCTGGTCGCCATGCCGGTAATGGCGATTTTGCCAGTGCTGCTGGTGCGAGCGGTGTCGCGCAAACCGGTGCATTGGGCGGGTGCGTTTGTAGCTGCAATGGTCGCCGTCGCCTCCCACCTGTTCCTCGATTTCACCAATGTTTACGGCATTCGGCTGCTGCTGCCCTTTTCCGCCAAATGGCTGCACCTGGATTGGACGGGACTGTTCGACCTGTGGATCTGGGCCGCGCTGCTACTGGCGCTCGCCTGCCCTTTCGTCTCTCGTCTGGTGAATGCGGAAATCAGCTCCGGCAAGTCGCGCGCGCACCAGTACGGCCGCGGCTGGGCCTGGTTCGCTCTCGTCTTCATTCTTCTCTATGACGGCGGCCGTGCATTTCTGCACAGCCGCGCCGTCGCTTCGCTCGACTCGCGACTCTACCAGGGAGGGGCTCCGGTGCGGGTCCTTGCCGTACCTGGTCTGAATCCGCTGCAGTGGCGCGGGGTCGTCGAAACCCGAGAGTCTTACCTGGTCTCTGATCTTGATATGACCGGGCAATTTCATCCGGAGCGCGCCGCGGTATTTTACAAGCCGTCCCCCGATCCGGCTACGAACATCGCAAGCCATACACTCCCGTTCCAGACGTTTCTTGTATTCAACCAGTATCCTCTGTGGAGAGTCGCACCCACCGCGCAACCTGAAGACGGCCGGCTTGTGGAGTTGTTCGACATGCGCTTCGGCACTCCCAATCAACCTGGATTCATGACCGGCGCGGTGGTGAACGGCCAAGGCCAGGTGGTGTCGACCACCTTTCAATTCGGCCGCCAACCGCGGTAAGGTTTTTCATCACGCCAGACTAAGCCGTTGCCCCGATTTTCCTCTGTGCGATCACCGTCGAGAATTGATTTGTGGAGAGGAACCCGAACGTTTTGCATCTGGACCGAGACCAACTGCGGGACGTCACGCTGGACGACGAAGCCCTGATGCGCGAGATCCTGAGCGCGCTAATCGACGACACATCGCGCCAGATGCGGCTACTGGAGTCGGCCATCCTGGAGCAGGACGCGAGGCGCTGCATGCACCTGGCGCACTATTCCAAAGGCGCCTGCGCCAACGTGGGCGCCAACGCCGCAGCCGATATTCTGAAAGACATCGAACGCCGTGCCGCCAACCGCGAATTCACCGAGTGCAGCGCCGCTCTCGACCGATTGGCCCAGGAGGTCGAGGCGCTGCGCACCGCCGCCTGTTCCCTGTAGCGCCGGCGTCCCACGCTTGGACGCAGGCCGAACCCTACCGTTCAAAAGTTGAAGAACTGGTCGGAAAACTGGTTCTGGAGAAGCAGTTCCGGATCATGCTGCCGCTTAATCTGTTCAAACCGCTGGATCTGGCCGTGGAACATTGAGCGGAATACTTGTTTTTCGATGTAGCTGTTCTTCGGAAGATGAATGCGGCCCCGGGCATTCAGGCAGTCGACGCTCAGTTCCCGCAGCAACGCGACCACTTCGGCCGGCGGATCTCCATTTGAGGCAATCGGCTCGAAGGCAAACGACACCGCAAAACCGTCCAAGTCGTAGTTCGCCGATAAGAGGCCTCTATCTTTGGCGACAAACAACATATCGCATTCCGTAGGACGAAGGCCGCGCCGGCGGATTTTGCGCATGCAGTTCTCTGCGAAGCAGGCGGCAGCGTCGATAGGGATTACATATGTTTGCTGCACAATCGGGAACAGCTCGCCGGGGTGAGCTTTTTCGAATCTCGTCCGCGCGCTCGCATCGCCATCCATAAAAAACAGAAAATCCTCGATATTGTTCTCGAAGTTGCGAAAGAGGTGGACATAGGCGTAAAGAGCCAAGTCAATCAACGAATCCAAGACCGGGTGCCGAGCCGCCAGTTCGATCAAGTAGCGGAAGGTGGAATCGAGGTTCTGATACAGCGGAAACCCGGGGAGTTTCGGCTTACTGGGCTCGGCGTAGTAGGAGTTGAAAACGACTCCTTCAATCGCGGCGGGATTGCGCGAGAACGGACTGGGCGCCCAGGCAGACGAAACGGCTCTAGCAAATTCCATTCTTGGGAAAGGCACGGTTGCACCCTGCGAACCGGCTACATTTCCCGTCACCGCGGAGGCCGCCACGGCCATTGCCGGCGCCTCGTGTCGAATCAGCTCCAGCTGCTTTTCAACCAAATCGTAGAACGATGTGAAGGTGGTGACTTCCGTACGAGCGCGGCTTCCATCGAGGGCGGCCACATAGTAAGTCACCTCGGTCACAAAGCCGAGATAGCCGTGCCCGCCTATGACCGCATAAAACAAGTCCTTGTTCGTATCTTCGGACGCGAACACAGGGAGCGTGCTGCCAGGCGTAAGGATTCGGAAGGAACGGATCCAACAGCTTTCCTTTCCGACCGTACCGGAGAACCGGGAAAGACAACCGCCGGCCATGGTCCCGGCGACGGTGGCTTGACCGCCGGTCTGCAGGGATCCGGGTATACGAATCGGCGCATGAGACTCACGAGCCCGCTGGATGGCTTTGCGCACGAAGCGACTCCATGGCACGCCGCTGCCCAGGGTAACGATGTTCGGGTTTGTGGGGTCAAACTCGATCCGGTGAGGAGCGAAGGCTTCGGAACTCAGGATAATCTGAGAAGCGGTATCCCGATTGTGAAGCGCCTGACCGTTGAACGAGTGGCCTCCGCCGCGAATCGCGATGCGCTTTCCGGCCTTGCGGGCGAGGTCGAACACCTGGCTGACTTCGTCCTCATTGGTGGGCCAGTAGATTTCGGAGGTACCCGTCGCGTAGCGGCCAAAGCCTCGAACCTGCTGGATCTCGTGTTTCATATCCGTCATGGCGGCTCCCGAGCAGTTTAGTTAAACGATGGATCGAACACCAGGGGCGATCAGAGCGCTGAGACGCTCCGGATTCGCGATACCTTGCGATCCCAAATCGCGGTCTGCCTCCGTCACAAGTTCACCTCCGGCCTTACCGCCGATCAAGGATCCTTGCGCGCGGCGCGCCGCGGCGGCGTGCAGGAACATGCCCGCCGAACCGGCCGAAGCCGCGGCGCGTTGAAACGCTTCGATTGCCTGCCTGGTCCGCCCCGAAATCGACTCGATGCCGCCCAAAATCAACTCGGCCAAACCCTGCCCCCATAAGGCGCCTTCGTGCTCGATGGCACGGCCCTCCCGAAGGGCCCCCCTCAACAGATCGCGCCGCACGGCGGAGGAGGACTCCTGACAGGCCGAGCTCAGCGCGGCCCGCGCGCGCAGGCAACGCATCTGAATGCGGAATGACTGCACACGTAACAGGAGAGACTGGCGGAGCGCCGGCCACCGCTCGCGAACCCAGGCCAGCGCCTCGGCGCCGTTCCCGAGGTAGAGCAAGACTTCGACCCGGTTGTGCATCTCGACCAAGTGCTCGACGTGAAATCCGGTATTCGACCAGCGGCTGAGGATGGCTAGCCCTTCACGAGCGCGCTGTGGATCATCGTCCGCCAGCGCCGCGCACGATCCGCCATGCATCTGCAAAATGGCCTGGGCGTAGAGATCGCCGCGCAGCCGCGCGTCTTCCAACAATTCCGGAAGAAGCGCCTTCATCACAGACCAGTGTCCCATCCAGCGCAGTCCATCGACCTCAAAGATGGAGGCCGTATCGCGCTCCCAGACGACGCGGTCCGGCCGCTCCTGCGCAGCCTCGCGGGCAGCCCGGGAACGGAGATAACATTCTTCCCAGCGGCCGCCGTTCCAGGCGCAGGCGGCTTCCATCACAGCCGTCAGCCCAATTGCGCGCTGGTCGCCGGTCCGTTCCGCCAACCCGCGCGCCAGATCAAGGAGGCGTTCCACGCGGCCCCGCGCCTTCACCCCGGCGGTCGATCGGTACGCGGCCTCCATTGCGAGCGCACGAGCGATCCGGCACGGCTCCCCGGCGCGTAGCGCAAGCAGCATGGCGGTGGATTGGAGGGCGGCGCCGCGCGCAATGTCTACCAGAGAAAGACCCACTGCTACCGACGCGCAGGTGTCGACCTTCAGCAGCATATCGCGCGGAACAGCGGACGCCGCGGTCTCCCGCCAGCGCAAGCCGCGAATCTTCAACTGGCCTCGGCGAAGAAGCAAAGTCCCGGCAATCCCAGCCGGAGTCGCCGGCAGAGTCAGGCCGACCTGTCCCAAGACTTTGCCAAAGATCGAGAGCCCGCGATCGATATGGCCTGTGAACAACAGCTGCTCGGCTGCGAGCAAGTTACATTCCAGCTGTTCGTCGATAGAGACGTCCTGCGACGCGGCCAGATAGTGCTCGGCTGCTTCGGGTCCACGACCGGCATGCGCCAGAGCGTCCGCGCATTCCCGATGCAGGGCACGGCGGCCTGCGGCTTCCAGAGTGTGGGCCGCCAGCGCCATCTCAAAAAAAGCGGCGGCTTTGTGAAAGGCCAAAACGGTGACAGCGCGCCGAGCCGCCAGCATGGCGTATTGGGCGCAGAGTTCCGGCTCCCCGGCTTTTTCGAAGTGCGCAGCGATTCGCTCCGGGTCGCTTACGGCCGCCGCCTGCAGTCCGGAGGCGATCTGTCGATGGCGCGACACGAGCGCCGCGGCATCCATTTCGGCGGTAATCGCGACGCGAATCCGGTCGTGATACACCTCGACCTCCTCGGGGGAACCGGCCGAACGCAAACGCACGAGCCGGGCGGCTGCGAGTTCATCGCGCGCCGCCAGCACGTTCGCGACTCCTGGTGTCTTTTGCAAGATCGCCAGCTCGACCGGCTGGCCGGCAACTGCCACCAATTCCAACAATCGGCGGCTTTCCGAGGTAAGGCTGTTGACTCGCGAGCGAACCACATCTGCCAGACTAAAGGGCTCAGCGGCCGTGGAATCCGTGCTGCGAGCCTTGATCCAACGCGAGATCTCGTGAACGAGAAATGGGTTGCCGCCCGATTGCTCGACCACATGCTGCACGGTGACTGGATCATTGGCATCTGCGAGCAGCCACCGCGCACAGTCCGCAGCCTCCGCACTCTCGAACCGGTCCAGATCGATGGTAATCGTGGTCCGCCAGGCCGGGTGGCGAATGTCGCGGAAGGCTTCCAGCCAGGGGCTGGCATCGATGTCTTCCGAGCGGTATGCGAGCACGACGAGGATCGGCGGTGAGTCGGTAGCGGAAAGCAGATCGTCGAGGGCCGCGCACCCGTCCGCATCGCCCCATTGCAGGTCGTCCACGAGGAGTGTGACGCGATGACGTTCCGACAGGCGGCCGAGCATCTCACGCAGGGCCGCAAACGCGCGCGTCCGGAGATCCGCCCCGTCGCGCGGGGCCACGCGTGTCAGCTGATCAGGGAGGAACGGCGCCAGCGTTGGGAACATCTTGACGAGCGCCGCGAAGTTGCGAGGCAAAAACTGTTGCGCCCGGTCATGCGGTAAGCGGCTGAGATGCCGAGCGATGTGATCGATAAGGTCGTCGATGGCTTTGTAGGGGACGGATTCGCCTTCGTAACAGCGGCTGGCGAAAACCAAAGCGGCTGGCTCGTCTTCCAGCCGCCGCATCCATTCCTGCAGCAAGGCGGTTTTGCCGATGCCCGAGGGACCGCGGAGATGCACCAGGACTGGGCGGTCTTCGGCCAACGTGTAGGCGTCGTGGAGGCGCCGAAGCGGCTCGTCGCGTCCCACGAACGGGCTGCCGGACACCGGCGCAACGACGAGGTCGTGACCGCCGGCCGCGGCGCGCATCACTTCCGCATAACCGGCGCGCTCGAGAGGATTGGGATGGAGCAGTTGCAGGCACAACTCGTTCCATTCCGCGGACACCGTAGGAACGATTTCCACCGGCGGAACCGGGCGTTCGACCGGTTTCCGGCGCAACGCTTCATAGGATTCGAATACAAACGGGAGGCGTCCCGTTAAAATCTGATACAGCATGACGCCCACAGCGTACCAATCGCTGGGCTCACCGAGGGTCGTGCCCGCTGCTTGTTCGGGCGACATGTAATTCGGCGTGCCTGCCAGGGTTCCGCCGGCTTGGGTGTCGTTTCCAAACCCGCGAACCAAGCCGAAATCGAGCAGCACGAGGCGCCCGTCGGGCGCCACGAGCACGTTCGAAGGCTTCAGGTCACGGTGCAGCAGGTTGTGCTCGTGCAACGCGCGAAGGCCTTCGGCGAGTTGTCTCAGACAGGAGCGGAGGGCGGCATCCCGATCGGATCTCCGGAACACGGAGAGAAATTGCAGGAGATCGACGCCATCGACGAACTCCATGCTGAACATCCAACGATCCGCGTACGCGACGAGTTCATGCAGAGCCACGATGTTGGGGTGATTGACGCCCGAGAGGCTGCGGAATTCGCGCTTGAAATACTGCAGGGCGAGTGGATCGGGCGAGCGGAGGACCTTGAGGGCCAGATGATCGGCGCCGGCGGCTTCGTCAATGACGCGATAGACATCGCCAAAGGCGCCCGCGCCGAGGCGGCCGATGATCCGGAAGCGGCCCGCCAAAATCTCCGGCATGTCGGGCACACGCCGTTGCAAAAGCGGGTGCAGCAAGAAGCCCCGCATGCGCACTTCCCATTCGACATAGTTCCGAGCCTCCCGGAGGAGTTCGGCATCGTCTGAACAAGCGGATTGCAGGAAACTCTCGCGTTCGGCCGCAGGCTTGGCGAGCGCCCGATCCACAAGCTGCATGAGGAAATCGTCGTCCTGCTCGCGGGCGGGGGTGTTCTCGCGAGGCATAGTTATTGTACTGGAGCCGCCCGGCGTCTGACGGGACACGGCAGTAACGGAGTATACCGTATTCATTACGCGGGAAGAAGGCCCGGCAGGACCAGGAGGTCCAGGCGTTCAACGTTCCGGAGGCTGTGCGCGCCGCAGCATTTGCTTCACGCCATCGACGCAGAGCACGGCCGCGTGCTTGGACTCGGGTGCCAAACCGCCCACCGCGTCCTCGATGACCGATGTTTGCAGTGTGGCGATCTGGCCGCGCGTCCTTCCCACGAGCCACTCCGTGAGCGCGGAGCCCGCCGCAATCGAGGCGGTACACCCTCTCACCCGGTAGCGGGCTTCGACCGCAGTCTCGTTCTCGAAACGGACCGACAGCCGCAAGATATCGCCGCACGCCGGATTCGAAACCTCCACCGTGACTGCGGGCGATTCGAGATCCCCCACGTTGCGCGGATTTTGGAAATGATCCAGCAGCCGCTCGGAGTACATGTATGCTCCAATATTGCCATGGTCCAGGTGGTGGCGGCGATTTTCGAAAGGCACGGACGCATCCTCATCTGCCGCCGCAAGCCGGAGCAGTCGCATCCGCTGAAATGGGAATTTCCAGGCGGCAAGGTGGAGCCAGGTGAGACTTCCGAACATGCACTGACGCGAGAATTGGAAGAGGAACTCGGCGTCGCGCAGGCGGCCGGCGCGGAGATCACGCGGTATTCGTATATCTAT
>Ga0126371_10002449_pt1 | contig 15985 bp, 11 predicted proteins | sample PanSoiMetaPlot_4_FD_110145 | JGI IMG/M metagenome (GOLD analysis project Ga0126371, IMG submission 110145) | Tropical forest soil microbial communities from Panama - MetaG Plot_4 | ecosystem: Environmental > Terrestrial > Soil > Tropical forest > Bulk soil | place: Panama | collected 2016-02-17 | reverse complement strand
TCCACCGGCTTATCCTTGCCCAACCCGATCAGATAGATCTTGTGCGCCGGAACGTTGTGCTCAGACGCCAGATACTGAATGACCGCGTTCGCGCGCCGTTGGCTCAGATCGTAGTTGTAGTCGGCGGGACCAACCGAATCTGTTCCGCCTTCGACGGTCACGATGTAACCCTTGGTGTTCGGGATGTCGGTGGCGAGTTGGTCAAGTGCCTCTTTGGCCTGCTTGGTCAGATTGTCTTTGTTGAAGCCGAAGTGCACAGCGGTCTCGGCTACCGGGCGATAATTGTCGAGATTCGCTACCGTGTTGGTGAGCACGTCCACCCGCTTGTTGGCAGCGGTGGCAACTGTCTGCGCCTGGTCGGCAGTCTGACCGGCAGCGAGTGCCTTCTGGTCGACTTCCGCAGCCTTCGTCTGCACGGCCTGAATTCCGGCTTGTGCACGGGCGTCGACGTCTTTGATGTCTTTGGTGTTTTTCGCCGTCAGGTCGTCGAGCTCGTTGGTCTTGTTGATGAGCGGCGTCGTTTCCTGCCGGACATATTTCTTGCTGGCGCATCCCACAGAGGCGACCATGCTGGTCGCTAAGAGAATCACTAACGAAGTGCGGGTCATAGTTTTGGAGGGCTCCTTCCTCTCTAACCTTCCGTTCAAAACTGATGTTTAAGTCCTGGGGGCCATGAACTTCCGCGTCCCGCCTACGACTAGTGCACGGGTTATGCCAAGTTCGAGACTCCAGTTGGCGGCAGGTAAACCATTGTATCGCAACAGCTTATGCCATGTTGCAATTTGCTGTCATTCGCTTGGATGACGCAAAGGGGACACAGGGCCATAGAAATTTTATACGGTACCGTAGGTTCGCGGCGAGGATCGATACTTAAGATCGACTCGCTGTTTCGCTTTCAGAACACCACCCGAACTTAGCCCTAAATCCACTGAGGTCAATGAGTGATCGCCGCGAATTCGGTCCACGCAGTTCCGTCCTCCCATGAGATCGAACGGGCGAGGATGACCCGTGAACCAAGCTCATATCACTTACCGAGGACCAACTCGTTTGCAGAACATTGACCCAAGCGTGAAGCCTGATCGAGGCGGTCCGCAACGGAATTTAAACCAGCTCCGTCAGGAGCGGCAGAGCTTAGCCCAGGGCGTCAGCCCTTGGTAGGGGCGGTGATTTCGAGCAAGTCCCGTAGGGACGACAGAACTCACCCCTCCAGATCTATCATCACGCACCAGCGCCGCCGCGACCGTCCCATCAACCAACTCATCTAAACTAGAGCTTTCCCCTCGATGGATCTCCTTCAAAAAATCCGCACGCTGCCCACCGAGGCCGGCGTGTACCTCTACAAGAACGCTGAAGGAGAGGTCATCTACGTCGGCAAGGCGAAGAACCTGCGCAGCCGAGTCGGTTCCTACTTCCACGAAGGCCGCACCATCGGCGACGCCAAGACCGGCACCTTGGTCCGGGAGGCGGTCGACGTTGACTACATTGTCGTCGCCAACAACAAAGAGGCGCTCGCCCTAGAAAACAACCTCATCAAGCAAAAGAAGCCGCGCTTCAACATCCTTCTGCGCGATGACAAGACTTACCCCTACCTGAAACTCACACTAGGTGAGCGCTACCCGCGCGTCTACGTCACGCGCCGCCTGCGCAAGGACGGCAGCGAGTACTACGGCCCCTATTTTCCGACCAACCTCGCCTACCGCATCGTCGACCTGATACACCGTCACTTTCTCGTGCCGTCCTGCAAGGTCGACCTCACGCGCTATCATCCGCGCCCGTGCCTGCAGTACTACATCCGGCGCTGCCTCGGGCCGTGCGTCGAAAACCTCACCACGCCCGAGGCCTATCGCGAGGCCGTCCGTGACGTGAAGTTGTTTCTCGAAGGTCGCCAGACCGATCTGGTCCGGTCTTTGCGCGAGCGTATGACGCAGGCCGCAGCCGCCGAAGAATACGAGCGCGCTGCCAAGTACCGGGATTTGATTTCAACGGTTGAACTGCTGCAGGAGAAGCAACGTATCGCCACCGTCGAAGGCGACGATGCCGACGTCTTCGGCTATCACTACGAAGGCGGCATGCTCGCCGTGAACCTCTTCCACATGCGTGGAGGCCGCGTCCTCGATCGCCGCGAATTCTTCTGGGAAGACCTGCCCGAATTCGCCACGACTGGGGCGACAGGCCCGCCCGTCCAAGATGCGAGCGCTCACAACGAGGCAGACGCCTCTTCTGCAAATGGCGATGGAGAGACGAGCGTCCCGCCCGTCAACCAGAGGTCGACCACACAGCCCGACGTCGCCGCTGCTCACGTGGGGGCAGACGCCCCGTCTGCCCAGGCCAAGCGAAGCTCGACAGCCTCTCATGGCTCCAGACCCGACTTCGATCCCGGCGACTTCTTCTCCAGCTTCCTCACCCAGCTCTACCTCGGACAGCCCTACCTGCCCCGCCACATCTACGTCCCCACCGACTTCGAAGATCGCGAGATGCTCGAAGAACTTCTCTCCGACCAGCTCGCTGCCGCCGGCGCCCGCGCCACGCGCGTCCGCATCGAAGTCCCCAGCCGAGGCGAGAAGCGCTCGCTCATCGATCTTGCCGGCAACAACGCGAAGCAGTCGTACGACCAGCGCTTCCGCGTGATGAAGCCCAACACTCGCGCCATTCAAGACGCGCTGCAAGACGCGCTCACCCTCGCCGAGCGCCCCGAACGCATGGAGTGCTTCGACATCTCGCACATCCAGGGCGCGGAAACCGTCGCCTCGATGGTCGTCTGGGAAGACGGCCACATGAAAAAATCCGACTACCGCAAGTTCATCATCAAGACCGTGCAGGGCGTCGACGACTTCGCCTCCATGCGCGAGGTCGTCACCCGACGCTACAAACGGCTCCAGGACGAAAACAAGAAACTGCCCAGCCTGATCCTCATCGACGGAGGCCTTGGCCAGCTCCACGCCGCCGCACAAGCGCTCGAATCGCTCGAGATCATCAATCAGCCGCTGGCCTCGATCGCCAAGCGCGAAGAGATCATCTACGTCTACGGACAGGAAGACGAACCCGTCGTCCTGGACCACCATAATCCTGTGCTGCACTTGGTACAGCAGATCCGCGACGAAGCCCACCGCTTCGCCGTAACCTTCCATCGCAAGCGCCGCCAAATGCGCGACCGCTCGACCGAACTTCTAGAAATCCCCGGAGTGGGAGCCAGCACAACTCGCCGCCTGCTCGAACACTTCGGCAGCGTGCAGGCCGTAAAGCAAGCTGACGCAGCCGCCCTCTCAGCAGTCGTCACTCGAACCCAGGCCGAAGCGATTCTCGGACACTTTCGGAAGTAAAGAAGCTATGAGCCACGAGCTGCGAGCAGCGAGCTACCAGCAGCCACGCGCTTACAACCGAGCATGGTGGGCAACGTCAGGACGAATCAAGCCGCGCCCCAGCAGGATCACGTGGCCAAGCTCGTGAGCAAGCGTGCCCACCACAATAAGCGGATCATCGAAGTGGGCCTCGCTCACGGCAATCACCATCCCTGTCGCGTTTTGGCCCTGTAAACCACTCCTGTCATGGGTATACAGACCGGCGCAACCTCCCGAGCCGCCGCGCCAGTAGGGCAGCAGATCCTTCAACTCCCTCGTCTTGTCGGTAAGGACCTCAAGTTCAATCGTGGACCGGTCCACTTGCATGTACCCGCAAACGCGTTCAAAGAGCATCTCCACCGACGCCCGGGTCCTGTCGTAAGGATCAGGAAAATGTTCTGCTGTGGGTAGGACGACATAGGCTTCCGACATTCGTTGCGCACCGAGCATGCGTTTCAGCCGGTCAAACGCCTCATCGATCCACTGGCGCTCGTCTTCGTTGACAGGTAGTTTCGCGGAAAAACCGAACATGATCGAGCGCGACGGCTTTAAGGCAGCCGAGGCCTTCGAGATTCTATCTTACGGTGCGTAGAGCAACGCCCCTGTTACACTAGCCGCGAAATCCATGAAACGGATCCTGTTCTCTTTTTCGGCGTTTGTCGTCTGCGCCCTCGTCCACCTCGCCGCTTCCGCCCAGCAGTCCGCCTCCTCGACTCCGGCTGCGCAACCAACGCCTGCCGCCGCCACCCAGCCCGAAAAACACCTCCGCAACATCCACCAACTCACCTTCGGCGGACAAAACGCCGAGGCCTACTTCTCTGCCGACGGCAAGAAGCTCATCTTCCAGTCCACCCGCGAACCTGTGAAGTGCGACCAGATTTTCATCATGAACACGGACGGCTCCGACCAGCACATGGTCTCCACCGGCAAGGGCCGGACCACCTGCTCGTTCTTCTATCCCGACGGCAAAAAGATTCTGTACGCGTCCACCCACCTCGGCAGTTCCGAGTGCCCGCCGCGACCCGACTACTCCAAGGGCTACGTGTGGGGCGTCTACTCCAGTTACGACATCTTCACCGCCAATCCTGACGGCTCCCACCTCAAGCAACTCACCAATGCTCCCGGCTACGACGCCGAGGCCGTCATCTCCCCCGACGGCAAGAAGATTGTCTTCACCTCGCTCCGCAACGGCGACCTCGACATCTACATCATGGATGCCGACGGCTCGAACGTGAAGCAACTTACCCACGAACTCGGCTACGACGGCGGCCCGACGTTCTCGCCCGACGGCAAGCTCATCGTCTACCGCGCGCACCACCCCAAGACCGAGCAGGAGATCAAAGACTACAAAGATTTGCTCGCTCAGAATCTGATCCGCCCGACCTATCTCGAAATCTGGCTGATGAACACCGACGGCAGCAACAAGCGTCAGATCACCGATCTTGGCGCCGCCAGCTTCGCGCCTGCTTTCTACCCCGACGGCAAGCGCATTATCTTCTCCTCGAATGTCGGATCAACCGGTGGGATGGGCAACTTCGAACTATACGGTGTCGATCTCGACGGCAAGAACCTTGAACGCCTGACTTACACCGACGGCTTCGACGGCTTCCCGATGTTCAGCCCCGAAGGCAGCAAGCTCGTCTGGATCTCCGGCCGCAACGCCAAAGTCCCGCACGAGACGAACGTCTTCATTGCAGATTGGGTACCTTAGGCAATGTCAGCGCTTCTCGTCAGTAATGGGAGGCTTGCGTTCTTCTTTCTCCGCTTTTCGCTTCTTGGTCGCGAGTGTTAGATCCACCCAATCGTCTGCAGTCTTGAGATCGGCATCGCTGGCTTTTCTATCTCCGCACTGAATGTCCGCGCGCTCCCGATACATCAGGTTCATATACGCCATGGCGTCGTCGTAATCGTGCCTAAGCTCCAATGCCTTTTTTAGCATCTCGATACCATCGGCAACGTGTTCTTGATTCAGATCTCGCACTTGCCAGCATTCCCGGTGGTAGATCATGCTCTGCTCCGGCTTGAGCTCTAACTTTGCTCTCGTTTCCATTCTGGGCTGGTAGGTTTGCGTCCAGTCGATGACGCCTATTGAGTAATAGTTTTCCGCATCCTTAGGATCGATTCCCGATGCTTTCCGATAGTACTCCTTAGCTACATCGAACTTCTTCATCTGTAAGCACAGATATGCCACTCCTTTGGTCGCATTCGCATTCGATGAATCAAGCGACAAAACGCGCTTGTACTGCCCAATAGCCGATTCTGCAAATTGAACATTTTCCGGCGCATCTGCCCCGGGGATGAAATTTTGAGCGTAGGCGGTCGCCAGGTACATGTGAGCCGTAACGTTAGTCGGTTCGTTGGCGACCGCTTTTTCAAAGTGGGAGATCGCTTCTTCGTACTTGGCGTTCTTGTAAGCCTGGACTCCCAAATCGAGTTCGGGGTCCCGATTCGGGGATTGCCCCTCCGCCACAAGCAAACACGATCCAAACACCCAAGTAATCAACAAAATCTGACGTGCAGATCTCATCGAGTCCTCACTTTAGGCGACATTAGGACGTTAACTGGATTCATTAGACACCGAACGATGAGGGTTTGTTCTCTTGCCAGATTATTTTTGTTTGGAAGCAGTCTTGCGCTCTTGGCGAATTCTTTGCCGCTCTTTAGGGTCAAGACTTGTCTAAGCCGCGTGGTGATCGCAGCACTCTCTGCGGTTCAAGACTTTCTCGCAAAGCACGGTTTTCAACTCCTCTTTCCCAAAAACGCCGCAAACCTTCTCCCCTCGGCATCCAGCGGCGAGGAATCAACAGCCTTCGCTTTCCACCCGCCCCACACAAACCACGCCACCACCGCGATCATCCCGCACCATCCCAGAAATCGAATGATCCCTGCAATCGTCGTGTCGTACTGCAGCACCCCAAGACTCGAGAAGATTGCATTCCAATCATGCTCGATATAATCCGAGTCCCCTCCGGCCGTCACCAGCGGCAACGCCATCGCCCGCGCATCCGCCATGTATGTCGCGGTATACAGCCAGTTCTCAAAGAAGAAAAACGCGCAGAACACGAACGCCGACTTCTGCCGCTGCACAAAGAAATATGCCGCCAGCAGAAACGGCACCAGCCATTGCAGCAGCGTTCCGCCCCACAATCCCAGTGCGGGCCCGAACCACCCGAACAACAGATGCCCGCCCTCGTGCACCACCAGATTCGCCAAATCTATGAAAAGAAAGCCGCCATGGCTGTGGAAAACATATCCGAGAAAGAGCGCGTAAAATAATGCCCACGCCACCAGTGCCCAGCCCGGCACAGGCTGCCATTCAGTTTCAAGAGATGCGGCCCAGTCTTCGATCATAAATAGCCCGACCGTCAATCTTAGGCGCAGTCGGGTCAATCATTTAGTTACGGAAGTTGGACTACTCTTGTCCGGCTTTCGAGCAGGCCCTCATGAAACACGCACACTTCAAATTTCGCCAGGATATTTCCCCAAGGCGACCGCCTTCTCAGCAGTTCGTGTGGCCGTCAACGGGACACACATAAGAGCTTTGGCTGCGAGCGCAAGTCGCAATGTCGGCTCGCTGCGTGCAAGCCAACGATTTCACGCTGCACCTCGAACCGGTGCCGCTCCGTCACCCACCTCATCTTGCATCTTTCAACTTTAAGGAGGAAATCATGGCTGACCTGAATCAACTTAAGCAGAAATACCAGCCCGTTCTCGATGTCCTTGCCAAAGAAGACGCCACTATCCAGGCGGTCGACATGCAAGGCGACAAACTCCACATCAAAGCAACGGTCGTCTCCGACGCCAGCAAGAATCGTGTGTGGGACGCGATCAAAGCCTGCGATCCCAACTTCTCCGACCTCTCCCACGAGATCACGGTGGCTCAAGGCGACCAGACCTACACCGTGAAAGCCGGAGACAATCTCTCCAAGATCAGCAAGCTTTTCTACGGCGATGCGAATCAGTACAAAAAGATCGCCCAAGCGAACAATTTAGCCGACCCCGACAAAATCAAAGTCGGACAGTCGCTGCGCATCCCGGCCGCCTAAATCGCGTCTCAAATAACGCACCTTGTTGCGCTCTAGGGCGCCTGCTCCCCCGGCAGGCGCCTCGTGTTTTCTTGTTTACATATGATTTCAATTGTCATCCTGAGCGAAGTGAGGCGACAGCTGAATGAGCCGAAGGACCTCATGTCTCGCACCAATACACCGGCTCTGATAGGGATTCTTACCACGGACCTGTTGGCGCGTGGTGGTTGAGGTCTCACGGCCGAGCGAAGCTCGGCAGCTCTTCGCAACTCTCTCATCACCTGTCATCCTGAGCGAAGTAAGGCGCATTGCCGAACGCAGTCGAAAGCCTGCCCTGAGCGAAGTCGAAGGGGACCCCTCGCATCTCAATGACCCGCGGCGTCCTGGAGGCATTCTCGCGTGATGTCTGATGTCAACTTTATTTCGCCAACTCCCACAAGTACACCTCAGTGGTGCTCGGTCTCCCGTCACCGGCACAACGCACATCGTCCCTGTTACATTCTCTAAATCATCCCGAAGCCATGAACATCCGCCATTGGATCACGCTGGTCGCGCTGCTGGTGCTCGTCGCTGGCACCATCCTCGGCGTCCTGCTGACCGATAGCGCGCCCCCGGACCTTCTCGAACATCACGCGAAAACCCCGGCCCAGAGCACACCCGTCGTGGATCAAAAGCCAGTCCAGACCGCGCGAGCCATTGCCGCTCTCGCTTCCACTCCTGAGGAACAGGATTTCGCGCACCAGGCGCTGCGACTCTCCGATTACGAAGTGGATCTCGCCTTCGCCGACGCCCTGCGTGAAGCCACCGAGCATCCACCAACGCCCACGGCAGAACAGCGCGAACTCACCACGCGTGCAGTCAAAGCACAAAGCATCGTCAAGAACGATCAGGACCAGATCGCGCATCTGACCCATCAACTCTCGGCCGCGCCCGACAATGCGAAAGAGGATATTCAGGATCAACTCGACGTCGCTAAAGCCCAGCTCGAGCTTGATCAGGACGAACTCGACGACGCCAACGAAGACCTGCAGCGTGCCGGCGGCAATGCGCAAGGCAAGATCCAGCGTCTTCTGAAAGAGCACGAGGCCGCGCACGCCGAGTCGGTTTCTCAAGCCCACCCTGGTACCGATGCCGACTATCAAGCGCGCAATCTCTACCCGCAGATCCGGGCGTGGTTGGCGTTGCGAGAAAAGCGCGCGCTGCTGGCCTCGGCACGGCAGGACGCTCTTGACGACATTCCTCCTCTCGCCCACGCGCACGACAGCTTCGACCAGCGCGTAAAGGCTCAGGAAGATCAAAAGCAGGTCGTCAAACAAAAAGCGACCGGCTTATCCAAAGGCGAAGCGCCCGCCGATGGCGCGTCCAAGAAACAGGCCTCAAAAGATGCGTTGGACGCACTCCATCATCTCTCGCAGGATCAGAAAGCCGTCTCCGATCTCGACAAGCGCATCGAGGACCAGAAAGAGCTCGCCGACATTTACCAGAATTGGGGCACACTCATTGCGGCACGCCAGCGCGTCGCCGTGCACGGAATTCTGCTGTCATTTCTCTTCATTTTGCTCATCGTTCTCGTCGTCTATCTGCTCGGCCGCCTCATCAATCGCTACTTCGTCGAACTAAACATCACGACCGACAAACGACGCCTCGTGACGCTGCGCGCGGTTGTGTGGTTCGCCGCCCAAGCGGTGGGTGTGCTGCTCATCGCATTCGTGCTCTTCGGTATGCCGAGCCAGACGCCCACTGTGCTTGGCCTGGCGGGCGCGGGACTCACCGTCGCCCTCAAAGATTTCATCGTCGGCTTCGTCGGCTGGTTTGTGTTGATGGGACGCAACGGGATTCGCGTCGGCGATTGGGTCGAGATCAATGGAGTGGGCGGCGAGGTCGTCGAGATTAACCTCCTTCGCACGACGCTGCTCGAAACCGGCAACTGGACCGACTCCGGCCATCCGACGGGACGCAAAGTCACCTTCGTGAACAGCTTTGCCATCGAAGGCCACTACTTCAACTTCTCCACATCAGGCCAGTGGCTCTGGGACGAACTTACCGTCTCCGTACCCGGCGGACAAAATCCCTACCCGGTGATCGAAGCAATTCAGAAACTCGTCGTGAAAGAAACCGAAGAAAGCGTCCACGAGGCCGAAGAAGAGTGGCAGAAAGCGGCGACACACTACCGCGTGCAGAATTTCTCGGCCAAGCCGGCAATCAATCTCCGCCCCACCGGTGGAGGCGTCGAAGTTCACGTGCGCTACATCACCCGCGCCCAGGATCGCCAAGCCACTCGCGCCCGCCTTTACGAATCCATCGTGCAACTGCTCCACGGCAAAGAGCCAGAACCCGCCGCCAGCGCCGCCTCCCGCGGATAATCTTCAAGTGGCGCGGGCGCCTCGCCCGCGATTGTCTCAGTGCCCCTGCATCCGCGCAGCAGGCGGCTGAGCGTGCTGGTACCGTTACTCGACAGAGAATCCTCATTCCCCTACCGCATACGCAACAAGTGTCATCCTGAGCGAAGTGAGGCGTAGCCGAACGCAGTCGAAGGACCCCATATTTCCAAACGGTCCGAAAGCCTTAACGGGAATTCTCTGACGAACTGTCATGGCTGATTGAGCCCTGGTGCCACCGATTCGCGTCCGTTTTTGGGGGAATCGGCAAGCCCTATCACCGAAACCAAAATTCACTGTCATCCTGAGCGAAGTGAGGCCCAGCCGAGCGAGTCGAAGGACCCACATTTCCAAACGGTCCGAAAGCTCTTAACGGGAATTTTCTGAGACGTGTCATCACCGGTTGAGTCGTGGTGCCCCAGGTTCGCGTCCATTTTTTTGGACGCTAACCTGGGAATTGTGGCCAATGGCTTCGCAGTTGAAACTCTGAACCGGGCGTCCCACCCTAAACGGGCTCTTTGCGTTAGGGTGTCGATTTTCGTTTCTCGCGCTTCTCCAATTCCGCCAGCAGAAACCCCTTCACGTTCCCCGGCAACTGCGAGCCTTGCAAAATCTCACGCACCTCCCCGGTCGGAATCCCCCGCGCGAACTCCACCGCCCGCGCCATCGGCGTCTTCTCGTTCCGCAACAGCGCCCACCGCACCTCGCGTCGCAACGACCACTGCGGATGATGAGACACCGCCTCCACCAACGCCGCTCGACCCTCCGACCGCATCAACGCACGCACGATCGCCGATTCGGTTAAATGCGAATTCTGTAATGCCGCCTGCATCACCCGAACTTCGGCATCCAGCAGCAGCTCGCCGGCTACGCGTCCCGACGCCCGATGCGCCAACGTCAGCTTCTCTCCGGACGAAATTGTCTCCATGCGATTGCACAGCGCCTCGTCCGCCGCCAGCTTCACATCAGCCGGTACCACCGGTGTCAGCGCGACTTCCATCAGGTCGAACGTGTACAGCTGGCGCACCAACGGAAACGATACATGTCGCGGCGTCTTCGGATGCTCCACCAGCGCCAGCTTCACTTTGCGATGCTTCAGAACATTGCCGTTCTTCCCCATCTGTTCGAGCACGCTCGGAGAGACATCAGGTCGCCGCAAGATCCCAAGCGCAGCCTCTTCGCTGAGTCCGGCGTCTGCCACCTGCCGTACAAGATCGTCGGGACGTTTCGGCGCGCCGCGGGCGGTCTTTGCGCCCGTGATTTCGTCTGACATCATTCCCTCAAAATCTCGAATCCAAATCTCCGCGCGCGAGAGTCGCGCAGCGACGGCAGAGACTAGCCCCGGACGTAAGTCCGGGGATTAAGGCAGCCCTGCTCTGAAGAGTGCCCTTCCAGGGACGGCACACCCGTGCCTTCAAAACTTTCATTTCTGCGGCTTCCGCGCCAGTGCCAACGCTCCCTCAACCGGATCGACCACCTCCAACTGCACAACGGCTTCTGGATGCGCTGCCACAACCTCATTGTAGAAAACCTTCCGCACCAACTCCGACTGTCGAAAGACTCCCCCCGACATGGCTACCGGGACGTCCCTCGAATCCGGGAATAACCTCCCGATGACGTTGTTCACCAGGCCCGCGAGCGCCATCCCCGCGGCCCGCAAGACCTTGAGCGCCGATGCCTCTGCTGCTTCCGCCGCTTTCAATACCGAGGGAAACAGGCTCGCGAAATCCGGCGTCGGCGACGCGTTCGCGTGCCTTACCAGCTCGTCGAGCGTCGAAACCTTCCAGAGTTTCAGAATCTCCGCAAGCAGCGGAGGATCCTCTCCAGCATCCTTCGCACTCAGTACCGAGCTCACTGCGGCGCGCCCTATCCACTCTCCCGATCCTTCGTCGGAGATCGCCAACCCCCAGCCACCCGCGCGTGCCGTGCGGCCATTCGCATCGCGCCCATATGCGATCGAACCCGTTCCTCCTATAACAATCACCCCCGGACCTCCACCAACAGCCGCTTCCAGCGTGGTCTCCAGGTCACTCACGACCAGCACTTTCCCGCCAACAATTTCGGCCATCATGCGAGCAACGGCATCACGCACCTCCGGTCGTCCTGCGCCGGACAAGCCCACACACGCACTTTTGACTTGCTGAGGATCGATGCCGGCCGAGGCACAAGCGTCACGCACTGCAACTTGTAGCGACTCGCGAACCCGAGCCTCCCCCAGACGCGTGATATTGCTCCCACCACTCGTCGCGGAACCGAGTACCGTTTTTTCGTTCGCGACAACGCAGCTTGTCTTCGTACCGCCACCATCAATTCCCAGATAGATCGTCACGTGGAAGTTCTAACATATGTCGAAATGAGATCCCCATTGCGATGGTTTACGATCTCCCCATTCCGTCCACTGTGCTCCTCGTGTCCCCTGTGGTTTATTTGTTTTTTCTTTGCGTCCTTTGCGGTCTTTCTTTGCGCCCTTTGCGGTTAAAGCTTTCCTCAGCGCTTTTTGGCTACGCTCTCCGCGATCTCTGCGTTAAAAGCTTCCCGGCAGGCTCTGACCAACTCCTGAGGTAACAGGAGTTTCACTCCCGCGAACACATCATCGCCGTCATAATCAAAAGATCGTTCGCAATCACCCGCTTGCGATACGGGATTCCATGGGCCTCAATCACCTCGATCTCGCCATCATCGCGGTTTACTTAATCGGCATCACTCTGTTCGGATTGCGCTTCCGCAAAAAGCAGCGATCCCTGCGCGACTACTTTCTTGCCGATCGCAACATCCCGTGGTGGGCCATCGCCCTCTCGATCGTCGCCGCGGAAACCAGCACGCTCACGATCATCAGCATTCCCGGCCTCGCCTACGACTCGAACCTCACCTTTCTCCAAGTCGTAATGGGCTACGTGGTTGGCCGCGTCATCATCAGCTTCGTCCTGCTTCCCCACTACTTTCGCGGAGACCTGTACACAGCCTACGAACTGATCGAACGGCGTTTTGGCAAACGCCTGCGTTCTCTGACAGCTTCCCTTTTTCTGCTGACACGCGCAGCGGCAGAAGGGGTGCGCGTTTATGCCGTGTCGATTGTCGTCGGCATCGCGTTGGGAACCGGCGAGATCTCATCGATCGCGATCATCACCGCTCTTACGCTGCTCTACACATTCGAGGGCGGACTGGCGGCGGTCATTTGGACCGACGTCGTACAAACCGCGATTTATGTTGGCGGCACGCTGGTTGGCGTTGGCGTGATCCTGCATCTCGTGCCCGGCGGGTGGCCGGCGATTCATGATCTGGCCGCAAGCGCCGGCAAACTCCGAGTTTTTGATTTCACGCCAACTCTCTGGAAGCCCTACACCTTCTGGGCGGGAGTGATCGGCGGCGCGTTTCTCACAACGGCCAGTCACGGCACCGATCAGCTGATCGTGCAGCGCTTGCTGGCCGCGCGCAATGAAAAGCAATCCGTTACAGCGCTGCTGTCGAGCGGCGCAGTGATCTTCCTACAGTTTGCGTTGTTCCTGATCGTGGGCGTGATGCTGTGGGTGTACTATCAGCTTCCGTCGGCAAGCTTCGGCAAATCGGATTACATCTATCCGCGCTTCATCGTAAGCCGTTTGCCGCATGGCGTTTCCGGACTGCTCGTCGCTGCTATTCTCGCAGCGGCGATGTCGAACTTGAGTGCGGCGCTGAATTCGCTGTCGTCCAGCTCCATGATGGATTTCTATCTGCGCCGCCACCCGCAGACCGATGAGCGCACGCAGCTTCGTCTCTCACGCGTTTCGACGATCCTGTGGGCGTTGCTGCTATTCGCGCTTGCCGTGCTCTCATTGCACAAAGTCGCGCGCGTGATTGAAGTGGGGCTCACAATCGCGTCCGTCGCATACGGCGCACTACTCGGTGTGTTCCTGCTGGGAGTGCTCACCCGTCGTGCAAATCAAACCGGCGCGATGATAGGAATGGTTTTCGGTTTCTGCGCAGAACTGTATCTCTGGCTCGGAACCAGAGTTCCGTGGACATGGTACGTAGCGATCGGAACGACGATCACATTCGCCATCGGGTATCTCGCAAGTGTAGCCGCCGAGGCTTCCGCGATTGGGCAATCGGAACGGCCGTGACAACGAGCGGTGCGCGCTTGCTGTCAGGCAAGCCTCTTCCCATCCGCCTTGCTCTGCCACGGGTCAAACGCACAGATACTTGCCACAGCCGTCTCACTTTGATTCACTTCGAGCTAAGTTATTGAAAGTTCGTTTGCCGGGCAATTTTGACTGAACAAACACGCCGCAATCATCGCACAGGATGCCTCCCAATCACGTTAGGATGGGTTCAGAGCGGCGATTGGCAGGCTGGCCATGGTTCGGGTCGTTCGACGCCTCGGCGACGCGCCTGAGAGATTTATCGCAAAGTTATCTTTTAGCTAACACACAAAGCGCTTCTTGCCTGAGCCTCGGTTGGAAAGGCGAGGCTTGGAAAGTGCCGGCTTAGACTGCGGCCATCAGCCGTCAGCATTCAGCCAGTGAGCCGGCCCTCCAGCGGTCTTAATTGGCTGAATGCTGACTGCCAATCTCTCAGGTACTGCTACACTCCTCTCCTCGAATGCCTACCTTGGCGCGCGTTAAAGTCGAACCCGACCTCGCCCGCGAACTCGGCGTGAGTCATGCCACGGCGATTGTGGTCGGCACTATCATCGGCAGCGGCATCTTCCTCGTGCCCTCGGAGATGATGCAGGCGGTCGGCTCGGCCAAACTCGTTTATCTCGCATGGGTTGTCGGCGGACTGCTGTCGTTTTTCGGCGCGCTCACGTACGCGGAACTGGGCGCAATGAAACCACAAGCGGGCGGCGAATATGTCTACGTACGCGACGCGTACGGACCGCTCGGCGGATTTCTTTATGCCTGGACAACTGTTCTGATCTCGAAGCCCGCATCGCTTGCCACCATCACCACCGGCTTTGTTCGCATTCTGGGCAACTTCTCCGCGCTTTCGTTTCTCTCGCACCGCGCGATAACTACGCCGCTGACAATCACGTACGGGCAGTTGGCGGCAATCAGTGCGGCCGCACTAATTTCGTTTCTGAACTACATCGGCGTGAAGAAGGCGGGTGAATTTCAGCTCGTGTTCACGTTGCTGAAGATCGCCATCATCCTTGGCATCGTTGTGGTTTGCTTCGGACATCGCGGTGGAGACTGGAGCAACTTCGCCACCACGTTTCTCGGTGCAAAAGGCGGTCTCGCGGGATTCATGGCCGCTTTGATTGCCGCTCTATGGGCCTATGACGGCTGGAACGATCTCAACATGGTCGCCGGAGAAATTCGCAATCCCGATCGAAACATCCCGATTGCGTTGATTGCCGGCGTCGCGATGGTCGGAGCACTTTATATCCTAGTAAACGCCGGCGTGCAGTACGTGATGCCCGCATCGGCGATTGCCGCTTCGCAACGTCCAGCGTCTGATGCGGTTGCGCTGGTCGCAGGAGCTCTGGGTGCAAGCATCGTCGCCGCCGGCATGGCGCTTTCGATGCTCGTCACTCTTAACGGCAGCACGATGAGCGGAGCGCGCGTACCCTTCGCCGCCGCGCGTGATGGCTACTTCTTCTCGTCGATTGCGCGCGTGCATCCGCGCTTTCTTACTCCATCGGCCGCCATCGTTCTCCAATTTTTTCTCACGTTTGCGCTGCTGATCGCGGGGGGAAGTTTCCGCCAGTTCTTCACGCTGGCGATCTTCGCGGAGTGGCTGTTCTACATGATCACGGCCAGCACTGTATTCGTTTTTCGCCGACGCGCACCGAACGCATCTCGGCCGTACCGTGTATGGGGATACCCGGTGGTTCCGATTCTCTTCGTGTGTGCTGCCGCGACGCTCCTGATTTACACGTTTATCCAGAGCCTTGGCGGGTCAGGTTCGGATTCTTCGGCGGTTTTAGTGGGCATGCCGGCAATCATCCTGGCGGGCATTCCGGTGTTCTACTACTTTCGTCGGACACGGAGGACGGAATCGTCCGTAAGTCGTTGATCTTTGACCCATTTCGGTCCTGAGTTCCACCCCGATATTCACAGAGTTACCAAGGTACACCCACGCCGGACACGTTTACCCCATGTCCGATTTCCCCTACCGTAAGGTTTCCGCCCGCGCTCCCTCCCCGGCCCGGGTTCCCATATTGGAGCACTTGAATGGCTACGCCGTACCGCGGACCACAGTTTGGGCTTCTCCCGAATCGCCGGATCAGCTGGCAGACGCTGGCGACCAGCTACGGGATCGAGGT
>Ga0126371_10002448_pt1 | contig 15988 bp, 16 predicted proteins | sample PanSoiMetaPlot_4_FD_110145 | JGI IMG/M metagenome (GOLD analysis project Ga0126371, IMG submission 110145) | Tropical forest soil microbial communities from Panama - MetaG Plot_4 | ecosystem: Environmental > Terrestrial > Soil > Tropical forest > Bulk soil | place: Panama | collected 2016-02-17 | reverse complement strand
TCGAAACCACGCGCGGGACGATCTCCGGCCGCGTGCTGGTCAACGCTGCAGGACCCTGGGCCGGACTGCTCGCCAAACTCGCCGGCGTCGACCTGCCCATCGAACCGCTGCGCCGCATGCTCGTCCCGACCGAAAAATTCGACAAAGTGTCGCAGAAGTCGCCGATGGTAATCGACATGGCCACTGGCTTCCACTATCGCCCCGAAGGCCTCGGCATCCTGATGGCCTGGGCCGACGCCGACGAAACGCCGGGCTTCCACACCAACTTCGATCCCGCGTTCATCGAAAAGATCCTGACGCGCGGCGTGAAGCGCCTACGGGTGCTCGAAGAGGCCGAAGTGAATCCGCGCCGCGCCTGGGCCGGCCTTTACGCCATGACGCCCGATCATCACTCCGTGCTCGGTCCTGTCGCCGAACTCCCCGGCTTTTACCTCGCCAACGGATTCAGCGGCCACGGCGTGATGCACTCGCCCGCCACCGGCCGCATTCTCTCTGACCTGATTCTCAAAAGCACAACCGACATCGTCGACGCGCGCCTGCTCGGTCTCGATCGCTTCGCAAGCGGTCGCCTGCTCGAAGAAACCGCGGTGCTCTGACAAGCGGCTTTCGAGGAGGCGCCTGGTAAGGTTATCCGGCTGTGGTGAAATTGGCAGACACGCACGCCTCCCGAATGACCTTCCAACGAGGATCATTCGGAAGCGTGTGCCATTCGTGGCGTGTGGGTTCAAGGCTCGCCGGCCGGACCACTAACCGCGGCGCCTAGCAGCGCTTTTCAGTGTTGCCATCAGAGATCAACCGGAGCTATCGACCGCCTGACGCCGCGCGCAGCCTCGGGTATATCCTGAAAAACATGCTGCCGCCTCACCGTCCGATCCTCGCGCTCGCACTCCTCGCCGGATGCCTACCCCTCGCGGCCCAGCGCGGCGGCCAAAATGCCTCGCCCGTCGAACCGTTTCGCTTTCGCTTCATGGGCCCATCGGTCGGCAACCGCATCTCCGCAGCCGCCGGCATCCCCGGCGACCCCAGCACCTACTACGTCGGCGCGGCTTCCGGTGGCGTTTGGAAATCCACCGACGGCGGCGTGCGCTGGACCCCGATCTTTGACGACCAGCACGTGATGGCCATCGGCGCGCTCGCCGTCGCGTCGTCGGATTCGAAAATCGTCTGGGCCGGAACCGGCGAAGCCTGGGCCATCCGCGACGTCGACATGATGGGCGACGGCATCTATAAGTCCATCGACGCGGGCAAGACCTGGACGCACATGGGTCTCGACGAAACCGGCCGCATTGGCCGCATTGTGGTTCATCCGTCGAACCCAGACATCGTCTTCGCCTGCGCGCTCGGCCGCCTCACCGGCCCTCAGCAGGAGCGCGGCGTCTATCGCTCCACCGACGGCGGCAAAAACTGGACGCGCGTCCTCTTCGCGGACGCGAACACCGGCTGCTCCGGCCTCGCCATGGATCCGCACAACCCCAAAGTTCTGTTCGCCGGAATGTGGCAAGCCGAAATGCACACCTATGCGATGTTCAGCGGCGGCCCCGGCAGCGGCGTCTACGTTTCGCGCGACGGTGGCACAACCTGGAAGCGCCTGGAAGGCCACGGACTCCCACACTCGCCCGTCGGAAAAATCGACGTCGCCATCGCCCCCACCAACGGCAGCCGCGTGTACGCACTGATACAAACCGCCGACCAAGGCTCGCTCTGGCGTTCCGACGACGCCGGCGAGAACTGGACCGACGCGAGCTGGGATCGCTCTCTCATCGGCCGCGCCGGTTACTACATCCGCCTCGCGGTCTCGCCCGCGAACGACAACGAAGTGCTTGTCGCCAACAGCAGCTTCCACATCTCCGACGATGCCGGCAAGACGTTTCGCGCCGTCCGTTGGGGCGGCGACACGCACGACATCTGGATCGATCCGCTGAACTCCAATCGCATCCTCGTCACGCACGACGGCGGCATGTATGTCACCACCGATCACGGCAAAACTTCCACCAGCGTCACTCTGCCGATCGGCCAGATGTATCACGTCGCCGTCGACAACGACATCCCCTATCACATCTACGGCAACATGCAGGACGACGGCACCATGCGGGGTCCGAGCAACAGCCCCGAGTCCGGCGGACAGGGCATCGACGCGCCCAACGTGAGCCGCCGCGCCCTACCGCCCAGCATTACGCCCGGCCCCTGGGATCACAACCTCGGCGGCTGCGAATCGGGCTTCACCATCCCCGATGTCACCGACACCAACATCGTCTGGGCCACCTGCTACGGCGACGAGGTGACACGCTACGACGCGCGCACCAAAGTCGCGCGATCGGTGAGTCCCTGGCTGCATACGCTCGACTCCGCGCCCAACGAAGCCAAGTACCGCTGCCACTGGACGCCGCCGCTCGCCTCCGATCCGTTCGACCACAACACCATGTACTACGGCTGCCAGGTGATCTTCCGCACCACCAACGGCGGCACAAGCTGGTCCGTCATCAGTCCCGATCTCTCCACGCAAGATCCCAGCCGCATCGTTTCTTCCGGCGGCATCGTCGGCGACAATCTCGGCCAGTTCTACGGCGAAGTGGTTTTCTCCATCGCACCCTCCGATGTCCAGAAAGGACTCATCTGGGCCGGAACCAACGACGGCAAGGTCTGGTACACGCGCGACGCCGGCGCGCACTGGAACGACGTGACTAAGAACATCACCGGGCTGCCCACATGGGGCGTTGTCTCGAAGATCGAGCCGTCGCATTTCGACACCGGCACCGCGTACGTCGCTGTGGACCTCCATCTGATGGATATTCGCGATCCGTTCCTTTACAAGACGACCGACTTCGGCCAGACCTGGACGAAGATCACCGGCAACCTGCCGCATGGCCCGCTCGCCTACGCGCGCGTGATCGCAGAGAATCCAAATCGCAGAGGCATGCTCTTCACAGGCACCGGCAACGCGCTCTACTATTCGCTCGACGACGGCGGCCACTGGATGCAGCTCAAAGACGGACTCCCCGCGGCGCCCGTCTCTTGGATCGTGGTGCAGAAGAATTACCACGATCTCGTCGTCTCAACCTACGGGCGCGGTTTCTACATCCTCGAAGATCTCACGCCGCTCGAACAGGAAAGCGCTTCGGTGAAACTGTTCGCACCACGCCCGGCCTATCGCCTGATCCGCGGCGCACGCGGCGTGCTGAATTATTCGCTGGCGTCGGAGGCCAAGAATCCGCCCGAGCTCGCGATTCTCGATTCATCAGGCAAGGTCCTGCGCGAGCTCCACGATCTCCCGAAGGACGCAGGTGTTTCACGCGTCGTCTGGAATCTGCGCCTCGAGGGCCCGCGTCTAGTGGCCTTGCGCACCACGCCGGTGGAAAATCCGCGCATCTGGGAAGAACCGCGCTTCGACAAAGCCGAGACGCGCCCGGTCATGCACTGGGGCATCGAGCAGTCGGGGCTTGGACCGGTCGCCGCACCGGGCAAATATACGGTCCGCCTCACCGTCGACGGTCAGACCTACACGCAGCCGATCGAGATCCTGCTTCCGCCGAACAGCCATGGGACGGATGCCGATATTCAAGCGTCCGTGCGCCTGCAGAAGCGAGTGCGCGACGACTTGAGCAGCGTCTCCGACATGACCAATCAGATCGAGCGCATACGCAAGACGCTCGAAGACGATCACAAGAAATTCGCCACACAGTCCGAGCTGCTCGCCCGCATCAACTCCATCGATCAGAAGCTGCAAGCGGTCGAATACAAACTGATCTCGCGCAACGACGCGCTCAGCGACGACAAATATTTCATCTCGCAATTCAAGCTCTATATGAATTTCATGTGGCTCGGAGGCGAGATCGGCTCAGGCCTCGGCGACGTTGCGGGCAGCAGCGACTACGGACCCACCGAGACGGCGCTCAGCCTCGTGCTCGGCCTCGAGCGCGAGTTGCAGGCAGTCGCGGCCGAATACAAAGTTCTGCTCGAAAAAGACGTCCCGTCCTACAACACATCGATCGCCGGCACGGGTCTCACCGCACTCTCGACCAAACCGTGACGCCCTAATACCTTATACCTGACACCTAAAAAAATACCTGACACCTAAAAAACCTAAAACCTGGCACCCGGAGTTACACTATAAACCTGGATGTGCGGGGCGGCCGGGTTTGTCACCACGTCGCCTGATTCCGGCAGCGTCGTGCACCTCGGTCGCATGACTGAGGACCTTCGACATCGCGGACCTGACGATTTCGTTTTCTATCACGATCAGTACGCCCACCTTGCGCATCGGCGCCTGAGCATCATCGATCTTGCGGGCGGCCGTCAGCCGATGGCCAACGAATCCGGCTCGCTCGTCATAGTTTACAACGGCGAAGTTTACAACCACGCCGACCTCCGCCCCGCGCTGGCTGCAAGCCGCTGCCAATCTGCCTGCCAGGCTTCCACTCGCCGTAAGCCGATTCGTCTCCGTGCCGATGAAGCGGCAGATCTCAGACCTGATCGCTCGCGAGAGCTTCGACGCCATCGTCTGCGACTTGCTGTTCGCCGCGCCCCATATCGCCGACCTCAGCCGGGCGACGCTCTTCCAGCACAACGTCGAAGCGCAGGTCTGGCAGCGCCGCCTCGAACATTCCTCGAACGCACTCGACCGGAATCTACTCCGCAGCCAGCATGACAAAATGCGCCACTATGCGCGTTAAGTCTGCCTCGCGGTGAAACGCATCATCGCGGTCTCTGAGCAAGACGCCGCCACCATGACCGCTCAGTATGGCGCACATGACGTACGCTCCGTGCCCACGGGGGTCGACATTTCCGTGCACCCGACGAAATCGAGCGCTCGCAGAGCCTGGTCTTTGTCAGCTCGATGGACTGGCAGCCTAACGTCGACGGCATCCGATGGTTCGTTGCCGACATCCTGCCCGCATCCGCCAGCGCCTCCCCGCATGCCGCTTCACCATCGCCGGCCGCCGCCCAGACCCGTCCATTCGCGAAATTGCGAGCGACTATCCGTACGTCCCCATCACCGGCACGGTGGACGACGACCGCCCTTATCTCTGGGAATCCGCCGTCCCCGTCGTGGCTCTGCGCATCGGTGGCGGTACTCACCTCAAAATCTTCGAAGCCATGGCGGCCCGGGTTCCGGTGGTCTCCACGTCCATCGGTGCGGAAGGCCTGGATGTTTCAAGTGGCCGCAACATCTGGATTGCCGACACGCCCGAGGACTTCGCCGACCGCTCCCTCGAACTGCTCACCGACCGAACCGCGCGCTGCCGCATAGCGTCCGCTGCATGGGAAATGGTGGCCTCCTGTTATTCTTGGGAAGTAGTCTCGCGGAAATTTGAAGAATGCCTGATTTGATACCCTTTCTTGATCTCGGCGCGCAGTACCGCGAACTGAAATCGGAAATCGACGCCGCCATCGCGCGTGTGCTCGCGAACAGCCAATTCATCCTGGGCCCAGAAACCGCCGCCTTCGAAGAAGAATTCGCCGCCTATTGCGATGCCTCTTACGCCATCGGCGTCAACTCCGGTACCAGCGCTCTGCACATCGCCTTGCTCGCCGCGGGTATCGGGCCGGGCGATGAGGTCATCACGGTTCCTTTCACCTTTTTCGCGACAGTCGCCACAATCGGGTACGCCGGCGCAACCGCGGTCTATGTCGACATCGATCCAGGTACCTTCAACATGGACGTCACGCAAGTCGAGGCCGCGATCACTCCGAGCACCCGCGCGATCCTGGTGGTCCATCTCTACGGCCAGCCTGCCGACATGGACCCGATCTGCGACATCGCGCGCCGCCACAACCTGATCGTGATCGAAGACGTCGCGCAGGCGCACGGCGCAGAATACAAGGGCCGCCGTGTGGGCTCCATCGGCGACATGGGCTGCTTCAGTTTTTATCCCACGAAAAATCTGGGCACAGCCGGTGAAGGCGGCATGGTCACTACCAGTAACCCGGAATACGCACGAAGGCTGTCGCTCCTGCGCAACTGGGGCGAGGAGCATCGTTATTATCCTGTGCTGAAGGGCTACAACTATCGCATTCCCGCGCTTCAATCCGCCATTCTGCGCGCCAAGCTTCCTCATCTCGAGCGTTGGATCGAAATCCGCCGCAGCTTTGCAGCCGAATACGATCGTCTGCTTCAAAGCGCCGGCGTGGAGTTGCCCGCTTCGCTTTCCGACGTGCGGCACGTCTTTTGTCTCTATACAATCCGCGATGAAGATCGAGATGCGTTGCAAGCGGACCTCAGCGCAGCAGGAATTGCAACTGCGGTTCACTACCCCACGCCGATTCATCTTACTCCCGCCTACTCCGAGCCGCGATACAAAGCAGGTGATCTACCAGTCGCCGAAGCCTGCGCGCGCACCGTTCTAAGCCTTCCGCTGCACGCGCATATGACTCGCGAGCAAGTGCTTCGCGTAGCCGAACACGTTTCCAACCTAAGGCCCAAAAAGAATCAAGAGACCGCTCTCTCCAGCCGATGAGTAAAGCAGTATGGGTTCCACGAGCAGCAGAGGCGCGCTGTATTTCACCGCCATCAGCCAATTCTCGAGCGACTTTCAAAGCATCCTGAGTCGCGCGCAGCAGATCGCGCAAATTCCGATCACGGCTCTGCAAAACGATGTCAGCTCGAACCAGAACAAGTCGCAAGCGCTCGACACTCTGGACCCGGTCCTCGCGAGCCTAGGCTGGGGGGTAGCATCGCTCGGATCGCTGGCCGCAAACGGCGGCCTGTCGGCTTCCAGCTCCGATTCGAACCTGGTTACCGTGACCAGCACCGGAAATCCGGCGGCCGGCAGCTACACCATTTCCAAGATCAAATCGCTCGCCTCGGCGGCGTCGGAAATGTCGCTTAGCGGCTACGCGGACGCCACCAGCGCGAAAGTCTCCCCGAGCGGATACTCCAATCTGGTCGTAGGCTCGCAAACTCATCAGCTCAACATTTCCCAGAACAACAATCTCAGCGGCCTGGTGAACGCATCAACAATTCCGGCGCAGGCGTCACTGCGTCCATACTGACTAGGGGAACCGGCGCGACGCCGGACTATCTCGTGCTGACTGCCACGAGCACCGGCGCGACGACTTTACAGCTCAACGATCTTCAAAGCCTCAAGGATCTCGTCACCAGCACCGGCACGGGAACCGAAACATCGCTGAACACCTACGCCGATCCGTTCAGCACGCCGTTCTGAGCGAGCGGATACATGAACCTGGTTGTCGGTTCGAACACCTATAACCCGAACATCTCGGGCGACAACTATCTGAGCGGCTTGGCCCAAGCCATCAACAGCTCGGGCGCAAACATCACCGCGTCCATCGTAAACAACGCTCTTTCGATATCAACCAAAGACAGCAGCGCCACGACCATCCAGGTCAATGACTGCGCCTTAAGATCCTGATCGGCAACACGAGTCAGGGCAGCAACGCCGACTTCTTCCTGAATGGCATCGAAGTGACCCGCTCGAGCAACATCGTCAACAACATCATCTCGGGCATCACCTCACGCTTACCGGGCAGACCACAAGTAGCGCGCCGTCAGCAACGATTCTCGGTCGCGAGCAATGCCTCTCAGCTTTCCACGGCTCTCCAAAGCCGGGTAAGTAGCTATAACGCGCTACAGGCGCAGATGGTACAGCAGGAGGCAAATCGGGCGGCGTGCTGGTGGGAGATTCCCTGATCTCAAGTCTCGAACGACATGTAACAGCTTGCCACTTACTGGAATCCGAGCGCCACCAGCAGCATTCACAGCCTCTCCGATCTCGGCATCGAGTTCAGCAATACAGGACAAGTGAGTTTCGACCAGAACACGTTCAACGTGCTCTCTACTTAGCAAATATCGGATGCCTACGCGTTTCTAGGATCGTTCACCTCCGGCGGCCTCGGCGCGCTCGCCAATAATTTCACGGCCATCACGGATCCCATCGCAGGTGTAATCACGCTTCAGCAGAACGACTGCACCACCGAAGACCACCACCTCAGCGATCGCATCACTACCATGACGCAGCAGGCCACCCTCGCGCAGAACGCGCTCACCAGAAAGTGCAAGCCGCAGACGCCTTGGTGGCACAACAGCAGTCAGAGCAAAACACCGTGTGCAAAGTCTGAACTACGTGCTGTACGGCACAGAGCACGGGCGGTTAACGCCTCAGCCACAGGCCTCAGCCACAGGCCTCAGCCGGCCGACACCGCAAGATACAACATCGCGAAGGCGAGTGCCGTGGCCGCGATCGACAGGCCGGCCAGCGCTTTGATCAATGGCTCCTTCCACATCAGACGCGCGCGTGGCGTCCTGGCCAGATAAGCCGCCACGAACCCACCAACGAACCCTCCGGCGTGGGCCATGAAGTCGACGCCCGGAAAAAAACTGATTATCACGCACCAGATCAGCCACTGCGAATAATAGGCCTTCACCATCGATCCGGTGTGCGATTTGTCGGTGATTCCGTAGGCCAGCATCGCGCCGATCAAGCCGAAAATTCCGGCCGACGATCCCACCGAGAAATGACCGCCGAGAAGATGCGAACTGGCCCAAAACCCCGCCACCGTCGACACGAAATAGAACAGGATGAAGCGGCTCGTTCCATAAAGCATCTCCACCTCTGCCCCCAGCCCGAACAGTACCCAGGAATTCATCAGAATGTGGAAGATTCCACCGTGTAAAAAGCCGGCCGTGATCCAGCGCCACCACTGGCTATCCATCATCGACGCCGGCATGCTCGCACCCCACTGCGTGAGCACACCGCGCCACGGCCCCAGGTTGTCGGCGACGAAAAGAATTCCGTTCACAAGCAGGATCATCGTGGTGCTGAATCGCGCGTGCGGGATCAATCCTCCGAGCGCGTCGCCGGGATTGCGCGCATCCACGGCGCGAGGGCCGAGCGGCACTTCGCAGTACGGGCAAACCCGATCGCTGGTCGTCACAAACGCCCGGCAGTTCGGGCACATCCGTCGCTTGTCCACTGGACTCATTGTACAGTGCGTGCTCCCGATCCACCCGGATTGCTACAATTGAAAAATCTAATTTCCCTCCTGAGAGAGCAACCTGCACGGATGTCCAAATCGGAGAAAGATTACCGGCAAGACATCGTTGACATCGGCAAGATGATCTATCAAAAGGGCTGGGTTGCCGCCAACGACGGCAACATCAGCATCCGGTTGGACGCCAGTCGTGTCCTCTGCACATGCACTGGCATCAGCAAAGGCATGATGACGCCCGAGGATCTCATCATCTGCAGCCTCGACGGCATGAAGCTGGAGGGATCGCGCGAACTTACGTCCGAGCTCGCGATGCATCTCACCATCTACAAAATGCGCGCCGACATTTTCTCTGTCGTACATGCGCATCCTCCGGTCGCAACCGGCTTTGCGGTGGCGGGCAAACCCCTCACGCTCGCGCTCCTTCCGGAGGTGGTGATCGGTCTCGGCTGTGTCCCTCTGGCCGAATACGGATTGCCCGGCACACCCGCGCTCACCGAAGGCATGCTTCCGTACATCCCAAAATACGATGCGATCCTCATGCGAAATCACGGCCTGGTTTGTTACGGCGAAGACGTGTATAAATCGTTTTTCAAGATGGAAACGGTGGAACATTTCGCGCGCATTACCTTGGTGGCCGAACTCCTCGGTGGACCGAAGGTTCTGCCGAAGCAGGAGGTTGATAAACTGATAGACTCGCGCACGCGCTACGGAATCAAGCCTCGCAGCGGAGTTGAGCCGGGCCGGCCGGTCGCGGCCGAAGAGTTGGAGCAATCGCAAGAGCGCTTTCAGATGACGCGCGAGGAATTGATCGCGCTGCTGGATGAGGCATTGCGCGCGCGCGGCGTGCTGACGTAATGTGGTTCGGGAGGCCGAATGGGTGAAGCGTTGGGAATGATCGAGACACGCGGTCTGGTGGCCATGATTGAAGCCGCTGATGCGATGGTGAAGGCAGCGAACGTCAAAGTCGTGGGGTGGGAAAAGATCGGATCGGGCTATGTTACTGCGCTCGTGCGCGGCGACGTGGCAGCGGTCCGAGCCGCGACCGACGCCGGAGCTGCTGCCGCGCGGCGCGTCGGCGAACTGATCGCGGTCCACGTGATCCCGCGCCCGCACCCGAGTCTCGAAGACGTCCTGCCGATCGGCAAAGCGCAAGCCGCGGCCGGCGCCAAGTAGGCCCGCATGATTCTGGCCCGCGTCGTGGGCACGGTGGTCGCTACGCGCAAGGATCCCCGCCTCGAAGGTTTCAAGCTGCTGGTTGTGAAGCCCGTGACGCCGGATGGCAAAGATGAATCCGGGTATGTGATTGCCATCGACACCGTCAGCGCTGGCTCGCAAGAAACCGTGATCGTGGTCTCCGGCAGCTCGGCCCGCATGGCTGAGGGGTGCAAGGACAAGCCGGTGGACGCGAGCATCGTCGGCATCGTGGACACGGTGAGTTTGAAATGAGCGCTGCATGTTTCTAGGCCGAGTGGTGGGACGTGTGGTCTCCACGGTGAAAGATCCCGGACTGACTGCGCAGCGATTGCTCATCATCCAGCCGCTGAAGCCGGATCTGGCAGCGACGGGCAAACAGATCGTCGTACTGGACGCCGTCGGCGCGGGCGCTAACGAGCTGATCTACTGGTGCCGCGGCAAGGAATCGAGCTTCCCCTTTCTTCCCGACGAGGTGCCATCCGACGGCACCATAGTCGGGATCGTCGATGAGTTGCATCTGGAACGCTGATGCTGATCGCGCGCGTGGTGGGCGAGCTCGTCTCCACTCATAAGCACTCGAGCCACGAAAAACGCAAGGCGCTCATCGTGCAGCCGCTCGATCTCGACGGGTCGAATCGCGGGGATCCGGTGATCGCGCTCGACGCCGTGGATGCCGGCGTGGGCGATCGGGTGCTCGTGGTTACCGAAGGCTTCGGCGCGATGACCAGCGTGGGACGGCTGCAATCACCGATCGATATGGCCGTGGTGGGCGTAATCGACCGGTTGGACTTGCACGGCAGTGCTGAAGCGCCGTCGCCAATTGGGCAACAGAATCAGAGCTAGCGCGAACAACAAGACGAGCTTTATCACTTCGCTGATTCCGTACATGGCGTGGAGGCGTGCGAACTCGGTGGCCGCCGACGCATTATCGAGGTTCGCACTGAGTGAAAGCATGCGCGGCGTCACCGCGAAACTTTGCACTGCAACGATGGTGAGCGGCACGAGAGAGATGACGCCGAGCAACCCATTCCGGATGCCGAGCCAAGCTAACGCCGAGAACGCGACTGCGAGAACCAGCTCGACGCGCTCCCAATCGATGAAGAACCGCTGATTCAACTTTCCAGCCATCTCGCGGAGAGCCGCGTGCATGCTTGGTGTCGAGAGTGTGTCGGCCATCTGAAAATTTTGCGTTGCTACAAAGATCATAAACAAGCTGCCCATGATCCAAGCGCCGAGCGTGAGGGCGGCGAAGCGCTGGTGTTGCATCGATTACAAGTCTAGCGCCGCAGAACTTGGAAGGCGAACTCGCGTCCCCATTTTTGCTGGAAGGCGAGCGAGATCCACAACAGAGCGAATGGTTCTAAGAGGCGGGCTTGCGTGAGCGGGCCGGTGTCTTGCGGATCGAATCCGATATCGGCGGCGAGCTCGTGAACGGTCTTCTTCGCTGCTGCGTCGTCGCCGCAGTAAAAAATCACAGGCTTGCCGGCCGAGAATGAGTCGTTCTCCATGATGGTGCTGCCGACAGTGTTGAAGGCCTTCACGACCTTTGCGCCCTTGGCCCAATCGGCTACTTGCTCCCCCGCCGAGGTCGACGTGCCGACGGCGAGACCGGAAAGATCCGGCAGCAGCGGGTTGGTAGCGTCGATCAGTACTTTTCCAGCGAGATTGCCGAGGCCGCTCAGGACATCTTTAGCGATCGACCACGGCATGGCGAACAGAAGCACATCGTTCGTGGCAGCTTCGACGAGCTTCGCTGCACGCGCATTTTTTCCAGCGCGATCGAGAAGCTTCTTCATGTCTGCGTCGTCCGGCGTGCGTGAGCCGAAGACGATTTGATGACCTTTTTGCGCCCAGCGCGTGCCGAGCGCGCCACCGACATTTCCCGAACCGATAATTCCGATGTTCATTTGGTTTGTAGATAGCATGTTACCTGGAAAAGTTGCAAGGGATAATCGAAACATGGCTTTGAAACAAACAACGAACTACGTGGAGGATTCGCTGGGCGTTTTCCGTCAATACAAGAACTTGGCGGAGCGCGCTATAGAACAGGTGAAGGACGAAGCGCTGTTCGCGGAAATCGATAGTGAGAACAATTCGATCGCGATCATCGTAAAGCACATGGCCGGGAACATGCGATCGCGGTTCCGTGATTTCCTGACGACCGATGGCGAGAAGCCGGACCGCAACCGCGATTCCGAGTTTGTCGATCCGCCGAAGACGCGCGAGGCGCTGATGACGCTGTGGGAAGCAGGCTGGAACGAGGTTTTCGGCGCGATTGAGCCGTTGTCGGAGGCGGATCTGGCGCGCACGGTGACAATTCGCGGCGAAGCGCATTCGGTGATGCAGGCCATCCACCGGCAGATCGCGCATTACTCGTATCATTGCGGTCAGATTGTAGTCCTCGCCAAGCATTTTCGGAGCGACTCGTGGAAGCCGCTGACGATTCCACGCGGCAAGTCGCAAGAATATTTGAAAAGGGTTATGGCGGGGGAGGTTAGTCAACGGTAGCGTTGACAGGAGTGTCAACGCGGCACGCAGGAGTGCGTGGGCCACGGTGAATCTCTTGCAGGCTCCAGACGCGAATGGGGTCGCGGCGCCGGGACCCGACGGCTTCGGCGGCGGCTTTCGCACCGCTCAGCGTAGTGATGCAGGGGATGCGGTAAGCGACGGCAGCGCGTCGGATGGCTTGTTCGTCCGTGAATGAGTGACCGCCGGTGGTTGTGTAGATGACGAGCTTCAGCGCGCCTGCTTTCAAGAGGTCGACTGCATTGGGGCGGCCTTCGTTCACCTTGAAGACGGTTTTCACGGTGAGTCCGGCATTGCGAAGGGCGGCGGCGGTGCCTCGCGTGGCTGTCAAAGAAAATCCGAACGAGGCGAATTTGCGCGCGACTTCGACGACGGCGGCTTTGTCGCGATCGTTGACGCTGATGAAGACCGCGCCCGATTCGGGGAGCGGAGTACCGGCGCTCAGTTGAGCTTTACCGAACGCTTCGCCGAAGTTTTCGCCGACGCCCATCACTTCGCCGGTGGAACGCATCTCCGGACCGAGCGCGGGATCGACGCCGGGAAATTTAGCGAAGGGAAAGACCGGAGACTTCACGAAGCATTGCGAGACGGGAAGCACGCCGCTGGTTTGGCCGCCGGTGAGGTCTGCGAAATCGGCGAGGCTTTTGCCAAGCATCAGGCCGACGGCGATTTTGGGCAACGGCACGCCGGTGGCTTTGCTGACGTAGGGCACGGTGCGTGAAGCGCGCGGATTCACTTCGAGAACGTAGACGGTTCCGTTCTGGATGGCGTATTGGACGTTCATCAGTCCGATGACGTGCAGCGCACGGGCGAGCTTGGTAGTGTAGTCTTCGATGACACGCAGCACTTCGGGCGAGAGGCCTTGCGGAGGAAGAACGCAGGAGCTGTCGCCTGAATGCACACCGGCTTCCTCGATGTGCTCCATGATGCCAGCGATGAGGACGAAGCCGTGCCGATCGGCTAGCGCGTCAACGTCGACTTCCGTGGCCGATTCGAGGAAGCGATCGATCAACACGGGGCGTTCTTGCGAGAAGACCACGGCTTCGTGCATGTAGCGGCGGACCATGTCTTCGTTGTAAGCGATCACCATTGCACGGCCGCCGAGCACGTAGCTGGGACGCACGAGCACGGGGAATCCGATTCGGCGCGCGACAGCGCAGGCTTCTTCAGCGCTGGTCGCGGTGCCGTTTTCGGGCGATGGGATTTCGAGGTCATTCAGAAGGTTGCCGAAAAGTTTCCGGTCTTCGGCGAGATCGATGTCGGCCGGATCGGTTCCGATGATCGGGGCGCCGGACGCTTTCAAGGGCAGCGCGAGATTGAGCGGAGTCTGGCCGCCGAACTGAACGATGACGCCGTCGGGCTTTTCGACATCGAGAATGTTAAGGACTTCTTCGCGCGTAAGAGGCTCGAAGTAGAGTCGGTCGCTCGTATCGTAGTCGGTGGAGACGGTCTCGGGGTTGCAGTTCACCATGATCGACTCGTAGCCGAAGTCCTGAAGCGCGAATGAAGCGTGGCAGCAGCAATAGTCGAACTCGATGCCCTGGCCGATGCGGTTGGGGCCGCTGCCGAGAATCATGACTTTCTTGCGGTCGGACGGAGCGGATTCGTTTTCCGATTCGTAGCTTGAATAGAGATAGGGCGTGAAGCTTTCGAATTCCGCCGCGCAGGTGTCGACGCGATTGAATACGGCCCCGATGCCGAGCTCTTTGCGTTTGCGGCGGACGTCCATCGCGCTGGTCCTCCAAAGCTGTCCAAGGCGCCTATCGGAGAGGCCGTCGCGCTTAGCTTGAAGCAGTTTCGCGCGGGAGACGGTGTCGAGATTGATCTTGCCAAGAGCGGCCTCTTCTTGGACCATTTCGTGGATCTGCGTAAGGAACCAAGGATCGATGGAGGTGATCTCCTGGACCTGCTCGACCGTCCAGCCTTGCTCGAAGGCGAAGCGAATATAACCGATACGTTCGGGATTCGGTGTGATCAGGCGTTTCGGAATAAGATTGACGTCGAAGGTTTCGGCAGTTGAGGACTTGCCGGTTTCGAGGCTGCGGACGCCTTTGGCAAGCGCTTGTTTGAAGGTGCGGCCGATGGACATCACTTCACCGACCGATTTCATCTGCGTGCCGAGCACCGGGTCGGCGCCGGGGAACTTTTCGAATTGCCAGCGCGGGATTTTGACGACAACGTAGTCGAGCGTGGGTTCGAAGCAGGCCGGCGTGACCTTGGTGATGTCGTTCTTGATTTCGTCGAGACGATAGCCGACAGCAAGTTTGGCGGCGATTTTGGCGATGGGGAAACCGGTGGCCTTGGATGCGAGGGCGGAGCTGCGGGAGACGCGCGGGTTCATCTCCACGATGACCATACGGCCGGTTTTGGGATCGATGGCGAATTGGACATTCGATCCGCCAGTGTCAACGCCGATCTCGCGCAGGCAGCGGAGCGAGGCGTCCCGCATCATTTGGTATTCGCGATCGGTGAGGGTTTGCGCCGGGGCGACGGTGATGGAGTCGCCGGTGTGGACACCCATGGGGTCGAAGTTTTCGATTGAGCAGACGACGATGGCATTGTCGGCAAGGTCGCGCATTACTTCGAGCTCGAATTCTTTCCAGCCGAGGACGCTTTGTTCCATGAGGACTTCATGTACGGGTGAAAGGTCGATGCCGCGCTCGAGAATTTCGTACAACTCTTCGCGGTTGTAGGCGATGCCGCCGCCTGAGCCGCCGAGCGTAAAGCTGGGGCGGAGGATGACCGGGTAGCCGATGCGGTCGGCGAATGCATCGCCTTGATCGAGGTTGCGGATGAGCTGAGATTGCGGCGTGTCGAGGCCGATGCGACGCATGGCGTCTTTGAAGAGCAGGCGGTCTTCGGCTTTCTTGATCGATTCGACTTTCGCGCCAATCAGTTCAACGCCGTATTTTTCAAGCACGCCAGCTTCGGCGAGATCGACTGAAAGGTTGAGGCCGGTCTGGCCACCTACGGTGGACAGCAGTGCGTCGGGTTGTTCGCGGCGGATTACTTCTTCGGCGAAAGGGACGCTGAGCGGTTCGACGTAAGTGCGGTCGGCCATTTCCGGATCGGTCATGATGGTGGCCGGGTTGGAGTTGATCAGCACGACTTCGTAGCCGTCGGACTTAAGGGCTTTGCAAGCTTGCGCGCCGGAATAGTCGAACTCGCATGCTTGGCCGATGATGATAGGGCCGGAGCCGATGATCAGGATGCGGTGGATGTCGGTGCGGCGGGGCATGTGTCAGCCTCGACCGAAATCCCGAATCAATTTCATGAAATCGCCGAACAAGTATTGCGAATCGTGCGGTCCGGGGGCGGC
>Ga0126371_10002446_pt1 | contig 15993 bp, 11 predicted proteins | sample PanSoiMetaPlot_4_FD_110145 | JGI IMG/M metagenome (GOLD analysis project Ga0126371, IMG submission 110145) | Tropical forest soil microbial communities from Panama - MetaG Plot_4 | ecosystem: Environmental > Terrestrial > Soil > Tropical forest > Bulk soil | place: Panama | collected 2016-02-17 | reverse complement strand
TCTTGCGGTGGTCACATTGCAGCCGTTTGCAATCTATTCAGGCTCCCCTCAGAGTATCTTTGCGTTAATCTCCCTGCTGGTCTGCCTCATTCCCACAACGATCGGCGGACTGCTCTCCGCTATCGGCATCGCAGGCATGGATCGCCTGATTCAGCGCAACGTCATCGCCATGTCGGGGCGTGCTGTGGAAGCCGCTGGCGACGTGGACGTGCTTTTGCTCGACAAAACCGGCACCATCACGCTCGGCAATCGTGAAGCTACGGCATTTCACGCGGCTCCTGGAGTCACTGAAGCAGAACTCGCCAACGCTGCCCAACTCGCTTCGTTTGCGGACGAAACCCCCGAAGGCCGCTCAATCGTTGTGCTGGCGAAGGAAAAGTACGGACTGCGCGGCCGGGAACTTGCTCCGCATAATCCGGCTTTTATTCCTTTCTCCGCGCAGACACGCATGTCCGGGGTAGACATGGACGACAAGGAAATCCGCAAGGGAGCGCCGGAAGCGATCAAGCGCTACGTTGCGGAAAAGGGCCAACACCTGCCACAGGAAGTGAAAAATGAGGTGGAGCGTATCTCCAAGTCGGGCGGCACGCCACTGCTCGTCGCAGCAAATTTCCGCGTCTACGGTACAGTCGAACTGACCGATATCGTGAAGGGTGGAATCCGAGAGCGGTTCGATCATCTGCGCGCCATGGGCATTCGCACGATGATGATTACCGGTGACAATCCTCTGACGGCAGCGGCTATCGCGCGTCAGGCAGGCGTAGACGATTTTCTCGCCGAGGCCAAACCCGAAGACAAGATGGCATTGATCCGCCACGAACAGGCCAGGGGGAAACTCGTTGCAATGACGGGTGATGGCACCAACGATGCCCCTGCCCTCGCTCAGGCAGACGTTGGTGTGGCCATGAACACCGGAACGCAAGCCGCCAAGGAAGCCGGCAACATGGTGGATCTCGACTCCAACCCCACGAAGCTGATTGAAATTGTCGAGATTGGCAAGCAGCTTTTGATCACACGTGGTGCTCTAACAACCTTTTCGGTTGCCAACGATGTGGCCAAATATTTCGCGATTATTCCCGCGATGTTTGCCGGCACCTTCCCGCTACTCGGCACACTCAATGTGATGAAGCTCCGCACCTCGGAGTCCGCGATTCTCTCTGCGGTCATTTTCAACGCTTTGATCATCATCGCGCTGATTCCACTGGCATTACGCGGGGTGCGCTATCGTCCGTTGGGCGCCGCGGCGCTTTTAAGGCGCAACTTGTTCGTCTACGGGGTGGGCGGCGTGATCGCACCGTTTGCGGGCATCAAGTTGATCGACATTCTGGTTTCCTGGCTGCGGCTGGCTTAGAGGGCTTCATGAAAAAGGACCTGATCAACGCAATTCTCTTCACGGTTGTCACGACCATCATTTTTGGCTTGCTCTATCCCGTGACTATGACCAGCCTGAGCCGATGGTTCTTTCCTAAGCAAGCGGCAGGCAGTTTGATTGAAAAAGACGGCCGCGTGCGTGGCTCGAGCCTCATCGGGCAGCCCTTCACGTCCGACAGGTATTTTCATTCCCGTCCGTCGAACGCGGGAAGCGGCTACGATGCAGCTGCATCCAGTGCATCGAACCTGGCGCCAACAAATCAAGCCCTGGTGGATCGGGTGAAAGCGGACGTGGCAAAGCTGCAGCAAGAGAATCCGGGTGTGCTGATCCCCGCGGACCTGGTCACTGCTTCTGGTTCCGGTCTTGATCCGCACATCTCCCCGGCAGCTGCGAATTTCCAGATTCTCCGCGTCGCGAAAGCGCGGGGCATAAGCGTCGAGTCGCTCAAGGCGGTGGTCGCCCGGCACACCCAGCAACGCACCATTGGAATTTTTGGAGAGCCACGCGTCAATGTGCTGGAACTGAATCTGGACCTGGATGGATTGAGGTAGTTCCTATCGCGACCCTTTGGCGGATCCCTTCGCCGCAACGGCCTTGGGGGGCTGAAACCGGTAGCCGACCCAGGGCTCGGTCAAAATGTACTTCGGCTGTGCCGGATCTCTCTCAATCTTCTTGCGCAGTTGATTGATGACTACGCGTAAATTCTCCGTCTCTTCGCCGTATTCCGGCCCCCAAATGGCTTGTAACAAGCGCCGGTGTGAGACAGGTTTTCCCTGTTGCGCAATCAGGTGGCGCAGGACCTCAAATTCTTTGGGTGCCAGGTGCACCTCTTCCCCACCGACAGTGACGCGACGAGACTCAAAATCTACGGTGAAGTCACGGGACTGGAATGCGGGAACCGCCTCGGCAGAGGCGTGGCGGCGCAAGGAGGCACGGACACGGGCCAGCAGCTCTTCGATACCAAACGGTTTGGTCACATAATCGTCCGCCCCGGCATCGAGGGCGACGACTTTATCGCGTTCGGCGTTGCGCACTGTCAGCATGATGATCGGTGCGGCGGTAAAACGTCGAAGCTCACGGCACGTCTCAACGCCCGACATTCCAGGCAGATTGACATCGAGCAGAATCAAGTCGGGTTTGGTCTTGCGCGCCAGTTCAAGCGCTTCTTCTCCCGTCGAAGCTTCCACCAGTTCGTAACCGCGGAACGTCAACGTCGTACGCAGGACGCGGCGAATCTGCGGTTCGTCGTCCACCACGAGTATGTTTGCGGTGTTCATCTCAATTCACCATTCGATGCGGCCGGAAGCGTAAAAGTGAAGACCGAGCCCGCGTTCAGCTGACTAGTAACGGAAATCGTGCCTCCGTGGGCCGTAACGATGGCCTTGGCAATGGGCAATCCCATGCCGGTGCCGCGGACCTGATAACGTTGGTCCTTCCCGCGGTAAAACTTGTCGAAAATCAGCCCCTGCTCAAACGGGTCGATTCCCGGGCCGCGGTCGGCGACGCTGATCGATACATAGTCGCCCGTCGCCTCCGCCGTGACCGTGATCGGCATCTCGCGACTCGAGTACAGATGCGCGTTGTCGACCAGTTGCACCAAGATGTCTTTCGCGAGTTTTAAATCCGCACGAACCGGCGGGAGATCCTCGCTCGCCTGGATCACAATTTTGCGGTCGCCGAGCGCCTTGCGTAAGTGTTCCAACGCCGCTTCGATCAACATGGGAACGGACACCGCCTGCAAATGTAACTCAAATTCTCCGGATTCAAGCTTCGCCATTTCAGCGGCTTCTTCGACCAGGTGATTCAGCCGGTCGCACTCTTCGTTCACGATCGTCAACAACTCTTTTTGATGCGCGGAATCATTTCGGTTCGGCGTGAGCAGATCTGTTGTGGCAGCCTTGATGGCGGTAAGCGGAGTGCGAAAGTCGTGTGCAATGGAATCGAGCAACGCAGACTTCAGACGTTCGCCCTGACGTTCGGCTTCGGTTTCCCCGAGTTGCTCTACGGCTCGCGCGCGTTCCATGGCGATGGCGACCAGGGAACCGATGGCGTCGAGAGTCTGCCGCGAGAGCACCGCTCCCGAGATTCCGAGGCTGCCGATCGGCTTCACACCGAGACGCACCGGAACAAAATGCAGCGGCTGGGTGACATCGGAGGTGGTTTCATCCCGCACGTAAGTTGCCTTCATCAGTTCTTCGTCAATTTGGGCAGCGCCATAACCCGATCGGTAAAATTTGTCTTTCTGCGGCACAAAGAGCTCCGCAGCTCCAGCTTCAAAGCAATCCACGATGTGATTAGGAACCGCATTCATGAGTTGAATCACATTTCCTTCGCCCAGCAGTTTCTGACTGAAGGCGTAGAGCCGTTCGACTTCGCGCCGCCGCGCGTGAGCCGTGTCAGCTTCTTTGCGAATCCGCGCGGACAGCTGGCTGGCCACAAGCGAGGTGATCAGGAACGCGCCGAGCGCCACCCAATTCTGAGGATCGGTAATCGTGAAGGTTCCGACGGGTGGGAGGAAAAAGTAATTGAACAGCAGCATGGCGCAGACAGACATGAAAATCGCCACCACCATGCCCCACACGGCGGAAACTGCTAAAATTGCAAGAAGAAATGACAGCGCGACCGTCGTCTGGTTGACATGCAGAAGACGGGCATAACCAAAGGTGATAGAAACAAGTAGGATCGCGGCGACTGCAATTCCGATTCCGCGGCCCGCAACGAGGCGCGTCATACTTCTATTGTAACCTGAGAACATTTCACGATTGGAGAACCGCGCAGCGTGCCGAAAAAGCCCGAAGAGTGGCTGGAGGTCGCTTCCCCCTCAAACAAAGGCCGGGGTACTTTCAAGCTGTTTCTGGGCTATGCCCCCGGTGTCGGCAAAACTTACAGCATGCTTAGTGAAGCCATTCGCCGCAAAAGTCGCGGCGAGGACGCGATCATCGGCGTTGTTGAAACGCACGGCCGCAAAGCAGTGCTGGAACTTGCATGCCAACTGGAAGCGGTTCCCCGCAAGAAAATCGACTACAAGGGAACGCCTTTTCAGGAAATGGACGTGGATGCCATTCTCGAACGGCGACCGGGCGTCGTACTGGTGGACGAACTTGCACACACAAACATTCCCGGCAGCCGACACCGCAAACGCTACGAGGATGTACAGGAACTGCTGGCGGCTAAGATTGACGTCGTCTCCACTCTCAATATTCAACATATCGAAAGTATCGCCCCGACAGTGCGCGCCATCACCGGCATTACGGTTCGCGAAACGGTTCCGGACTGGGTGCCATTGAGTGCGACAGAAACGGTGATGGTGGACCTTACGCCAGAAGCGCTAGTGAACCGCATGCGCCGGGGTGATGTGTACGGCGTTGATAAGGTCGAGCAGTCGCTGAAGAATTTCTTCCGGCGCGGAAATTTGATTGCCCTTCGCGAGCTTGCCTTACGCCAGGTGGCCGAGCAAGTGGACCGCAGCCTGGAATCGTACATGGACGCCAAGCAGATTCGTGAAAACTGGAATGTTCGCGAACGCTTGGCCGTGTGCGTTTCCGGGAGCCCTTCAGGCCAATATTTGATCGCGCGCGCGGCGCGCATGGCCAGGCGGCTAGACGCGGAGCTTTACGTGGTTCATGTTCAGCGGGAACTCGCTACACGCCCGGAAAATCCCAGGGTTCTCGAGGCCAATTTGCGATTTGCAGAAAACCTTGGCGCACTGGTGGTGCAGCTCAAGGGCCGCAGCGTGGCCGATACAATTGGAGATTTTGTCCGAGCCAAGCACATCACTCAGGTAATTTTTGGGCGGGCGCAGATCCGTGACTGGCGAAAGTTTCTTTACCTCAGCGTCGTCCACAGATTTCTGCGGGAGTCGCCGCCGGTAGACGTGCACATCGTTACGCAAGAGCCGGACGAAGAATAGTGACGGCTTTCGCGAGACAAACGCCTTTCGTGAATGCTACGATTCGGCGAAATGAAAAACACGCTGAACGAACACCTCATGGGGCTTTTTTCCGCTTGTCTGGTCCAACTTTTCTTTGGCGCCGCCCTCGCCAGTGCTCAGACGCCGGCTTCCTCCGCGCCGGTATTCCGCTTGGATGGTGGCAACGCAACCTACGCGTTTGGCGTCAACGAACGCGGCGATCTGCAGGCTCTTTATTGGGGCGGACGGCTTGGCCCAAATGATGTGATTGCTCCGGCGCGCTCGTTTCCGGAGTGGGCTTCGTTCGATTCGCCGAACACTACAACACCCCAAGAATTTGCGGGCTGGGGCGGGGGACTGTTTACTGAGCCAGCCTTGAAAATTACCTTTGCGGATGGGAATCGAGATCTTGGGCTTCATTTCGTCAAGGCCACCCACGCTTCGCAGGATAACTACGTCATTCTGATGAAGGACATTTCTCGCGAAATCTACGTGACGCTGCGCTATTCGATGGACCCGGATACCGGCGTCCTTTCGCGTTCCGCAGACATTGAAAACCGCGAGAAGGAACCGGTGATGATCGAGCAACTGGCCGCCGCGCAGTGGACACTGCCTCCGGCGCACTACACATTGAACTACTTGACGGGCCGATGGGCGGGAGAGTGGACGCTCAACCAGGAACCTTTGCGGCAGGGCGCGCGAGTCTTTGAAAGCCGCCGCGGAACCACCGGGCATCAGGCGAATCCTTGGTTTGCGATTTCGCGGCAAGACAGCCCGGGTCCCGCCGGGCCGCTTACAGCGGGTGAAGAACACGGAGAAGTGTGGTTTGGCGCGCTGGCCTGGTCGGGATCGTGGCGATTCACGGTTGAAGAAACGCAGCTCGATTTTGTGCGCGTCACCGGTGGTTTCAATCCGTTTGACTTCGGCTATAAGCTGAAGCCCGGAGAGCACCTAGAAACGCCCGTCTTTTACGGGGGATACTCTTCGCGCGGGCTGGGCGGAGCCTCGCGATTGCTGCACAAGTTTGAGATTGCGCGCGTTTTGCCACAGGCGCCCGATCCCAAGTTGCGGCCGGTGATTTACAACTCGTGGGAAGCCACGGAATTCAATGTGGACCAGACCGGGCAGATCGCGCTAGCGGAAAAGGCGGCGTCGATCGGCGTTGACCGCTTCGTGATGGACGACGGCTGGTTCGGTCAGCGCAAGGACGACCACGCTGGCCTAGGCGACTGGTATGTGAATCCGAAGAAATTCCCAAACGGGCTAAAACCCCTGATTGACAAGGTGCACGCGCTGGGAATGGACTTCGGTTTGTGGGTGGAACCGGAGATGGTGAACCCGGATTCCGACCTTTATCGCAAGCATCCCGACTGGGTCCTGAATTTCCCGGGACGTCCGCGCACCGAACAACGTAACCAGATGGTTCTGAATCTCGCGCGACCAGACGTGCGCGAGTATGTCGAGGGGTTCCTAGACAAGCTGCTTTCGGAAAACGATATCGCTTTTCTCAAGTGGGATTACAACCGAAATTGGTCAGAACCCGGCTGGGATCAGGTGCCGCCGGATGAGCAGCGCCGCGTTTACATCGACTTCATCCGCAACCTGTACGCGATCCTGGCGGACCTGCGCAGGAAGCATCCTAAGGTCGAGATTGAATCGTGCTCGGGTGGCGGAGGCCGTGTTGATTTGGGAGTGCTGCATTACACCGACGAGGTGTGGCCGTCGGACAATACCGATCCATTTGACCGTCTGGCGATGCAGGATGGATTCAGTTATGCGTACACCCCGCAGGTAATGATGGCGTGGGTTACCGATTCGCCGCACTGGCTGAACTTCCGATCGACCTCGCTTACTTATCGGCTGCTGAGTTCGATGCAGGGTTCATTGGGAATTGGAGCGAACCTGAATAAGTGGACGCCGGAAGATTTTACCACTGCGAAGCGATTGATCGCCGCCTATCACTCCGTGCAACGCACGATCGTTCGCGGTGATTTGTACCGGCTGATCAGCCCGCGCGATGACAGCGCGTTCTCCTCGACCGAGAGCGTTTCGGGCGACAAAAGCCAGGCGGTGGTATTCGCGTTCACACATTCTACGCAGGAAGGGCGGGGATTTCCGCTGCTGCAACTGCGGGGTCTCGATCCCAATGCTGATTATCAAGTCATCTGGATCGAAGGCAAGGCGTTGCTGGGAACACCGGACAGGGCGTCGGGCGCCTGGTGGATGAACCACGGAATTAATTTCGACCTGCGTGGCGATTTTGGCGCGGCGGCATTCCGCCTTGATCGCGTGCGCTGACCAACTCACGTTTCCAAGAGAAAGCGGAACCGGGCATCGCCGTCGAGCCACATGATGTAGTTGGTACCCCAGGCGTTGTTGAAAAGATTGAAGTGGATGCCGCTCTGGAGAGTGGGCTGCGCTCTCGAGAAGTTAAGCGGCGATTGCCTACCGACGGAAACCAGGGGCGCATCGATGGTCGTAAAGCGCAGCGTATTCGCGCCATCCTTGCAGGTAATGGAATCCATCAGTGCGTGAAGGTGACGGTTGCCGCACTCGGCGACATCGAATGGCGAGACGTCCTGGCCTGATTTGCGCATCATCCAGCTTTTGGGATCGGCCAGAGGATTGAAGCTGAACCAGAGTGCCTCCGGCATGCGTGTGGGCAGTTTTCCGAACCATGACACATGGATTTCGATCCTCGGCTTGGCTTTTGGGAACGTATATTCCACAAAAATCTGCTTTGGAAATGCCGCCCTCCCGGAATTCATGGCTTCCGCATCTGGGATTTCCAGCCGAGTCTGAAGCAGATGTGAGCTTCCGTTACTGTCTACGGTGGCTTCCCGGAGCATTGGCATCCAGATCTGACTCTGCGCTCCAAAGCGTTCGATGTTGGGCTTGCCGAAGTCTTTGAAGGCCCAGTCCTCGGTACTGATGACGTAATCTTTGAAAAATTGGTCATAGTCCTTCTGCGAGAGTGTTTGATAAGAGAAAACTGCGCAAAGATTTTTACGCGAAGCCCAATCATGGCCGGAAGCCTTGCATTTCAATTTGTGCATCGCTCCGGTCTTCTCATCGAGTCCTATGACAAAATGATCGGTCTCTAATTCGGCGCTTCCAGCGTGGCTTTTTGACAGAGGCGGGGGCCGCTGGGGAACAAGCTCTGCCAAAACCGGGGCGGCCTCATTTTGCAGATTTTCCGGCAGCGCGTTTAGGCCCGCGTAGAGATCTTGACGCTTTTCTTCCCAACTGAACTCGACGATCTTGTAGTTCTTGGCGCCGAGCATGCGTTGAAGGTCGCGGGGAATGTAGTTGTCAAAGTCGAGCCAGGTTTTGGTATCCGTGCCCCAAGTGTGCTCGACCTCGAGAAGCAGGCTTCGCAGCAACTGTATGTCGGTGGCATCGCCGACCTCAAACTTTCCTTCCCTCAGCCATTTCTGGCGCAGGCGAGAAACTTCACGATAACGCGCCACTTTCAGCGGGTCACTGGCGACGCCGTGGATCCAGGTGTCGCCGATTTCCTGCGTAACGACAGGTAGTGACGCGGCATAAGGCTCGACGGCGTTGGCGACCGCCGTGAGACTAGTGGCTGTGATTTGTGCATTCGGAAAACGCTTTTGCAAATCGGCGTAGGTTTGCGCAATCTCTTCGGGGGTATGAGGTCCGGAATTGTCGTCGCGCACCACCGTGGCGATCGCCAGATCGGACTGGGGCACGGCGGCGACGCCTCCATAACTGAAATGGTACATCACGACGACGGTCGCGCCCGTCGCATCTTTCCAACGAAAAATGGGAGGGAGGACCGCAGGGCGGCTCGCTTCGTTTACGCCGATATCGAGGAAGCCCACACCGTGCGCAGCCAGCGGCGCGACGATGCCACGCGTATGGCCGGGAACATCACTCATTTTCGCGCCGGTAGTTTTTGTGCCGAAACGCTTGTCGAGCGACTCTGACAGCCCTAGCGCGCCCGCGATCATCGTGGGATCCATCATCTCGGTCTGCCAGGTAAACGGAAGCGCATGCCAGGCGATGAAGCCGGCACGAATGGCCGCCTCCATTTTCTTGCGGTTCTCCGTGTTTGCCTGCTCGAGGTATTCATAGAGGAGCCAGGACCCGGTGGTCCAGACATAGCGCGGGGAACCGGATTGGCTGATGGATTCGGCGGTTTTGATGGCCTGAGGAAAATATTCGTCAAAGTAGCGACGGACGACGTTGGCCTGGGTGTCAATGAAGCCCGCGTCGAAATGGCACTTAAAGACTGCAAGAACGCGTTTGACCCTCGGATCTGGGGCAGGCGTCTGGCCCACGGGCTTCGTTGCAGGTAAACGGGGAGCGAGGCCCAAGTACGCACCGCCCGCGGTGAGGAGATTCACGAATTTTCGGCGTCGCATGATGGCGCAACTACCGTAACGTGAGTTCGGGGTTTTCGCCACTAGGAAGAAATGCGAGATACTGCACCCTGACGTGCTACCTGAGTTCAAGACTGTGAAGACTCGACCCAACGGCGTGTTGTCAGGAATCGAATTTAATGAATGCAAAATTTGCGTTTTGGTAAGAGGTACTTCGAAACTAGACTAGGTACATGTCGAATCACACCAATTCATACGCTCGGGTTTGTTGCTTCTGCTCGAATGCCAGTCCTTGGGTGGGAAGGCGGGGAACCTAAGCTGTAACTCCCGTGTTCGAGTCGCAAGGCTTACCCACCGCCAGATGGACTGGTCGGTGGGATTTTTGTTTTTTGGCACTCAAGCATGTGGGAGAGGTCGAACCGGACCATCGCAGAGCTGGAAGTTGCCATGCAAAGTCAGGGGCGCGGTAGCCAAGTGGTAAGGCAAAGGTCTGCAAAACCTTTATCGGGGGTTCGATTCCCCCTCGCGCCTCCAACTCCCAGAGGGTCCGGCCCGGAGACATGGGTAACACTTTGTACCGGCTACATAGGTAACACTTTTGGGCCAAATGGATACTCCAGCAGTTCGAGCGCCCGAGTCTCGAGATCGAGGTACCCAGATCATAATCCATAAAAGTCACAAGGGCGATCGTCATGCACTTGTTTGATGCGGAGGGACTGGCCGGCGACGGACATGCTGAAATTGATTTTTTTTGCCCACTCAGATGCGACCCCAGCGGGTAACGACGATCGTGCGGTCGTGGAATAGGTAGTCGACATCCGGCAGTCCCTGAGGGGGAGGCGATGCTCGCGCTGGGACTGGCGATGACGGGCCCAGGGGCGTTCTCCATTGAGGGACGGAGGAGATCGCGGCCGCGAGAAACCAAGGAGCGAGAGGTCAAGTTATATGAAAATTCAGGTCTACGCTGTAGGGTGACGATAGGCGCCGATCAACCGGGAAATCAAGACAGCAAGATAGAGGACCCCGAGAAGGGCTTCGATTACGGAGAGGCAGCGAGCCTCGCCAGAAACCGGCGTGATACCGGCAGCGCCGAGCGCGGTCATGGTGGCGAAGCTGTAGTAGACAAAATCGAGACGGTCGGGACGCACGTGGAGGTTGGTCAGCGGATCCAGGTAGAAAGCGCGGGACTGCAGCAGGTCGACCATTCCATAGATGCTGGCAAAGGCAAAACCCACCAGCAGATAGATGCTGAGGGCACCGAAGATGGTTTCCAAATTGGGCTGGCCGGGAGCGATGACTCGACGGAAGATCACGGTGACGATCAGTGCGTCAAACAAAAAGCTAAGAACGATGTTGAGCACCGAAAGCGAGCTGTCGCTGGCCGCGAGGTTCAGGCCGCGGTGAAGAAAAGCCGGAATGGCCAGAATGATGGGCTTAAAACTTGCGGCGTAGACGCAAAAGAGGATCGTGGTGCCGCCAACGACGCGGAAGGTGTAGTGCCCGAACGCACTGCTTTCGGCGAACGGATAGAGCAGCAGGGATGCCAGCAAGAACAAGAAAAGGATGAAAAACTTGTGGCTGGATAAGATCGCGGCGACGCGAGATAGGTGAACAGTGTGATGGGCACGTGGCATGTGCGGCGTGCGTTCCTGCGGTGGATAGTACTGGGGAAGGTAGATTTCGGCAAGCCAGCAGACGGCGCATCGTAGAGTCTTGCCGTGGAGGGGAATTACTTCCTCTGGAACAAAATAGGAAGTCATCGAGGATGATATCGATCGCGCTGCCGGTCTTGTCAGAAGGACCAGCCTAGCGACGAGCTGACGCCGAACTCATTCTTCTTCGCAGTTGCCGGAGGACGGCTGTCATAGTTGTCCCAAAACCCGAGCGAGAAGTAGAAATCATTGACCAGTTTGATCTTAAGCGTGTTGTTGGTGCTGGCGCGAATGCGGCCAGCGTCGGTCATGCCGGGAAAAAGTGCCGCCCGCAGGTGAATTTCACCTACGCGGAAATGATAGGAGTCATAGCTACCTCCTAGAAGCCCTTCGACGTTGGACCCACTGGGCTGCCCGGACACGGTCGAAAAATTCTCCTTGGCATAGACCGCGCCCGCAATCCACCGAAAGCGGGTCGTGCTGGTACGTATCCAGTAGCGCCCGTAGCCCCCGCCTACGGTGATGCGTAGATCGAGTTCTTGCTGGCTGCTATGCAGGTAGTCGTTGTAAAAACCGAGATACGAGTTGTGATTGAGGAAACCCTCTCCCGTCAAGGTTCCGTCAATGCGATTGGTCTTGGCGGCGTCCGCCTGTCCGCTAAAGGAAGTGGAGATGGACGCGCCTGCCATCCAGCGCGGAGTGAGGTAATTCGCGTCGGCATCGCTGTTGATCGTTTTCTGGCTGTTGCCGCTGGTGAAGCTGTAGCCCGTGTCGATGCTTCCGGTAAGCTGTCGCCAGACCGTAGCCTTCTGCGTAGAGATTTCTGCCACTTGGGCCGCACCTACCTGCACACCCCCAGCAGGACTCTCGACGACGAAATCCTTCCCTTTCACTGCCTCGGGAGAGATCCGTTTGATTTTTCCGGTCACGCGAATGCCGTTGATCAGGGTGACTTGATAGACTACGCTGCTTTCGACTGTTTGTACCTGCGCCCAGTCCAGACCAATGTTTTGGTCCACGTAATCGGTCTTCACATACAGCACACCATTCCGAAGGCTCTTTACTTCGCCCGTAAAACGGTCGCCGTTGTTCATCACAACGACATCCTTACGAGAGGTCGCATCGATAGTCTGTCCCGAGGCGGACAAAAGGATTGCGAATGCGAGGATAGGATGGGGCAAATGTGTTCGGATGTTCAAACGCATGCTCATTCACCTTAAAAGATTGCTTCAGCCACTATCAGAAAGATGCGCGAGGGTGCGGTGTCTTGCCGAGCCCATTCAGAATAGCGCGACTCCAGGCAAACAAAGCCCGGGTCTTTGTCGCCGAACGGTAAATTGACGAAGCTCGCGGTAGCAGCTTGCAAAAGATGTGTGCTGAGTTCGCCGGCGGGAATCAATTCACGGAGAACGACGTTTTCTAAGCGGGGTCCCACCGGCGCAGAAACTCTCGGTCCTCCATACTTAGGGTCAACTCGCCTTGGTCCTCTTGCGGAATCAACTGGGTGCGATCGGCCTGTTCCCGAGCACGAATCCCCAATAAAGCGTCCTTGTGTGTCAGACTATCCTCCCTTGGTCATCGAAATTCATTTTCCACCGCCACCCTTGCCGCGATTATTTGGCCGCACTACAATGACAAACCAGTCTCCCGTTTTAGGTCTTCATCGCAGATGTCAGACTAGCGACAACCACCTCAGCAGTCCTTAGAAGGTCGTTGAAGATCTGCAAGAGTTTTCCAATATTTTGGCCGGGGCCCTATTTGGCAGGAAACAAAGATCTTGTACGAATTCGGAAAATATCGCTTTGATCCCGCGAACCACTTGCTTTTAAGTGGCGGCATCTCCATTCCCCTTACACCCAAAGCCTTTGATGTGCTCCTTGTTTTGGTTCAGAACGGTAACCGCTTGACGACTAAAGAAGAGCTCATGACCAAGGTCTGGCCCGACAGCTTTGTTGAAGAAGCAAATCTGACGGTCAACATCTCTGCGCTGCGCAAGGCCCTGGGCGAAACCCCCGACGGAAAGCAATACATCGAAACTGTACCGAAGAAGGGATACCGCTTCGCCACCCCGGTCAAAGAAGCTAAGGAGGCGGAAAGATTAGACACAATGGAAGTTCAAAGGTGGACTGCCGAGGCTGTGCAAGGTGAAATCCATTCCCCAGGGGAAAACGTCCCAGAGGCGCCGCACGAGTCGCCTCCTTCCCGGAAAGTTCGAGAACGAGGCTTCCGCACATGGCGTTCCCATCGCTTATGGGCGGGCGTATTTGGTTTATTGCTGGGTCTTGCCCTGACCGTGATCTACCTCTTCCGCGACGCCCGCGTCCCGAGGTTTGCCCCTCAAAAGACACATCGTCTCGCCGTCTTGCCCTTTCAAAACCTGCGCGAAAACAAGGAAACCGACTTTCTAGGTTTTTCGCTCGCGGATGCCGTTATAACAAAGCTGGGCTACGTCAGCGAACTTTCTGTTCGTCCGTCTTACGCTGTTCAGAAATACAAAACGCAATCCCAGGACGTTCGCAAAGTCGCGCACGATCTCGATGTCGACACCCTTCTTACGGGTACCTTTCTTCGCGAAGGAGACAATTTGCGCATTGCCTGTCAGCTCGTCGACGCCAATGCGGAATCCATCTTGTGGAAGGGTAGTTACGATCTGAAGTATGACAAGCTGCTCACCGTCCAGGATCAAGTTTCTGAACAGATCATCAAAGGCCTTGAACTGACCCTTTCCCCATCTGAAGCAGGACACCTCAAAGCCGATGTCTCGATCTCACCTCTCGCTTATGAATACTACTTGCGAGGCGTCGATCTATACTCCAAAAGCGACTTTCCTATGGCCATCAAAATGTTGGAAAAGGCTACCGAACTTGCTCCCGACTACGCTCTGGGTTGGGCAAATCTGGGCAAGGCATACACGGCCACGGCTTCGTTCCAACTGGCCGGCGCGGAGCAGTACCAGAAGGCGCAAAATGCGTTCGAACGGGCCTTAACATTGAAACAGGACCAGATCGATGCTCGCATCTACATGGCAAACATGTTTACCGATACGGGCCGTGTCGAAAAGGCTGTCCCGTTGCTTCGCGAGGCACTGCGCGCAAACCCGAATCACGCAGAGATACATTGGGAGTTGGGTTACGCCTACCGATTCGCCGGCATGCTGGAGGAGTCGGTTGCTGAATCCGAATTGGCCCGGCGGCTGGATCCGGGAGTAAAACTCTACAGTTCCACTCTCAATGGTTATCTGTATCTTGGCAAATATGACAAATTTCTCGACAGCCTACCGAAATCCGATGATCAAGCCTTGATCGTCTTCTATCGCGGCCTTGGAGAATACTACAACAGCGATCGGAACGCCGCGGCTGTCGACTTTGATCGTGCCTATGATCTCGATCGATCCCTCTTTCAGGCGCAAATTGGCAGGGCCCTGAGCTTCAGCATCCGAAAACAGAACCCTCAAGGTTTGGGAGTCTTGAAGGATGTCGAGGATCGCATAACCCAACGCTCGGTCGGCGACCCAGAAGCGACCTATAAGATTGCGCAAGCCTTTGCCGTACTCGGCGATGCTCGCTCCTCGGTTCGTGTTCTCGAACGCAGCATTGACCGGGGTTTCTTTCCCTACCCCTATCTTGTATCTGATCCATTGCTAAATCCCCTTCGGAAGCGCCCCGAATTCGACCGGCTGTTGGCCGTGGCCCGAACCCGCCATCTGGCATTCGCCAAATCGTTCTTCTAGGCTCGCGAGCGCCGCATTCACCCAGGATTCACCTGGAACCGCAAGACGCTGATTCTTAAAGGTATATATCTTGTTCAGACTTTTTGGAATTCTCTTAGAAAACTCTTGGTTACGTCTAAGGACATTTTCTGATCCTGACCTTAAATTCGTCGCGCTGCCGAGCCGGCAATGCCGCTTCTGTACTGCCGGACTGCGCGGCACGCCTCCAGTTGGAGGCAAGCGAGGAACTCTTTCGAGTCTTCGTAAGTTCAACCAATCAAGGAGTATTTTGAAGTGAAGATTAACCGCATCAAGAAGTTCTGCAACCAAGGAATAACCCGAAACATCGCAGGAGGTTTGCTGTTTGCTCTGGCGCTCTCGGGCGTCGCTTCGGCGCAACAAAAGAAAGAGGAAATCACCTTTGATCTGATTCCCAATCCAGCGGTCATCGACTGCTTGCGAGCCAATTCCTACGAGGAACCTCGCGCGAAGGCTACCGTAATTCGAGGCCAGCTCAATGACACGCTGATTCTCGACTTGGACGGTATCAAGCCTGGCTTGGCCTTCGATCTCTTCACCGTCCAGCACAGCCCGTTTTTCGAGGATGGTTCCAAGGATCCCTCCTTCGAAGGCAGCTTCGGCCTGGCCTGGTATCAATCGGACGTCCAAGTCGGAAGGCGCACGGATGATGGCCATGTCCGTATCAAGACCATTCTTCTGGATCAGATCTTCGGGTTTGATCCCGACGTGAAGCTACCGCCTACAAACACCTTCCACGTGGGATTCTGGTTTAACAATCCCGAAGATGCAGCGGCATTACCGACTTGCCACTTCGACCCGCAAAAGCCGACACCCTTCAACGGCGAACACAAGGCAGGCCCGTTCGCCATGATCAGTGGTTCAAACCCGGCTACAAAATTGGGTCCGCTGTGCACAGATCCCAACGATTCCACGCAGCCTGCTAGCTGCAACCCCTAATACCCTGGAGCGCATGACGGAGCGGG
>Ga0126371_10002445_pt1 | contig 15995 bp, 10 predicted proteins | sample PanSoiMetaPlot_4_FD_110145 | JGI IMG/M metagenome (GOLD analysis project Ga0126371, IMG submission 110145) | Tropical forest soil microbial communities from Panama - MetaG Plot_4 | ecosystem: Environmental > Terrestrial > Soil > Tropical forest > Bulk soil | place: Panama | collected 2016-02-17 | reverse complement strand
CGATCAACACACCGGGGCCGATATCTTGAAACTCATCCGCGATCTCCACCAGCGTCTCGGCTCCACGGTCCTGATGGTGACGCATGACGCGCACGTGGCCGAGAGCTGCTCGCGCGTAATCGCGCTGTACGACGGACGCGTGGAGGAAGACCGGGCTGGCAAACTCGGGTTGACGCTGCATGATTCTGCTCAAGCTCATTAGCTGGCCCTACGTTCGCAGGCATCGTTTGCGCTGGCTGCTGACCATCGCAGGGATCGTGCTCGGCGTCGCCGTTTTCGTCGGCATGCACACGGCAAATCAGTCGGTTTTGTACGCGTTTCGTCAAACCGTCAACCGGATCGCGGGCGCGACGCAGTTGCAGATTTCGGCCGGAGAAACAGGATTCGACGAAGATGTTTTGAATCGCGTGCAAGCGGTCCCGCAGATTCGTGTCGCTGTTCCGGTGATCGAGGCGGTGGTCAGCACCGGCCTTCCCGGTCAAGGCGACGTCCTGATCCTTGGCGTCGATATGACAGGCGACCGCGGCCTGCGCGAGTACGATCTCGAAAGCGGCGACCAGGCCATCGTTGACGATCCGCTGGTTTTTCTGGCGCAGGCGGACTCGCTGATGATCGCCGAAACGTTCGCCCGCGACAACCATCTCGGCATCAGCTCTGTGATTCCGATGGACACCATGGATGGCCGTAAGCGCTTCACGGTTCGTGGCATCATGAAAACCAGCGGATTGACCAGCGCGTTCGGCGGCAATCTCGCGGTGATGGACGTTTACGCGGCGCAGAAGGTGTTCGGGCGCGGGCGTAAATTCGACCGGATCGATGTGGCGTTGAAGCCGGGCGCGAGTGTCGCCGAAGTGCGCGGCAAGATAGTCGGGCTTCTCGGCCCGGGCTTTCAAGTCGAGGAACCATCGGCGCGCGGGCAGCAATTCGAATCGATCTCGCGCATTTATTCGCTGAGCGCCGATATCACCAGCGCCTTCGCTCTGTTTATCGGATTGTTCATCATCTACAACACATTCCAGATCGCAGTTGTGCAGCGGCGTTCGGAAATCGGGATCCTGCGCGCCCTCGGCGCGACACGCCGACAGATCCGGACCATCTTCCTGGCCGAGAGCGCAGTGGCGGGATTGTTCGGGTCGGCGTTCGGGTTGCTGCTCGGCATTGCGATCGCGCGGGTGATGACCAGCTACATCGGCTCGCTGCTGGGCGAAGTCTACGGCATTGCGCAGCGCGCGGACGAAATTTCGTCCGACCCGAAGCTTTTGATCTTCGCTGTCATTCTGGGCGTGATCACGAGTGTCATTGCGGGGTTCCTTCCGGCTCGGGGAGCCGCGCGCGTTGATCCAGTGCAGGCACTGCAGAAGGGGAAATTCCAACAGCTGAGCGCTGGAGAAAGCCGTGTGCGGCGCATTGCCGCCCTGGCGCTGATCGTTCCGGCCATCGTTTGCGTGCTGCTCTCGAAATACCGGCTGCTCGCCTATGCGGGCGATGGGCTCGTATGGCTGGCGATGCTGCTGCTGACGCCGTCGCTCGCGCTGCTTGTCGCACGCATGTTGCGTCCGCTGCTCAAATGGCTGCGTCCGGTGGAAGGGACGCTCGCGGCCGACAGCCTATTGCAAGCGCCGCGCCGAACGTCCGGAGCGGTGGCAGCCTTGATGTTCTCGCTCGCGTTGGTGGTAGCCCTGGGAGGCTTGACGCGCGCGAGCTACGATTCGATCTTCAACTGGCTGAAGGTGGTGGGAAATCCGGATTTGTTCGTGACGCCGTCCGAAAGCCTCACCTCGCGCAGCTTTCGATTCCCGGCGTCGATGGAAGACGGTTTGCGAGCGATTCCCGGAATCGCCGAGGTGCAAGGCGTTCGCGATGCGCGCATTGAGGTGCGTGGCGCGCCGATTCTGTTCGTCGCCGCCGATGTGGAATCGTTGGTGCGCCACGCGGAAACGCCCGTGATCGCGGGCGATCCGAAAACGATGTATCGCGAAACTGCCCAGGGACGCGGGGTTCTTGCGTCTGAGAACTTCGCGCTGTTGCGCGGCTTCAAAGTCGGTGACGTCGTGGACGTTTCGAGTCCGCACGGAGTTCTGCATTTGCCGGTCGCCGGGATCGTGACCGACTATTCGGATCAGCAGGGCAGCATCCTCATCGATCGTAGCTTGTACCGGCGCTACTGGGGCGACGACACGATCAACATTTTCCGGCTTTATCTCGCGCCGGGCGCGTCCGAGTCCGATGTGAAGCGACGCATTCTCGAAAAATTTGGCTCCGAGCGGCGTCTGTTTGTTCTCGTGAACCGCGACGTGCGCGAGTACATTTTGAAATTGACGAATCAGTGGTTCGGTATCACTTACATCCAGATCGCGGTTGCTGTTCTCGTCGCGGTACTCGGGATCGTTAATACATTGACGGTTTCGATCACGGACCGGCGCCGCGAGCTCGGCGTGCTGCAAGCCGTGGGCGGACTGCGCAACCAGATCCGGCAAACGATTTGGCTCGAAGCGCTTTCCATCGCGGCCGTCGGATTGATTCTTGGACTCGCCTTCGGCGCCTTCCAGTTGTATTTCAGTTTGAAAATTATCGCCGAAGACATCGCCGGGCTGCATCTCGGCTACGAGTATCCGTATCAAATCGCACTGGCGCTTTTGCCTGTAATTCTGGGAGTCGCGTTTCTTTCGGCGATCGCGCCCGGTGAAACTGCCGTGCGCGGATCGCTGGTCGAGGCGCTCGAATATGAATAGATCGGTCGTGTGTTTATTGTTGGCCGCCGCCAGCGTGCTGGGCCAAGACGCGCGGCAGATCGTGACCGAAGCGCAGAAGCGCGCGCAATCGAAGTCGCTCGAGTATGAGGGCACGGCCGAAGTTACGACCGGGTCGAACCAAACGAGCGTGAAGCGCTGGACCTTCCAGCGCATCGGATCTTTCGGCGAAAGCAAAGCCATTCTCCGCTTCACGGCTCCCGAAGAAATCAAGGGAGTCGCGCTGCTGATCGTGAGCCACCGCGACCGCGCGTCCGATCAGTGGATGTGGACGCCGGCCATCGGACGAAGCCGGCCCATTGCGCTGCAGAATCGCGCGACCGGACTCTTCGGCACTGGCTACAGTTTCGAAGACATCGAGGAGCGCGATGTGGATCAGTATGACTACAAGCTCGCTGGCAACACTACAGTGGATGGCGCGCCATGCTGGAAGATCGAGTCGCGGCCAAAGGAGACCAAGGCCTCGCAGTACGATCTATTGGTGCTGTCGATTCGCAAGGACAACTACGCGACCGTTCAGATCGAGAGCAACAACGACCGGACCCTGGTTCGGACGATTCATTCCACCGGCATCGAAAAGATCGACGGTATCTGGACGCCGCGCTCGATCGAAATTGAAGACGCGGCGCGCAAAACACGGACCGTTTTGAAACTCGAAAAGATCCGTTACAACCTGCCGCTCAAGGAAGATGGCTTCACGCCCGAGGCGCTGAAGTAGCGCACGCACTCGTGCGTGCCGCGTTCACACTCGTGTGAACGCTTCTAATAAGCGACCACGATGTCGACATGATTGTCGACGCGGCACGCCCTGAGTGCGTGCGCCACAGCCGCTAGTTGCCGAAGAATCTGCGTTTTTTCGGCTCCGCGACGGGCGCGGGAGCGGTGAGCTTATTGATCGCATCCAATGCGATCGGGGCCATCAGACGATAGCCCGCGCTGTTGGGATGCAGACCGTCGTCGGCAAGATCGGCCTTCAGAAGCCCGGAACCATCCATCAGTTTCGAGTAGTAATCGAGATAAACCAAATTGCGTTTTACGCAGTAAGAATTCAGCCAATCGTTCAGCGCGCGGATCGTGGCGAGCGGCCGGGTCTTGGTGCGCTCGTAGCTGGGATCGACGTCCTTGTGATAGTCGCTCACCGGAAGCACGGAGGCGAAAAGCACCTTGATCTTATAGAAGCCCGCCAGTTCGGCGATCATCGCCAGGTTGTCTTCTATGGCCGCAAGCGGAACACCGCGCGCGATGTCGTTCGTTCCGCCGAGCACCAACACGGCCGCCGGCTCAAGGCGAATCACGTCCGACTCCATTCGGCCGAGCATCTGGCCGGTGATCTGGCCGCTGATCCCTCGATTCAGAAAATCGCGATCCGGAAAATATTCGTTGAGATGCCAGAAGTCGGTGATCGAATCGCCGAGGAACACCACACGCTGTTTGCCGGGCTTGGGCGCACCGGCTCGGGTGTTTTCGTCCGAGTAGCGCGCGAGGTTGTCGCGGTCGGGAATGCGGAGCTGGCGGTCCTTTTGGACGATTAACGCGCGGAAATGGGCGTTGAGGCGCGCTTCAATGTCGCGCAGTTCGTGGAGCTGCTTTTGCGCCTCTTCGGAAAAAGGAAACGGTTTCGGGACGGCGTCTGAGAGCGCGATAAAGGTTCGAAGGTTCGAAAGGAACGCGTAGTTAGCGTCAGCGTTCGCCGGATCTGCACGGACGTTATCGGAGAATTGCCGAGCGTTCTCGATTAACGGCGCCCCGGAGTGAGCCAGATCTGGCAACGCCACACCGGTGGATTCCATGAGCTGTATTGAGCGGGAATAACTCTGAAGAAGCTGATTCGTGTTGAGAAGCGCTGAAGGAGTTTCTGGAGGCTGCTGCGCGAACAACGCAAGTGCCGCGCAGGGCAGCCAAAGCCACCTCACAGGTGCTCTTCCTTTTCGAGTTCCAGGGTGATCGATCCGATTGGAAAGCTCATGCGCGCCCGGATCTGCACCGGAAGCCGTCGCGCATCGTCGGTGAGCCAGACGAAAAACTGACCTTTGCGGCTGTAGAGCACGCCGTTAAAGATGTTCGCCTCGCATCGAATGGTGTTAAACGTCCCGGCTTTGATCTTGATGCTTTCGCGAGCCTGCGCATCCACGCGCGCGGCGACCACTTTCTTGCCGTCGCTGATCGTGATCTGGTCCGATTGGCCGGGTTCGATCTTGAGCGTGCGCAATTTGTAGAGAGCGGCGATGATATCGCTGACGCACGGCGGGATATCCGTTTCCGAGGCCTTGATCACGGTGTTCTTGAGCAAATCGCGCTCCTGGTAGCTGGCTTTGCCGCGCGCGCGGTCGAACTCGACCTTGGTGTCGTGGTGGCGGTTTTTCTCCATCGCGTCGAGATCCGTGCTCGAGGCGCAGAAGTGACCGTCCATTTTGACGTCGTAGTTATCGTCCAGGTGATACAGCTTCGAAACGAGTCCCGCCGATTCGAGATGCAGCTTCACCTGCCAGGGCGAGCCGTCGAGCGAGCCGGTCGGGTCCACTTTGAGCGATGCGTTGCCGGCATAGATCAGGCGCCATTCCACGGAGTAGGTGAGAGTTTCGGGCGACGGAAGGGAGCTAGCCGGTACGCCATCGAAGTGGTTCTGGGGTTGACAGACCAGGGACGTGGCCAGGAATGCAGCAAAGAGTCTGGGCATTCCTGGCCTCGGTATTCGAAAACTTTGAATGGGCTGCAAAATTTCGCGGCCTTCGTAACTTGACTTGAGCGTCCCGGAGGAGGGCACGCGGCACGCCACAGGCGTGCGCTTCGGTGATCCACCCGTTTCGCCAGCCCATCGAGGCCCGCTGGCGACGATTTTATTGTCAGGGACTAGTGTAACGCGGCTGTCAATGGTTTATCAGCCGCCGCATAGGATAGGGCCATAGTGGCCCAGGCCGTGGCGGAGGCTGAGATCCACTGGTCGTGATTGTGGGGAAACCCACTTTGGAAGTACGGCTGGAACTTCGGCGATCGGCTGGCGACGTACCAAGAGCCGTCGGCGAGCTGCGTACGAAGCAGATACTGAACGCCTCTCAGATACGCGGCGTTCGATGCCGGCGCGCCGAGTTCATGCAGAGTGTATAGGGTTGTCGCGGTGGCATAGGCGTCGCTCTTGAGATCCAGCGTTTGGGACCAGCCGCCATCGGCGTGCTGAAGCGCGATCAATTTTTGAAGCGCGGGGTATGTTACTGGTCGGCCGGCGTTCGCCCATTTCAGCCCCAACAATTGCATGTTGCGATCTTCGGTGGAGCGAGGCGTAGCGGATTTGAGCCAGGCAGCGGCCCGGGCGATGCGCTGGTCGAATTCAGCTTTGCGGCCCGGAGGCGCGTAAGCAACAAAAGCTCGCAGGCACAGCGCCGTGCGGGAGAAATCGCCGTCCTCCATGGGCGCGCGCTGGGGGCTGCCGAAATGCCAGTTGCCTTCTTGGCGCTGCAGCCAGGCGAGATTATCTACCATGGCGTCAATGGCGCGATCGGCCGGAGCGTGCGAGACAGCCAACTGGAGCAGTGAGTACATGATGGTATCCATTGCTCCAGGAACAGTCATGCCTTGAATGAGGATTTGGTCGGCGGAGGCCCATTGCAGTTTGACGACCTTGAGCTGCTCGGCATCGGCGGCGTCATCTACGGGGATGCCATTTTCGCGGGCGACGACGGCCGCCATTCCAGCCAGATTCTGTGCGTGACAGGAGACGCATCCGCCGGTCATGAAGAAACTGGCGGCGGTCTTTTGAACTAAGGCGAGGCTCTTCTGAGCGGCCTCGCGCGGCGTGAGTGGCGAGTCGGCCGCGGCCTGGATGACGGGCGTGGCGAAGGCACGTGCTGATTGAATGCCGAGGGTCTTTAAAACCTCAGCCTTGTTGAATTTTTTTGCCCAGTCCAGGCTGTTTTCGCCGACTTTCGACTCGATCTTCGGATCAGCGCCTTTGTCGAGGAACAGCTTGACCACGCGCGCGTCGGCGCGATCACTGGCCACGGCCAGCATGAGCGGCGTCATAGCACGAACATCGAGCGGATCTATTTTCGCGCCATGCTTCAACAACAGGCTGACGGCATCGAAGCTGTTCGCGCCCGCGGACTGATGAAGCGGTGTCAATTGGAATAGCTCGATAGATCCGTTCTTGACTTGCACGAAATCGAGGTTCGCCCGGTTGACATCGGCACCCTTTGAGATCAACAGCTTCATCACCTCGATATTTGCTTCGGCCGATGCGTTCCACAGGGGCGTTTGGCCGTACTGATCGGCGGTGTTGACGTCGGCGCCCTTCTCGATCAGAAACTTGATGGTTGCGGTATCGTTGGCTGTAGTCGCTTCGTTGAGCGGGGTTTCTTTCGATCCGCCAATGACCGCCACATTCGCTCCTTTACTGATGAGCAGCTTGACGATTTCCGAGCCGCCGTTATAGCTGGAGGCGACCAGAAGCGGCGTACGTCCGGGTTTGGATCGCGCGTTGACGTCCGCGCCGTTTTCCACGAGAAAGCGTACTTTGGCGAGATCCGTGGAGCAGACCAATAGAGCTGTCATGTCGAACGCGTTCTTAGCGTTAACCTCCGCGCCGGCCGCCACGAGCGATTTCATTGCCTCTAGCGAACCGAATGCTGCCGCGTACATGAGCGGAGTGGAGCCGCGCGGGTCCCTGGTGTTGACGTCCGTATTTTTCAAAAACGAAGCCAACGCCGATAAGTCGTTGTTGCGAATGGTCTGATAGAAGCTGTCGCTGGGCGACTGGGCTAAAGCAGAAAGAGTAAGACAGACTACAACAGCAGTGCACACGCCAAGTCTATGCATCCCGAGACGTCCTCCAGTTTTTTGTAACCTTTTTAGCCGATCGTTCCGCTAGACGCAAGGGTACCGGGTACTGGGAAGGCTGGTAGCTAAGCCGGTTCGGGAATCATTTCGATCGCACCGCAAGGGCATTCGGACTTGCAGATTCCGCAGCCTTGGCAGAGGTCGTAGTCGAAGGGATAGCGCTCACCTAGCCCGAGTTTGATGATCGCATTGTCGGGGCAGGCTCCGAAACAGCTATCGCATTCAAAGCAGTTCCCGCAGGAGAGGCAGCGCTTGGACTCAAAGAGTGCCTGGCGTTCGTCAAAGCCGCTGACTAACTTCATCGAAAGTGGATTGGCGCCGTGCCGCGTCCAGGTTGGCCTGGACGGCGGCGGGAACCTTTGCGTACGACCATGTGCTGAGCTTGTCGAACGACGCAAGCTGTGATACCGCGCAGCCAGGCATCGATGTTTCGGGCAGCTTTTTTCCCATGTCCATCCGCAACGGTAACGGTCCGTTCCGCTGGAACCATGTCGCCGCCCGTCGAAAACGCCGGGGTGACCGGTCATCATTTGTGCGTTGACTTTGACGACGGCGTTAATGATTTCGAGGCCGGAGACCCGTTCGAGGAAGCTCAGATCCACGTCCTCCCCGAGCGCGAGCACCAGCGAATCCGCCTCGATGGTTTCAAATTCGCCGGTCGGCTGCGGGGCATCCGGATTCGTCCAGGCGCATCTTTTCGACCCGCCGCCTCAGGGAAACGCGCTCCAAAGAAGGATCTCGCGATGATGGCGATAACCTATGGCACGGTCTACGTCGCGCACGTCGCGCTAGGCGCTAGCGACACGCAAACGGTCAAAGCTTTTCTCGAAGCCGAAGCCTATGACAGCCCTGCGCTGATCATCGCGTACGCCCACTGCATCGCGCACGGCATCGACATGGCTCACGGTCTCGACCAGCAAAAGGCCGCGGTCCAATCGGCTTACTGGCCGTTGTTCCGTTACAACCCGGAATTCGCCGCCGGCGGCAAGAACGCTTTTAACTCGATTCACGGCCGCCCTCGATTCCGCTCGAAAAGTACATCTACAACGAAGGTCGCTACGAAATGCTGGTGCGCAGTTCGCCCGAGGCCGCCGCGGTACTGCTCGCCGAAGCCCAGCACGACATGAATCTCCGCTGGAAGATTTATGAACACTGGGCCAATTTCTCGCCGAGCGGCGAAACGCGAGGCTAAAAAGCGCCGGGGCCGTTGGCCTCGCTTTCGTCATTCTTACGCTTCGATGACAGCGCCGCGCGGGCGGATCAGCTAAATTGGAATCACAGTGCAGAGCTATGACCTGATCGTTGTCGGATCGGGCCCGGCCGGTCAAAGAGCGGCGATCCAGGGCGCGAAAATGGGGAAGCGTGTGGCCGTCGTCGAGCGGCGCGAAGTTCTGGGCGGCGTCTGCGTCAATACCGGCACGATCCCGAGCAAGACTTTCCGCGAGGCTGTCCTCCATCTCTCCGGCTACTACTGGCGCAACCTCGGCAATAACCACCGCAACCACGACAAGATCACTATGACCGATCTCGTCCAGCGCGTCCACTACGTCATGAAGACGGAAGAAGATGTGATCCAGTCGCAGCTATCTCGCAACAACGTCGATCTCTTCCATGGCACCGCAAAGTTCACAAACCCGCACACCCTGATGGTCGAATCGCCGAGCGGTTCGCAGACCTGCTCAGCTGATCAGATTGTCATCGCCGTCGGAACACGCCCGGCCTACTCCGATCACGTTCCGCTCAACGGCCGGAACATCATCGATAGCGATCACATTCTCGATCTCCAACAACTTCCATCGACGCTCATAGTGGTTGGCGGGGGCGTTATCGGTGTCGAGTACACTTGCATGTTCGCGGCGCTGGGTGTGCGCGTAATCCTGATCGAAAAGCGTAATCGGCTGCTTGAGTTCGCCGATGCGGAGATGGTAGAGGCACTCTCGTATCACTTGCGCGACAATCGCGTGACCATGCGGCTCAATGAAGAGGTGCAGAGTGTCGAAGAAGTGCCCGGTGGCGGCGTGGCCGCCAACATGGTCAGCAAGAAAAAAATCTTCGGCGATGCACTGCTTTACGCTGTCGGACGGCAGGGCAACGTCGACGATCTAAATCTTCCCGCTGCAGAAATCGAACCGGATTCGCGCGGCCGCATCGCCGTGGATGGGGACTACCGCACCAAGCAGCCGCACATCTTCGCGGTCGGCGACGTCATTGGATTTCCCAGCCTTGCCTCGGTATCCATGGAACAGGGCAGGATCGCGGCGGCCCGCGCCTTTGGCCGTAGCGCTCACGCCAACCCCGCCGGGTATCCGTATGGCATCTACACCATCCCCGAGATGTCGTTCATCGGTAAGAACGAAGAGCAACTCACCGATGAAGACGTCCCGTACGAAGTAGGTTTGGCCTACTATCGTGAGATCGCGCGCGGCCAGATCCGCGGCGACACTACTGGCCGGCTCAAGCTGATTTTCCATCGCGAGACGAAAAAGTTGCTGGGCGTCCACATCATCGGAGAAGGTGCCACCGAGCTGTTGCACATCGGCCAGGCGGTGATGATGCTTGACGGAACCGTCGAATATTTCGTGGACACGGTCTTCAATTATCCGACGCTCGCCGAATGCTACAAGGCTGCAGCGTTCAACGGGCTCAACAAGCTGTCCAGGTTCGACTCCACTGTCGCCTGACTGAGTCGCGGCGGTACACTGATACAAGATCTGGAGGGCATCGCCATTGCGCGTGCCAGTCATCATCGCTGCGCTGGTTTTTGCGCCGGCTGTATACTGCCAGAACGGCAGCGATTTAATCCAGAAGTATGAACAGCAAATCCAGGCAAATCCTGCCAATTCTCGCGCGCATTACGAACTCGGCGAGATTTATCTTGAACAAGGCGGCTACATAAAAGCCGCAAGCGAGTACCACGCCGCTCTGAATGGCGATCTTGAGCCAAAGCTGATCGAGGTTCTGTCGCACCTTGGGCTGGCGAAGGTTTTCGAGCGATCAGGACAAGCCGAGCGGGCCGCGAACGAACGGGAGCAAGCTGCGCGCGCCGCTCGGGATAATCCTCGGCTGGCAGAGGCGACTTCAACTGCGAGCGATTCAGTCCAGCCCAGTACGAGCAGCCCATCCGCACCTCGGCTGCGGTTGCTTTCTCCGATCGTGCTTACGCCACCCATTCGTCAAACTGAGCCCGAATACTCCGACGAGGCGCGCGCCGCCGGACTCGAAGGCACGATCCAAGTCAGCTTGAACATCGCGCCCGACGGCACGGCTGTCAATGAGAAAGTACTGTCGCCGCTCGGTCTCGGCCTGGACGAAAAGGCGATCGAGTGTGTTCGCCGGTGGCGGTTCGCGCTTCCTGCCATCGCGACGCTCGAGCCAGTCACCGTGGCCGTGAATTTCCTGCTCCCTAGGAAGGTCTCGCGCTGGCATCTCGTGAATGCATCGTTCCATGTGCCGGATCGAGCCACGCGGCCAGCCTTCCACGTAGTGCCGTATCCGCTGGGCGCGGGCGTTTCAAACAAAGCCATCGACGAAGGTTGGGTGATTTCTGCGATCCCGCGCGCCGCCAGCGTCCGGCTTCAATTCGAAGTGAACGAGCGCGGCGCGCCGGCGAAATTTCAAGTGCTCGACGCTTCGGCCGACCTTTGGGGCAACGAGGCCATTGCGGTGGTTCGACGATGGCGCTTCACCCCTGGAACGAAGGATGGAAAGCCGGTCGCGGTCCCCTGCACGGTTGACTTAGTCTGGGGCCAAAAAACTTGGACGCCCGAGATCCTTGCTAAAGTGCACGATCAGCTACGCGTGGCGGCGACTCCCGAATCTTCGCTAGGCACTCCCACTTTGCCAACTCCACCGTCCCTCATGCCCATCATGACGGCTCCGCCTGCAAGGGCGATGTACTTTATCGATGACCCACAGAGGCCGCATGACCAGATCTGCGTCATTCTTAACGTCGTGGTTGACCTAGACGGCGCCCTGGGCAACCTCCGAGTGGTCCGCAGTCTCGGACACGCCTACGACTCCGAAGCAATCGACGCGGTTCGCGCTCGGAAGCTCATAACCGAAAAGCCGCATCCAGGCCTCCGCTACATCGAAGTCGATTTCGTCGGGCACTAAACCGGTTATTTGCTGCCCGCAGCAGCCGTAGGCATCGACGTGCTCTGCCGCGGATACTTCGGCCGCGACGGGGCTTTCGGCAATTTGTCCAAAGCCTGCTTGGCCAGCTCGATCGCCTTTTCAAGCTGCGGGTCGTGGCCTGCTACTTCAAGATCGGGACGCTGCTCCACAACCACGTCGGGATCGACGCCGTGATTTTCGACGATCCAGTGGCCGCCTTTGTCGGGCGCCCAGAACGCGATCTCAGGCGCGGTGACTCCTCCCCCATCCATTAGAGGAATGGAGCGCGAAATACCAACCAAGCCGCCCCAGGTCCGCGTTCCCACCACTGGCCCGAGCTTCTCTTCCTGGAAGAACCAGGGGAAGCAGTCCCCTCCGGAACCAGCGAGCTCATTGACAATCATCACCTTCGGCCCGAAGATCGCTGCCTGGGGCACAGGTTGGTCCTTGCCCTCGCGCGGTGTAATCGAAGCCAGCAGCCGGCGCTGCAATTTCTCGGTGAAGAAATCGGGGATCATGCCGCCCCCGTTGTAGCGCTCGTCGACGATGAGGCCCTCCTTGCCGACCTGCCCGGTGAAATATTTGTCGAACGCCATCAGGCCAGAGATTGCTGTATCCGGCACGTGCATGTAGGCGATGCGTCCGCCGGTGGCATCCGAAACGATCTTGCGGCGGGACTCGACCCAGTCGTAATAGCGCAGGCCGGATTCGCTGGCGACAGTCTTCACCGTGATTTCCCACGCGCCTTGATCCGACGGCTTGTCGTTGATCTTCAGCGTGACGATCTTGCCGGCGAGGTTGACAAAATCTGAGTAGGGATTCGCCGGCGCTCGCACTGCCGTACCGTTCACCGCGATAAGGTAATCGCCTTCTTTCACCTTTAGGCCTGGTTCCGTGAGGGGCGATCTGGCCGAGTCCTCCCAGTTTTCACCTTTGTAAATCTTGGCGAGTTTGTAGTAGCCCTTGTCGGCCGCGAAATCGACGCCCAGAAGTCCGGTCCCGACATGCGCGCGGTCGGGAAGATCGCCACCTTGCACGTAGGTATGCGAAGTGCTCAGCTCGGCGATCATTTCGCCGATGATGTAATTCAAATCGCTGCGGTGTGCCACCCACGGAAGAAGCGCTTCGTAGCGTTGTCCGATGACCTTCCAGTCGAGGCCCTCCATGGCGGGATCCCAATAGAAATCGCGCTCCACGCGCCAGGCTTCGTGGAAGATCTCCTTCCATTCCTCGCGCGGATCGACGCGCGCCTGCAGACTTCCGAGATCCAGTTTGCCGTCGCCGACTTTCTTGCCGGGTGCAGCGTCCACGATGCCGTATTGGTCGCGCGCGTGGTAGATCACCTTCTTGCCGTTCAGATCGAGATCGTAGTTGTCGATATCGGCGAGCAGAACTTTGTCTTCGCGCTTAGCGACGTCGTAGGTGTGCAACGTGTTGCGCGGCCCTCCGCCGGGACGACCCTGCTCGGTGGTTGCGATCGGGCGCGAAGTGTAGAAGATCGCGTCCTTGCGCGCTTCGAGATGGCCGAACATTCCCGCGGGGACGGGCACTTGGACGATACGTGAGCCGAGCCCAGCCAGATCGACTGCGATCGGCTTGACGTCGGGCTTTTTGTCGGCTGTTTTTTCGTCCGAAGATTTCACCTCGTCGGCCTTGGCTTCAGTCTTAGCCGGCTCCTTCTTCTCCGAGTCTCCTGCCGAGTCCGGTTTCTTGGCGTCGCTTGAGTCTTTCTCGTCATCGATCTGCGGCGCAAACGGCGAGGGCTCATCCGACTTCAACACCAGCGCGAAGATGCCACGCGTGTTGTAGTAGTTGAACGTCGCATCGAAGACGCCGGCGCTCGGGTAGAAGAACCGGTCTGAAAAGAAATACAGATACTTGCCATTTTGATCGAACGCGGGATTGGTGTTGTTGTAGAAATCTTCGGTCACGCGCGTTGACTGGCTCTTATCGAGCGAGTACAAATAAATTGCCGCGGCCTGGTTCTCTTCATTCTTTGCATAAGCAATCCACTTGCTGTCCGGCGACCAGGCAGGGGTTCCGTCGAGCCCGTTCTCGGCCTGATCGACCAGGACCGGCTGCTTGGCGTCGATGTCGACGTAATATAGTCTCTGCTTCTTATCCCAGAACGCCAGCTTCTTGCCGTCGGGCGACCATTTTGGGCCGTAGCGGTAACAATTTCCGTCGCTCGTGATACGAATCTCATCGCCGCCCTTTTGCGGACGCAGGTAGAGCTCGAACTCGCCGCTACGGTCGGAAAGATACGCGATCCACTTTCCATCCGGCGACCAGACCGCATTCTGCTCGTGGAAGCCGGGGGTGTCGGTCAGGTTCCGGATGCTGCCGTGTTCGGCGGGAATGGTGAAAATATCGCCGCGCGCTTCCACCAGAGCTCGAACGCCCGTCGGCGAGAGCTCAAAGCTCCGGATCAGATTCGAGACGTTTTTGATCTCCGCGCGAGTCTCCGTCAAATCGCTCGAAACGGTGATCGGGATGTGCGACACCTTGCCGCTCGCCAGGTCGTAGGTGTAGAGCAGGCCGCCGTTTTCATAAACGATCGAATCGGCTCCGGCGCTCGGCCACTTGATGTCGTACTCGGTGTAGTTGGTGAGCTTTTTGGTCTGCTTGGAGCCGAGATCGTAGCGGTACAGATTCATGACGCCGTCGCGATCGGAAATGAAGTAGACCGCGTTGCCGCGCCACATGGGGAACTGGTCGAGCGCGCCGGAGCGCGGGATCTCTTCGTAGGTGTTGCGCTTGAGATCGTAGATGCCGATGTAGTTGGTCCAGCCGCCGCGATAGCGTTTCCAGGTGCGGAACTCCTGCGAGGTTGGGTTGTACGCGATTTTTTCGCCGTCTGGTGAAAAGCTGGTGAGGCTCGCGCGCGGAACGGGAAGCATCTCCTCGAATCCGCCGTCGATGGGAACTTCGAACAGCCGCGTCACCGCCTGGGATACAGCGCTGGCGCGACTGGACCGGAACACGACTTTCTTGCTGTCTGACGTCCAGCCAAGCACCATGTCGTTGGCTGGATGATAGGTCAAGCGGCGCGGTTCGCCGCCTTCCGACGGCATCACGTAGACGTCGGCGTTGCCATCATACTCTCCCGTGAAGGCGATCCACTTGCCATCGGGCGAGAACTTTGGATACAACTCGTCGCCCTGGTGCGAGGTGAGCCGGCGGGCCTGGCCGCCCGTGCGTGGAGCGAGCCAGAGGTCTTCAGCGTACACAAAAACAACGGAATCCTTCGAGATGTCAGGTTGCCGGAGCAGCCGTGTTTCCGGAGGCGCGGTTCGGACGATGGTGGGGATCGCCAGGGATAGAAGCAAAGCGGCGCCAAGCCATTTCATAGGAAAGAATCCTCCTTACGCGGCCTAAAGGAATTGGACCGCCGGAAAGCGGAAACGGTAGTCCATTTCGACCAGCACTCTTGATCTTAACGGAAGGCCGAGAACGTCAGTTCCACGAGATGCGAGGCCGGAGACACTGTCAACCGGTTTCGACGGTGCAACTTCTTTATTGCGCCGGCAAGAGAACAGAGCCTTGTGGCATGCCGCCGACGTTGGTGGTCGTGCTGGTGAGCGACTGCGTATCGATCACCGTCACTGACATGGCTTGGCTATTGTTCACAAAAACGAACGCTCCATCCGGCGTAATTTGGAGATCTGTTGCGCCAGGGCCGGCGGGAACGGTTTGGATCAAGTTGTACGTTGATGCGTCAATGACCTGGACCGAGCCGCCTCCGCTGGAAACAAAAACTCGAGTTCCGGTGGGGTTGAAGACAACGCTAAAAGGCTCCGTGAGCCTGAACTGTTTGACGAGCGTTCCGGTGAGAATGTCGACTACTTCGAAGACATTGTCAAACGGGTACGTGACCCAGGCGAGCGTTCCATCCGGGTTGATAAAAACAGATTCCGGATATTCGGTGTCCAACGGAATTTTTTTCCTGACCTGCAGGCTGGCTATGTCAACGACGGCAAGATAGGAGTACGGCGGTTGCAAGTAATTCGTCACCAGCGCGTAGCTGCCGTCCGGTGAGATCGCGATCCCGTCTGGGGCGAAGTTGGGATCGGTTGGCATTTGGATGGACGTCGCAACGGTATTCGTTCCCGTGTTGATGAATGTGACGGCTCCGCTATAGCTGGTGACGATGGCCTGGGATCCGTCCGGCGTGATGCGTACTTGAAGGGGAAGAGCGGGTACCGGGATCGTAGCGAGCGAGGCGCCGGTGCATAGGTTGTTTCGGGTGACGACGTTTTGGACGTGATATACGCGAAACATCGTGGGATTGATGCTGGAATT
>Ga0126371_10002444_pt1 | contig 16001 bp, 17 predicted proteins | sample PanSoiMetaPlot_4_FD_110145 | JGI IMG/M metagenome (GOLD analysis project Ga0126371, IMG submission 110145) | Tropical forest soil microbial communities from Panama - MetaG Plot_4 | ecosystem: Environmental > Terrestrial > Soil > Tropical forest > Bulk soil | place: Panama | collected 2016-02-17 | reverse complement strand
GCGTGCTGGTGCTGCCGGTCGCGACATGACCGCCGATGTAAAACCCATTCGCCTTTAACAGAGTTGCGTAGAAGTCGTAGATCGAGGTCATCGGCGCAGAGGTGATGTAGCTGCTCTCGAGATATTCGATCCCGCCCTCGTACTTCTTTCGTTGAATTTCCAAACCATGATCGGCACTCGGCATGTGCACCAACCAGCTTGGCCATTTCAGAGCGATGGGCACCTGCGTTGGGGCTGCACCGGCTGATCGAATTTCTTCATCGACGCCATGTGTTCTTCGTGTTGGCGGCTCGGATCAGTCGCGATCTGGCCGCGGACATTGGCTGGCAGCCCGAGTCGATTCGGCATGGCACGAGGGTTCTGCAGATAAGTCGCCTGTGCCGATGCCGGCGATTTTTCCGAGCAACTGGCCGAAACGAAGGTCCCCCCGCGGAGCTCACGCACGCGGATCAACAAGTCGCATTCGGGGATTGACGCGCGCATCGCAATGCCCATGCCGTCGTCATTCGATTGGAGTGTAACTCCGGCGGCGGCCAGTTCCTTTTGATAGTGCGCAGCGACTTCAACGGGTGTTCCATCGGCTGTGTAAGACGACTCGACCAGGCCCGCCGAGGCTTGCGTGTTCGGAGTTGCTCCCGGAAATGGCGCGAGCCATTCGGGCAGCGTCAAGCTGGCGGCCAACGCCACCGAGACGGAGAACGCAATGACCAACCCGCGCATGCCCTCCTCTAAGAGACAAATCGGCGGTTTGGGATCGACTCTGCACGCCGGGATTCCCCGGTTTTCGCTCAGGTTTCGTACTACTGTGCTACAGCCGCCGCGCGGCTCGCGTCGCGCAACGCTTCCGCTTTGTCAATGGCTTCCCAGGTGAAGGAGGGCTCTGTACGGCCAAAGTGGCCGAAAGCCGCAGTCTTGCGGTAGATTGGCTGGCGCAGCTTCAAGCTTTCGATCATGCCCTTGGGCGTGAGTTGGAACTGCTCGCGGACCAATTCCACCAAGCGCTCTTCTTCCACGGCGCCGGTGCCGAACGTGTTCACCATGACCGAAACGGGCTCGGCCACGCCAATCGCGTAAGCAAGCTGGACCTCGCAGCGGCTGGCGAGGCCGGCCGCCACTAGATTCTTCGCCACGTAGCGCGCCATGTAGCAGGCCGAACGGTCGACCTTCGTCGGATCTTTGCCAGAGAATGCCCCGCCGCCATGCCGCCCCATACCGCCATAGGTGTCGACGATGATCTTACGCCCCGTGAGTCCAGTGTCGCCGTGGGGTCCGCCAATTACGAACCGTCCGGTCGGATTGATGTGATACTTCGTTCCAGAGTCCACCATGTTGGACGGAATCACGGAATCGATGATGTGCTTTTTCACCTTGGCTCGCAGCTCTTCGGTCGAAATGTCATCGTCATGCTGGGTTGAAATCACCACTGCGTCGATGCGCTTCGGCTTGCCGTTGACATACTCCACGCTGACCTGGCTCTTGCCGTCCGGCCGCAGAAAATTCAGCTCACGCGAGCGCCGCGCTTCGCTCAGTCGGCGAACCAGCTTGTGCGCCATCGTGATGGGCAGCGGCATCAGCTCCGTAGTCTCGTCGCAAGCGTAGCCGAACATCAGGCCCTGATCACCCGCGCCACCCGTGTCGACACCCATGGCGATGTCGGGCGACTGCGACTGAATGCAGTTGATGATGCCGCACGTCTTGCTGTCGAAGCCCATCGCTGCGTCCGAGTAGCCGATGTCGTGAATCACGCTCCGGACCAGACGGGGCACATCAACGTAAGTGCTGGTGGTGATTTCGCCGGAAACCACGCACATGCCGGTCGTGATCAGAACTTCGCAGGCAACACGGCCCGTGGGGTCGTCCTTGAGGACTGCGTCCAGGACGGAATCCGACACTTGGTCCGCGATCTTGTCGGGATGTCCTTCGGTCACGGATTCAGAAGTGAATATGTGGCGCATCTTCTCTGACACTGAAATAACCCTCCTCGGGAGCTGACGAATGGAATAATATCCTTAGAGACCGGAAATCAATAACCGAGTGTATCGCTTCCTTTACGCCACGGTCAATGAACGGAAGGGCTATTCGACTTAGTTCGTTCGTACTTGGAATGGGCGCATGCGGTACTGACGCGGACTAACGCCGAACTCCTTACGGAAGGCGCGGTTGAAGTTAGAAACGTCCGCGAACCCGCAATCCAGGGCGATATCTACTATTTTCGATGATAACAACGTCAATCGCGTCGCCGCTTCGCGCAGCCGCGCGCGCAGCAGGAATTGGTGCGGGGTCACACCGGTCAGATGCTCAAAGGTGCGCAGGAAGTGATACGGACTGAGTCCGGCTTGTTGAGCCAGACTGCGAAGATCCAGGGTGGTATCGAATTGTTTTTCGATGGATCTGAGCACTCGGGTCACGCGCGCAACTGAGCCGGGAGCGCTTGGCGCTCGCGAGCTGCCGGTAAGGCGCACCGCTTGAGCCGCCAAACGGATGCCAAGCCCTTCCCAATCATCGCTGTCGCGATCGAGTCGATTGGCCAAAGCCGAACATCCTTGCGCCGTTAGCCGCGAGAACTCTCGCGCCGGGGGCAGCCGAAGCGCCCGGAACGCGGGTTTTCCAGCGCGCAGGCCGCAATCCGCCGCCAGATTCTCGAAATAGTCGGGCTCGTAGTAGAACGACAGGCAGCGGTCGCCTTCGCCGTGTTCATGGCCGCATTCAAAACGTTGGCCTGGATTGCCGAGCAGCAGCGATCCCGGAGTCATCAGCTCCTGGCCCTTCGTCGAGCGATATTGGAAGGTCCCCGCGGCCACGATGGCGATGGAGAATCCGGTGTGCTGCTCTTCGAAGGCGCGGTCGCGCGGACCTGACGTGCAGACCACGTCCGACACAGTCCAGCCGGGGCCTCCCGCAATCACGCGCGCGGCAGCGCTGCCCGGCAAGCAATGAACTGCGCGGTGCTTAAGCGCTCGCTCTAATTCCTCACGGACGGTTGTCATCGGTGGCAGTGGAACTATTTCACATTTAGCACACTCGCCGCCGCTGCTCGTAGGGCATCCAACATGATGTCGAGATCTCGCTCGGTGGTCGCATAGTGCAAAATGCAGGCTCGAAGCACGAAACGTCCACCGAGCATGGCGCCGGTGATAAACGCCACGCCCGCGGACTGCATTCGCTCCATCACTTCTTTGTTCAAAGCATTCAGCGCATCCTCATCGCTGGATGCGCCGTGGGGACGGCACCGGAAGCAAACGATGGATAATACCCCATTGGAACAAAGTTCCAGATCCGGCGAGGCTTCGATCCGCTGTTCTAGGTAGCGCGCGAGCTCATTATGCTTTGCAATACGAGCCGCGATCTGCTGGCGACCCTCATGAGCCAGCGTTGCCCAAAGTTTGAGTGCGCGAAAGCCTCTGGTCTGTTGGAATCCGTACTCGGCGAACCAGGGAAGGTTGCCGATGCCCTTGCCCGGCTCGGTCCGTACATACGGCGGCACGAGGGAGAAGGTATCGCGCAGCAGCTTACCGTCGCGAACCAGAACGCAGCCGCACTCCACCGGAACCGAGAGCCATTTGTGGGGATCGAGCGCGATGGAGTCCCCGCGTTCCATTCCCTGGTAAGCGGGCGCAGCCTTCGCATCGAGGCGTCCCACGGCTCCATACGCCCCGTCAACGTGAAACCATAGCCCAAACTCACGTGCGATATCGGCGATGCCGTCCAAGTGATCGATCGCACCGCGTGCGACTGTTCCGGCGTTTCCCACGACGCAGAATGGAACACGCTCCCTCTCGTCCCGAATCGCCGACCTTAGAAGATCCAGCCGAATTCGACCGTCCCCGTTCGTTTCGATCCAACTGATCGCATCGGAGCCGAGGCCCAAGATCTCCAGAGCTTTCTGGATGCAGGTGTGTGTCTCGGTGGACGCGTACAATCGCAGAGAGAGCGCCCCGCTGCCTTGCTTGCGCACGTCCATACCGCGATCGCGAAAAATTCGATGACGCGCGGCGGCGAGGGCTGTAAGTGAAGCCGCCGAACCTCCGCTCACGAGCAGACCATAACTTCCGTCACGCGGGAACTCGAGCAGCTCCATCAGCCATCGGATGACGCAGTGCTCGAGATAGATGGCAGCATGGTCGCCACCCGCGCAGCTCGGGTTCATCGCGGCCGCCAAGAGATCCATGAGAACGCCCATTGGATCGGGCGGGGAATTGACCCATCCAAGGAAGCGCGGGTGACCGTTGCCCATCGGGTGGCGAAGAATCTTGTCGGAAAGGAAGTCCAGAATTTCGTCGCTCGAAATCCCGGAATTGCCGAGCGGCGATTTAAGGATGGCTTCCCGCTCCGATTCCTGCATGCGTTGAAACACCGGTTTTGCCGCCAATCCTTCGAGATGATCGGCCGCCAGCTCGATGGCGCGATGACCGAGACGGCGGAACTCGTTAACGTCGAACCGCATGGGATCTCTTCGCGGCGCGATGGCGCAGTTGCTCCGGATGTCCGGTCACGTCCATCGCCAGATAGTATTCGCACGGCTTTCTCGGATCGGGATTCTCGAATTCGTGGATGCAGTCGCCGGCGTAGTAAATACTGTCCCCTTTGCGCAACAAGAAGACTTCCCCGTCGAGCGTGAGCTTCAACGTGCCACGCTCGATGGCGACATATTCTCGCGATCCGGGATTGTGCGGCAAAAACGCTCCGGCATTGACACCCGGTCCGATCGTGGTCCGCATGAACTCGAACTCCACGTTGGGCAGCACCGGAGAAAGAACACGCCGCTCCCAACCGGCGGGATCGGCTGCAACGTTCTGCTCTTCGCGCCGCAGAAGGATCTCGCGTCCGACCTGTTCATCGGCCAATAAGCGGGCGATGGAGGTTTTCAGTCCAGTAGCGATTTGATCGAGCACGAGCACCGACGGGATTTTCTCGCCGCGCTCCACGGCCGAGAGCATGGAGGTACTGACTCTTGCGGCGCGAGATAACTGTTCGAGCGAAAAACTGCGGCGTTTGCGCTCCTGGCGGATCCGCTCGCCGAGGGCGTCAAGATGCAGTCCAGTGGAAAGCTTGGCGCTCATGCTCTATAGAGGAATTACATCCACTATAGAGAAACTATACCAGACTCTTGTACATTACGGTCGTTGGATCTAGCTCGCGCGAATCCACTTTCAGCGAGTAGCGCGGGATCAGGCCAACAGTTGTGTAGCCGAGCGACCGGTACAGCAATTCGGCGTAGCCGCCGGTCGTGGTGTCGAGCGTGAGCAGATCCCGGCCGGCCGCTCCGGCTTCCTCTTCTATAGCCAGCATCAACGCGCGAGCGATTCCTCTCCGCCGCACGCTGGGATGTACGAGCAGCTTCCGCACCTCTGCACGATGCGGCTGGTTGGGCGGCGTGGCTAGATCCAGCTGCACCGTTCCGACGATCCTTCCTTCGCTCCGTGCGACCAGCACGCGGCACGATCCTGACTCAACGGCGGGAAATACTTTGTTCTTCCAAAACGCATTCGCGTCGTCGTTTGAGAAGGGGAGAATGAAGCTGACGCTCGCCCCTGCGTAAACACAGGCGCGGAGGACGTCGCCCAGCATCGCGATTTCCTCGGCCGCAGTGGAAGGCTCGGGCGTCCAACGTTCGATCCGGATCGGGCTCGTTGCGGTCATAAATTCGTCTCTACGGGTGCACCAGAGAGATGATGTAGCGCGCTGGCCTTTTGCCAAAGCAAACAAACCGGGACGGCCCCGTCAGCACGTAGCGCAGACAATCGCCTTTGCTCAAGCGAAACTTCGTTCCTTCGATTTCCAAATCTAGTACGCCAGAAAGCATCCAGAGATGGTGCTCCAGTCCCGGCAGTGGCGAGGTTGCGTAATCAACCGAGGCGCCTCGTGGCAGCGTCACCTCGACCAGCTCGCCCTTGAGATCCGGATTGGGCGGCGACAGGACGCGGCGGACATACCCGCTTCCCGGATCTTTCCATACCACTTGTTCCTGAGCGCGAATCAGCGCGGGCGGGCCGTTTTCGGCTTCCGCCATCAGGCGCGAGATCGTCCAGCCATATTGTCCGCACAAAGTGCTTAACATAGTTGCAGTTGCGCTCAACTCGCCGCGCTCGACGCGCGATAAGGTGGCGCGGCTGATCCCGGTCCGAGCAGCCAAGGCTTCAAGCGTCCAGCCTTGATCGAGGCGCAATCTCTGCAAGCGCCGCGCGATCTGGTGGTCCAACGCGCCAAGAGTGCTCCCACCGTTGGCCGTCTCTATGTGGAGATTGTGTCTCAGAATAGAGATCAGTCTAGCACGCTTCCAAAACCGGCGCAATTTTTGCAAAGTTTCCGCCCGCGTCCCGGCTTATAACAGCCAAGGAGGAACGACAAAGGATGATTGCTTCAATGGAAGCGCAGAACCCGAACTTTACGAGCGCGCTAACAGCACGCGGACGATCGGCCGAGATCCGCGAAGCCGATGATCTGTACGGATGGGCGATCGGCAGTTGGGAACTGGATGTGCTGCACTACGGTGTCGACGTGTCGGCGCTGGCTATCAAAGGCCAAGCGCATTTCGGATGGGTGCTCGAAGGGCGCGTGCTGCAGGACGTATGGATCATGCCGCGCATCGCGGATCGGAAACTGGATCACGGCAAGGCCAACAATATGTACGGGACGACCCTGCGCGTGTGGGATGGTTCGATCGGTGCTTGGCGGATAACGTGGATCAATCCCGTGACGGGCGTGCGCGATGAGCTGATCGGCCGACGGAGCGGGAGCGACATCGTACAAGTGGGAAGACATGCGGATGGAACACCGATCCGCTGGTCGTTCACGGAGATCACGCCGGATTCGTTTCGTTGGACTGGCGAAGTATTGGAACCGGACGGGACGACCTGGCGCCTTGAAGGGGAGTTTCGCGCGCGGAGGGTACGATGAAAAACCAGGAATCGTTGCGGGAACATCTGCTCAATCTGCTCAGCGGCGAAAGCGCGCACGCAAGTTTCGAAGGCGCTGTTCAGAACATCCCGGCCACTGTTCGTGGTAAGAGGCCGAAAGGCGCGGCGCATTCGCCTTGGGAAGTGCTGGAACATCTACGCATCACGCAAAGGGACATTCTAGAGTTCATCCGCGATCCGAAGTACGTCTCGCCGGACTTTCCCGCCGGTTATTGGCCCTCGGCACAAGCTCCACCCGATGACAAAGCCTGGGACAAGTCCGTGACCGCCTTTCGAGCGGACCTCAAGATCATCGCTGAATTAACCGCGAAAGAATCGGTAGACTTGCTGGCGCCGCTCGAGCATGCTCCCGACAAAACGATACTGCGCGAAGTGCTGTTGGTAGCCGACCACAACGCATATCATCTGGGGGAACTGGTTCTGCTGCGCCGGATTCTCGGGACGTGGGGTTAGTTCAGGCGTCCCGATGGACGGTGTCGGGGCTGAATGCCGGCAGACAGATCGCCACATATTCGGCGCCCTCTGGAGTCGGCGTGCTGTAGCGTACCCACTCACCGCGGCGCGCGATCACGGCTTGTCCGGCGTGGACATCCAGAGTGTCGCCCTTGGATTCCACGCGCAGACAGCCGCGCAGCACCAAAGTGAACTCATCGAACTCGGGCTGCTGGCCCGGTTCGCTCCATCCAGATGGACTGTGCATGTGCGCGACACTGACGCTGCGGTCACCAGAATTGACATGCCCGACGTATTCTTCAATAAGCTTGTTGCCGGGTACCGGGATTTGTGCAGGATTGGAGATCAGACGGGGCATCGCTCGGTTAGTGGTCGCGATCAGTTACTAAGTCGGTTAGAGCGGCCAAGGCCCTTTGCGCCGGAGATTCGGGAAATTCGGCGATGATGGATCGTGCCTTATCAGTGAACGATTGGGCGCGCTCGTTGGCACGCTCGAAACCACGATGTTGTTCGATCAAACGGCGGATCTGCCCGAAGGGAATCTGATCGTAGTTGGCGTTTTTCAGGACCGCCTCCACCATCCGGCGCTCCTCGATGCTCGCGTCCTCCAGAGCATAGATTAGCGGCAAAGTAACTTTGCCCTCGCGCAGATCGCTACCCACAGGTTTACCGAGCGTTTTCTCGCGCGCAGTGAAATCCAGTACATCGTCCACCAGTTGAAACGCGATTCCCAGATTCCACGCGAACTCACCCAAACGTGTCTCGGTGGATTCGTTGGCTCCGCCCATAAGCGCTCCCAACCGCGCGCAGGCCGAAAAGAGGCTGGCGGTTTTCCGGTCGACCAGCTCCATATAATCGGCTTCTGAGACCGCGATCTTTCCGATGCGCTCCAGTTGCAGGAGTTCGCCTTCGACCATCATCTGCGTGAGCGCGATCAACAAATCCAGCACGTGGAAGTTACGCTCTCGTACCGCCATTTGAAACGCCTGCATGTAGAGCCAATCGCCTGCCAGTACGCAGGTGTGGTTGCCCCAAATGGTGTTCGAAGACGGACGCCCCCGGCGCGTTTCGGCAAAGTCGATCACATCGTCGTGCACCAGAGTCGCTGTGTGGATCATCTCAACGACAGCCGCCATCCGAATCGATCCGTCGGTGATTTCACCGACCAGCTTCGACGCGAGCAACACCATGATGGGCCGCAAGCGCTTGCCGCCGCCACCCTGCAAATAGCGGCCGATCGTAGTGACGGCATCCACGCTGGCAACGGATTCGAGACTGATCTCGCGCTCCACCTTGGCGAGGTCGTCTTTGACGAGATCGAGTACCTCGCGCGCGGTGAGAGATTGACCGAGCTTACCCAGTCCCATGGAAAGCTCCTAGTGTAACAGGTCGGCGGAAAAGCCTATTTGGCATCGCAACACAAAAGCTGGCGGAAATTCGCAGTCGTGTTTCGCGCGACTTCGTCAAGCGATTCTCCGCGCAGTGCCGCTAGCTTTTCGGCGGTGTGAACCATGAGAGCTGGCTCGTTTCGCTTGCCGCGCTTCGGCACGGGCGCGAGATATGGTGCGTCTGTTTCAATCAAGATGCGGTCGGCTGGCGTCTCGCGCGCGGCCGCTTGTGCCTCAACCGCCTTCGGGAACGTGACGATTCCGCCGAAGCTTAAGTAAAAACCGAGCGCGAGTGCTTGCCGGGCTTCAGCCGGACCGCCAGAAAAGCAATGCATGATTCCTGGCAACCCGGTCAGCGTCCAATATTGTTCGATGAGCGCGATCGTATCGTCCCAAGCTTCGCGCGTATGAATCACTATCGGCTTTCGCGCCGACGCTGCCATGGCCATCTGCTCGACGAAAATCGATTTCTGTGTCTCGCGCGGGGAGAAATCATAGTGATAGTCGAGGCCGATTTCTCCCACGGCGATCACCTTGGGATGAGCTAACAATTCTCCGAGGCGCCGAAGATCGCCAGGGGTCGCTTTAGCTGCGTCATGCGGATGGACTCCCACGGTCGCGTAAAAAGTTGCGTACCGGTCCGCGAGGCGGATTCCGGCCTCGACATCCGGTGGACCGTTTCCCGTTCCGATCGCAACCATATGTTCGATCCCAGCATCGAGCGCGCGCTGGATTGTAGCGTCGCGGTCGGCATCGAACTCGGCGCTGTCGAGATGACAGTGTGAGTCGATGAAACTCACTTCAGCCGCGCTCCGATCGGGATGTCCTCGAGGAATCCTGCCAGCACGGGCTTGCCGCCCTCCACCGACGCCGCGACGATCATCCCGTTCGATTCCACACCGCGCAGTTTGCGAGGTTGCAGGTTGGCGACGATGACCACTTTGCGTCCCAGTAGCTGCTCCGGTGGATACGCCTCCGCGATGCCGGCCATTAGTGTACGCGGCTCGGCCTCGCCGATATCGACCTTCAGTTGAAGCAGTTTGTCAGCGCCTTTGACGCGGTCGGCGGAGATCACTTGCCCAACGCGCAGATCGACCTTGGCGAAATCGTCGATACTGATCTTGACTGACGCCGCCTGGGCGTCGACTGGTCCCGTAGCTGCCGGCGCATGAGCTTTGTCCGGTTTGAAGAGCGCGGCCAGGCGTGCGGTTTCCTGAGCTTCCAACTCGACCATCTTGTCGATCGCCTTCGCGTCGAGCCGCGGGAAAACTCCGCTCACTGCACCGACCGTTTGCCCGGCGGACAATCGTCCCCAGTGCAGATCGGCGACGGCAATCGATTCGAGTGCTGACGGCATACCGAGCTGGCTCCAAATTTTCCGCGCCGAATCCGGCATCACCGGGTAGATGCATCCGCAAATAATGCGCAGAGCTTCGGCGGCAGTGTAGAGAGTCTCGTCCAGCAACTTCTGGCCCGGTGGCTCGGTATCTTTGGCCAACTTCCACGGCGCCATTTCAACGATGTATTTATCGATGAGCGAGATCAGGCTCCAGACCCGCTCAAGCCCCTTCGAGAAATTGAATTCGTCGAAGCACTCCAGCAAATCGCTCGTGATTTCTTCTGTGGCCGCTGCGATGTCTCCGCGCCCGTCCGACTTGGGAATCGCTCCGCCGCGATACTGCTGGATCATCGCCAGAGTGCGGCTTGCGAGATTGCCCAGCCCGTTCGCGAGATCGGCGTTGTAGCGCTGGATCAGCGCATCGTACGCGAAACTCCCGTCCTGTCCAAACGTCACTTCGCGCAACAGAAAATAACGCAGGGCATCGATCCCGACCACGTCAGCGATCGGCGCCGGATGCAAAACGTTGCCGCGCGACTTGCTCATCTTGTTCTCTTCGAACAAAATCCAGCCGTGCGCGAAAACCTTTTTGGGCAGCGGAAGATCGGCGGCCATCAGAAAAGCCGGCCAATAGACGGCATGAAACCGCAGAATGTCTTTTCCGATCAAGTGCAGATCGGCCGGCCACAAGTCTTGATCCTTCACTGCGCTCATGTAAGCGATCAGTGCGTCGAACCAGACATAAAACACATGCCGTCCTTCGACGGGCACTGGAATGCCCCATTCGATGGCGGTACGCGTGATGGAAAGATCGTTGAGCCCCTGCTGAACGAACGCGCGAATCTCATTGCGCCTGTGATCCGGTTTCACAAAACCTGGATCTTTGTCGTACAGTTCGAGCAGCCGATCCTGGAACGCAGAGAGTTTGAAGAAGTAATTTTCCTCGGTGACCGTCTCGGTGGGACGCCCGCATTCCGGACAAGGATCGCCAGGATTCGCGTCGTTCACATAGAGCTCGTCGTTCACGCAATATTGGCCGGTGTACGAGCCTTTATAGATGTAGCCATTTCGCTGGCAGCGCTCGAACAGATCGCGGACCGTTTCTTCGTGCTTCGGATCGGATGTACGGATGAAGTGGTCGTAGTCGATCGCCAGGTGTTTCCACTGACTCTTGAATTCTTCCGCCATTTTTGCCGTGTACTCTTCGGGTGTGAGATTGACCGATTTGGCAGCGCGCTCGACATTACGGCTATGCTCGTCCGACCCCGTCGTGAACACCACCGGATCGTAGCCCTGCATTTTCTTGTATCGCTTTATGAGATCCGCAACGAAGGTCGAATACGCCGTGCCGATATGCGGCGCGGCATTCACATAGTAAATGGGCGTGGTCAGGTAGTATTTCATCGAATGTTTTTCAGGTAAGCGAGGTTCGCCTCAGCGAGTATTTCTTTCAGCGGCACTCCGAATTCGCGGGCCAACTTCCGACAGTCTTCGTACTCAGGAGCGAAGGAACCGTCCTCGGAGATCTTCACACGCACTCTCCCGTGCGGCGTTTCTACTTCGATAACGCGGCGTGCTTTTACGCGGCGTTCGGCGGAGTATATGCGCAGGCCGAGCGTAGTGGTTTCAGTGAAAATCAGATTCGCGAGCGTTTCTTGGTTTTCGGGCTTGGCAATGACCCGCAATAGCGAGCCGGGCCGGCTCTTCTTCATGAGGAGCGATTCCATCGTGACGTCGAGCGCCCCCGCTTCGAGCAGCCGCTCCATCGCGTAACCCAGCACTTGCGGGCTCGCATCGTCAATGTTGGCTTCGAGCACAACAACCGTAGTTGCTTCCGCGGCGCCGCTCACCTCGCCGATCAATATGCGTAAGACGTTCGCATGATCGGGGAAATCCTTGGTACCGGCGCCGTAGCCAATGGATGTGATGCGCATGGGTGGAAGCGGGCCGAAATCGATCGCGAGCGTGGATGCGATCGCCGCACCGGTCGGTGTCGTGAGTTCCACGCACGGACCGCGTGCGTAGATCGGCCGGCAGGCGAGCAGTTCGGCCGTCGCGGGTGCGGGAACCGGCAGGACGCCGTGCTCGGTTTTCACACTGCCGGAACCGACGTTGACCGGTGAGCTATGTATCGCGTCTACATCGAGCAGGTCGAGAGCCGCACAAGCACCCGCGATATCGCAGATCGAATCCACCGCGCCTACTTCGTGGAAATGAACCTTCTCCAGCGGAATGGCATGAACTTTCGCCTCCGCCTGTCCCAGGCGCTCGAACACGGCGCCCGCATTCTTCTTAGCGCCTTTCGAGAGCTCAGACCTTGCGATCAGTTCGAGGATGTCAGGCAGATGGCGGTGGCGCTTGCCCTCTTCGACATCCACGTGGAATTTCGTCGCGGCGATTCCACGGCGCACGGTTTTTTCGAATCGGAACTCCGCACCTGTGCCGAGTGAGTCGAGCGCTTTCTTGAGCGCGAGTGCGTCCGCGCCGGCATCGACCAACGCACCCACCGTCATGTCTCCACTGATGCCGGAGAACGCATCCAGGTAGCAGATCTTCATGCGATTAGTTGAGGCAGCAGCTCGCCGGAAGGCCCGAGAAGAAACTCGTCTATGTCTCGCGAGAGCGGCGTCTCCGCAATATTGATTTCCACCACACGCGCGCCCGACGATTTTGCCAGACGGGACAGTCCGGCTGTAGGATATACGACAGCCGAGGTGCCGATCACCAACAGCAGCTCGCACGATCGCGCGGCGGCTTCGGCGCGCTTCCATACTTCAGACGGCAGCGGCTCGCCGAACCACACCACACCCGGCCGCAGCATTCCGCCGCATTCGCAGCGAGGCGGCAGCTTACCCAGCGGCGAGCGCCGATTTTCTGCTTCGCATCCGCAATCGAGACAACGCAGCATCCAGATGCTTCCGTGCACGCGCAGGACGTTGCGGCTCCCGGCCAATTCGTGCAATCCATCGACGTTTTGCGTGATCAGCGCGAAGTTGAGGCAGCGGCGTTCCAGTTCAGCCAGCGCATAGTGGCCAGGGTTCGGTGTCACATCGGCCAGAACTCCGCGGCGCCAGTCGTACCATTCCCAAACCAGCTTGGGATCGCGCGCGAAGGCTTCCGGTGTCGCCAGACTCTCGGCGCGATGACGTCTCCATAGGCCTCCGGCTCCGCGAAACGTGGGCACACCGCTCTCGGCCGAAACTCCTGCGCCCGTCAGAACAGCGATCGAGCGGGCTTGACGCAACCATTCGCGTGCCGCCTGCATTCATTTCAGGTTAGCAGTGAGGTCCCCCGCTTAGTGCGTCACCCGGATCTGAAGCGTTTGTTTGACGGAATGTCCTCTGCCGTCGTCCGCCGTCAATGTGTACTCGGTGTCGTGGCGCGGAGCTACCTGAAAACAACGGCTCACAGCAGGATGCAATTCCTCGACGGGCGGATCTATCCGCACGTTTTTGGCTGAGTTCACTCCGAAGCAGATCAAGCTTTGAGCTCCAGCGCGGATCGACGGAGGGCTGGCATAAAAATTCAAGATCTTGAGCTGGTCGCCGCCCAGCATCTCGATGGTCTTGCGATCGCGATCCGCCTCTGCAGTTTTGTGCTCTTGTTCCAGCTCCCGCGCGCTTGACCAGCGCGAGTAGAAAATCCACCCATCGTAGATCGCCGCGATCAGGATCGCCAGCATCAACAAGGGCAGTGCGCGGCGGACCCAACTGCCGGAAGCGCTCACAAGCCGAGTCTATCGCGGCGGGACCGAACTATGAAGTTCTTCCACCAGCCGGACTACGAGCTCGCCCGCTGGCGCCGAACCCGCGCGCGCGACTCCCGTACCAGCCCAGAGCGAGAGGAACCCTGCCAGTCCCTGCTGTCCGGCCGCGGTGCGCATGGCTCGCGTGAGGGCATTTTGAAGGGGGTAGGGAAGTATCGAGGTTTCCTTGCCTTCGAGGCGTGAGATGAAATCGTTGCGCAACCCGCGGGCGGGACGGCCGGAAAAAGCGCGTGTGATGACGGTGGAGTTTCGGTCGGCTTCGACGACGGCGCGTTTGTACGCCTCTGGCGCTCCGGATTCCGGGCTGGCGAGAAACGCTGTACCCAGGGCGGCAGCTGATGCGCCAGCTTCCAACGCGCCTGCGATGTCCTGTCCATCCATCAAGCCGCCCGTTGCGACAACCGGCGTCTGAAGCGCGCCATGAATTCGCGAGGTGAGCGATAGCGTCGGCACCATTCCGTGATCAAAAGGGCCGGCGAACGTTCCCCGATGCGCTCCCGCTTCGGCGCCTTGCGCCACGATTGCATCCACGCCCGCGTCGGCAAGCCGTCGTGCTTCATCGAGCGTTGTTGCCGTGCCCATGACTACGATCCCTCGCGACTTGAGGCGCGACATCGCATCGCGATCCGGAATCCCGAAGGTGAAACTGAAAACCGGGGGCTGGGCATCGATGACAGCTTCGAACTGTGCGGGAAAAGGATCGGGCGCCGGTTGGGGTGGGAGCGGCGCGGGGAGTCCTAGCGTCGCATGGATCTCAGACAACACCTCCAGCATCGGCGCCGGATTGAATTGCATATCGGTCTGCCATCCACCCGCGAATAGATTCACTTGAAATGGGCGATCGGTTAACGCGCGAATTCGGCGAATGGTCTCCGTGATTTGATCCGGCGTCTGATACGCCGCACCTAGAGAACCGAGTCCGCCCGCGTTCGAAACCGCCGCGACGAGCTCGGGCGTGCTCGGTCCTCCTCCGAACGGTCCTTGGATTATTGGATGTTCGATCCCGAGTTTTTTCAAGAGTTCGTTAGTCATGGCAGTCACTAAGGCTTGCACGTGCGGCAAGCACGGTTCGATAGGCCGTCTCGACGTCGCGATCGAGCGCCGTCAGGTGTCCCATCTTCCGGCCGGGCCGCGCCGCGAGCTTACCGTAAAGATGCAATTTCACTTCGGGGAAGGCGCAGGCGGCAGGCCAGGCGGGTTCGCCGGACGACCACAGATCACCGAGGATGTTCGCCATCGCGGCGGGCGAGTGCATTTGAGTAGACCCCAGCGGCAGTCCACAAACAGCGCGCAATTGTTGCTCGAATTGGCTGGTGACACAAGCGTCGACAGTGAGGTGGCCGGAATTGTGCGGACGAGGGGCGAGCTCATTGATCAGGAGCCGGCCGTCGCGCAAAACGAAAAATTCGACGCAAAGCACGCCGACGACACCGAGCTTTTCGAGCACGCAGCGAGTCATTTCTACTGCCTGTCGCGCAACTGCTTCGGAAATGCGGGCCGGCGCGATTGACACGTCCAGGATATGACGGCTGTGTTGATTCTCCGCCGAGGCGTAGTGCACGAACATGCCGTTAGCCGAGCGCGCCGCAACTACCGAGATTTCGCACTGCAAGTCAACGAATGCCTCTAGGACCGATTCCTTCTCCTGTACACTCCTCCAGGCCTCGTTTATGTGAGCCGGCGAATCGATCTTGAATTGGCCTTTGCCGTCATATCCAAAAGCAGCAGTCTTCAAAACTGCCGCGTAGCCGAGTTCCTCTAAGCCGTTTAGGAGATCGGAGTATGAGCGCACCTCGCGATACGGGGTGATCGGCAAGCCGGCGCTCGTCAGGAAAGCTTTCTCGCGAATCCGCTGTTGCGTAGTGTGCAGGATGCCGCCGCTCGGGCGAACAGGCGCGCGGCTCTCGGCTGCCTGCGCCGTTTCCGTGGGAACGTTCTCGAACTCGAAAGTTACGACGCTCACGCCCGATGCGAATTTCCGCACCGCATCGAGATCGTCGTAAGGCGCGACAACTTCCACGTCAGCAATCTGGCCGGTGGGCGTGTCCTGATCCGGCGAGAACGTGTGCACACGGTAACCCATGCGCCGTGCGGCAATTGCGAACATTCGGCCGAGCTGGCCGCTCCCAAGCACGCCG
>Ga0126371_10002443_pt1 | contig 16013 bp, 14 predicted proteins | sample PanSoiMetaPlot_4_FD_110145 | JGI IMG/M metagenome (GOLD analysis project Ga0126371, IMG submission 110145) | Tropical forest soil microbial communities from Panama - MetaG Plot_4 | ecosystem: Environmental > Terrestrial > Soil > Tropical forest > Bulk soil | place: Panama | collected 2016-02-17 | reverse complement strand
CGTCAAGCGCATGATCGAGGTGGTGCTCGCCGACGCCGAGCTCGCGTTCAAGCCGCTCTCGCCGGTCAAGTTCAACATCGACCGGCTGGAGACCAATCCGCGCTTCGCCGCGATCTCCAGGCCTGCCAATGCCGCGATCCTGGTGCGCCTGCGCATCGACATGGAGGATCGCGGCGGCAACATCGAGCTGTTGCTGCCCTACGCCACCATCGAGCCCATCCGCGACGTGCTGTTGCAGATGTTCATGGGCGAGAAGTTCGGCCGCGATCCGATCTGGGAGGGCCATCTCGCGACCGAGATCGGCCAGGCCGAGATCGCCGTCGACGCCGTGCTCTACGAGGCGAAGCTCCCGCTCAAGCAGCTCATGAAGCTCGAGGTCGGCGACACCCTGGCTCTCGACCTCACGCCCGACGCCGTGGTGACGGTGCGCTGCGGGGACGTGACGCTCACCGAAGGACGCATGGGCCGCGTCGGCGACCGCGTCGCGGTGCGCGTGTCGAGGCCGTTGCGCAAGCCGCGCACCACCTTCGCCATGTTCGAGAACGCGGGCGAGACGTCGAACCGGTTGGAGGCATCGTGAGTCACACTCTCGCACTGATCATCGAAAGCCTGGTCGCGATTCTGCTCATGATCACGATCGGTTATTGCGTCTCGCTCAACAAGCGGCTCACCCGCCTCAGGGCCGACGAGCACGCGCTCAAGGCGACGATCTCCGAGTTGATCACCGCGACCGAGATCGCCGAGCGCGCGATCGCCGGCCTCAAGCTGACGGTCCGCGAATGCGACCAGAACCTCGGCGAGCGGCTGCGTACCGCCGAGCGGTTCTGCGCCGAGATCGACCGCCAGGTCGAGGGCGGCAACAGCGTGCTCGAGCGGCTGGCGCTGATCGTGAGCGCGGCGCGTCCCGAGTTCGGGCTGCAGCCCGCAACGGCGGCCGCGCCGGCTCCCGCCACCGATCCCCGCGCCATGGCGGCGGCCGCGCAGGCGCTCGCCGATCGCGCCCGCTCGCGGCTCGCCGGTCGCGCCGCATGATGCGGTTCGTCCGCGAGTTCCGCCTGATTCCGGTCGTCCTGCTCGCGACGAGTTGTCTGCTCGGCCTCAAGATCCTCGGCCTCGCCCTCGACGGCGGCTTCACGCTCGCCGATCTCGATTTCAGCAGCCCCCCGAGCAATGCGAGCGCGCCGCCGCCGGCCACGCACCACAAGACCTCGTGGGCGCAGGAAATGTTCAACTTTCCCGACGTGACCGGCTCGATCAGCGCCGACAAGCAGGCCCCGGCGCGCCAGGGCGCGCATGAACAGGTGGCGCAGAACGCCGCGCCGCCCGCCGTCAAGCCGGCCGAGAGCAAGCCCGGCGAGACGAAGCCGGGCGAGACCAAGGCGCCGCCCGCGAAGGCGAACCCGGGCGGCAGGGTAATCCAGCTCGACCAGAACCCCGGCGCCTCCGCGGCCGAACGCGCCATCCTCGAGCGGTTGGGCGAGCGGCGTCAGGAGCTCGATGCGCGGTCACGCGAGCTGGAGATCCGCGAAAACCTGGTGCGGTCGGCCGAACAGCAGCTCGATGGCCGCGTCCACGAGCTCAAGAACCTGGAAACCCAGGCGAACGGTGCGGCCACCAGGAAGGAAGAGGAGGAGGCGGCGCGGCTCAAGGCGCTCGTCACCATGTACGAGAACATGAAGCCGAAGGATGCGGCGAAGATCTTCAACCGCCTCGAGATGCCGGTGCTGATCGCCGTGGTGTCGAAGATCAAGCCGCGGCTCATGGCCGACATCATGGCCCAGATGCAGCCCGAGGTGGCCGAGCGACTGACCGTCGAACTGGCGAGCCACCCGCCCGGCACCCCGCCGGCTACGCCGCCTGCCCAACTTCCCAAGATCGAAGGACACCCGCGGTAAAATTCGTCAACGAAAACAACGGCTCGCCGGACCGCGAAAACGATCCTAACACATTGATTCTACGTATGTTGTCGGTAACGGCTCGTTAAGCGCGTCGGCCTTAAGGTGGAAAGCGTAGGCGCGTTGCGTATCTGCGCCCGAGGGAAAACGGCGCAGAACGCGTCATGGGCGAGCCATCACATATCGTTGCACTTCGCGCGGCCGATCGCCCCGCGGCGACACGGCGCCCGCTGTTTGCCCGGGCCCGTGCGGCGTTCGCGGTGGTTGCGGCGCTGATGTGGTGCCTCGTCGGCGCCGTCCCGGCGCGTGCCCAGCAGCCCGTGACGGGGGATATCGCGGTCGACCTCAGCGGCGGCTACGCCCGACTCGTCTTCCATTTCAGCGACGAGATCGACGCCAACGTCCATCTCGCGAACAACGTGCTTGTCATCTCCTTCAAGACCCCCGTGAAGGTTCCGATCGACCGGCTGCCGTCCAATGCGATCGGCTATGTCAGCGCCGCGCGCAACGATCCCGACGCCATGGCGGTGCGCATGGCGCTCGCCCAGCACGTGCGGGTAAACTCGATGATGGCGGCCGAGCGCCTGTTCGTCGATCTCCTCCCCGACAGCTGGACGGCGGCGCCGCCCGCGCTGCCGCGCGAGGTGGTCGAGGATCTGGCGCGGCGCGCGCGCGCAGCCGAGAAGAAGCAGCGCGAGCAGGCCCAGCTCGCGCGCGAACGCAAGATTCCGCTCACGCCGGTGCGGGTCGCGCATCAGCCGACCTTCTCGCGCTATGTCTTCGAGCTGCCCGAGCTCATGTCGATCACCACCGAACGCAACAAGGACAAGCTCAAGCTGGTGTTCGACCGCACCCTCAAGTTCGACCTCGCGTCCGCGGTCTCGCCGCTGCCGCCGACGATCGAGGCGATCACGAGTGCGCAGAGCGACCAGAATACATCGGTCACGTTCGCGCTGATCGGCAAGGTCGACGTGCGCACCTTCCGCGAGGACAACAGCTACGTCGTCGACATCATGCCACTCGACGGCAGGGCGACTCCCGCCGAGCTGATCCCGAAGGACAATCGGCCCGTCGCGCCGCGCCCGGCCGACAGCGCGGCGCAGCCTGCGCCGCCCGTGAGCCTCGCCGCCCCGCGATCCGTTCCGTCGCAGGCGGCCGCGGCCGCGCCCGCCGCAGCACCCGCCGTGGCGCCAGGGTCCGCGCCCGCGATGCCGGCGCCTGCGCCTGGGTCGCCGCCGGCCGCATCGGTCGCGCGGCCGGCCACGCCCGTGCCGCCGACGCCACCGGTCGCGGCGCCGGCCCGACCGGCTGCCGCACCCGCTCAAGCGGCCGCGGTGCCGCCCATTCCACCAGCCGCGGCGCCAACCCAGCCACAACCGGCGCCGCCGCCGGCCGCGGCGCCCCTCGATCCGCCCGATCCCAACGGGCCGGTCGTCGTCTCGCTCAGCCGCCAGGGCGACAATCTCAAGCTCACCTTTCCGTTCGCCGCGGCGACGCCGGCGGCGGTCTTTCGCCGCGCCGACACGCTCTGGCTCGTCTTCGACACGGCCGCCAAGATCGATCTCGCGGCGCTCGCCAGGCACGTCGGCGGCCAACTCGGCCTCGCGACGGTCACGCCCGCACGCGACGGGCAGGTCGTGCGCATCAAGCTCAACCGCCCGCAGCTCGCGAGCTTTGCCCAGGAGGGCACGTTCTGGACGGTCAAGATCGGCGACCTCGTGCTCGATCCGACGCGGCCGCTCGCCGTCGTGCACAACACGGGCGGCAACGGCCATACGACCGCGATCATTCCGTTCGACGATCCGCGCTCGGTCTATGCGCTGACCGACCCGGACGCCGGCGACACGATCTATGTCGTCACCGCGCTCGGGCCGGCGCGCGGCTTTCTCAAGAATCAGAGTTTCGTCGAGTTCAATGCGCTCGCCTCGGTCCATGGCGTCGCGATCGAGCGGCTCGCCGACGACCTGAGCGTCGAACTCGCGACCGACAAGGTCGTGATCAGTCGCCCAGGCGGGCTGACGCTGTCGTCTGGCGGTCCGGCCAGCCGGCGCGCCGGCGGCTACGGCCCGCTCCTGTTCGATTCGCAGCTGTGGGGTTTTGACCGGCAAGCCCCGTTCCGGACGCGTCAGGAGAAGCTTATCGCCGCGGCAGCGACCGCTCCGGAAAGCAAGCGTAATACGGCGCGCCTCGAGCTCGCGCGCTTCTATATGGCGCGCGACATGTACATCGAGGCCAAGGGCGTGCTCGATGTCGCGGTCTCCGACGATCGGCCGAGCGCCGAGGACACGACCAGCCTGGTGATGCGCGCGGTCGACGAGCTGATGCTCTCGCGCAGCGACGAAGCGCTCAAGGATCTCGCCAATCCGCTGATCGGCAGCCAGCACGACGCCCAGCTCTGGCGCGCCGTCGCGTATACGCAGCAAGGCAAATGGGCGGAGGCGCGCGAGGCGTTCCGCGGCCTCGACACCGCGATCGGCGGCCTGCCGATCGAGCTGCAGCGCGTCGTGCTCAAGGACGCGGTGCGCGCCTCGATCGAGGCGCGCGACTTCGCGGCCGCCGCCGACTATCTCAACGAGTTCGAGCAGATCGGCATTCCGTCCGATCTCGCGGGATCGCTCGCGGTGCTGCGCGGGCGGCTCGCCGAGGCGCTCGGCCGCAACGAGGACGCGCTGGCGGCATACCGCGAGGCCGCCGACTCGACGGTGCGGCCCGCCGCCGCGCAAGGGCGCCTGCGCGAGACCGAGCTGCGCTACCAGCTCGGCGATCTCACGCGCGTGGACGTCATCGCGGCGCTGGAGACGCTGACCACCGTGTGGCGCGGCGACGATACCGAGACCGAGGCGCTGCAGGTGCTGGCGAAGCTCTACACCGAGGAGGCGCGCTACCGCGACGCCTTCCACGTGATGCGCATCGCCATGCGGGCGCATCCCAATTCGGAGATGACGCGCCGCATCCAGGACGAAGCCGCCGCGACCTTCGATGCGCTGTTCCTCGCCGGCAAGGGCGACGCCATGCCGGCGATCGACGCGCTGGCGCTGTTCTACGACTACCGCGAGCTGACGCCGATCGGCCGGCGCGGCGATGAGATGATCCGTCGGCTCACCGACCGTCTGGTGTCGGTCGATCTGCTCGACCAGGCGGCCGAGCTTCTGCAGCACCAGGTCGACCACCGCCTGCAGGGAGCGGCGCGCGCGCAGGTCGCGACGCGCCTTGCCGTGATCTACCTGATGAACCGCAAGCCCGACCGGGCGCTCGCCGCCATCAACACGACGCGCACCGCTGCGCTGCCGAACGATCTGCGCGACGAGCGTCTGCTGCTCGAGGCGCGTGCGCTCTCCGATGTCGGCCGCCAGGGCGTGGCGCTCGAGGTGATCGCCAATATCGCGGGCCCCGAGGCGATCCGCCTGCGCTCCGACGTCCTGTGGTCGGCGCGGCGCTGGCGCGAATCCGCCGAGCAGATCGAGCTGCTCTACGGCGATCGCTGGCGCGACTGGCGGCCGCTCGACAACGCCGAGCGCGCCGACCTTCTGCGCGCCGCGCTCGGCTATTCGCTCGCCGACGACAGGCTCGGGATGGGCCGCTTCGCCGCCAAGTTTGCGGCCAAGATGTCGGAGGGGCAGGATCGCCACGCCTTCGCGGTGCTGACCACGGCGGAGAATGCGAGCTCGGCCGAATTCCGCGATGTTGCCCGCCAGGTCGCGGCGGTCGACACGCTGGAGGCCTTCCTGCGCGCCATGGGCGTGCGCTATCCCGACACCGGAGCGTTCGCGCCCGGAGTAGTCTACGGGCCGCGCCCGAATGCGGCCCCGGCACCCACGCCCGACGCGCCGGCGGTCACCAGCACGGCGCCGCCGCCGTTGATGCGCACGGCGGCGCAGTAGGACGTCAGTCTACGTCCCGTAGCTCTGCACAAGGCTGCCGGCGACGAGGCTCCAGCCGTCGACCAGTACGAAGAAGATCAGCTTGAACGGCAGCGACACGACCACCGGTGGCAGCATCATCATGCCCATCGACATCAGCACCGACGCGACCACGAGGTCGATGATCAGGAACGGCAGGAAGAGCAGGAAGCCGATCTCGAAGGCGCGCTTGAGTTCGGAGATCATGAACGCCGGTACCAGCACGCGCAGCGACACGTCCTGCGGCGTCGCCGGCGCCGCCTCGTGCGACATGTCCATGAACAGCTTGAGGTCCTTCTCGCGCACGTTCTTGAGCATGAAGTCGCGCAGCGGCCCGGACGAGCGCTCGAACGCCTGCTCGGTGGTGATCTGGTTGGCCATCAGCGGCTTGATGCCGACCTCGTAGGAGCGCTCGAGCGTCGGCCCCATAACGAAGGCGGTGAGGAAGAGCGCGAGCGAGATGAGCACCGTGTTCGGCGGCGCGGTGGCGGTGCCGAGCGCGGTGCGCAGCAGCGACAGCACCACCACGATGCGCGTGAAGGAGGTGACCATCACCAGGATCGACGGCGCCAGCGACAGCACCGTCAGGAGCGCGATGAGTTGAAGCACGCGCTCGGTCAGGCCGCCGCCCTGGCCGAAATTGATGCTGATGTCCTGGGCGCCTGCGGGCGCCGTGAAACAGAGGACCAGCGCTACCCCGGCCGCTACCGTCGCGAGACGAACGCGGCGGCCGGATCGAGCGAGCCTCACCCTTTTCCCGAGGGACGTCCGAGCAAGCTCGCCATCTCCTGCTCGAGGTTGTCGAAGGCCGGCTTGGCGGCGGGCTTTATTCCCATCTGGGTAGCCGGCCTGATTCCCGTCTGGGCGGCCGGTCTGATTCCCGTCTGGGCGGCCGGCTTCGCTTCCGGTTTGGCTTCTGGCTTTGTTTCCGGTTTGGCTGCGGGCTCTCCATCGGCGCGCGGCGGGGCAGGTGGGAAATCAGTCCGCGGCGCCGGCGGGACGAGGGCCGGTGCGGCGGTGGGACGCGGGCGCTGCAGCACTGACTCGAGCTGCTGCGCCATCTCGGCGAGGTTCTGCTCGTCGGTTTCGCCGGCCGGCGGCGCCGGGACGGGTGGCGGACGGCGCGGCGGCTCGGCGCTGCGAGCCGGCGGCGGCGGAGGCGGGCCCGCGGGCGCAGGCGGCGGTGTCAGCGCCGGCTCGGAGTTGCGCGACAGGTCGGCCGGGAGGCCGGAGAGGCGCTCGGAATTCTGCGCCCGCGCGGCGGTGTCGCCGGCGCTGCGCGGTGCGCCGGCCAGCGCAGCACGCGGCTCGCGCTCGGGTGCGATGCGCAGCTCGGGCTCGGCTGTGGCGCGCGGTTCGCGCTCCAGTGTGGAACGCGGCTCACGCTCGCGTCCGATACGCGGCTCGCGCTCCGCCGTGATCCGCAGCTCACGCTCCGAGACGGGACGAGAGTCGCGGTCGCGTCCGGCGCGCGGGTCGCGTTCCGCTGGGAGCCGCGGCTCGCGCTCCGGAATGACGCGCGGCTCGCTGTCCGGCACCATTCGCGGCGCGTGCTCGGGGTGCACCGACCAGGCGACGTCGGCCTCGTCGGGCCTTGGCGCCGGTGGCGGGGCCGGCGGGGACGCCGGTCGCGGCGTGCGTTGCATCGGCTCGGATTGCGGCCAAGTGTCCTCCGCGAGCGGCACCGCCCGCGGTAGGATGTCGGCGGCGCGCGCCGGCGCCGCCTCGCGGGCGGAGACGGCGGCCGTCGCGCGCACGATGTTGGGCTCGATCACCACGTCGGTCGGGCCGCCGATCATGATCAGGTGCTCCACATTGTCGCGCCGGATCAGCAGCAGACGGCGACGGCCGTCGACCGAGGCGGCGTCGATCACGGCAAGGCGGGGCTGGCGACCGCGCACCGCGCCGGCGGCGTTGAGCGCGCCCGCGCCGAAGCGCCGCACCACGTAGTAGAGGCCCGCGATCAGCGCGAGCACGACCACGAACGCGATGATGAAGCGCAGCATGAGCGGCATTTCGGTGCCGAATAATGCGTTGTACATCCGTCTCTCCGCGCTCCGCGCCCCCGCTCCACCAGTCCGCGATAAGGTTAACGGCCGGGGCAAAATTTGCCGCGCCAGCCTTTAACGAATCATTAACGCCAGTCCGGGTTTTGCCCCACAATGCGCGATTTCACGAGCATTTTCTTGGTAAACGGCGGATTAAAGGCAATCGGCACCGGACCCCGCGATTAACGCGGCATTAACCATGCGGGAGGCAAAGTCTGCCGGGTGGCGCGGCCGGAACTTGGGCCGCCCCAGGAGGCCAGCATGGCAATTGCCGATATCCCGATCCTGTCGATGCTGCGTTCCCGCATGCAGTGGCACCAGCAGCGCCAGCAGGTGCTGGCGCAGAACGTCGCCAATGCCGACACGCCCAACTACCACCCGGTGGACCTGGTCGAGCCGAAGCCGCAGGCGGTGAGCGGATTGGCGCCGCTGGCGCTCGTGCGCGACGCTCCCGGTCAGCTTCCCGGCCTTGCCGACTCGAGCACGTTTCCGGGGCATCATCAGCAATACGAGGTGCGGCCCGCCGGCAACGCCGTCACCCTCGAGGACGAGATGCTGAAGGTCGCCGCCAACCAGATGGACTACCAGGCCGCGACGCAGCTCTACACACACAGCCTGAGCCTGATCAAGCTCGCGGCCAAGACCTGACGCCGATCGGCCTTCCGGAGGCAGCGCATGGACTTCATCAAATCGCTCGCCATCGCGGCATCGGGCCTGCGCGCACAGGCCGGACGCATGCGCGTGATCTCGGAAAACATCGCCAACTCGGACTCGACCGCGCAGACGCCGGGCGGCGATCCCTATCGCCGGCGCATTCCGACGTTCCAGGCCGAGTTCGACCGCTCGCTCAACGCCAAGGTCGTGGCGCTCGGCCCCGTGCGCACCGACAACAGCGACTTCCGCGTCAAGTACGAGCCCGGCAATCCGGCCGCGGATGCCCAGGGCAACGTCAAGTATCCCAACGTGAACCCGCTGATCGAGGTGACGGACATGCGCGACGCTCAGCGTTCCTACGAGGCGAACGTCAACGTCATCAGCGCGACCCGCAACATGATCCAGCGCACGCTCGATATTCTGCGCAACAGCTGATCAGGACATTCGTCATGCCGACACCCGGACTTGCAGCCAACGCCTATGCGCAGATGGCGCGCATCACCGATGCGGCCGCGAGCATCAGGCGGGCGGCGACCGGCGTCGCCGGCGCCGCGGAGGCGGGGCCGAGCTTCACCGACATGCTCAAGGACGCGCTCGTCTCGGTGCGCCAGACCGGGGCGAAATCGGACGCGCAGGCGCGCGCGCTCGTGAGCGGCAACAACAAGGCAGACATCGTCGACGTGGTCACCGCCGTCGCCGAGACCGAGACCGCCGTCAACACGCTGGTCTCGGTGCGCGACAAGGTCATCGCCGCCTACCAGCAGATCATGCAGATGCCGATCTAGCGCCTGCGCGGAGTGGGCGAGCGGACGCCGTGCGTGTGAGAGGAAATGCAATGACCGGACCCGAAGTTCTCGACGTCGCCCGCGACTCGATCAAGACGCTCGTGCTGGTGTCCAGCCCGCTCATGCTGGTCGGCCTCGTGGTCGGCGTGGTGATCTCGCTGTTCCAGGCGCTCACGCAGATCCAGGAAATGACTCTCGTCTTCGTGCCGAAGATCCTTGCGATCTTCGTCGCCATGCTGATCGCCCTGCCGTTCATGGCCGAGGCGCTGCAGGGGCACATGACGCGGCTTGCCGCCCACATCGCGTCCGGCGGATAGCGGACGCGAGCGCGCCGCATGCGTATCGACGTCTCCTTCCTTCCGGCGCTCGCCGCCGCCTTCATGCTGGTGTTCGCGCGCGTCGGCGCCATGTTGATGCTGCTGCCGGGGCTCGGCGAGCTGATGGTCTCGGCGCGCTTCCGCCTCACCATGGCGCTGGTGCTTGCCGCCATCATGCTGCCGCTGCACCGCGACGCCTACCACGTCGACCTGCATTCGCTCGGCCCGGTTCTGCTCATGCTCGGCGAGGAGCTCCTGATCGGCGCCATGCTCGGATTCACGGCGCGGTTGACCATCGCGTCGCTGCAGATCACCGGCTCCGTGGTCGCCCAGCAGCTCGGGCTGGGCTTCGTCACCGCGGTCGATCCGACCCAGGGCGAGCAGGGGGTGCTGATCGGCAATTTCCTCACCATCCTCGGCATCACGCTCCTGTTCGCCACCAATCTGCACTACCTGGTGATCGCGGCCCTCGACGACAGCTACTCGCTGTTCACCCCGGGCGAGATCCCGCTCACCGGCGACATGGCGGCGCTGATGACGCGCACGCTCGCGGGCGCGTTCAAGGTTGGCATCCAGCTCTCGGCGCCGTTCCTGGTGTTCGGCCTCCTGTTCAACCTCGGCCTCGGTCTCCTGTCGCGGCTGATGCCGCAGATGCAGGTCTTCTTCGTCGGCATGCCGCTCTCGATCCTGGTCGGCTTTCTCCTCCTGTTTCTCGTGCTTGCCGCCATGATGGGGACCTATCTCGACAGCGTCGAAGGCGTGCTGCGCGAGCTCGCGCCGCATGCCGGCGCGGTGAGGTAGTCGCGCATGGCCGAAGAGCAGGACGACAGCGAGAAGACACAAGACCCGACGCAGCGGCGGCTCGACGAGGCGGTGCGCCGCGGCGACGTGGTGAAGAGCCAGGAGGTCAATGCCTGGTTCGTGCTCGCGGCCGCGGCCCTCGTGCTGTTGAGCTTCTCGGGCTCGATGGGCTCGCAGCTCACCGCGATGATGCGCGGCATCATGGCGAATGCCGGCCGCGTCCCGGTCGACCGCGGCGGGCTCATGCATCTCGCCCGCGAGATCGGCGCCGAGACGCTCGCCGCCGTCGCCATCCCGTTCCTGCTCCTGCTGCTCGCTGCGCTCGGCGGCAACGCGATCCAGCACCGCTTGGTGTGGTCGCTCGAGGCGCTCACCCCGAAGCTGTCCAAGATCTCGCCGATCGCCGGCGCCAAGCGCCTTTTCTCCAAGCAGGCGCTGGCGAACTTCCTCAAGGGCCTCGCCAAGCTCGCGATCGTCGGGACGGTCGCGACCGTGCTCTTGTGGCCGGCGCGCAAGCGCCTCGAAGGGCTGGTCGCGACCGACCCGGCGGTGATCGTGTCGTTCTCGCGCAGCCTCGCGCTCCAGCTGTTCGGGGGCGTCGTCGCGATCCTCGCGATCATCGCGGCGGTCGACTACCTGTTTCAGTACCGCCAGTGGTACGAGCGGCAGAAGATGTCGATCCGCGAGATGCGCGACGAGTTCAAGGAGACGGAAGGCGATCCCAAGATCAAGGCCAAGGTGCGCCAGTTGCGCCAGCAGCGCGTGCGCAAGCGCATGATGGCGGCGGTGCCGAAGTCCACCGTGGTGATCACCAACCCGACCCACTTCGCGGTCGCGCTGCAGTGGGAGCGCGGCATGAACGCGCCGATCTGCGTCGCCAAGGGCCAGGACCTGATCGCGCTCCGGATCCGCACGGTCGCCGAGGAGAACGGGGTGCCGGTGGTCGAGAACCCGCCGCTCGCCCGCACGCTGCACGCGACCGTCGAGATCGACGCGGAGATCCCCGCCGAGCACTACAAGGCGGTGGCGGAGGTCATCAGCTACGTGATGCGACTCAACGGCACGGCGCGGGCGCCGCGCTGACGCCCGGAGCCGGCGCAGCGGCCGCCGCTCGCCCACAAGACATTCGCAAAAATGCGCTGCATTAACGGGTTGCGAGCCCCGAACCCCTTGCGAGACTCCCTCGACTGGGGCACTCAAGAGGCGGAGGATTCCGGGGACGTCGGGCCGTAAGCCAGGATGGCGAAGCAGGACGGAAGCGAGAAGGTGGGCGCCGAACGCCGGGGCAGCATCGGCTTGGTGCTGCTCGTCGCCGTCGTGCTGATCGTCGCCGGGGCCGGCCTGCTGTTCGTCGGCCGCGGGCGCGCCGAGCCCTATGTGCTCTCGCTGCTTGCCCTGCTCGGCATGATCGGCGTCTTCTCGTTGTTCGCGGCAGCGGCCGGCATCCTGCAGATCGCCGGGCGCAACAGGGACAATCCGGTGCTGCGCGCGCTCGCGGACGGCGCGGTCGACGGCATCCTCGTCACCGATCCGGCCGGCCGCGTGCTCTACGCCAACGCCGCCTACCGCGCACTCACCGACGCCGTCGGCACCGACGACGTGCGCCCGGTCGAGCGCGTCTTCCTCGGCGATCCGGAGGTCTCCGAAGCGATCTACCGGCTGGTCAAGGCGGCGCGCGAGGGCCGGCGGCTGCAGGAGGAAGTGCGCATCGTCGGCCCGCGCGGCGAGCCGGCGCGCTGGCTGCGCATGCGGGTGCGCCCGCTCGGCGAGAGCGGCCGCGAGGCGCGCACCGCCGTGTGGTCGGTCGCCGACGTGACGCGCGACCGCGATCGCAACGAGACCGCGTTCCAGGGACTGCAGCACGCGATCGACTATCTCGACCACGCGCCCGCCGGCTTCTTCTCGGTCGATGGCGCGGGCCATATCGGCTACCTCAACGCGACGCTCGCGGGCTGGCTCGACTACGACCTCGCGCAGATCGGCTCGGGCGGGCTCAAGCTCGCCGACATCGTGCCGGGCGAGAGCGCCGCGCTGTTCGCGCGGCTCACCGGCGAGCCCGGCGACGTGAAGACCGAGGTGCTCGACCTCGACCTCAAGACGCGCGGCGGCAAGGCCCTGCCGGTGCGGCTGCATCACAAGGTCGCGTTCGCGGCCGACGGCATGGCGGGCGCCTCGCGCACCCTGGTGCTCAACCGGGCGAACGACGGCGGGGCGGATGCGCAGCGTGCCGCCGAGGTGCGCTTCATCCGCTTCTTCCACAACACGCCTCTCGCCATCGCGACCGTCGACAAGAGCGGCCGAATCGTGCGCACCAACGCGCTCGCGGCGCGGCTGTTTCGCGGAAAGAGCGAGGCGGAGGGCAGCTCGATCCTCGACGTCGTCAGCGCGGCCGGCCGCTTCGTGGTCGAGGCCGCGATCGCGCAGGCCGCGCGCGGCCAGGCCGACATCGCGCCGATCGACGCCGCGCTTTCCGGCGAGGTCACGGCGCGCAATCCCGCCATGGCGGGCGAGAACGACCGCTGGGTCCGCATCTATGTCACCCCGGTCGCCGACGCGCCGGGCGAGCGCGAGGCCGCGATCGTCTACGCGCTCGACACCACCGAGCAGCGCAAGCTGCAGGGCGACTTCAATCAGGCGCAGAAGATGGAGTCGGTCGGCGAGCTCGCCGGCGGCATGGCGCACGATTTCAAGAACCTGCTCAACATCATCCTGCTCGCGACCGACTTCCTGCTGACCACGCACCGGCCGACCGATCCGTCCTTCCAGGACATCATGCAGATCAAGAACACCGCGAACCGCGCGGCCGGCCTCGTCCAGCAGCTGCTCGCCTTCGCGCGCAAGCAGACGCTGCTGCCGCAGGTGCTCGACGTTGGCGAGGTGTTGTCCGAGTTCGCCGTGATGCTGCGGCGGATGATCGGCGAGAGGGTGACGCTCGACGTGGTGCGCTCGCGCGACCTGTGGCCCGTCAAGGTCGACGGCAACCAGTTCCAGCAGGTGATCCTCAATCTCGCGGTCAATGCCGGCCACGCCATGCCGGACGGCGGCAAGCTCACGATCCGCAGCGCGAACGTGACCGCCGAGGAGGCGCGCGGCTTCACCTACAAGGGCATGCCGGCGGCCGACTACGTGCTGATCGAGGTGGCCGACACCGGCACCGGCATCGCGCCGGAGGATCTCGACAAGATCTTCCTGCCGTTCTTCTCGACCAAGGAGGTCGGCAAGGGCACCGGGCTGGGGCTTGCGACCGTCTACGGCATCATCAAGCAGACCGGCGGCTTCGTGTATCCCGAATCGGCGCTCGGCAAGGGCACGACGTTCCGCATCTTCCTGCCGCGTTACGTCGCCAGCGCCGAGGAGGCGACGGCGCCGCAGGCGCCCGCCGCGATCAACGGCGCGCTGGCGGCCGCCGGCGACGACACCGGGCAGGGGACCATCCTGCTGGTCGAGGACGAGAAGGACCTGCGCGGACTCAACGCGCGTGGGCTCACCTCGCGCGGCTACACGGTGCTGCAGGCGGGCAACGGCGTCGAGGCGATCGAGGTGCTGGAGAAGCACGACGGAAAGATCGACCTCGTCGTTTCCGACGTGGTGATGCCCGAGATGGACGGCCCCGCGCTGCTCAAGGAGCTGCGCCGCCGCAAGCCCGACCTCAAGATTGTCTTCGTGTCGGGCTACGCCGAGGAGGCCTTCGCCAACAACCGGCCGGAGGGCCAGCACAAATTCCTCGCCAAGCCGTTCTCGCTCAAGACGCTGGTCGCGACCGTCAAGGAGACGATGGCGTCGTAGCCATCACGCGTCATGCGCGGGCTCGACCCGCGCACCCACGTGTTCCCTGGCAAAGACGTGGATGGCTGGGCCAGGCCCGGCCCTGACGAGGATCGGATTCCGTGATGACCCAGCCCCAGCCGCAGCCCCCGCACGACGACGAGGAGGAAAGCGACGCCGAGCGGCGGCGGACCAACATCATCATGCTGGTGATTGCCGCGGTTATCATCAGCGGCGGCATCTGGCTCGTCAACGCGCTGATCGACGCGCGCAAGGCGGAAGAGTGCATGGAGTCCGGCCGGCGCAACTGCAATCCGGTCGAGGTGCCGGCGCGGTAGCCAAGCCGAACTTGCCCCGGCCCGAGGGAGGCAGGATTTTTGTCGGTTGCGCCTCGCCACGCGCGGCCTGTTGCCGGCCGCGCGTGGGCCTCGGTGAGGCGCGTCGTGGCGGCGTCTCAGTACCCGTACTGATTTTGGTACTGGTCCGGGCAGATCACCTGGCCGTAGGAATCGCGATAGCAGCTGTTGCCGTAATAGCCGCTACCATAGTAAGCGCCGGCACCGACTGCAGCGGCGCCAACCGCAGCGGCGCCCCACGCGGCGCCTCGGCCATAGCCTCGGTAGCCGTTTCGGTAGGCGGCGCCCGCGATCGGCCGTCCTTGGATAGGCCGATAACCGTAGCCGCGTCCGGCGACGCCGACGCCGCCGCGATAGCCGACGCCGCGAGCGCCGACGGCGCCCATGCGAGCGCCTCCGCCGCCGCCACGAAAGCCTCCGCCTCCGCCGCGGCCGCCACGGGCGAACGCATCATCGACGATGGTCGGGACGACGAGAGCCGCAGCCGCCAGGGCTATGAGTAGATGGCGCATCATAGAAATTTCCTTTCCTGTTCAGTTGCATTTGCGATAGCGCCCGTGCCCTCGCCGCGTTCGCGACCTGGTCCGTTCCGCCGGCAACCTCGGCGCTCAGCGCTTCGGTTCCGGAGGGCGGGCCGCTGGTTCGTCGCGTGCGTCGACGTTTTTGAAGCTCGAGAGAGTTTGTCGATGCGCGGAGGAGGCTGCGACTGCCTCACGCGAATACCACGGCCGTCCACCAAGCCTTGGGCCGCGAGGCTAGGCGCGCCGGCGCTTTGAATTTTGACTTATGTCAATTTGACCGGCGGCCGCAGCCTGGACGCCGACTGGATTGGGCGGGCTATTCCGCCGGCACGCTCTCGGCACCGGCCGGCGCGGTCGCGCTCGCTTGGGCGCCGCCGCGGCGCCACGGCATCAGCTCGCGATGGCGCGTGATCAGGTTGCGGAACGGCGTCGCGTAGAGCTGCCACACCGACTTGAAGTCGTGCTCCTCGCCGTCGCCGAGGCCGAGCACCAGCGCGTCCTTCTCGGCGTCTTCCGGCATGTAGAGCGTGCCGAACATGCGGTCCCAGAACGTGAACGTGAATGCGAAGTTCTTGTCGCGGTGCTTGATGTCGACGCTGTGGTGGATGAGGTGCAGCGCCGGGCTCAGAAAGATCTCGCGCAAAATCCGCGGGAACATCAGCCAGACATGCGAATGGGCGAGATGATAGGCGCCGATCGTATAGTAGAGGAAGTCGAGCGCGTTGACGCCGGCGATTGTCGTCTGCGCGACCGGCCCCTGGTAGACGTAGAGGAAGCCCGCATTCACGGCGCCGACGCACAGCGCGATCACCTGCGTGGTGAGGATCTCGCCGACCGGATGCACGCGCAGCGCCGTAAGCGGGGTCAGCACCTCGGCCGAATGGTGGATCTTGTGGAATTCCCACAGCCACGGGATCTTGTGCTGCAGCCAGTGGGCGAGGAAGTTGCCGAAGTCCATCGCCATGAAGAGCG
>Ga0126371_10002442_pt1 | contig 16019 bp, 10 predicted proteins | sample PanSoiMetaPlot_4_FD_110145 | JGI IMG/M metagenome (GOLD analysis project Ga0126371, IMG submission 110145) | Tropical forest soil microbial communities from Panama - MetaG Plot_4 | ecosystem: Environmental > Terrestrial > Soil > Tropical forest > Bulk soil | place: Panama | collected 2016-02-17 | reverse complement strand
GATCGAGACTTCCTCCTCGGACTGGTTGCTAACCGGCCGCAATGGCGCGACGCTGGCCCAATCGAAAATGCCCAGGTTATAAAGGTCGCTTTCAGCAGTGAGAAAGTTTCCTTCGCTGAGGGGCTGGCCTTCCCTGACGGTGGAACCTGTGATCGACCGAATCAACGCGGTGCGCGTTCTATTAGCCCCGAGGATGCTCACCTGGCCGACGCGCGTGAGATTTCCCTCCTCGATGGCGTAGACCACATCAATCGCGTGAGGATCGTCGGGACCGCGTGAAACGTGCGATTCGACCTTTGCATTCGGATAGCCGCGATTAAGATACTCGGCGACAATCTGATCGCGATCGTCTTCGAGAAGTTTCGCGGAATAGGGTTTGCCTGGTGTCAAATTCAATTTGCATTTGCCTAGATGTGATCTTATTTCCTCATTCGCGCCATTGACGACGAGCAGGTTATGAACTTTATCCTGCTCGCCCTCCGAGATACGAAACGTCACGTCGAGTTTCGGTTCATGATCACGGACTTCCGGAGTTACCGTCACATTCTCGAAGCCGGAATTTTTGTACAGGGCCGTCAGCGATACGACACTCTTGCGGAGTAAGCCGTTGCTGAAATCTCCGCGGTGGAAGAAAAAGTGTTCTTTGTTGATCAGAATGTGTGACGTAAGCTCCTTATCGGAGAAGTGCTGATTGCCCTCGAACTGGACCTTCTCGACTCGATGCTTGTTGCCGCGCTGAACGTCATAAAGAATGGTGACGATGTCGGCCTTTTGATCGAAATGAGAAGCGACCTTCGCGTCGAAATAGCTTTTGGATTGAAAGTAGTCGACAAGGTTGCGTTCGCCCTCCGCTATCAGCTCAGGATCAATGGAGTTTTCCTGATATATCGGAATCAAGCGTTTCAGCACCCTTGTTGACAATTTCGCTCCTGTCAAACGAATGGACACGACAGGTCCGGGCTGAACGGAAAAGATCACATCGGCACGATTGGTTTCGCGACGATACAAAGAAGAGGTTAACCGCACTTCGGGGATGAGATGTCCGGAACGCTGCAGGCTCCCGCGGAGATAATCGATGGATTTTCTTAGACGCTCTTGCGAGTAGGTATCCTTGCGAGTTAGCGCAGCCCCCTTAAGTTTCGCCTTCCAGGAATCGACACCGCGAAGTAACTCGTCAGCTGCTTCACCAGAAACTCCCTGCAGCGTCACCGTTCCTATTTTGGCCCGAGGCCCGAGTTGGCAGTGAAACGTAATGTCAATCGAGTGGCGGGGGTCGTCGCGACGCGTTTCAGGCTCGACGGTGGGGGTGAAAAAACCGTCGGTTTGGAACAAATGAAGAAGCGCTGCTCTGCTCTTGAGCAAGAGATCGTCGGCGAAAGGAGTTTGATCAGGAATGTTCACCGCCTGCAACAGACGTCCATAGGAAAAGGTCTTGGTCGCACCTGGAAAATAGACCATGCCAACATATGAGGCAGGCTGAAGGATGAACAAAACTCGCAAGCTATCTTGTCGAGGCTCAACGCTAACTTGAACCTGCGAGAAGAGACGGGTCTTCTGCAGGGCATTGACACTGTCGCGCATCGCCTGAATGGAAAAAGGCTTTCCGGTGTTGAGCGCAAGCAGCGGGCGGAATGATTCCGCGTCCATTGCGGGACCTGCGGAAATGTCCACTTTTGAGACAAGACGTCCCTGCAAGCCTTCGTAAGACGAAGGCTCTTGCTCCTGCGGACATGCATTCGAACCGCAAACCGCGATGATCAAAATGCATGCCCAACAGGCTAATCTTGTTGCACGAAGTGGTGAATTCCCACTCATGAAGGCGCCTCATGCTTGTTCAGTTCTGCGATAGCCGTGTCCGTCTCGGCGCCGATAAGCAGGATTACAATCGACGTGTAGATCCAGAGCATCAGGGCGATGAAACCCGCGAGGGTGCCGTAAATGCGGGGAAACATCACGTTATGGTCGATGTAAAAGTTCAATCCGATAGAAGCCAAGATGAACGAGATAGCCACGAACAAGGTGCCGGGGGACAACCAACGCCACTTTCTTCGGCGGTCCGGAAGGAAGTAGTGGATGAGGTCGACCCCGATACACAGTAGGAACAAGGTGAAGAGCCACCACGCGACCCTCCAAGGCGTTTGAAAGAAGTTGAGACTCTTGAACTCCGGGCCGACCGTGCTGCGAGCCCAGTGGCCGACGGTCCAGAGACCGAAGCTCGAAATAAAAAAGGCAACTGATCCGAGCGTCGCCACGATCGCAAGCAAGCGCTTTTTCCAATAACCGCGGGTGTCTTTTGCCCCATACGCCACGCTGAGCGCCTTCATCAAACTCACGAAGCCCGAAGACGCGCTCCAGATCGTGGTCCCAAGTCCCAATGAAACAATTCCAATGCGCCATTTGCCTAAGCCAAGGATGGCCTCGAACATCATGTTCTGGGAAAGGCGCGGAAAATAAGTGAACATCCATTGGACGAACGGTTGCCACAGCGTTGCCGAAGGCAACGAGCCGATGATCGCGGCGATTACAAGGAAAAATGGAAACAGGGAAAGGACGAAAAAGAAAGAAACCTGCGCAGCGATGTCTGTGCATTCGTCGCGATCCGCTCGTTTGTACACTCGGAGGAGAATAGACCTCACACTGTGTGCAGCCGATATGATCCGGGTAAAGGCTGCTTGATCAATTTGCGCGGAACTTTGCATAGAGCCAGCAATCGCACAGGGCGGCACGAACAATTAGGCTGGCCGACACCGCCGCCGTTACACACTATTCTTAGCCGTACACGCCTCTCCTCCCGCTGGGATCAGCCGACCCACGCGCGGAAACCATCGCCACAAGCCGAGGGCTGCAATCCAGATGACCTCGCAGACAGACATGTTTCCGCGTCCGTGCGCTGGTCGTTGTTGGACGCGAGCCGGTGCGCCGTTTCGTAATGCGGGTTGCTCCCCGCAGGGAGAGCGGGAAGGGGCGTTGCGTGTGTATATGTGGTGCGCACGGAAAACACTCACGCAATCTAGATTCCATCCCTACGCAGACATCTCAGATTTTTCATTTATCCAAGGCCCTGGTGGTAGGGCACTTATTTGTTACAACTTGGGCCGACAAAGTGAATGGGTAAAGCGGCCTTGTACTCTGGCGAGTAATGTTTACCACGGGTCTTCTTTGACTTACGGCCTTTTAGTTAGATCTCCGACCTTGCGCAATTGCAATTACCAGGAATCGGGATTCATACAGGGCGGGATACGGCAATACAACCATTTCCGTGGTCGTCTCATTGTTTAGCCAAACTGCGAACCACCGGTTGGACCGCGGTGTTCAGCCGGAGACTAGGGGTACGGCAACCGAATCATACCGAGTTTACGGGATGGAACTGCATCTGCCCGTCTCGTAGGTTGGGAGGTGCTTCAGCGGTGGCACCCAACGCGCGAGGCACTCACGCCTCTGCGAGTGGCGTACTGGTGCAAGAGCTGGCGAACGAGCGCGTTTGCCGCGATGCTGCGTAAAACCTGAGTGACACTAATTGAAAGAAAAGGGTAGCGGTGGTGGGCGTTTCACAAATCAGAGTCGAAAATCACTACGCGAGGTCAAAGAATACCAAGTGGACTGTTTCACGCGCTGAATTCGAATGAGTGATACGCTTCTCCAAACGACCTAGCAGGGTACATTCTTCCCGACCGCGCCAGAGCGGCACTTTTTACCGCGTCCCGGAAAAAAGGTACCAGGAGATTTTTCCGCGCGTTCCAACTCGCGGCGCTCGAACAATCTACATTTGTTCCGATGTGGCGCGGCAAATGCACTTACCAAAGCTGTGGCTAGACTCCGATGCAACAATGCCGCAAGAAGAAGTCATTCCCGAGCTCAACAAGACAAAGAACAAGGAAAGTTGCTAAGCGCGCAGGCTGTGCGCGAAGAAATGACCGTCACCATTCTGAAGATGGTCAGCCCACCTATGGGACGTGAAGGCGCCTACGTCGCACGGCTGACTGCCAAGAATCTCAGAATCTCCCAGGAGGTGATTCTGATGAGTGAAACGAAATGGAAACTCAAAGTGGGGCACTTGATCGCTTGTCTAATCCTCGCCGGGCTCGTGCTTCCTCAAAGTTGCTGGCCCAGGCGAGCGGACGGCCAAAAGGAAAACGAATCGTCTACAAAACGCCGGCATCGTGATGAACGAGATCCTCGACATGCCGGAAGAGGCTCCGCGAGATCTGCCCGATAAAAGCGGGCTCATCTGTCACGGCGTGATGGCCAGAGTGAGTGCTGGAAGGCCGCTGTCCGACGACAAACTGCGGGAGAAACAAGTCCATCCGCTGCCGGAGAAACACCGTATTGAGAAGGGCGGTTTTCGCTCCATGCGACACGGCGCAGCGACAGTTGGGCACAGCGACCCGCGCATCACCTACGCCCGCGTTCTCAGAGATCAGTAACGCACGGCGGTGCGGAATCGCAGTGCATGGTGAGCTAGGAGACATCGTTACAAAAAGCCTTGCTGGTAAAAAAACAATTTACGTCCCCAAATAAAAACCTCACCGATTGAAGGCGTTACCCGCCGCCCGATCTAACTGTTAGAGACCGTTAGATAGAGAATTGGCGGAAGCCCGGGCCCAAGTCTCGAGGCATAACGTTCCCGGATCTTCGGACATGGGTTCGATTCACATTGCCCGCACCATCAGTCCTGTGGATGCAGCCGGCCTGACTGGCTTGCACGGCCCAAATGGCCGCTAAAAAGACCTATTTTGGATGCAGCCAGAGGAGGGTTTGCACCAAAATAGCGGTCCTTTCAGTTTTGATCTTGGTCCGGTTGCATCTGATCCATCGCAAGGCTGGTGAATTAGGCTTCACTTAGATTGGCTGGGGCGGAAGGATTCGAAATTACACCCCCAACTTCTAAGTCTCACTCGTAGAAGGCGTTACCAGTACCTCTCCAAGCCAATTGTTAGAACTGTTAGAAAACCGGCCAAACCGGCGGCCGGGTAGCTGGCCATGCTTCGATCTCATGCACGGAAAACCGCGAGCGACGCCCCGCGCAGCGCATGACAGGCAACCCCGCTTCCAAACTTAACACCTAGAGTAGATCTAGCGGCGAGCTCGACCGCTTATTATGTATTCGGCAGCGATTATAGAAAGCTCCACTGAAGCACTGTCTGGCGCCAAAGGGTGAATCTATTTGGAACTGTGGGGCTTACAGTGCCTTCCACTTGGGCAAACTTTTGTCGGAAAGAAAGCCGTAAGTATGAACGGCTTTTCTCCTGCATGGCGCCCGGCAATTCTGCCATCGGATAAGCTTTCTATCTCATAGTAAATGGATAATTTACCGCAGATGAGTGGAGCGCAATTCTCTTTGGGATTTGGAATCTTGATTGCAGGAACTCTGTCAGCTGTTAAACTTGTCCGCAGACGGAGAGTGACACCTTGAATAAAGTACTATTACCATGCCTGGGCGTCCTCGCTCTCGCACTAGCCTGCGGCGGGACAGTTTGGGCCGATACGATTGACGATCCGTTGCATGGCCAGTGCAACGGCACCGGAACCGGTACGTGCTCAGACAACGGGAAGAACACGCCGCTCGGCAATTCGACGACGTTTGGTTTCACGATCTCGCCGGGACCGCAGACCGGAGACCTTATCATCACCCTTCTAGTACCCAATAACGAAGTGATACCACTATCCTTCGCCATAGACTTTTCCAATAATACCTTAGCGGGTACCGCCAGCTTATTCAGCCCGACCGCCTGGACAAGCGGCAACCTGGCGAGCTATTTCGGGATCAGCGCCTCTCCCGACAATCCGATTGGCGCTTATTTGCCAACGACCCAATTCCTGGATCCCGGTGCGACTGGCTTTTTCGCGTATGTAGCCGACATCGGGACGCAGTTTATTCCTAAGGGCGGGGGTACCGGCACCTTTAACATTCCCACTGGCTTTGGCGCCGATCTTGGTGGCTACATCCTGGGTTTCTGCGGCGTGGGCTGCAACGGCGACACCAACCCATTTGTCGCGACGGCAAACAGCGGCGCTCTGGTTGTGAATGGCAATACGCCAATTCCGACGCCAGAGCCGGGTTCGCTCCTGATGCTCGGCGCGGGTTTGCTGGGCCTGACATTGCTCAGTGGACGCCGGGTTTTTGCGGCCTAATCAAGTCGCCCCCAACTAATCCTTCGCAAAGCCCCGCTCGCCCTAGGAGCGGGGTTTTGCTTTTCTCTCGATAAAGCATCGCATGCAATGATTTTCGCCGTTTCCGCTGATTCAGTAAGATTTGCGCTACAGGATGTGTCTATGCAGACCCGTGAACTTCGTGACTACTGCGAGCGGCGCGGCTGGATTGTCAGCGAGTACGTGGACACGGGAATCTCAGACGCGAAAGACAGACGGCCCGAACTTGAACGTCTGATGGCCGATGTCCACAAGCAGCGCTCTGAAGTGAAAAGACCTCCTGCACAAAAATTTCGCAATCGAACGGCTGTGCAAACTCCTGACTGACAGGATTAAGGTCGCGCTCGAAAGAAGCTGGTTCAGTCTCGCGAATTCTCGGAAATGCCAGAAAAAGCCGTAGGATCGCTCGGCAAGGCTGGTGAATTAGGCTTCCATTGTTAGAAAGGGCTGTTTGTTTAGAAGAACGAAAAACAAGCCGTTGAGAATTCAGTTAAATTGGCTGGGGCGGAAGGATTCGAAATTACACCCCCTACTTCTAAGTCTCACTCGAAGAAGGCGTTACCAATACTCCTCCGAGCCAATTGTTAGAACTGTTAGAAACAGGCCGAAGCTGTGTCCGGCTCGCGCGTCATGCTGCGATTCCTGTCATGGGACTGCGCGAACGACATTCACAACATGAGGAGTCGCGGTCCGCTCGCAGGGCTAGACTCCTTCGCGAAGGCCACTCTTGGCGCTCCGCGTGTCTACTTTCAGGCTACAGCCTGAGTGCCGCAAACCGTGACCCTAAGAGTTATTTCGAGCATAGTCCTGGCGTTCGGCGGGAATTTGCCCGGCTCGTGGAGGAAGAACCATACTCACCGGATCAGACACGCAAGATCGCCAAAAACCGGCTCACCAGAGCGGTGATTGAGGGGCAGTCAAGCTGCGCCTGTCGTTCCTCAGATAGCGGAGGTGATTGGAGCCCGGCGTCCTCGTGGATTCGATTGTCGGTCCCCGCTCCGTCCCTTCCTGACGATTAGAACGCATCGATGTTTCCCCTCAACCGTCTTCTACGTCCCCTTCGGAGCGGATCAATGTCTCGCGTCAGTTTTTGGGGGAGTCGCGCTTGGCCGGCTGCAGCTGCAGCTTCAGCCAGGCGCGGGCAGCCGTCCAGTCCCGCTTTATGGTCATCGAAGAGACCTGCATGACTTCGGCCACTTCGTCGACGGTGAGTCCACCAAAGAAACGAAGTTCCACCACTCGCGCGTAGCGGGGATTCGACTTCTCAAGCCGGTCCAACGCCACATTGAGGGTCAACAACTGTTCGGCTTCTTGAACCGTCAGACCGGCATTCCATTCGTTGGGCGCCGGCGATTGACGCTTTTCCGCCCGCTTCTTTCTCGCGTGGTCGATCAGGAGCCGGCGCATAACCGAAGCAGCCACACCAATAAAATGTGCGCGGTTCTGCCACTCCCGTGCTTGGTCACCCACCAGCCGCAGGTACGCTTCATGCACCAGGGCCGTCGGCTGCAAAGTGTGGCCCGGTTTCTCACGCCGAATATACATTTCCGCCAGACTGCGCAGTTCCCGGAAAATGATGGGAATCAAACGGTCCGCTGCCGCCGAATTCCCCGCCTGTAGTTCCTTCAGCAGTACAGTAACAGCAGTTGGGTCCACGTTGGGCTGCATCGCCGTTAACGCCTCAAGAACGCGCGCGCCCAGTTGAGCAGGAAAACATTCGTTGTTCCGTTCTGCTGAATATTCGCCACCCCGCCGCTGCCGGGCCTACTCATTGGAAAGCCGGCCCAGCATGACGTCGCTCCCTGACTCGTCAACCTGCGTGTAAAGAATCCATCGCAGATCAGGCGAGACAGATATCCTCGTATCATTGCCGTCGAAGAACGAAGAGCTTAGTGACAAGAGCAATCGCGTTCGGTGCGTAACAATGCTATATGCTCGGATAGCAGCAGGCTGACCATTCAACGGCCTGTCGATAAACAGAACTTCATGGCCGGCGAGAGTCCAACACTCAGCATGATACGGTGTGCCGACAATCAACTCTTCGTCAGAAGCAGGTTTAGCGGAAGAAGCGGCGACGGCCATTCTCCACACACCTGACATTTGAGGTTTGGCGAAATAGAGCCATCTGCCATCCGCCGATTCGCGCGAAGTGGAGCCTCCATCATGCGTGATCTGTACAACCGGCCCACCCTCCGCGGGTTGTTTATAGATTTCGGAGCGCCCTGTCCGGTCCGAGGCGAAATAAACGAATCGACCGTCAGACGACCAACTGGGAGCCCCGGCAGTGCCTAAGGACGAAAGCTCTTTTGGAGCGTCACAATGCAGGTCCCGGGGACTGCAATCTAGCGTGAAGACGCTTGGAATCGAGCGGGTTCGGACCTCGAATACCAAGTGGCGGCCGTCCTGAGACCACTGAGGGTAGGCGACTTGGGGACCGTTGAAATTGGTCAACCGGCTCTGCGCTGAGCCGTCCGAGTTCGACATCCAAATTTCGGCATTACCAGTTCGATCACTCACAAACGCAATACGGGAAGTCAACGAGTAGGTACCATGCGTTTCAGTGAAGGTGGACGCGATGAGCTTTTCGGGCAATGAGTTTCCTTTTCTCGACACTCTGTAGATATTCATGTCGGAGACTTCATTCACCCAGGCGATGAGGCTGGTCCTGCGACCGGTAGCTGGCGTCATCGTGTTACCTATCCCTTGGACCAGGCGATGTGGCGTCCCACCCGGCGGCACCGGAAACTGCCATAGGCCAAAGACGCTACTGCCACGTTGGCAAGAGACGATCAGGTTTTTTCCGTCTGTCGTCCAGGCGTGTCCCGCTATGCCACCCACTCCGGTCGTGACACGTTGTTTTGGCCCTCCCGCCACTTTCATCACGTAGATGTCATCCGTCCAAAACCCTGTAACCCGTTTGAACGCGATTTCTGCACCGTCGGGTGAAAACTTGGGGTCCCAGTCGCCCCAAATCCCCTCGGGAGGGAAGGTTAGTTTCCGTTTCTCACCGGTTTTCAAATTGAACAGATAGATTGCCAATTGATCGGGCCTCAGGCGGTCTGAGTAGGCCAGCTGCGTTCCATCCGGTGACCAATCAATCGAAGCGCTGAGATTGGCATTGCTCAGGTCAAGAATTTTGTGTTCGTCTCCGGCCTCACGCGAAACCGAATAGATGGCACCTGGATGCTGGTAAGCTCCTTCGGAGCGTTTGAACGCGATCTGCTCTCCATCCGGTGACCACACCAGCGCGCCAATTCTGTCCTGCCTTTCAGAACTGGTCAGCTGCGTCAGATGTTCGGAATCACGTTGCTTGAGGTAGATCTGCTCGGGATGTTCAAATCTATCGCTCCGGGTAAAGGCGACGTATTTTCCATCAGGCGAAATCGCCGGAGAATGCTCCCAGCCCCATTGCGAAGTGAGCGGCTGAATGTTCAGCACGACTTCCGGCGAATTTCGGCGGCCCGCTGCGAGCCATCTGATGGCTGCAATCGCAAGCACAAGGAAGACCACGGAGGCCGCAAGCGCACCCACTCTCCAGAGCTGGTGCAAACGGGATGGTTGCTGCAAGTGCCGCAACTCTTCCGCGAAGTCGCGCATGCCGATGCGTTTCGCCGGCTCCGGTTCGAGCATGCGATCGATCGAAACATCGACCACCCCGGCAAGCTCGGGGCGCAAAGCGGACACTTTGCGTGGTTTGGTTTGCCTGGTCCGTATCTCGTCAAGTGATTGCCGACCGAACGGACGCTGCCCCGTGGCCAATTCAAACAGCACCAGCCCCATCGAATACACATCTGTGGCAGTGCCGGCTACTTCGCCCCGCGCTTGCTCGGGAGACATGTAAAGCGGGGTTCCGGCCAGCGGAGTTGTGGAGGCGCTTGTCGCGGTCGCAATCTTCCGGGCCAGGCCAAAATCCAAAATCTTGGGCAGACCGTCTTCGCGCAAAATGATGTTGTCGGGTTTCAGGTCGCCGTGTACGACTCCCGCGGCGTGCGCCGCGGCGAGCGCCGCCGAGGCTTGCGCAGCCATCGAGATCAGTTGGTCTCGAGGCATGTGGCCGTCGCACATTCGCGAAAGAGGCGTGCCGGAGACAAGCTCCATCACGAGTACCGGCGTGCCCTCCAAGACAGTGACGTCGTAAATAGTAACGATCGACGGGTGATTCAAGGCCGAAGCCATCCGGGCTTCCCGGGTCAGTTGCTCCAAGGGAAAAGTCCGATTCATGAACTTCAAGGCAACGGTACGGTCTAGCTCTTCGTCGTGAGCCCTCCAGACCTCGCCCATTCCTCCGCGCCCCACAAAACCGGTGATGGCGTAACGACCGAAGCGTTGTCCTTCCGCGATAGACAAGGAAAGAGCGCGTGTGATAAAGCCCGCTGGGTGGCTTAGAAATCCTGCGGCACTGGCGTCTTCGCGAATTAGTGCCTCTACTGTCTGCTGAAGAGACGAATCACTCCCGCACGCTTCGCGCAACCAGACAGTTCGAGATGCGCTGTCCATTTCTCTGCAAGCGAGAAACAAGGCAAACAGCCGGTCCAATTGCGGCGGCGTCATTTCGCCAGGATTGGCTTTGCTTTCTTCCAATGTTTCGAAATTCCCGTGCGTTACGCTTTATGTTCAGTGGCCGTGAGACCTCCTGTGGCGGAGGCATTTTAACCGTATTCGCGCCGCAAGGGAAGAAGCGTGAAAAGCGCTCAGCGCTATTCAGATGCGACGCCGTTCCGTAAAAGACCCATCAAGGAGTGACAAATAAGGAGGGAAACCGGGATGGGAAGACGGGAAACGGCGGGGCCATCCAGGCGTTGCCTGACATTCATTCTATGTGGAAGTTAGTCGAACAACGCGCCGCCGGAGGAAAAGTTGCCAACCGACGGCGCGAAGCAAGAGAGACTCATCCGATTGCCTTACTAGTCCTTTGCCGATTGCCGTTTTCTGGGCGGCGGCTGCGCCGGAGCGGGCACCGCGATGTAGTCGTCTTCTCGCGTGTGCTGGCCCACCACTCCCTCTGTGTAACCGTAGATGTTAGGGCACCAGGAGTCGGTTACATTGCCGCTGCAGTCGATCATTGTTTTGTTGTTATCGGGAATCGGTTGGCCAGACGGCGGGCGGGAAGGATAAGGAGGTTGTTTCGTGATCTTGAAGAAGTACAAGGTATTTTGATTGTCGATGAAACTGAGGGCACAAGTCGCAATTTGATTGGTCGAGACATCGAAACTGGCGAAATTAGGATTTACGTCCTGGTTCGGAGTATCCGTGCAGACCCCGTATTTCACGAATCTAACGGCGTCCTTCGGCGAGAAACCGAATGACACATGGATAGGCGAGGTAGCCGGATTCGGGTTTGGCAATCCGTCGGTTCCCCCAACCGCGATGATCAGTCCCTCGCCCGTGGTCTGCATGTTGCCAACCGCATCATCCACGGAGTACGCATATACGTATTTTGCGTCGAGATATTCCGCGCCGTGAATCAATACCACGTAGGGGTTAAACTCTCCCGTAGGCCAGTAGTTCAGAGCATCAAATTCCGACTTGACCGATTGATAGCCCGAGAAATTGTTCTCCTGATATCCCGGTGTATCTTCGAGCAGGTTTGTGTCCGCTCGGCAGTTCGCGGTAAACGGGGTCCAGGCATACACGTTTGCGAGCATCGAATCCTCATCTAATGTCGCGGGTTCAGGATCTTTGTTCTGATCACAGGTGCCGGAAAAAGCGGTGTGGTAATTGTTGACGTAGTTTGCGTAGTTGGCCGCGAAAAGGTCGTGCACGTCGCGGATATTGCTGCAAATCGGATCGGTTCCTCCTGCTGTGCAATTCACCCATAACGTCTTCATGTTCTGGATGGGAGTCCACGGCGGCGCCGGTGTCAGATTGTCCTGGTTCTGCATAAGATGCAGTGCAGACGGAATCTTGAGGATCGTTTCCTTTTCGTCGTCGGCGAACTGTGGCCAGCCTTTGAATGCCGGGGCGCTGAGAAATTTCTGCAGTGCCGCCTTGAATGGATCAATTCCCTGTATCGTACCGATCCAACCGACTGTTTTATTGTTGTAGGGTTCCATCGCCGCTGGCAGGTAAGCATTGTCCACATAAGAAACGTCGTAATCGACGTTCTGCACATCCAGCGCGTAGGGGTCCTTTGTAAGATCGATGGCGCCCAACGTGTACTCAGTCAACTGAGCCGGATCATTGCCCGGCAATTCGCCCAGGGTGTCTTCGAAGATTTCCAGTGGCTGGTCGCATCCGAGACACTGTGGGAGAGTTGCCCCCGCGACCGGAGCGAGTAGTTTCTGACTGGGTCTCGCCGTGTAATCGGCCACAAGTGCTCTGGGTGGCGCGCCGTCAGAATACAGGCTCGCGTAGAGCGTAATCCGGCCGCCATTCCACCAATCAATATATTGATCGGGCATCTTCGCATTCACCTGATCGCTCGGAACCAGCTGCGTAAAGAGCGGCAGCGTAACCGTTATGCTGCCGTGAGGGGGAATGCCGGTTCCCCGGGGATTGAAATACAGCCGGAAGGGATTGGGCGTGGGGTAAGGATTGTCGGCAAGGTCCGGCTTTCGGACCTGGAAGGCGGCTTGCATCCATGCATCGACTGAGTGCCCCCCAGTCGAAAGCACCGGATAGATGCTGTAGCGATCGGAATTATTGTGAATTTCAATGGTCATTGTGGGAACGCTTCGCAAGCCCCTGACGCGAGCATACATTGCAAAAGAGCACGTCAAAAATCCTGCGAGTACTGCTAGTCCTACGGTGATGCGCATGATTGATACGGTTTTCACTGGCATTCCTTTGGTGCGCGCTCGGCCAAGCCTGGCCGGCAGGCGTGTTCGCTGGTTCTCCTCTGCTCTCGATTGATAAAGCGCAAAAGGCGGACGATTGGGAACACCAAGGCGCATCTCTTTCCTTTAGGCACCCAGTTCATCCTTCTGAGTCAGCCAATCGGTCATTCGTGACGGAATGTTCCGGAAGTGCGTTCGCTTGCGCTTTATGGATCAGAGTGCAACCGCGCACTTGGATATTTGGAAAGGTAGGTTTCCCGGCGTGAGATACCGAACACTTTGTTTATTGCTGGTCGCGATTGGTGCTAATTGGTTCTGGAGCGTGCCCGTCCGCGCGCAAGACCCAGATTTTACTAATGAAAACGACATCCTGCATGGCGAGCGGACACTGCTTCAGGCGACGGATCTGGAGATACTTACCTACCCCAGTCAGGGGGGGGCGCTCTCCTTCCTCTATGATCTGACAACCTCCAACTCGACTCCGGGCACGCCAACAACAACAGTTTCCTTAGTTCCTTCCGCTCCAGGCACGGTGCCCCTAAATTTTTCAGGCCGAATGTTCAATCTGCCGGGCGCGGTGACGATATTACTAGACACCCCGGATGGCGGGGGAATGATCTACTCCATTCAGTATCCAGGCCCCAACAGCGGTGCTTTTCATGAGGAATTTGTACCTTCCGACCAAGCTTTGACCGGTGGAGCAGTGGCCGATTTCAATGAAGATGGCTATGACGATCTGGTTCTCGGCTTCAGCAACGGGGCCATTACCATAGCAACCGCAGTAGATGTAAACATTCCTTCCAACCCCGGGACCAGGCCCTTGCGTTTCGGTCCAACTGCCCGCCTGGATGTGCTTAGCGCCATGACGGCCGGGGACTTCAACGGAGACGGACAGCCAGAAATCGCCGGTCTCACTGCCACGTCGAGCGGCGGGCTCAAATTGGTCATCTATACCGTAGATCCGAAGAGCCTGACTGTTTCGCCAGCCAGTTCACTTGTTCTGACCACGCCTGGGGCAACCGCGCAGAACCCGGTTACTCACGTCTCGGTGACCAGAGGGCGCTTCAATAGAGAGCCCCACGATCAGCTTGTGGTTGCCTTCGCGACGAACTCGGGGCCGTCCGTCGTGGAAGTCTTTGACTTTGCAGACAATTCACTCATCCCCACGCAAGCATCTTCGCTAACCGCGTCAACGGTCCCGATACCGACGGGATATCTCCAGGTCAAAACGGGCCAGTTTGCCCTGCCGGGCAATCCGTATGACCAGATCGTGTTTCATATGTCGAGTACGAACGGCGGCGGCAAATTTTTCAAGGTCCTTTCGGTAAATCCGATTGACCTCACTCTAACCGCCCACTCACCGCTCACGTACGATCACGTCCCATGTGCTGCTCCGAATGCCGTACAGATAGGTAATTTCGACCATCAGCAACCGGACCCAACAAAGTCTGGCGCGACCGAGCACAATCCAAACTCACAGATCGCGTTCCTGTACTGCAGCGATCGCGACGGGACCGCGTTCACCATGAACATCTATAGCGTAGACCCGAAAACCTTAGACGTGCTGACTGCTCCGGATAGCGCAACCGCTCTTCCGGCCGCCATTTCAAACCTCTCCGGGACATCCTTCGTAGCCACTGACATTCAAGGTAGGTCGATGGTGCTGGGCGCGCCAACCAAGGTGGCCATTCAGAATTCGACTCCCACCATCATCAACGCCGCTCCGCCAATGCACGTCGATTACATTACGCCAGTAGGCGGAGACAAGCCGGAGGTGCTGAACATCAGCTTCATTCCGGATGGTTTCAACAGTGCCTTTTCGTTGAGTCAGCAGTCGGAGGCAGGGGGGGCCACCAAGGGCAAATTGAGTTGGTCGGCCGGTGTCGACCTCTCGGTGCAGGGAGATTTCGAAATCGGCGATCCTGACGACGGGACTGGAGCGAAATTCAGTGCCGGGTTCGATGTGGCAGAAAACTTCACCCACAGTTCCGACAATTCAACGATTAATTACGTCGCTAACAGTTTTGGCGTTTCGGCTGCAACAGGCACGGGAGATGTCGTGTTCTTCGATGACTCGCGTTTCAATATATGGGTTTATCCGGTGCTCGGTAAAACGGTGTGTCCGAAAGGCAAGACCTGCCCGCCTGACCAGCTGAAGCCGCTGACCGTCCAGTTCTCGGGACCGGACGAGATCGACACGACCTTCCTTTCGGCCGAGATTTTGTCGGCCTTCTGGTATCAGCCACCCTGGGAATGGGGCAATGTGTTTTCTTACCCTGCGACCAAGGATCAGCTGGCGCTGATTTACCCGGATATCTCCAGCCAAACCACGTTGTCCAATGACGTCACTTTTGTCACGGACAGGAGCGATAAAACGATTCAAGTCTCCTGGTCTTCCGGCACGGAGAAGGGTGAAACCGCTTCCATCGTGAACTCGGCATCTGCTGATGTTACAACGTCGTACGCTGAGTCGGTTGGAATAAGCGGCATAGCTGAAGGTAAAATGTCCACGTCGTTGAAGCTGTCGGGAAGCACCGGCTTTGAGCATCTGCAAACCTACACGTCGCAAGTGGATTCTTCGAATGGCATCGAGATACTTGCTTCCGGAAGCTTTCGCGATCCCGGCAACTACGGGTATAAGGTGAAGCCGTACATTCTTAGCTCTTCCCCGCCTTCCGGAGTCGGAGATTCGCAGCAGCCACCCCAGGCTGACATTCAGAAGTTTGGACCGTTGAAAACGGCGTTTACCGCCGACCCGACGGCAACAACCGGTGGCGGCGCTTGGTGGTCGCAGGCTTATACAAAGAGCCCTGATGTTTCTTTGAATCACCCCTCGCGGTGGATTCTCTCGACACCGGCGCTGGGCCGCACCCTTCCGGCCAACTGCGCCAACAGCGGCAAAAATTCGGACTGCGTCGACATCGCGCCGTTCTTTGATGACCATGGCAAACCGTTGAACCCGTGGGTCAGCAACTTCTACTCGATGCGCGGATTCTTCATCACCAGCGCGGATAACCCCGGCGCCGGGCCGCAGCTCGGATTCGCAAGGGCCGGGGATAAACTCGATCTCGCCGTGAGGGTGTACAACTACAG